>Ga0247835_1000408_pt1 | contig 62076 bp, 60 predicted proteins | sample LaCtaG_3_FD_189912 | JGI IMG/M metagenome (GOLD analysis project Ga0247835, IMG submission 189912) | Freshwater microbial communities from meromictic Lake La Cruz, Castile-La Mancha, Spain - LaCruzMarch2015_13.5m | ecosystem: Environmental > Aquatic > Freshwater > Lake | place: Spain: Castile-La...
CCGGTGTTTTTGGGTCTGTGAGCACTCTCCAAAAAACGTATGGCCCACGGTGTTAGCTTCTTACACACTCTGAAATCTGTTCACTTTTGCTCCGGCAAAAATTCCACTTTTGCTCCGTCGCCGACACTGGGCGAAATCATTGTTGCATACGATTTGCGATTCTGGAAAAATCGCAACCAGTGTCTTTCCGAGCCGCAGCAATTGTTTCGGGCGCTCATAATTCAGAATTACAAATCCCAATCTCATGAATTCTCAATTGGCCAAGCCGGTTGATCGCGACGTTTTACCGGATCTTTCTCGCCAGGACTTGTCCGGGCTCAAAGGCGTCGATCTGGCCCGCCATTCCAACGGCTTGGGCTGCCAGGAGCGAATAGAGGCCGATGCTGGTTCCCACGTCAACAAACTGGTCTCCCGGGCGAAGGTAATCTTAAAGCAAACGCATTTCCCAGAAATCTGGCAGGCTGTTGAAATAAATGGCAGCGCTGGCTTTTCGACTGTCCGGATGGCAACGCAGCCACAGGTTGTGCAAGGGGACGGTGAGCAGCGGGCGTCGGACGGCTTGTTTCCAGGCTTGCCACGCCAATGATTTCAGGAGCCCACGAGCTCGACGCTGCTTGTTGGCCGGGTGATTCCAGATATCGGCGAGGAGTTTCATATCCTTGCAATGGAGCGTGCCGCGAAACCAGGGAACCCGGCGGCCTTGATTCGAACCTCATCAGCCCCGTCCAGTCTGGCAGCAGACCGGGCGGGATGCGCTCGGGCGGTTCCATGGCATGCGGGAGAGGATCACCCCCATGCCGCAGAATCCGGTCACCCCGGCAAAGATGAGGCCGACCCCTGCAAAGGCCGACAGGGCGAGCCAGGCGGGATTGAGGAAGGCCGCGAGGACGAAGCCTGTGAGGACGACCGCGCCGGCCCCGATGCGGATCTGGCGCTCGAGCGAAAGCTTGGCGCCGACCCGGCGGACCGGACGACCCGCTCGCTCCCAGGCTTCAAGTCCGCCTTCCAGCACGAAGGCCTCCCCGAGTCCGGCCTCGAGCAGGCGGGCCGCGCCCTCGCCGGCACGCGCCCCGCGCTCGCAGACGAGGACAACCGCCCGCCCGCCGCGGGCCAGCGCACTCACGGAGACGCCATCCAGCTCTTCCAGCGGATGGAGGACAGAGCCGGGGATGTGGGCGCGCACGTATTCTTCCGGACTCCGCACATCAAGGATGAGGACGGAGGAGGGTTCAACTTCTGAGGGCGTGATGGATTTCATGTGGGATAGGGGATGGAAAGCGGCGGGCTGGTTTCGAACTCAGCTCAGGCGAGCAGGCAGAAGAGTCCTTTAGATCACATCCGCGAACTGGCGTTCGACCTTGCGGAAATACGTGAGGCCGGCGGTGAGGAATGCGGCGATGACCGCGCAGGAGACAGCGAACTCGGTGGGCGGCGGCAGGGAGCCTGCGCCAAGCGCCCAGCGGAAGCCGTCGATGACCGGCACCAGCGGGTTGAGAGCGTAGAGGTGGGCGGCGGCGGGGCCGAGCTTTTCCCGGACGAGCGAGCTGCTGTAGGCAACGGGTGAAATGTAGAGGCCCATCTGGAGCATGAAGGGGACCAGGAACCGGAAGTCCCGGTACTTCACGTTCAGGGCGGTGATGAGCAGGGCGGGGCCGAGCGCGGCGGCGCAGGCGAGGAGCAGGAAAACCGGCAGCGCCAGCCACGGGACCCCGAACGATGCCCCCTGCCAGAGAATGATCGGAACGAAGAGGACAGCCATCACCGCAAAATCGACGAGCGCCACGGACAGCGCCGCGAGCGGGACGACCACGCGCGGGAAATAGACTTTGGAGATCAGGTTCGCATTGCTCACCATGCTCTGCCCGCACGTCGAGAGGATGTTCGAAAACAGCTGCCACGGGAGCATGCCGGCGATCACAAACGCCGCGTAGGAGGTTCCCTCCGGCGGCTTCAGTCCGACGAGCTTTCCAAACACAAAGGTCATCAGCACCACCGCCGTCAGCGGCTGAAGCACCGCCCACATCACGCCCAGGACGGTCTGCTTGTAGCGGACGGAGAGGTCGCGGCCGGCCAGCGTCACCAGCAGCTCGCGGTAGTCCCAGACATCCCGCCAGTACCGCGATTTGGAGCCGGCCGAGATCCGGATCTCGATCGCGGAATTTTGGCAAGCTGCCGCCTCTGGTAAATCTGTCGTATCAGAAAAACCATTCGCGTCGGACTGGTCTAAGGGCACCCTGATCCGCCGACTCTATCAACCGGATGCATGGAGGAACAATCTCCATTCTTCCCCGCAGAAAAATTGCGTTGTTTTGTTTTGGCGCGCGGATGGTATGCTCGCGGGATGCGAGCGGACCGGATCAGCGCGGGCGGGGAATCGCGCGGTGAAATTGCGGTGGTTGCGGCGTTTTGCATCCTGTCCGTTTTTGCCCCGGTTCCGGTGTTGGCTGCCGGGGTGGGGATCGCCTGCCTTGTGTGGCGGCCGTCCTGCGGCGGCTGGATGGGCGCGGTGCTCCTGGCGCTTGCATTAGCTCCGCTGCTGGCGCTTTTGCCTCCGTTCTCACAGGGCGGGCAGTCCTGGTTGCCGGCGCTGTATGCGGCGGGGTATTCGCTGACACCGCAGCCACGCGTCCTGCTCTCCCTGTGGCCAGCCTACCTCTCGGCGGTGATCTTCCTCTGGTGGATCTGCGGGCGGGGAGATGAAAACCTGAGGCGGCGGCGGCAGTTGACCCTGCTTCTGGTCGGCGCGTTCCTTTCGCTTCTGCTGGTGGCCGGGCGGTGGGACAGCGGGGATTGGCGCGGTCCGACCGCGGAGATTTTTCGCGTTCTTTTTCCGACGCGCAACCAGGCTGCCGGGCTGGCGGCGGTGGTCTTTGCGGGGTGTGTCGTCCAGGCCCTGCGCGAGCGGCGGCGGGGCCTGAAAGTGGCATGGCTGGCCGGCTGCGCAGCCGGGCTTCTGCCCATGCTCACGCTGGGCTCGCGGGGGGCGCTGGGGGCGGCGCTGGCGGGCTGCGCGGCGGGCGGTGTCCTGCTCCTGGCGAGGGTTGGCGAATGGCGGCGGGTGCGGGGGCCGGTTGTCGGGGTCCTGATGCTCGCGTTTGTGGGGGGAGCTTTATTTCTTTTGGCCCCGCTGCCGCTCAGCCAGAGGTTTGCCAGCGAGGGCGTCGGTGGGCTTGGCATGCGGCTTGCGATCCAGCAGGACGCCTGGTCGCTGGCCGCCGGGCACCCGCTCACCGGAGTCGGCCTGGGCAGTTTTGAAGATGTCTTCCCGTTGTTCCGGGTCGCCTCGGCGATGGCGGTGCGGGCGAACCATCCGGAAAGCGACTGGCTGTGGCTGGTCTGCGAATCCGGGTTTCTGGCCGGCCTCCTGGCGGCGGCCGTCGCCATCCTCCTCGCGGTCCGCTGCGTCCGGCTCGGGCAGAACGGCGCGGTCGGACTCGCCGCCCTCGCTGCAGTCGCCGCCCACGGGCTCCTCGATGTGCCCGCGCATTCGCTCCCGATTTTTTTCCTCGTTGCCGCATTGGCCGGCAGTGGCGGGGGAGGCACATCGACGTGTCCTGCAACGTGGCCGGCCGCGATCGGGCTGATCCTGGCGGCGTGGCTTTTTTGGGAGAAACCTTCCCGCCCGGTTCCCTTTGCGCCGCATCGCTCGATGACCATGGGGAGCGCTGCGGACATCGACCGGTGGCTGCTTTTCCGTCCTCTGGATCTGGCCGTCCATGAATTGGCGCTGCACCGGGCGATTGCCGACCGCTCGGATCAAAAAACGGAGGCCGCCCTGCGCAGGGTTCTGCATCTGGATCCGATGTCCACCGAGCTGGCCATGCGGGCGTTTCGGGCGCTCGCCCCGCAGGACAACGGCCCGCTCTGCGCGGTTGCGGCGCAGGCGATTCTCGAACGCACCCCGCCGGCCGAGCGCGCCGCGCGCCTCGACGAGCTGATCAAATCCTCCACTCCCGGGATACTTCCGTACGTGCTTGCTCTCCCTCCGGGAAGTGCAGCGGCCAAGGGCGTACGGATCCTTGCTCTCGGGACCCGGGCGAACCAAGCGGATTTCCGGCAGTTTTTGAACGACGCGGACAGCTCCGGGGATCCTGGGGTGGCGCTCCCGCTTGCAACCCGCGTGCTCGCGCTGGCCGATGACGATCAGATCATCCGGGAGGCAGAAAAAATCCCTGCCCTCGCGCGGCCGGCCGGCGCGGCCCGCGCCAGGAAGTTGGCCGCAGCCGGAGACTACGCGGCCGCCTGCCAGGCCGTCACCGAAGCAGCCGGGCTCACGGACCGCCAGATCCTGGAATCCCCCGCCACCCCGGATGCCATCCGCCTCGCACTCCAGCAGCTCCTTGGCGGCGAGCCGGCACGCGCCCGGGCGCTCGCCCATGCCGCCGAGCTGGAAGCCCCGGCTTCGCGCGGGCTCTGGTATGTCCTCGGATCCGCCGAGCTGGCACTGGGCGATCCGGGCCGCGCGTGGATGGCGTTTGATAAATACTTAAATCTCGAAGAGGTTGAAGGGAATGGCCAACCAGGATCCCGTTAATTACGACCCCCGTTCGCGCCCGCGCATCATCTTGTTTTCGGTGATCGGTCTCGTCCTTGTGGGGGCCGTCGCGTTTTTGTTTGTGCTTCCAAGGATTCCTGCCGTGAAGTCCTGGCGGGCGGACCAGCTCGCCCGGAAGGCGATCGAGGCGATGGACTCCGGGGACTGGGCGAACGCACACGCTAAGACGATCGCTGCCTACCAGCTCTCCCCTACGAACCCTCAGGCCATCCGTGCCGCCGCCCGGCTGAACGCCGCCGCCGGGATGCCGCAGGCGCTCGGGTTCTACCGATCGCTTCTTGAAAGCCAGCAGGCGGAGCCGGACGATTACATCGGCTACGCCGAAGCCTTGCTCCGATCCGGTTCGTACCCTCCTTTCCTGACCGCGCTGGCCGAGGCGGAGAGGCAGGCTCCCGGCGATCCGAGGCTGCAGCTCCTCACCGCGCGCTACGCGTTCGTTGCAGGCGATTCGCCTTCCGTCTCCCTCATCCTGGGCGGCGTGCTGTCGTCAGAGAATGCGTCCCCCGCCCAGAAGGCGATGGCGGCGGAAATCCTTTTTGCGACCCCGCTCCCCGAGAGCCGCCTTCTGGCCGCCAGCTGGCTGCTGGACCACAGTGCCGACCAGCCCGACTCCCGGGTCTTTGACTCCATCCTGGCCGCCTCCGATCTTCCGGAGGACCTTCGCGCCCGCGCCGCCGCCGCTGTGGAAAAGCTCCCCGGACGCCGGTTTGAAGGGCGGATCGAGGTCGCTGCTTCCCAGCTACGCGCAGACCCGTCGAAAAAAGATCAGGTTTTCGACGAACTCATCCGCGAGGTTTCGTCGCCGGACGACCGTCGCGCGCTCGGCTCATTTTTCGTGCAGGCGAGGGAAAACAAGCGGGCTCTCGACCTGATCTCCCTCTCGCTGGCGAGGTCCCGGAAGGACCTCTTTTTGGTCTGGCTGGATGCCACTGCCGGGCTGGGCGATTGGGATGCCGTGCTCAACGCCCTGAATACCGGAGAATGCCCGCTCGAGCCGGCCCTTCGGGAGGTGTATGTCGGGCGGAGCCTCGAGGCGCTGGGAAAAGAAAAGCCCGCGACCCTTGCGTTCGAGCGCGCTGCGCGCTCCCCGACCGAGGATCGGGATCTGCTGTTTTATCTGGCCGGCTACTTCAACCAGCGCGACCGGCTTCCGCTTGCGGAGATTGTCCTCCGCCGCCTGACCTCCGACCCCCTGGCCTCTCGCAGCGCCTACGAGGCCTTGCTCAACCTCCACCGGGTGCGCGGAGATACTCCCGGAATGCTGAAGATCCTTGAGGAGATGAGCCTGCGCTGGCCGAAGGATCCCGCCGTCCTCAACGATACTCACTATCTGACCATTCTCATGAACCGCGATATCGCCCGCACATTGGAGAGCAGCCGCACCCTTGCCGAGAACCATCCGGACCTCTTCCCCCTCAAGATGACCCATGCCCTCGCGCTCCTGCGATCCGGACGGGCTGAGGTCGCGCTGAAAACATTCGAGCGCTCCCCGGTGGAGTTCGGCCAGCTCCTCCCGAACCAGAAAGCGGTTTTTGCAGCGCTTCTCAAGGCGAATGGCATGCACGAGGCGGCGGAATCCGTCCGCGCCAGCGTGGACGTAAAGGCATTGCTCCCCGAGGAGCGCGCTCTCATCGGAAGATAGAATTAAACCCAGAGAAGGATTTTGCCCGCGAATCCTGCGAACGGACGCGAATCAATTCAAGGAGATAGAAATAGACGGCCACGTCCAAAACTGTGTTTCCATGCGGATGCTGCGAGGGCTTCCTCTTCGCGGGGATTTGCGTGATTCGCAGGCCTCTTCCGCCGTTTTTAGCTTAAAGGCTCCCGATGGCGCGGAAGTGCGCGTGTGCGGAGGCAAGAGCCTCATCGAGGGACACGCGGGGGGACCATTCGCAGACCGACTGGAACCTTGCGGAATCGACGACCCAGCGGTCCGGCCAGATCTCCCGCGCGCGGTCCCGGGTGAGGCTGGGCATCGCGTCCCGCCAGGCCGGAACGGTGTCCACCGCAGCGGCCATAATACGCACCAGCGGCAGCGGGATCCTCACCGTAACCCCCCGCCCGCCTGCCGCCCGGGCGGCGGAGGCGATCAGCTCAAGATCCGAAACCGGGGATGTTGAAGCTAGGTAGAAGGGGCCGCTGAGGTCGAGCGAGGCAGCAGCGAAGATCGCATCGACCACATCGTCAACCGACAGGTAGCTGAAAAACTTCGTGCGCAAGCCCGGCTTTGTCCGGATCCCCCCGCGCGCCATCTGAAAGAGCGGCAGGGTCGCCGAATCCCGCGCCCCCAGGATCATCGGCGGCCGCAGGATCGTGATCGAACGCCCGGGAAATTCCTGCCGCACCGCACGCTCGAGCGCCAGCTTCGACTCCCCGTACCACGTGATCGGCCGGTCGGCGTCCGCCTCAGAACGCGCGAGCGTCCCCTCCGGAGTCGGGCCGCCAGCTGATTGCGATGAGATCACGATCACCCGGCACTCCGGCGGGAGCGCCCGGATCACCCGCAGCGTCCACTCCAGGTTCACAGAAAAATATTCCTCCCGGGTGCGGGCAAAAAGCACACCGGCGCAGAGGACGGCGTGCGCGGGGCTGACGGCCGGCCATTCGGCAGGTTCCGCTGCCATCGGAGTGACAGACTCAGCGGGCAGGCCATCCTCCGCCAGGCAGCGGCGCAGCCTCTCCGCGCTGCGAACGGGAGCCAAGACGCGGATCCCCTGCGAGTGGGCGCGGAGCAGAAGGTTGCGACCAACAAACCCGGTCGCACCGGTGAGAAGAAGATGTTTCATCCCTGGCAGCCAGCCGAAGGGGTCGCTTCTTTCCTGTTGACATTCCCACCTTCTCTACCAACTTTTTGATCTCCTTGGTCATGTTTTGTGCGCGACAAGAGAGACTCCCTCCTGAGGGTTGTTACGAATTCGGTCTGCATGCGTTGGTACTTAAATTGCCGCTCGCGATCACACAAGTCATTCACATGTGTTTGCAAACGCGCTACCGGGCGGGATCCGTAAGGAGCAGGGTCATTCCTGGCCCTGGGCGAAAAACGCCCTGCGGCGCAGCCGCGACTTTTGGTCCGCGCAGCGCGGGCAGATCCGTGCGATCAAGGGCAGAAATGGCCTTGCCCCATATCGACCGTAATCCTTGACGCGCTGGCGGTCGGTTTTCTGGAAAGACTCCCGGGGCACATCTCAAATTTTACTGAGGACTGCCGATTTTTCTTGGTAGCCCATCGCCCATTGTATTAGTTTGTCTAATGTCTATGAAATCACCCATTAAAGTTGCTGTGACCGGCGCTGCCGGCCAAATCGGATACGCCCTCCTTCCCCGCATCGCCTCCGGCGCGATGTTCGGACCTGACCAGCCGGTTATTCTCCAGCTGCTGGAAGTCCCGGTCGAAAAGGCGATGAAGGCGCTCGAGGGCGTGGCGATGGAGCTGGATGACTGCGCGTTTCCCCTGCTGCAGGGCCTGGTCCTGACCGATGATCCGAAGGTCGCCTTCGGCGATGCCAACTGGTGCCTGCTCGTCGGCGCAAAACCCCGCGGGCCGGGCATGGAGCGCGCCGACCTCCTCAAGGACAACGGCAAAATCTTCACCGCCCAAGGGTCGGTCATCGACGAGGTCGCGGCTGAAAACGCTCGCGTTGCGGTCGTCGGGAACCCGGCGAATACGAACTGCATGATCGCCGCCAGCAAGGCGCGCCGCCTCACCCCGGACCGCTTCACCGCGATGGTCCGCCTCGACCAGAACCGCGCGCAGTCGCAGCTCGCAAAAAAGGCGGGCGTCCAGACGACCGACGTCAGAAGCATTTTCATCTACGGCAACCACAGCCCGACGATGTTCCCTTCGTTTGCGCACGCCACGATCTCGGGCAAGCCGGCCTGCGACGTGATCACGGATGCCGCCTGGCTCCAGGGGCCATTCTGCGAGACCGTCGGCAAGCGCGGAGCCGCGATCATTGCCGCGCGCGGCGCTTCGTCTGCCGCCTCGGCCGCCAGTTCGCTCATCGACCACGTCCATGATCTCATGACCCCCGGCGCGATCCACTCGATCGCCGTCAAGTCCCAGGGCCTCTACGGCTTCGATCCCGAAGTCTGGGCCGGCCTGCCGGTCAAAACCACGGCCCCGGGCGCTTACGAGGTCATCACCGGGTTCGAGATGGACGACTTCGCAAAATCGAAAATCGCGGCCACGAACAAAGAACTCACCGACGAGCGCACGATGGTCGCCGACATGCTCGGCTAGCCAGCGCAAGACGTTTTAGCGGCCGTCCGGGCACCGCCCGGACGGCCGTTTTCGTTCATGAGCCGGCGCGTTCGGCCGCTGGTGTGGGGGGATCTGAAGCGGGACGACCCAGCGACTTTGATTCGCGCGGGAGGAGTCGGGCGTTGACAGGGGGTGGGGAGGTTGGTAGGTTCCGCGTGTTCGCGGGGCCTGCCCCCAGATGTTGTGGGGGCTTCAGCCACGGGGCACAAGATCTATGCAATCGGTCCTAGACACTCCGGTTTTGGTCCTTAACCGCCTCTGGCAGGCTGTCAATACCTGCAGCGCGAGGCGGGCGTTTACGCTTCTTTATCAGGGCCATGCCCAAGCGGTTTCGGCGGAGAGCGGGCAAGGGTTTTTGACGCACGATTTCGAGAGCTGGGCGGACTTTTCGCAGCAGGATCCGCGGCATCCAGAGATGGTGAAGACGATCTCGATGCACGTCCGGATCCCCCGGATCATTGTTTTGATGCTCTTCGAGCGGCTTCCGAAGAAGGAGGTCAAATTCACGCGCAACAACGTCTTCGAGCGGGACGGCAACACGTGCCAGTACTGCGGGGTCCTCTTCGAACGCGAGAACCTGAACCTCGACCATGTGATGCCGAGGGACCGCGGCGGCCAGACGACCTGGGAAAACATCGTCTGCTCGTGCATACCCTGCAATACGCGGAAGGGAAACCGTCTGCCGCACGAGGCGAAGATGCAGCTTGTGCGGAAGCCGAAGCGCCCGCGATGGCGGCCGTTTGTGAACATCTCGGTCTCGAACACCCCGCACGAAAGCTGGAAGCACTTTTTGGATATCGCGTATTGGAACGTCGAGCTCGGAGATTGACGAGTGCTGGCAATTGTCCCGCCGAGGGGTTAGTGATTTTCCCGTGGAGCTTTTTAAAATCCGCCGCAACCCGGCCCTCTGGCACCAGGTCAACCGTTTTCTGACGGGGCTGATCGTCCTGGCTCTGCTGGTTTTTGCGGGGCTCACATTTTATCCGGAGTGGGTGAAGAAGAACACTCTGGCGCAGCAACTCCAGGAGGAGCAGGCGAAGCTGCAGGCGGAGCTGCTCCTGCAAAAAAAGCGCGAGCGAGAGGTGACCCTCCTGCAGACGGATCCGAGCTATGTCGAGGTGATCGCCCGCGACAAGCTCGGGGTGATGAAGGAAGGCGAGACGATCATTCGCCTGGATGGGACCCGCCAGCAGGCGGTCGAGGCCGATGGGAAAAAGAGCGCGCGCTAGCCAGCGATGAACACCCGGCCGAGCACGACATCCCGAGCCTCCGCGTGGCTCGAGCGCGTTGGAAGATTTTGGCGCCGGGCGGCGGTCGCGCCCGGGATGCCGTGGTTTCTTCTGCTTTTTGCGATCGGCTACTACGCGCTCTATGCGAACGCCGGGTTGAACCTGGGCGGGGAGGGCGGGACCGCCGGCATCGTCGCCCAGCGCCTGATGGCCGGCCAGCGGCCGATCGTGGATACATTCCTTGGGTATAATGTGCTTTGGTTCTACCCGGTGGCCGGACTCTTCGAACTCACCGGGCCAAACTACCTCGTCCTCCGCTGGTACTTTTTTGCGTTCTGCACAGCCTCCGGGCTGCTCACGTATTTTGTGGTGCTGCGGTTCACCCGTCATGCCGGGTATTCGGCGATTCCAGCAATCCTGGTGATCTTGGTCCCGGGCATGATCTTCCGCAACTACATGCCGTTTCTGGGAATTCTTAACGCGCTTCTCCTGACCGGCGCGTGGGTGGTGAGGCGTTCGTCCCGGGCTGGAACGATCGCTTGGATCGTCGCTGCCGGCGCCGGGCTGGGGGTCACATTTTTGTTTCGGATTGATCTCGGGATATTTAGCACGGTGATCTTTCTCGGGCTGGCTGTGCTGTATCCGTTCGGGGAAAAGGGGAAGTTTTTTTCTCGGGCCGGGCTTGCGGTAGCGGGGGCTTTTGCGGGTTTGGTGCTGGCGTGGGCGATCCACCTGCCGGTGTGGAACGGCGCGCGGGCGCGCGGGTATGACCGCGCATTTTTAGAGCAGTACACCGGCTGGCTGGGAATGATCCGGAGCGAGCTGAAGCAGCATCTGGCCGACCTGGCGGAGGGCGATAAGCCGGCCGATGCGGTGCCGGCGGCGGTTCCATTCCCCCCGCAGCCTGCCGCCGCGCCAGCGCCGACGCTCAACCCCGCAGCAGGGGAGACTCCACAGGCGGCGAAAGCGAGCAAGCCGAACGCCGACTCCTGGGAGGATCGGGGAGCTCTGACGCGCGCGCCGCTGTCCGATGTCGTTCAGGGAAGGAAATGGATCCACAAGGCTTTTGCGATCAGCACGTACCTTCCGCTTGCGGTATCGGCGATCGCGATCCTTACCGGCGGCCTCGCCCTGCTCGCCAGCCTGATCCGGCGGGATCCAGACGCCAAGGAACGCGCGCTCTATCCGCTCACGGTTCTGGGCTGCGCGCTCATGTTGCTCCCGCAATTTTTCTTTTTCCGGCCCGACACCCCGCACCTTTCCGAAATGATGGTGCCGTTTGTGGCCGCGCTGGCGCTGCTCGTCTGGTCGAGCGCGCGGATCGCCCGGAGTTCCGCCAGCCGGGCGGTCCGGGTTGCGGCGGCCGGGTTTGCGATCCTCTCCGCCGCCACAGCCTTCATCTATTTTTCCCATGGGATCGAAAAAGAATCCGCCGGGTCGATCGCCGCCCTCGAGGGGGTCACGCAAAATTTCCGGGGCCTGAACGGGGTGGATGTGAGGGTCAAGCCGCGCGAGGCGATCTGGCTCCCTAAGCTTCAGGCGGCGGTTGTGGCACATTCGTCAGCAGGCGAAGACGTCCTCTGCCTGCCGTACTCGCCAACGATCAACTTCATGACCGACCGGCCGTCCCCGCTCTACAACCTATATGTCGATAACACGACGGCGGGCGGATGGTTTGAGCAGGATTTCCTCACGATCATGGCACAAAAAAAGCCGCCGGTCGTCGTCATCGACCAGCGGCGGATCAACCGGAACGAAATCTCCCGGTTTTCCAATTGGGCAGCCGGACCGTACGAGTGGCTGCACAAAAATTATGTCTATGTCGGGCGTTACTCTCGCAACGAAGTCTTTGTGCGGCCGGACCGGGTGAGCGGACCGGTCACGCCTGAAGCGGTCGAGGTGAGCGACTAGAGCAGGCCCCCAGTGGCGGCCTCGCCGCGAGCGGTTGGGCAGGGCCAGGAATGACCCTGCTGTTTGAGGGAATCTCTCATTATGGGGGCAAGGGCATTCCTGCCCTTGGTCGAACGGCTTTGCCCGCTTGCGGGTCTTATTTGGCGGCTTCGCCGGGAGCACTCGGCCAGGGCCAGGAATGGCCCTGCTCCTTATGCGCTCCCCCCGTGTTGGAACACTGGTTGTCGTGATTTGGAAACGCTTAGAGCGGTCCCAAGCCGGTGAGGAAGGAGTCGGTTTCGCGGGCGTTGTCGTGCATCTCGGCGACAAAGCGGGCAGATTCAGACTGCATGGCGGCCAAAGCCACGGGGTCGGCGAGCATCGTGCGGGCCTCCTCGACGAGGCGGTCGAAGCTCCCGTCTGCAAACCGGCCGAGGGCGTAGGTCTGGAAGAGGTCGTCCGGGTTCACGTCGAGCGAGAGGAGCGCGGTCGAGGCCAGGCCGGACTGGATGAAGCTGTTCGGCCAGCCTTCCCACTCGGACGTGTTCACAAAAATTTTTGCCTGGTCGTAGGTGTCCTGGATTTGGTGGTACGGGATGCGTTCGACGAATGTGACGTTCGGGATCCGGGCGGCGCGGGTGGAAACAGATTTGTAGAGCGCGGCATCCTCGCGCGGGCAGACCATCAGGCACGCGGCGTGCGGGAGTTTTTCCGCGAGGTCCAGGAAGAGGTGCGGGCGCTTGATCGGTTGACAGCGCGAGACCCAGAGGAGGTCGGCAGGTTTTTCGGCGCAGCGCTCGCGGGCGCGGGGAAGGATGAGGTTGCGATAGAATCCGCAGTCCATCCCGCCTTTCTGGAAGAGGTCGCGCTGGTCGCCGGTCATGGCAAACCGGACGTCGCACCTCTGCATCGCGTATTCGAAGAGAGCGCCCCGGACGGGGTTCGCGCGGCGGAACCCGCCATTCACCTCCGTGTCGAGGCCGCAGATGAAGCCGAGCCGATAGCCGGCCAGTGGCTTCATGGTATGCAAAAGGAAGAGCCACGTCGTCCAGCCCAGGAGGAAAACCCAATCCGGGCGCTCTTCTCGCAGGATCGCCGCCACCCGGGGCACGGCACGAATGGTATCCGCCAAGCCGCCGGTCTGGAATTTCCCGGCATTCCGGATCCGAACTCCCTCGTGGATTTTGCCATCCTTCTGCCCGGTGTCGCCGGCCGCAATCACGACGTCAATCCCCCGGCCGGCCAGTTCGCGGGCGAGCAGGGCCACCTGCAGCTCCGCTCCGCCCGAAACGCGGGTTGTGCTTTTTTCGAGCACGAGGTGGGCATGGCTGGAGTGGAAAAGGATTTTCATCAAAAGCCTTTCAGGATGCGGGTGAGGAGCGTACGCGGCTGGGGGAGCGCGGCGGCGCGGCCGGGGCACACGGCCCTCATCGCCGCAAGCATCTCCGCGGCGCATTTCGGAGAGGCGGCGAGCGCGCGGTGCATCAGGGTGTAATCCTCCTCAGCCACAACCTCCGGGGCGGGGTGCAGGCGGGCGGCGAGCCGCTCGCGCGTCGCAAAATAGGCCGGCCAGGCTGCCGCAGCGGGATCGAGCCAGGCGTCCGACAAAATCCCGGCATCCGCCGCTGACGCCTCCGCCCATTCGCGGAGGTTGCCGCACAGGATTTCCCGCAGGCCGTCGTTGCTCACCTTCTTGGCGGCGGCATTTTCTTTGCCCATGATCGATCCGCGATGGTTTCGGTACGAGACGAGCGGCTCGGCATCCCCACAGGCGTCGCCGAGCCGGAGCAGCCGGGACCAGAGGTCGAAGTCGGCGGTCACATTATCCCCCCGGTATCCGCCGAGAGCGTCCCGCACGCGAGCCGTCGGGAAGACGGCGGACGTGTGGGGAACCGGGTTCCGAAAGCAGAGGTCCCAGCGGAGCCCGGCGGCATCCAGCGGAGGCCGAAGCGTCCCCCGCCACCAGCCCCGGCCATCGATTAAGGTCGCCCGCGAATAAAAGAGGACGGCTTCGGGATGGCGTCCGACGAGCGTGTGCTTGCGCGCGAGCCGGTCGGGCCGGCAACGGTCATCGGCATCCTGCCTCGCAATCCAGGTCGCCCTCGCCTCGGCCAGCCCGGCATTCAGCGCCCCGACAAGCCCGCGGTTCTCCGGCAGCGTGACGAGGCGGATGCGGGAGTCGGAAAATGATTTGACCACCGCTCCGGTCCCGTCGGTCGAGCCATCATCGACAATAAGAATTTCAAATTCCCGGAACGTCTGTGCCAGGAGGTCCCGCACGGCCAAGCCAATATGCTCCCGCGCGTTGAAGGCGGGGAGAAGGACGGTGAAAAATGGCCCGGTCACGGCGCGAGGAGCCCGGCAAGAATGCTCAAATGCTTTAGTGCACGAAGGCGCATTGCAAAATAAAAGGTCGGCGTTCGGCTGCTGTGAGAACTCCATCAAACGGGGCAAATTCGCGCAGGTGGGCGGCGCGCTCGGAGTCCTCGCGCAGCGCGGTGAGGAGAGCGTCCATCCCCGATTTCGAAGTCCGTGCGGCGAGGATCATCGCCTCCCACTGGCGGAGGCGGTGCTGCTGGTCGGCACCATTTGCGATCCAGCGGACGATATTATCGAGGCCGGTCTGAAGCAGGGCCGGATCGCGTTCGATCTTGTCCGCGATGAGGCGGAACATCCCGAGCTTGTCAAATCCGGCGGGCTTCATGGCAGTGGTTCAAAAGTGGATGGCCGGGAGGTATTGTCAAGAAGCCAGCACCTGGCGGAAGACCGCATCGTGCCGCTCGAGCCAACGATTGACATCGAACGTCCGCACCGCGTGCTCACGGGCGGCGCGGGACATGGCTGGATGGTTTTGCATGACTCCTTCGACCGCGTCAGCGAGGTCGCCGGGTTCTCCCGCTCGATCGTGCGTCCAACTGGCGGCAACGGGCGCCAGAACTCCGCATCCCGGCTCGACGAGCTCCGGCATTCCCCCGCTCGCGGTCCCGACGACCGAGATCCCGCACGCCATCGCCTCGATCGGAACGGTCGGGCAAGGGTCGTTAAATTTGGTGTGCAGGAGGACATGGGCTTTGCGATAAATGGCGGGCGCCTCGCTCTGGCGGAACGGCGGGAGCACGGTCACGTGGGGATCCAGTCCGCGCATTTCCTTGGCGACCTCGGCCTCCGCATTTTTCCAGCGGAACTCGCCGGCGATGGTGAGGTGGGCGCGGCGGCCGCGCGCGAGCAGGATGCGGAGCGTGTCCAGGGCCGACTTCGTCCGGTAGAGCGCGTGGCTGGTGCCAGCGGCGAGGATCTGCCACGTGTGCGGATCCGGGGCCTCCGCGGCCGGGGCAAACACCCCGGTATCGACCGGGTTCAGGCAGATCTCCGAGGCAGCGGACGAGGGCCCGAGGTAGCGCTCGGCGCTGAGGCGCGAAAACTCGCTCTGGTTGAAGATGTAGTCGGCCTGGCGGCGCAGGGTGATCATGCGAAGGTTGAACCACGCATAATAGCTTCCGTAGCAGCCGGGGTAGGCGATGCCATTCTGGTTCCAGATCATCTTCGCGCCGCGCGCCTTTGCCGCCGCAACGATTTCCTCCGCATGCGGGGGAAGCGCGCTGCTGACGAGGTAGATGAGGTTGAAGTCGTTCGGCGATTCCGGAAACCGGGATTTCAGCGGGATCAGCTTGATCTCGCCGCCGATCGGAAGCGGTCCGCCCGACGCAGATCCCGGCACTTCGAGCCGACCGTAATTGACGGCCAGCCCGGCGGCTGCGGGGGCGATCGCCAGCGATCCCGCCCGCCGGCGGATCGCAGCGCGCGCGCGGGCATGGCGGATTCGCGACGCAACTTCCCGAAGCGAATAAAATGCCGCCGCTGAGGCCCCGACTGGCTCGACAAGACGCGGGCTCATCCAGCTTCTGCGATGTGCTGCGGAAAAGTCCGCCCGGGAGCTCTTTTTCGTTTCGGCATTGTCTCACTTCCCCGGCATGAGCACCGGGATAACTTTGTTTCCGTGGCGGCGGTAGATCCGGAAATCCGAGTCCAACGTGAAGACCGCGCTGTCCCGGTGCAGTTCGCTCAAGCGCACCAGGCAGGCATCGGCGAGCGACATGGGTCGGTCACGGTAGCGGCTCATCAACCTTCGCAGGTCGGCCAGCTGATCCTCGATCTCCAGGTCGACTCGCACCACCCCTCGCTCCAACAACTCAAAGAGCGGGTCGGTCTCCCGCGCCTCTCGCTTCAGCAGGAAAGCCGCTTCCGTGAGCACCGGCTCACAGGTGAGCAAGGGCGCGTGAAGCCGCTTCCACTGCTGGCAAACCCATGCGTGATGCTCCGACCCGGCTGCCAGAAACGCCACCAGTGGGCCAGTGTCCATCAGCACAGCCCCCTTCATTGGCCAAATCCCTCCATATGCTTCGGATTGGTCGCCAGATCATGCGGCAGTCTTTTCAACGACCCAGCCAGGTCGCTCGCCAGATCATAGCAGGTGGCCTTGCCGTTGGCGGGACGGGCATCCAGCGACTGCTCCAGGCACTCGCGGACCAACGACGATTTGGTGGTGCCGCGCGCGCGCGTCGCCGCTTCCAGACGCTCCAGCAGGCGGTCCGGTAATTTGAGCGAAATCGTATTCATGGGCGAAAAGTAATACGGACGAACCTTATGCGCAATACCAAGTTCCATCCAGCGCAGGGGACCGGCATTTTCGGCTGGGGGCGCGGGATCATCGTTCCTCCGCCTCCGCGATGGTGATGGCCTCGGCCACGACGCGCCGTCCGCCGGGACGTTTTGCACGCACCTCCGCCATGACCTCGGCGACCTGCTGATGGGATCCGAGCGGCGCTCGAAATGAGGGGTGAAGGCGGGCAAGGTTCAAAAACGCGAATGCCATGGCTGCGCGGAAGGGCGGCTCCTGGCCGTGCGGGTATTTTTCATAGGCGGAAGCGAGCGCGGAGGCGAGCGCCTGCGGGGAATGCGAGGCGAGAGCTTTTTCTCGAAGCACCGAAAAATCCGGTGGTGTTCGAGCGATCGAGGCGAGGAGGTCAGCTCCCTCTGATGGCGAGCGGTAGAGCCAACCATTGAGGAGGTCCGCCGCCATGCCGACGCTGGTCGAGATCACCGGGCGACCGGCCAGCAGGCCTTCGAGAGCGGAATAGGGTCCGCCCTCCCAACGCGAGGAGATCACGACCGTATCGAGCGCGGCATACAGGCCGTTCAGCTCGCCGCGCGGGAGCACGTTCACCGAAAAATCGTCCCCGGCGAGGATCTGCCCGGAGAAGGCAAACGGGATATTCCGGCGGGTGAGTTCGCGCCGGAGCCAATGCCGCCGCGGGCCGGCGAGGAGGACTTTCAGGTTCGGGATCTGGTTTCTGGCTTCGGTGACGACCTCCAAAAACTGGTCCGGTCCCTTCTGGGCCTTCGGGAGCGAGACGTCCCGCTCAAGCGAATCGCGGTGAAAATTTCCGACGACGAATTCCTCCGGCCCGATCCCAAGCGCGGTCCGGACGTGCTGCCGCATGGGGTCCGGGATCGGGCGGAAGACGTCGGGATCCACCGTGTAGGGGGCGAGGTGGACGTTCAGGCCGAGCTCCTGGAATTGTCGGACCGCCTCGTGCGAGCGGGCGATCCAGAGGTCAACGCGGGCCGCAGCCGCCTCGAACCCCGGGCGGGTCAGATAAAAGGCGGGCGGGTTGTCCGCGAAGCAGATCACGGTTTTTCCCGCCAGCGCACGGGCTCCGGCATGGAGCAGGGGCGGCCACCATGCGGAGTGGATGATTGTTGAGCCGGCAAACGACCCCTCGCAGATCCTGTCGCCAAGCGCGTCCCGCGCGCGGGCGAGGTCCTCGTCGAGCGCCCAGCCGATCCCCTGGCCTCCAAAAAAGTGGACGTGTGGTTTCAAGCGGCGCAGACGAGTTGTTGGACGATTCGCCGGTACGAGGCGCACATCGCATCGCCCGAGGGGGCCTGGCGAAGGACGGCATCACGGAGTTCGTTGTACCGGGCGCGCAAGGTTTCGAGGGCGGCGGGGAAATCGTCGTCCAGAAGCACGCCGAACGATTTGCCTAGCTCGACGGTTCCGCCGGTATCCGCCGTGAAGAGCAGAGGGAGCCCGCATTGCATAGACTCGGCCGGATGCATCGCTCCGGGTTCATACTGCGAGGCGGTCACGGCGGCATGGCACTCGCGTAGGACCTCAGCGAGCCGGTGCCCGGACCGCGCAGGAAAAGTCTTCGCCGCCCGCCAGCGGATCTCAGCCGGCCAGCGGCCGACAATCCACAGCTCGACGTCCCGGAGCTTTCCATCCGCAATCGCCGCATCCAGCGCCTGATAAACGGGGAACCCTTTGGCCGGGTTGTCCGACCAGTGGTGGGTCACGAGGCGGAACGGCTCGCCCGGACGCCAGGCCCGCGCGCCAAACGGATGGAATACGGCCGGATCGGCGCCGTTGTGGATCACGCTGTGCGGGCGGGATATATCAAACCAGCGCTCCGCATGATAATCGCGCAGCCATCCGGAGACAAAAACCGTGTGATCGGCCGCCCGGTTGCAGTCGGCCAGATGCGCATCCATCTTATCGGTCCCCTTCCGGATGTCGTTGTCATTGATCCTTTGGATGCACCGCAGGCGCGGGTGGCTTTCCTTCGCCCGCAGCACGTCGTCGTAAGAAAATGTCAGCCCCCCCGCGAGCCCGGCATGCGTGCCCAGGACGCAATCCGCCTGCAAGGTCAGATGGGAGCCGGTGCGAAACCCGCAGCGCTCGAGGTAGGGCGCGATCTGGCCGATCCACTGGTTCCCGCCGCCATATGGCCCGCGCCGCCAGCGCATGTTGAAGGCGACGGTCGCAATTCTGGATTGTGAAAATATCATCTGTGATTTCCTGCCGGTGCTGGCGACCCTGCGTTTTGCCAATTTACAAAGCCTCCGGTCAAACTTATCTCCATCGGCTGTGCACTGTCACTTTTTCATGCCGGAGAATTACCTGCCCTCAGCGGAGGAGCTGCCGTTCTGGCTCGAGGGGGAGCCGCGGCGGATCGAACCACCCGGCAAGGCGTCCACCACACAGAACTGGATTCTCCTGACGTTTGCCCGCCTGGCAAAGGCCGATTGTCCAGTCCGCCTCTGCCACACGATCCCGAACGAGGGGGTCGTCTTTGTTTTGACCGGCTGCCTGCCGACGGATTTTCAGGCGCCGGCCGGGGTCTTCCTGGTCGGGGTCGTGGCGGATGGCCTGCCTCACCCGGCGTGCCATTTCCACGTCTTGCAGAATGCCGCGCATGCCCGGCGGCTCCCGCAGTCGTGCTTCATCCCCCACTGGCCGCAGCCGGGACTGATCCCGCGCGACCCCGCGCGCGGGGACCGGTTTGAAAACGTGGTTTTTTTTGGCGACCCGCCGAACCTGGCTCCCGAGCTTCGGGACCCCGGGTTTGCAGCGCGAATGAAGCGGAGTTTCGGCGTCACTTTCCGCATCGCGGAAAACGGTTGCTGGCACGAATACTCGGCGGCCGATGCTGCGATTGGCATCCGGGAATTTGGCCGCAGGCCATTTCTGAGAAAGCCAGCGACGAAGCTGTACAACGCCTGGCTGGCGGGGGTTCCGTTCATCGGGGGGGGTGATTCCGCATTCGCTGCCGACGGGCGCCCGGGGGTCGATTTCCTGAAATGCACGGACCTTCGGGCCGTCGAGCAGGCGATCGGTCAATTTCGCGACAACCCGGCATTGAGGCACCAGCTCGTCAGGGAGGGCAAGGTCACAGGGGAAGGGTTCGTCGACGCCAGAGTTCTGGCCCGCTGGGAGGAGACACTTGAAAATGTGGCCCGGATCAAGGCCCCGAAATATCTGTCCATGCCCGCGCCCGCCAAAAAGCTATTCGAGCTCACGCAGTCACTCGTCGTCCGCACCGATATCCTGCGGACGCGGTAAGGATCGCCCGCGATCACGTTCGCCATCAGTCCGAAAAAAACCCATCCGTCGGGACCCGGACGAGCGGCCCGCGGCGGTAGCGCTCATTTTTCCATCGGATGCGCGGGCGAATGCCCACGAGTCCGCGCAGCCACTGGGCAACCCGCGAGATCCTGCTACCGCCTTGGATTTCCATGAGGTTCGCCCGGACCGCTTCGTCCGTATCCAGTGAGCTGCGGCGCACGAAGCAGACGTGCAGGCAGCGCAGGTCGGAGTCCCCCCACCTCACCGATTCATGGAGCCCGCGGCGGCTGAGCGCGGAGAAGCCCGCCCGGAAGACCGGCGAGCCGCCATGCAGGCGCTCGGGACAAAATCCGTCCCACGACGAGATCGCCGCAAAGTTGTAGAGCTTCGTCATGCTCCGGCATGGCGGCGACGCGTAGCCAGCGGCGGTCCCCGCCTCCTCGTCGAGCTCCTCCACGTTCAGGACGTTCCCAAAAACCATCCAGGAATCACGGAACTCGCCATCGAGCAGGCGGCGGCGCATGCGCCCCAGGCCGGCCGGGTCGTAGATCTCGTCGCCATCAACCCCAAAAACCCATGTGTCCGTCCCGGCATATCGCTTCACCAGATCGTGGGACTCCGACGGATCCGGGATCGCATGAAGCCCGGCGTGCGGGATCTCGTTCGCCAGCCGCTTCAGAATATCCACCGTCCCATCGGTCGAGTGGTGGTCGCACAGGATCAGGACATCACAGAACGCCGCGATGTTCTGCACGGCCTGCCCGACAAACCGGTCCTCGTTGCGCACGAGCACGATGCCGACGATCTTTGGTCTGGATGGTTGATCGATATCCATATTGAAAGCGCCACGCTATCGTTCCTGTACCGCCTTAATAATCTCGGTCTCCAGATTATTCCAATTGATTGCAAGAACGAACTCTTCGTGCGGGGAAGCAAACGGCTTGGCCTCTGCCGGATAGGCGGCCTGAAAATCCGAGAGGCGGTCCAAGTATTTCTCGCGCGAAATCGAGCCTTCGGCTCCGGTGCTTGAAACCAAAAGCTGTGAGCCACTGAGAAAGGTCGGACCAGGAGGAGGCACGGTCTTCCTAACTCCGAAAGCTCTAAAAAGCAGCGGCGCCGGCAAAACCAGGAAGACGCTCAGCGCAGCAATCGCGATCAGGCCGGCGGCGGAAGAATGGCCGCCGTCAAGCCTAGCGAGCTCGGGCCGTCCGGGAACCAGGCGGCCGGCGAGGTTCCAGAGGACGGCTAAAATCATGGCGACCCCGGCGGCGGCCAAAAAGATCTGGATCGGTTCGCTCACTGCATAGGGGCGCTCCTCGGCATCCCAGGGGGGAGCAAACGGGATCGAGGCCACGATGGCAGCGGCCAAAAGGCACATCCAGAGCGAATCGTTCCGCAGCGGACCCCAGAGCCACGCTCCCACCGAGGCCAGCAAGAAAAGGACGAGGCCTGCGGAGGCCAATCGCTTCTCCTCGCCAAATCGAAAAAGAAACGCCTTCTTCCACGTCTCCGCATAAGCCCGGCCGATCCCGGCGATCAGCCGTGCCGGCGATTCCCTGATCTGCCGGATGTTCGACTCCATGACCCGGCTCGTGTCCCAGTCAAACTGCTCGGCGCTCGTACTCCATTTTGTGTCGTTGAGCAGGCCATGTAGGGTGAACGCGAAGTTTCCAAAGGCTTTTGCGTTCCCCCGGGCAAGGGTTTTCATCAGCACATGATTTGCCGCGAAGCCCGCCAAAACAAGGCAGGATCCGAGCAGGAGCGCCCCGGCGGCGGCCCGGATGCGCCGGGGAGGCGAGGCCGTAATCCAAACCCGGATGCCCGCGTAGAGGACCAGCGCCGGGAGGATTAAAAGCGCCCCAGGCCGGGCGGCCGAGCCAAGCCCCAGAAACGCGACCGCCACAAAGATCGGCCAGACGGCTTTTTTATCCACAGAGAGCAGGAGGAACCCGAACCCGATCACGCCAAGCAAAAGCCCGAGGTTTTCCGTCATGACCAACCCGCATCCGTGCGCGCGAAAATACAGCCAGAAGAGGAGGCTATAGATCGTTGTCCCCACCAACCCGATCCGCCGGAAAACCATCGGGCAAGTGGAAGCGAGGGCCAGCAAGACCAGGCAGGAAATCAGGACATTCGCCACCAGCGGATTTAACCCGGTGAGGCTTAAAAAGACCGAGTAAAATGCCGGGTAAAGAAACCGGCCGTTGAACATCTGCGCCGTTGTTCCCTGGATCGATATTTCGGCTGCCTGGATAAAGTGGATTTTGGCATCGCTCATTGGGATGATGCCCGCCACAACGAAGGACGAGTCGGAAGCGGCATTCCACCCGAAATAGACCAGGCCCGCAAATGCCGGGAGCAGAGCCCAAACAGACATTCCTATCCGCGAAAGCCAGCCGGTTTGCGCGGCCAGCACAGACAGCCAGGTCGCCCAGAGGAAGGAAACTGACAGGCCTAGAAAAAAACGGTCCGAGAGGCACGCGGGAAACATCGCAAAGGCGGCGAGGAACGCAGCGGTGAGGACAAGTCCTGCGACCCGAGGGCGCGGAGCATCCAGGAGGGCTGGCGCCGCGCCGGCGAGGCGGAGCGCGATGGCAGATGCAAATCCCGCAAGTGTCCAGACTCCGAGCAGCAGCCACTCGGGGGCCGACCAGAGCGGAGAGCGGACCGTGTAGGTGCGGCCCATCACATCGCCTGCATCTGATGTGGAGAACGTGATTGTCGATCCTTTGATCACATAGCGCCCCCGCCCGGCATTCGTGATGGCTTTGACCTGCACATCCGGCCGGGAAAGCGCGATCCCGTCCTCAAAAAGAACCGGCCCGTCCCGAAAGAGGAGGCCCCGCTTGCGCTCCTTCCCTAGCCCTTTGGGCATCGCGGCCACGACCGAATAACCGTCCTGGGCTTTGATGCCAACCACCTCGGACGAGCGCGAAAACCCCAAAGATCCCGGGAACGACAGGGCATACGCGACGAGCAGGAGGAGCGAGGAGAGGCCGATCCAGAGCGGCACGCTCTTAAAAATGGCGGAAGGACTAAACAAACTTCAGTTTTTTGGCGGCGAAGGCGACCATGCGGAAGAGGAGGATGCCGTGGCGAAACCGGCTGATGTTGGTCGAGCCGTAGGTCCGCTCCCGGTACCGGACCGGGATGTCGCGGATTTTGAGGTTTAGCTTGTCGGCGCCGAAGAGGAGGTCGAAATCTCCGAACGGATCGAAATCCCCGAAGTAGCTGCGGTTCCCGGCGATGGCCTCGTAGTTTTCGCGGCTCAGCACCTTCGTGCCGCAGAGGGTGTCCTTGAGCTTCTGCCCCAGCATCCAGGAGAAGAGGATCCCGAAGAGCTTGTTGGCGCAAAGGTTGAGGAACTGCATCGCGCCGTCCTCCATCGGATAGATCAGGCGGCAGCCGTTCGCAAACTCGCAGCGGCCGGCCGCAACCGCCTGGTAAAATTTTGGGAGATCCTCCGGCGGCATCGTGAGGTCGGCGTCCAGAATCATGAGCACGTCCCCGGTGGCCATCGAGAACCCGAGGCGGACGGCGTCGCCTTTCCCCCGGCCGGCCTGGCGCGCGATCTGGATATTTTTTTCCGGGTGGGCGGCCTTCAATTTTTTGATGGCAGCCCAGGTGTCGTCGGTCGAGTGCCCTTCGATGAAGATGTATTCGATCTTGGGGGCAAAGTCCGGGATGCGGGCCAGCGCGGCCGGGATATTCCCCGCCTCATTGCGTGCGGGGATGATGATCGAGACCGACGGCGCCGCCGCCTTGTCGGGAGCCGCCCGCGCCACTTGGATGTTGGCTAGGCACAAAAAGGGGACGAAGGGTGCGACGTACCGGTTGAGGAGATCCGAGATCACGGGGATCGGAATTGGGATCAGAATCCGGGACTCCGACTTGATGATCTCCCAGCCGGAAAGCTCGGCGAGGTTCTGCACGTCGGCGGCCGAGAGCCAATTTAAATTCTGCCTCTTCGCGAGAAGGCCTGCGGCCGAGAGCAGCGAGAGGGCCGGCCGCCAGAGGGTGTTGAACGTGGTGACCACGAGGCGCGTCTGCGGCTTCGCGTGGCACCGGGCCCGCTCGAGAAGTGCCTGGGCATCGCTGCAGTGGTTCAGAGTATCGGCAATAACAATCACATCAAACCGGCCAGCGGGCGGCCCCTGACAATCGTCCGCACAATGTAAAACTGCTTCGGGGCAGTTCTTCCGCGCCGCCGCAGCCTGCTCTTCTGAGACATCCGCCCCCACCTTTGACCGCGCATGCAGCATATGGAGAAGATCCCTGTTCCCACAGCCCAGCTCCAGCAGGTCGGCCGATGCGGGGATGATCAGGTTTAAATAGTGCGCCAAAACCCGCCGATAAGCGAGGCCGGCACGCTGGCTCATCTCTGGCGGGGACTGGGAAGGAATCGACTTCAATGGAATGTTCAAAGGGTATTTATGTTTGTTGGCGAGCGCTATTCGCATGACGGTTGGCGATCTCCCGCCCGGCGCGACTGCCACCAGAAGACGCGGGCTCCCTCGACGAAGAGGGCGTCGTTTTTAAATGGTCCGACGTAGTGACGGCAGATGGCACCCGCTCGCCGGAAGTTTGTCCAGCTAATCTCGTATTCCGGCGGCAGCTTGCCGCCCTTGCCCCAGGCGGATCCGGCGACGGCAAAAAACGTTTGTTCGAGGAAGTGGAACTCGCGGGCGAGCGGCGCGCATCGGGCGAGGAACGTTTCGGCGAGGGCGAGGGCGACCGCCGGGCGGACCATCAGGTCGAGCCCGCTGTTGACCCGCTCCCAGAGCGGGAACCCCATCGCGGATTCCAGGCCCGCGCGGTCGGAGGAATATTTTTCTTTCGTATCCTCCATGAACCAAAACGTGTCCGGGCGGGCGCGCATCCAATCGAGGACAAACCCAGGACGCCGGAAAAAAACGATGTCGCTGTCGATCACGATGTACCGGTCGTCCGGCGCATAATGGCGGGTGTCAAAAACCTTTAAAAACCACGGGTGCTTGAGGCGGTTTTCGCGGCAGAGCGGGAATCCGTCCAGCGCCTCGCCGAGCGCGGCATCCGCCTCGGACCGCCGGATCACCCGGGCGTCCGGGAAGTTGGTTTTCAGCTCAGCGACATCAGCCTCAGTGAGCGTTCCATCGTCGTGCAGGACCGGAGCCCATGTGTGGCCGGAGTGGAATTCCAAGCTGCGTAACGTCAGCTGCCCCATCAGGAGGCCGCTGCGGGAAAGAACCATGTGCAGGGAGACCGGCTGGCCGTGGTGAGGGAGGGCGCGGCGGCGCGCGACGGCGACCGCAGCAAAATGCTTTTCGCAAAACCGGATCGCCGCCTGGCGGAGGGCAGTGGGGACGACTTTCATGGCTGGGGCGAGAGGTTTAGAAAGATCAGACTCTTGGGCATCACTGGCCAAAAGAAGAGCATTACAAAAATGTCTGGGAGCGGATGATTGGGATTCTGCATCTTGCAGCGGTAGGTTTCGAACCTCCACTATTCCAAGGCGGCTCTTTTCTGAGCCTCTTGGATAAGGTTGTCAAAGATCGGATCCTGGCGGCCCTTTATGTACTTCAGAAAAAAAGGGTTAATCTTGCCGCTGGCCATCACTCCAGAAAAGAACATCGGGAACGGGCCGTTGTAAAAAAAGTTGTCGAACCCGATGGCTTTTGCCAGCCAAGTTCCCCAACCCAATTTGAAGGCCAGCGGAATGACACTCATTGCCCGGTGGAAGGCCCAGCACTCGATGCGGTTGGCAATCCGCCCCGCAGCACCTGGCCTTTTGAAAGCCAAGTCGTTTCCGCAAATCTGGTAACAGGATTGCTTGAACTCTCCGGGTAGCGGCGCTGAGAGCTTGTCACATAGTTTTTCGAAGCCCCAGGGATTGGGTTTGCTGTCCTTACGGAGGGCGTCCAGACAAGCGACCAGCGCCTCCATCCGGAAGAGTGAAGGGTGAAGGTGAAACCGCGGAGCGCGTTCGGTTGTCAGGTGCATGAGCCGGTGTTGGGATGGGGACAGCACTCCCCCCCCCCTCGTTGCAAAGCGTCTGTTGTCCCAGCCCATCAAGCCTATGTAGGAGGCTGGAAGAGAATTTAGCAGTGACGGAAGCAGGTTATGCAGGTTGTCAACGTGGCAGTAGTCGAGGGGCATATGGTCCTCTAGAAAAAAATATACCGCATCAAACCCCTCCGATTGCAGATGCTTGGCAGCATGGAGGGCGAAATCGGCCCATGTGCGCGGCAACAAGGCGTCCTCGACAGGAATGTGCGGCAAGTCGCCCGCCTCCTCCGAGGTGAGACCACAAAAAAAGACGGGCGGGTGATTGGGCCAGAATTTCTGGATCATCTGCCAGGTGAACGGGGCCGTCCACCGGTAGGGGTGGTAAACCGTTATCAGAATGCAGAGGCGGTCCGCGCGGAGTGGCTGCAATATTTTCATGCCTTGGCGGCAGTGCGCAGCAATCCCGCGCTCCGCATTTCTTCAAGTGATTGCTGGAATGTGGAGTTCGCCTGCCCGGAAAGCTGCTGCGATGTCACCCACTTCGTGAAGGATTGGATGCCGACCTCCAACGGGGTGAAATCCAAAGAACCCAAAGTCTCAAAGAGCAAGGAGGTATCCGCCACCGCATGCCGGATATCGCCCAAGCGGAAATCCCCACTGACAAAGTGAAGCCCCTCGGTCGACAGCGCAACCCCCAGCGCCTGCACCAAATCAAAAATGGTTTTTCGCACGCCGGTTCCGATGTTTAGTGACACCGACCCGGTGAGCGGAGCCGTAAGTGCACGGCAGTTGTAAGCGACCACATCATCGACATAAACAAAATCTCTCGTGGGCAATCCATCTTCAAAAATATTGATGGACTGACCGGCGAGGAGCAGCTGGGTGAAGATCGAAAGAATGCCGGTGTATGGGTTGGAAAGCGACTGGCCCGGACCGTAAACATTCTGATACCGGAGAACAACGCTCGGAATACACGCGGCGGCGGCCGTATTCGCGATCACCATTTCTTGCCCAAGCTTCGTGATGCCGTAGATCGAGACGGGGCCGAAGGCGTCGTCTTCCTTTGAGGGCAGCGGCGAGACCGGGGCGCAGCAGAGGGGACATGTGCTTTCGAACTTGGCGCACTTCAGCTCTGCGGCTGCCCGGGCTCGTGGAAAAACGCGCCCGTGGGTCCCGCATTCCGCCGCCCCCTCGCCATACACCGCCCGCGACGAGCTGACGATCACGCGGGAAAGGCCTGCGCCAGATTTGAGAACGGCATCCGCGAAGACGCCTGCTCCTCGGACATTGACGTCGCAGTACTGGCCGGCGCGATACATGGACTGGCCGGTTCCTGTGCAGGCCGGAAAATAATACACCGCCTCAGCCGTGCGGAGGACCGCCTCCAAGGCAACATCATCGCGGGTATCGCCCTCGATGACAGGAAGGTTGTTCCGCAAGTCCGGCACATGACTCAACCCCTTGTCCCCATGAATTTGCGGGTCAAAAGAATCGAACACCACCGGCTCGTGCCCTTCGGCAAGGAGTTGAAATGCGGTTTTGGAGCCGATAAATCCGGCCCCTCCAATTAAAAGAACTTTCATGCGAATTCGGTCAGCATTCTATTTTTATGTGCTCGCTTAAGTTGATCCAGGGGATATTGAGGAATGCAGGGTGGTTCGAGGAAACGTGTTGTATCAGGCCGGGATCATCCTGCGCAAGGATCCCGAGCTTCATCGATGCTGCCATTTGCTGTAGACCACCGGGTAGGCGGCGGACGGACGGATTCCCCGGAGGCGGAGGAGGGCCGCAGAAAAAACCGACCTCCAGTACCAGGGCGTGCGCGCACCCATTTCGCGGGCTTGCGCAAGAACCGGCTCCAGGATTTCCCAGGTCTTGTCAAAGTGGATCCGCTTCAGCGCGTGGTCGCTCATGTCGGAAGGCTGGACACCTAAAAATCCGGTGTCGATCTGCTGGCTCGAGCACCAGAGGAGGAATTTTCGCTGGAGCTGGAGCCGGTACCAGATGCTGCCCGGACTATTCTGGCCGAGCGAGTTTGGCGAACACGACTTGTCCAGGACAACCGAGTCGCAGTGCGCAAATGGCGCGCTCACCCCGCACCGGAGCCAGTACTCGGCATCCTCGACCTGACGGAAATTTTCGTCGAAGCCACCGACGCGCTCGTTGAGCGAGCGGCGGATCAATGCGGCGCCAGCCGTAGGGATCGCCGTCCACCAGAAGTGCGCCTTCGCGGGAACCGGCGGATTTCCAACCGCCGTCGGAAGCCCGTGCAGCTTGGATTTTTCCGCCGCCCCCAGCCTTTGCAGCACAAAACCGTAAACGACGCCGGCCTCGGAGTTTTCGGCCCGTCTGGCGAGCGCGTGCAAGGCGTCGGGGGTAAGGGTGTCGTCCGCATCGAGGAAGAGCATCCACTCGCCGGAAGTGTTGGCCACCCCGGTGTTCCGGGCCGCCGAGAGCCCGCCGTTCTTGCGCCGGACATACCGGATGTCCGGCCCGAAGCTCCGCGCGACCTCGGGCGTCGCATCCGTGCTCCCGTCATCCACGATCAGGATCTCGTCGGCCGGCCGGATCTGCGCGCGGACGCTGGCAACGGCGGATGGCAGCCAGTGCGCCGCGTTAAATGCGGGAATAACAACGCTGAGGGTCATGGGTGGTTCTCCGGAAATTTTGCAAGGTAATCATCGTACGAATCCGGCCGGATGAGAAATCCTAAGTCCTCGAGCTGGCGGGCACCATCCAGCCGGATCGATTCCGGGGTCCAAACCTGGAGCCGCCCCCCCTCGCGCGCGACCTTGTCCGCATAAGCGCGATACTCGATGGCCCCGCCCCAATGCTCGCCGCGCCTGACCTCCTCCTCGACGTGCGGGGCAAAATCCTGGAGATACTTGAAGTGGTAGAGCACCGCTCGCAGTTCGGAAAACCGGCCGCCCTCGAGGTAATGCTGGCCGTCGGTCAGAAACATCCCGCGTTCGTAGCGGAACAGCGGAAACTTCGAGCAGCAGGCCTTAACGCCGAAGAGCCGCTTTCGGGTCCCTCCCTCGAGCCGATGGTCAAGGCCGGATCCCCGATAGAAGACGCGCGGAGCCTGCGTGAGGGATGCGAGGCCATCAAAATACCAAGGATTCAAAAAATAGTCCGTTCCAGGGACGTAGCCAACATCGGAGACCGGCCCCTCCGGGTAAAGGTCCAGGAGGATCGCATGGATGGCATTGGCCCCGATCCCCTCAAGGTACTCGCAGAGTGCGGGCAGGCGGACGCGGACGGACTCCGGGTAATCGAGGAGCTCGTCCGCATCGACGGCGAGGCACCAGCGGCCGCGGCCGTGCCTGCGAAGAAGGCAATCCAGCCAGGCCTCCTTCGCGGTGAAGCTCTGGGCTGTGGCGTAAAGGCAGACGTCGTGCTGGCTCGCCAAAAACTCCCGCGTGGCATCGGTTGAGTTGTTTTCGACAATCACGAACCCCGAGACTCCCAGCTCGCGGTAGTGATCCAGGAACCGTGGCAGGCGGAGCATCTCGTTGCGAACGACGGCGAAGGCGAGGGGGCCCGCGGCCGGCGAGCCCGACACCCGCCGCAAGCCGGCGGACGCCTCCCAGCGGGCGCGGGTGCGACGGATCGTCTTGACGAGGCGTTCAGCGAACATGATCGGTGACCTCGGAATAAAGTTCGACCAGCCCGTGGAAAAAACCATCCCGGCTGAATTCGCGTTTGGCCTGCGGGGCGAGGGCTTCGGCCTCGGCGGCGATTTTCGCGAGCCCGTCGGGGAGCGACCGCAACGCCGCCTCCAATCCGGCCGCATCTTTTTCCCCGACCAGCCACCCGCCGCCCTCGCGGTGGATGCGGTCGCCGGCCCAGCTGCCTTTCGACGCGATCACCGGCTTGCCGGCTACACGGGCCTCGCAAAATACCCCGCTCGTGCGCAGCTCATAACAGTCGAGGTGATAGGGGACGAGAAGAACATCAGCTCCGCGAATCCTCGTGATATATTCGTCGTTATCCAGCGGGCGGGCGATCCAATCGATCCCTTCGTCTGCCGACGCACTCCGGAGGACATCAGCGCAGGTGGGATCCGGGTCATGGCACTGGATCACAAACCGGTACCGCCCGGCCGCCTCCGAGCGCTGCACGGCCCGCACCGCCTGCACGATCTCCACAAACCCCTTTTCGCGCCGCGCATTCCCCCCCACAAAAATCACAATCGGACGCTCCGGCAAATGGGATGACTCAGTCACCAGCAGGGTAGCATCCCCTGGCTGGGGGCGCATCTCCGCAAGTTTTACGTCTGTCAGGCGGAGGGCTTCCGGGTTCGGAGTTCCGCCTTTAGGCGGCTGGCGAGTGGGACGGCAGCCAAAAAAGCACCGCCTAAAGGCGGAACTCCAAACAAAATTCCCCAAAGCGGAGCCCGTTATTGCAACTTTTGGAGATGCATCCCCTGGCTTGAGCCCCAACGGGGCACCATCCAAGAGCCCAGGGCAAGCGACAGCGCCGCCCTGGGTTTCAGGTAAAATGCGGTTCTGCCCTGTAGGGGCAGCATCCTTTGCCCCATGCGGCTGCGCCGAAAAATCATACGAGATAATATGCGGCAGATACCGCACGCGCACGCCGAGCACCTGTTCAAATGCCCCGACCAACTTCTCGCTGTCCGTCACAAAAACAACCCGGGATTTTGTCTCCGGGCGCAGGCGGCCGATCGCCCCGGCAACCTCAGGGGTTGCAAACCTTCCCGGGCGGTAGCCAAGATGAAGGAAAAGCACCGGCGGGGACAGGCGGGCGGCAATCCAATCGAGCCAGCGCCGGAAGTGCCGCGGGGCGAGCATCTGCGCGAAGATGGTATCCGATTTTCCAACCTCCGGGAACTTCGTTAAATCCGCGCCAAACTGCCGGTCGCACCATTTTTCCAGGAGCGCCAACAGCCAGTGGTTTGCCGCGATCCAGGGTGCCGGGGCGGCGCGGAAGTCGGTGTGAAAGATCCTCTCGCAGGGATTCCCTGCCGCCAGGGAGAGCGGGAATTTGCGATGCGCCACCAGGCGAGGGGCGACGCCGGCCCGCACCGCCGCATCGGCCAAGGCGAGGTTGTAGCCGAGGTGGTGCCCGACCACATCGCGCAGCATGTGGTTCGCAAGAAAGATCCTGTCGGGAGATGAGATCCTCACGCGCCCTCCAGAGGGAGATCGAGGAAGCGGGCCACATCCGGCCACCGCGCCTGCATGCTGTGGCTGGTCACGCTGATCTCCAGCGCCCTCCGGCTCATGAGCTCCCAGCGGCCGCTCTGCGAGTAGATCCCGATGAGCGCGCACGCCATCGCGTCGGGAGTAAAATCGGAAACGACGACGCCGTTGTAATTTTGCTGGATCAGCTCCCAAGGGCCGTTGATGTCGAAGCAGACCGGCACGGTCCCGCAGGCCATCGCCTCCTGAGGGGACATCGGCCCGCCCTCGCCCCAGAGCGGGCTTTTGCCAACGTTGAGCGCAAGGAACGTCCCGCACTGCTGCATCTGCGAGATGATCTCCGTTTCGACGCCGGCGAGCTGGACAAATTCCAGCGCCAGCCCAGCCGCCGCCGTCAGCTCGCGGATCCGTCGGATGAATTCCGCGCCATGGTCGCCCTCATCGAAGTATCCGACCCGCGTTGAAACCTGCCTTGCGGGGCCCGCCTTCCAATATTTTTCATCGATCAGCTGGCGCAGCACGCGGGCCGGAGATTCGAAAACCGCCCGGTGAAACGACTGGACCGACCGGTTGACCCCCGCCGTCCGGATGATCCGCCCGGACGCCATCAGGCGCGCCAGGTCGGGGAAGTGGCTGCGCGAGGAGGCCGAGAGCTCGTGGTCCCAAAAATAGAATTGCGGGCACTCGTCGAGGAACGGCTTGGCGTGGATCCACGACGTCACGCATCGCGCCTCCCGTGCGGCGCGCCTCATTTTCGAAAACTCATGCAGCGAGAGGAACGGCGCGTGTTCGGCGAGCCACTCCGCATGGGTCCCGTCGAGGCTGACCATGTAGGCATCGAATCCCTTCCTCCGCAGGAGGAGGATGAGGTTGTTCAAAAGCTTCTCGCCGCCGCAGTACCGGTGGCTTCCCTGGGTCCGCTCGTCGGTCGCATACGAGGCAAAAATCACGGGGGACACCGGATCCACCGCAGGCCTCGGATCCCTTCCGGACCCGGCGGACTCCGGCGCGGGGGCCGGGATCACCGGCCGCACGAGATTGTTCGCCAGATCGTCCTGGAAGCTCCTCAAAAAAATTCGGCCAGCCACCCCCAGGCGGCTCCAGTCGGTCTTGGTCTTTTTAAATTCCATCTGTGTGAATCTTATCCGGCCTCATGGTGCACCGTGCCACAGGAATGTTCCCATGCCTTCGGTTTCGTGAACCAGCTTCAGGGCGGGCGTCATGCCGGGCGGTTGACATCCACCTCGCCGCGCCAAAGGAATGTCGCGACGTCGCCGTCGAGGGTTTCGTGCACGAGCTCAAAAGCGCCGGCTTTTGATTCTGTAAACTGCCAGGTGTGTCCAAACCGCTGGCGCGGCACCTTCCTGTGGCTGCGCCAGTCCTGCATCACCAGGAGCGTCACGCCGGGAATGAACGCCGGCGAAAACGCGCGGAACCACGCCTCATTTTCAAGATACGCCTTCCCGCAATCGATAAACATCATCTCCACCGGCCCGCCCTCCCAGGAAAGGAGGGGCAGGTGCGCATTCCACGACTGGCGCTGGATCGCGCAGGGCGTCGCGGAGATCCACTCCCTTCGCGAGGCGGTCATCTCCTCAAAGAGAGGCAGAAAGTTTTCCCCGTCCGCGCGATGCTTTGCAGGCGGCACGTAGTTGTTCATGAACGACGAGCGCCAGACGAAGTCCTCGTACACCCGGAGCTTGCGCCCCTCGAAGCGGCCGGATTTCACCAGGCCCTCCACAATGCTCAGCGTCGACTTGCCGAGCCAGGGGCCGAGCTCCACGACCTCGCCGAGCCCGAGGAAATGCGAGCCGAGCCAGACGTAATACTGGGACTCCTCGTCCGTAATCATCCCGGGCACGTCATGGCGCGGCGGAGGAGCCGCCCGCCAGGGCGCGTCCTGGCGCATGATGCTCACCGGGAGAGATTGCGCTCTTGCGCCGCCGGCGCCGCGCTGAAACTCCGCCCTGGCAGCCCCCTCGAGCCACCGCATGCGATCATCGAGCGCTACCCGGAGGCGATGGATAACATTCCGCCTCTGCTGGAGCTTCTGCAGGTCGGTCCCGCAGCACAGCAGATGCTCCGTGATCTGATACGGGGCGCACGCCAACCGGTGTCTCAGGTTGATATCACGAAGGGAAAAATTGGGCATATGGACACGCGTTGCGAATGGGAAAAAATTGAACGAGTCCGGGGAAGAAAGAAAGCCTTCATCTGCCGCCTGCGCCGAGCGCAAATGCCAGAAAGTTGCACGTCTGTCAGGCGGAGGGCTTCCGGGTTCGGAGTTCCGCCTTTAGGCGGCGGCCGAGTGAGGTAGCCGCCCAGGAGAAGCACCGCCTAAAGGCGAAACTCCAAACAAGACTCCTCAGGGCGGTGCCCGCTTTTGCACTTCTCGGAGATGCGTTGTTTGAATCTGATCCCATCCGCTTGGCGGACTAGACTCGAGCGAGCCGCTGCCACCAGGTGATCGGGCGGGCGGTGGCCTCACGGACGCGGGCTTCTGCGGCGCGCGCCTCGTCCGCAGTGAACGTATCCATCCCCTCCAAAGCCGCCTGCTCGAGAACCTCGATGCTGGTGGCTGCGATCGACGCATGCCCCAAAGGGGCTGCATCCACTAGCCCAGGGCAAGCGATAGCGCCGCCCTGGGTTTCAGAAATAATTCGTTCCTGCCCTGTATGGGCAGCATCCGGGACGTCTACCTGCCCCGCCGCCAGCAGCCGGCTCCATCCCTCCCGCATCGTCTCCTGTGTGATTGCTGTCACGCAGTGCGGCCGCTCGTAGGGGCAATGAAAATCACACCCCCGGCAGGACATCGCCTGCGTGACGACCACAGCTGGCGGGGAGGGAAGGAACCTGGCCCAGTGGCCGCCGGAAAACGCAGCCATCACCCTGCGTTCGGACGCCGAAGCCAAATGCATGACCCCCGAATCCCGGCCGACGTACCCGCACGACAAGGCCGCCAGGGCATGCGAGGTGGCGAGCGGAGGAGGATCGCCAGCCAGGTTGACCGAACGGTAACTCCCCGACCGGATCCGCTCGATGGATTCCCATTCTTTCGGGTTGCCCAGGAAGACGATCGGACGCCCGTCTGCCGGGATCGCACCCGCAAGGAACTCCCGCCAATTCTCCTCGCCCCAGTCCTTCATCGCAAGGCCGCTCCGGGTTCCGACGCATGCGATCCAATACGCCCCTTCCGCTAACCCGTGCGCGCGGAGGATGGTTCGCGCGCTTTCCAGCGCCTCCGCCCCAGGCTCCAGGCGCGGGGGGATCCGGGGCAGATCGACACCCAGAATGGCAGACCCCAACAAGCGGTTTTTTTCGAGCTCAGGCATCGCGACCGGCACATCGACCCTGGTGGAAAAATTCGCAGCTAGGGATCGGGGATCCGACAGCGTCCCGGACGGCCAGAACGTGTCGCCGGTGGAAAACCCGGCAACCGGCACGCGCCAGCGGTCGACCTCAAACCAGACCTCATCGAAAAAGCTCAGCGCGAAGAGCGACGCCACATAAACGTCGGGCCCGAATCCCCGGATCGCCTTGTGCTCGCCCCGGAAGGGGTTTTTTTTCTTCCGGGTCCCCTGATGGTATGGATCCGCGCCAACCTCGCGGAGCTCGACCCCGGGCAGGACTGCGGCCGCCAGGTTGATCGCCGGACGGCGCATGAACAGCTGCAGCTCATGCCCGGCCTCCCGCAGCGCCCGAAACATCGGCATCCGCAGGATAAAATCGCCCAGCCCGTCCGGGCTGCTGATCGTTATTTTCATTTCTTGGAGAACGGGTTGATCACGTTCAACCCCGTAAACTTTCGAAAGTCTGCGTCCGCACTGAAGAGGACTCCCACACCGTGCTGGCGGAGAATCGCCGCCAGATGAGCGTCCGGAACCAGGTTCCCGCGCACCGGAAATGCGGACGCCACCTCCTCGTAATGCTCGGCAAAATCGGGTGCCTCAACAAGCATGCGCACGCGGGGCTGGGCAAGAAGCCTCCTGATGTTATCCCACGCCTCTGTCGGGCTGAGAGGATTCTGAAAAATACGCGGGTGCGTCGCAATTCTCTGGTAGGCCATCACGGTCATCCACGTGAGGCAGAGCAGGTCGGAACCTTCCACGCAGGCCTTAAGAAAATCCGTGGCCTGACGGTAGTGCGGCGAACTCTCGTCCGATGCATAAAGCAAAATGTTCGCGTCTAACGAACAGCTCATTTTTCGTCCAGAATCGCAAAAACCGCGTCTTTATCCGCCAGATCAACCCGCGCCTCCATGGACCGCGAGGCCCAGTCGAACTTCTGCGCCGGCTTGCGCGTCCGGCCCGCCATCGCCTCAGCCAGCAACCGCGACGCCACTTGCCCCAAAGACCTTCCCTCCTCGTGACCAAGCGCTTTTAGCTCCTCCAGCACCGGCTGATCGATGTCCAATGTCGTTCGCATGATGTTGTGATGATAAACTTACGCGCATCTGATGTCAATTTCTTGGCCCCAACGATGCTCGCTTGATTGTTCAGCTCTCTGGACCACACACGCCTGCTTGATTGTTCAGCCACGTCAGATTCACAAGAGACCTGAGCGCACCGGAGGTGCTGCGGACATTAGCCGGTGGCGTAAGCCACCGGTGGTGCAATAAACGAACCGCCCCGGCGGGGCGGCGGACCGTGCTGCTATAACGAAAAAAGATCGTCATGGTTCGCTCCGGCGCGCGGCAGAAAATCGCGGCATTTATTTTGCCGACATCCCAGCCTCCCAGACCCGCCGGAGTCCGTCCTTCAAGGCAATCACGGGAGCCCATCCTGATGTCCGGCCCAGCTTGGTGCTATCGAGGATGTTCGCCTCGACGTCAAACCGCCGCTCGGGGAGAGTGTTTGTGCGGACCTCAATGCCGTGAGGCTTCGCCAGGTCGGCGAGGAGGCTGATCACGCCGGCATTCGAGGTGCCGGTCCCGGTGCCGATATTGTAGATTTCTCCCTCCGTCCCATGGTCGAGCGCGGCGACGATGCCGGATGCGACATCGGAGACGTGGATGTAGTCGCGGATCGTTCCCTCAGCTCCATAAACCGGAATCTCACGCCCCGCGAGGGAGGCAGCGACCGCGGCGGCGATAAACCCCTGCCCGGTGCCAGCGCGCTGGTCCTCCGCGTAGGCGTTGGCAGGGCGCACGACGACTACCGGCAGCCCGGCGGTGCGGTGGAACATCATCGCGTAGCTGTCGGTCGCCAGCTTCGTAATCCCATACGGACTCACCGGCAACGTCGGATGGTCCTCGCGGATCGGCAGCGCGCGGGCCGGACCATAAACGGTGCCGCCAGATGAGACGATCACCACCCGGCTCGCCCCCGAGGACAAGGCCTCCTGAAAAAGCCCCACGCTGGCAGGGAGGTTGGAAACGAGATCAAAAACCGGATCTTCGAAACTCGTCTTCGGAACCGTCGAGTAAGCGAGGTCGATCACCTCGCAGCCGGCAGACAGCAGCCCGCGCAGCACGCCCCGGTCGCAGTAATCCCCGCTCACGTAGCGGCAGGCCAGGTCAGCCGCCGCGCGGCGGCCGAGCACGGTCACCTCCCGGCCGGCCTCGCAAAGAAGCCGGGTCACATGCCGCCCGATAAATCCGGCGCCCCCGATAATTAAAGTTTTTTTCACAGGTTCATGGCGACATCACCTGGATGCCCTGCGGATCCAGCCGCTGAAAATGAGTCAGGTTGAACGTATAAATCCTGGCGCACCCCGCCGACTCGGCGCAAAGCAGGTGCAGGGCATCGTAGATCACCCCGCTTGCCAGGCCCCTTAGTGCCACGCGATCCATCGCACGCACGTAAAGCCCTTGGTCGAGGGTCACCACGTTCAACCTGTTTTCTAAACCTTCGGAGATCAGAAGACGGGCTTCTCCGGGCGATATCCGCCGCCTTAGGGGCAGCGCCGTGAGGGTTGCATAACATTCTGCCAGCGCATGAGTCGAAACTACAGCTTCCTCCCCACTGCCGCATGATGCCGCGAGGCATCCAAACGCGGCCTCATGATGGGGCAACTGATCAACCAGCGCCGTCACCAGAACCGACGTGTCAAAGCCTACCTTCATCCGCCGATCATTGCGCGCCCCTCCCGCTCCTTGCGTAGGAAATCCACAATATTCAGATCAACGGCCTCCCGTCCGTGATGGACAAGAAACCCTTCTTTCCTCACCAGCGCGGATCCCTGCTCGGGAAGACGAAAGTGCAAACCCTCCGAGTCCGACTCGATCTCCAAGACAGTTCCGGGAGATAGATTCCACGCGTCCCTCAAAGATTTAGGCACGACGAGGCGTCCTAATTTGTCGATGGTTGCTGTCATGGTAAAATGGTATTTTAAATTGCCATTTTGTCAAACCCTGACAAAGCCCCCGTAGAAAACCGGGCCTGAGGCGGGACGCGCATCTCCGAAACGTGCAAAGAACAGATGATTCCTATCAAGTCCGTTTGGAGTTACTTTATGCGGTCCCTTTTGTGCCGCCAAGCCACCCGACTGCCGCCTAACCACGTGGTCGTGGGATGGCCCGGGGAGATCTTGCGAAGCAAGACCCCGCAAGGGCGACACGAGCGGGAGCGAGGGAGTCAACGCGGAACTCCGAACCCCGGAATCATCCAAGACGACACTTGATTCGTGTGAGCATTTGTGTAACATGAACTAATGAAAACGATCACGCTGGACGACCTGGCTTATGAGCGTCTTAAAGTCTGGAAACGCAGCCCAAAAGAATCGTTTTCTCATGTAGTCAAGCGGCTTGTCCCGGAGCCAGGAACTCTGAGGGCATTTTTAAATTTTGCCGAGGCCAACGGCACGGCGCATCTACCTGAAAACTCCAAGCTCGAGGAAACCGTGGAGGACAGGTCCCCCGTCAAGGCAGATCCATGGACCTAATTGCGGACACGAGTTTTCTCGTCGGTCTCTGGAGAGGCCAATCCTGGGCGCAATCCTTTGCCGAGGCCAATGCCTCCAGATCCCTCGGCCTGCCATGGGTTGTGCAAGGTGAGTTCTGTCACGGGGCTGTTCGCGCCGGACATGATCCGGAAAAAGTTAGGAATTTCCTTTTGATCGGGATCCCGCTGAATGACGTGATCCCCGTGGTCCCGGTTTATGCCCGTGTCTGCGCCTCACTCCAAGACTCCGGGATTTACCGGAGCATAGGCCAAAACGATTTGTGGATCGCCGCCGTCGCCATCGCGTTTGCGAAGCCCTTGGTGACAAAAAACATCAGGCATTTTGGGCAGATCGAAGGATTGAGGGTCGAGGCCCTACAGGATTTGTGATGCCGACCTAGCCAATGCCCCAGGTGTTTAGAACTTAACCATGGCCCAGGCAGCCAGAGCGGTCGCGGGATCCCTGAGAAGCGCCTGATACGCCGGGATGGCATCGCGGCAAAAGTTGATGCGCTCGCTGAGTTCGGGGGGAATTTTGCGGCCAGAGGCTTCCATGAGGCCGCAAAGCTTTTCGGCGGCCGCGAGAATTCGGGCGGCCCCATCCTGCGCGAGCGGGTCGGCCGATCCCGCGAGCGCGAGCTGCTCGATCTCCTCCCGAAGCGGGCGCTCCGATGTGGTCGATGGAACGAGGTGCAATGTTCTGCGGACAAGGAAATCGAGCATGAGGGCCTCGGTGACGAGGCGTCTCCTGGCCCGGATGAGCCCGTTGTATTTTCCCGCCAGGAAGAGGGATGCCCCGGAGGCCAGGAGGATGAGGAGGGCCTCTTTCATCGGGAAATCAGGAGGCCCCTCTTCACATAGTCGGTGATTGGTGATGCCGACTCGCCGATCCCGGGAAGCCGGATCCCTTGTTCGACACGACCGGCGCCGTTCCGCCTTGCCCAGCGGTTGTACTCGCGGATGTTGTGCCGGTAGAGCGGGTCTGCCTGCTTTTTGGAGGCCGGGGACTCGGGGTGCGAAAGGTGGTCGATGTGTCCGAAATGGGAGGTGTAGCAACCCTGGAGGATCGCCGCGCGTGTGAGCCACCAGTCCACATGGGTTGCGCCGCACCACAGGTCCGGAAGATCCTTGGACAAGACGCCATCCCAAATCGCATTTGGGATCAGGTACATGTCAACGCCTCCGCAGAATTCACCAGACGGAACCTCCCGGCGGTGAAACCCCCGCACCGTCTGCCCGTCATCGAGCACGAAAGGATCTGCCGTGAGAGTGACATCGGAGTTGCACCACACAAAGCTTCGTCCGGCGCTGCGCTCGCGCGCCCAGCGAAGGACATCGCCAAATTTGACCATCTCCGGGCCGGCTGGAAAAACCGACGGCTCGAGGCCGAAGGCGGACACGCTTTCGCGGAGCTGCGCCTGGGCGTCCCGAAGGCGCTCGCTCGGGCAAGGATCGATCCACTGGAACGTGACGCGGTTCTTTGGCATGCGATCAGCGAAGGTCCGGCCCGAATGGTGCTAACTCAACCCCCAACGGGGCTTCATCCCAGAGCCCAGGGCAAGCGCCAGCGCCGCCCTGGGTCTTGGTTCCCATGCGGCCCTGCCCTGTAGGGGCAGCATCCCAAAACCTCCTCAAGTTACCATTCGGGGCTGGCATCTTAAAGGTATCTAAAAAATTTGCTGCCCCCGGAGAAGTGGAGGAAGTGGTTGTTCCGGAGAGCAGTTCGTACGCACGGCTGGCGGAGGTACTCGACAATTTTTTTCTTCACGGCCAACGGGAGCCGGCCGGGGATCATCTCCGGGCGGGTCAGGAACGGGTAGTGGAGGAGCTCGTAGCAGATCCACATCATGTTAAATTTTGGTGAGAGCCAGTGCACATGGCCGGCCCGGATCATCTCGTACGAGAGGGGAGCCATCTCGTGGTTGAAGGTATCATCACCCAGGTTTTCGTAGGTCGCATAGACATGCTCCAGAAGCGGGCCATGAATCTTCGGAGAATAGACAAACATCCCGCCCTGCACGACCTGGCTGAATTCGCAATCGATGCTCCGGATCCGATACCAATCTTTTGCTCCCTCCGTGCGATAGAACGGGATCCCGGCGGCCTCCCACGTTTCATACGCCAGCTCGGTCACCATCTTGTGCTCGTCCGCCGAGGGCGTCGCATGGTCGTCGACCGCCCCGAATTTATCGGGCGGGACCTGGTCGAAGACGTTCGGGGCCTTCGGAGAAATAAAGATGTCGGCATCGACCCATGCGATCCGGTCAAATCCCGCGAGCCGGGGGGATTGGTGGACGATGCATTTCTGCCAGGATGGCGACCGCGCGAGCCCGCGCGCGCTCGTGTCGAGTAGCTCATCCAGAACAACCAGCTCCAGCCCGTGCCGCCGGCAATAATCCTCCCACCCCGGGCGGAACGAATAGTTAAACGGATTGAGGAACCGCTCCCCGACAATCAGCGTGGCAATGGCGCATTTCATATGGCTAGTGGGCTGAAAAACGAATGGTTTTTATCTCGCAGGAAGAGGGGGGGAACATCGAACATTCAACATCGAACATCCAACATCGAAATTTGAGCGATGTCACCGGGCGCGGGAACGTGATTCGGACGTCTGGATGCTGGTGACGAAAATCCGGATCAGCTCGTCGCATTCCGTGAGCAATGGATCTAGCTTGGTGGCAGGCTTGATGAGCGGGGTCCGCTGTGCAAGTTTCAGCCAGCGAAAAGTTTCACGCAGCTCCTTGAGGGCAACCCTCAGTTTGTGTTGAAAATCCCGCGATGACTCCGCCGCCTGAGCTTCTCCGTGCATGGGAAGCGGAGCCGTGCCAGACCTCAAGAGTTGCCCCGCCACGTGATTGCCCGCCCGTGTAGCCGGCAGCGATTCGGAAAGACGAATGATCCGTGCCGAAAACTCGAGCAGCCGTTCCTCCAGATCATATCGCGCTTCCTCAACCGTAGTTTTCTTCAGCTTTTTAATCGTATACTTCACACAAAGAGTTCCTCAGATATTGGATGTTGGATGTTGGATGTTGGATGTTGGATGTTCGATGTTGGATGTTCGATGTTCGATGTTCGATGTTCGATGTTCGATGTTCGATGTTCGGCGCATGCCCTACCTCTTCGCCGTTCTCTCCCAGAATTCCCGGTCGTACTTCGGCCAGGCATGGCAGCCGAATGGGATTTTCCCCCCGTTGAGCCCGATGCATGTTTCGGGAAATTGCTCGATGCTGAAGAGCATCGCCTCGTGCACGGGGGCAACCCGGAACCCCGCAGAAAACCGTCCCGCGTCGAGCGACCAGAACCGGTCCTCGCTTTCCCCGTAGTTGGCGAGCTCGTCTTCGACCGTCCAGAGCGAGAGGGCGGACTTCAGCCTGCGGAGCGCGCTGGTGGCAAACCAGGCGATGCCCGATGGTTGAGGAAGGTGGGCTGGCGGGACCGGGAATGCGGAGCCGCGGCGGACCCGGGTGCTCAGGATGTCGAGCGCCGGAGCGGTCCGGCGGAGCGAGAACCCTCCGTTTCCCACCCACCACTTCTGAGACTTCTGGTAGTCGTAAATGTAGTTTTCGTACCAGGGCGAGCCGATGTAGTCGTGGTCTTTCGCGCACCATTCCAGCAGCTCATCGCGAAATACCAGGCAGTCGAGCTGGTAAATGAGGATGTGCGAAAACTTCGAAAACGCCCGGAAAAACCGCCTCGTCATGAGGAGCCGGTTGTACCCGTGGGGGTAGGTGAAAAAGCGCGCGGGAAAGCGGAGGATCTTCTCGCCCCGCAGGAAAGCCCCGGGAATTTCCAGGCCGTCAGGCGCGACGAAGAACCGCGGGTGCGCGGCGAGCGTGGTCCGCGCGACTTCGAGCGAGCGCTGCTCGTCGGCAGAAAGCGACAGCGAGTAGATCGGGATGACGACGGCGGCTGGCATCGTTGGCGGTCAGCTCCGGCGGCGCAGCTCGAACCAGAGGTATGCGAGAAGCTTTTTGCCGGTGGGCCACATCTTGAATCCCGACTCGCCATGCGGGCGGATGATTTCGCGGGTCGGGAACTCACACCGCCGGAGGCGCAGCTTGTACGAGCGGATCACCATCTCGACGTCAATCGAGAGGCCGTGGTCGAGGATCTGCATCTTATCGAAATCCCGGCGGTTCCACCCCTTTACCCCGTGAAGCACATCGCGCACCCAATACCCCTCGCGCCTCCAGATCAACGCGGCGAGCAGGGCCAGTCCGAGCACCGCCCACTTGCGGGGCCGCAGCAGATGCTCGTCCTCCTCGTTTCGCGCCCCCTTGATCTTCCGGCTGGCAATGACCAGATCGTTCCCGGCCTCGAGCAGCGGGCAGAACTTCAGAAGGTCTTCGACCGGGATCGTTCCCTTCGGAAAAAAGACGACGACCGCATCGCCGGTTGAGAGCCGGTTGGCATCCAGGTAGGCGGCATTGAGGCCGCGCTTGGTCTGGGCATGGACCGGGATCCCGCAGCTTTCCAGATACTCAACCGTCCCGTCGGTGCTGCCCCCGTCGACCGCGTAAATTTCGTGGAAGGCATCACGCGGGATATTCGGGACATCGAGCCGGCAGCCGCCAAGCTCGTTCCAGACGACCAGACACAGAGAAATTTTCATAGGCCTCTTCGGCTTTTCAGGACACGCGCTGGGCAAGCAGGTTTGAAGCCAGTTTCAGCGCTTCCGCAACCGCGATGTCCGAGTTCATGTGCTCCCACGTCCCCCAGCGGCCGGCACCGACGATTCCCTTCGCCTTTGCCCAGGAAAGGATCGTTTCCACCGCAGCCGGCTTGCTCCGGGTATTGACCGGATAAGCGAACTCGTTCCGGTGGCGGAAGTGCACGACCGCGCCGGAGCGGGCCGCATTTGTCTCGGTCCAATACCCTCGCGATCCTGGACAAAAGTTGTGGCGCGGCAGGATCCGGTGGTACGAGATCTCCTCGCGGGGTTCGTAGATCCAGTGCGCATCGCCGGACGTGTTCTCCGGAAAATAGTCGACATCGATCGGGATCGAGACGAGCTCGCCGATGCGGACTGCCACATCGTCGGGAACCTCCGCCACGCGAGGCCAGAGCGTCCAGGGGATCGTGCTGATGATCGTCTCGGCCTGAAAGGCACCGTTCACAATCCGCTGCTCCACATCAATGCTGGCAACCGGGGTGCTGGTCAGCAGGCATTCGCCGAGCGCCTCGCCCATCCGGCGCCACACCTCGCCGTATCCGAATTTTTTCGGATACAGGAACGTTCCGTGCGCGGGAAGCGCCCCGAACGGCCGTCCCTCCAGGCACGACCGCAGGGTGTCGCGGAACGAGACATCCGGCAGCTTGTAGAGCCAGTAAGTCCCCAGGCGATCGAGGTCCATCGACCAGATCTTCCGGTTGTACGGCAGCATGTATTCGTCGGCAATCCGGTCGCCGAGCTTCCAGCGAACCCACTCCTCAAACGACTCCGGCATCGGGTCGCCGGCAACGCTCCCGGTCCGCGCAATCGAATCCAGATATTCGACCTGGTCGGCCTTGGAAAACTGCCAGAGGTTTCCCTCCAGCGGATGGTCGATCTCCTGGCCGCGCAGCCGGATTTTTGCGACGCGGGCATACGTGTCCCACTCGTCCCCGGGCATGAATTCAAAAACAAAATCCAGGACCTCCTTGCGGCGGACGTCGAGGAAGTGGCCGCCTCCGATATCGAGCGGCGAGCCGTCGACGGTCTCGCTGCGGCAGAGCCCACCGGCCGTCCCGTTTGCCTCGAGCACGAGAACCTGATCCCGGGCGACCCCTTGTTTTAAGAGGGAATGGGCGATCGTCAGCCCGCTCGGACCGGCACCCAGGATCAAATATTGGACGTTGCGCATAAAACTTCTGTCAGGAACGGCTGCTCATAAAACGGAATTTGTTGGGGAGGAAAAGCCATAAATCACCGGCGGCCCGGACCACGGCCGCGACGGCCAGGACAAGCAAAGCTCCGTAAATCGGCATGACCGGGTACAGGTACCGCGGCTGCGCCGGCCATGCGGTGGCATCCAACAAAGCAAAAAATGCCATCCTTCCAGCGACGGCCGCCGCAAAAACCACCACCGCCACCGAGTACGCCGGCAATCGTTCGCCTCGGAAAACCATCCAGGCCCAGGCGGGGATGATCAGGAGCAGCGCCCACGCCGCCCAACCGGCGGCCGCCAGGTAAATCCCCTGCCACCAGAACTGCACCGTCTTTGTCCATGGGAGCGACCGTACTGCAACGCCCTCCTCTCCGATAACCCGCTCAGCGGGACGGGTCAGAGAGGGCCTGCGATTTGCCACCTGATCGAAGAGGTCTCGGACCGGCCCGGACGCCGGGTCATCCGTGACGATCCAGGGAACCACGGTGGGCGTGGTCAGAAGGCCAGCCACAAATCGTAGGGAACCCGGAAGGCCCGGCAGCCAGAGCCTCCAATCCGGCTCGAGCATCGCGACCGGCACCCAACGATATCCCAGGAGCCCGTTCTTCTGGGCCTTCCGGATCTGCTCGGCAACTTTTTGAAGATATTCATTTTCCTGAGCCGGGGTTTTCCCGTGCCCGCTGGCGACCACGGCATCGTGAAGCGCCCAGTAGAACCAGCCGTTGGCAATTTCCATCTCATCAAGGCCGGTCATTCCGATGGGATCGGTGAACGAGGATTTTGAGATGCCTGCCCAGCTTTTCCCGATGTCCCCGTCAAAGTACGGTCTGAGCCTGGCAAATCTCGGGCTGACGTCATACGCCTTGTTCCGCACTTCGACCGGGACGCTGATAAACCGGAGCGGGCGCTCGGGAGGGATCGACTGTAGCGCCTTGTAGGCGGCCTTGTAGCCGGGGGCGGTCAGGATCGACGTGGCCGACAGGCCCCACCGGGCGTGGTTCGCAGCAGCAATTGCCGACGCCATCGCGAGGGAGAGCACCAGCGGCGCGCCAACGCCAAGAAACATCCGCTTCGCGACAATCCAAAGGCCGTCGCGACGATCGGCCAAAAGGATGCACAGGCCAAAGCAACCAAGCACCCCGAGCAGGAGGATCGATTCCTTCCGGACGTTCCAAGCCAGCGCCCACCAAAGGCTCGTCCCGAGGATTTGCCACCAGCAGGGTCTCTCTGCCCTCCGGCTCCACCAGGTCAGGCTCCCTGCCAGCGCGAGCATCAGGAGGGCGGCAAGAAGCACCTCGGCCCCGACACGGTTTGGAAATGGGAAGGAGGCGGGCTGGAAGATCGTTGCCACCGCAGCCGCCAGAGCCCAAAAAACTCCGGTGCCGAGACGCCACAGAGCAACAACCAGCAAGCACGCCGCCAGACAGTAGACGAGCTCCGTCCCGATCCGCAGCGGAAGACCGGTCACGTTCACCAGCTGGACAAACAGCGGATAAACCGGGAGGTGCAGGAGCGTGTCCCAGCCATAATCTCCAAACCAATAAGCCCGCTCAGCCGCCCGGATCTGCCAGAGGTCATCGTGCGGCAGAAGAAATGCCTGGATCTCCTCTGAAGAGATGAGCGCCAGCTTGAGGACCACAAGACCAAGCAGGGACCAACGCAGCACCGGCGGAACTTTCATCCTAGAAAAAGCAGTGGGATTTCACGCAAAGGGCGCAAAGGGCGCCAAGCCAGAAAGATACGCAAAGGATTGGATAGAAAACGTGTCACCCCGATGGTGAGTGCTGCATCTTTTATAAGTTTCTTCCTTTGTGTTCATTGCGTCCTTTGCGTGAACCTCCACTTCAGGATTTAGGTTCATTTCCTCCTTGCCACCATGTGTGCCAAACAATCCACCGCCCCCAGCACCAGAGTAGCGACGGACAACATTCCGAAAACCGCCGTGCCCTGCAGGTAGCGGGGCTCGGCCGCCCACGCGGCCGCGCTGATCAGGGAATAAAACCCGAGGCGGATGAGGGCCCAGACCGCCAGGACGGCGGCCGAAAGAATCCACAGGTTCGTTTGCGCGCGATTCCGGAAAATCAGGAGGACCGCCAGCGATGCGCCACCCATCAACAGGCCCGCAATCCAGGCGGCCGGGGACGATGCCATTTTCAGGAGCACCCTTTTGAGAGATTCCCTAAGCGGGGTCCCGGAGCGGAACCCATCGGTCTCGATCGCGTCGATTCCCACGATGATCCCACCGTGTTTTCCAGCAATCGTGTAGGATTTATCGTGGTCAAACTCTCCGATCTCCCCGACCCATTCCGGCCCGGAGAAAAATGACAGCTTGAACCAATCGCCTTCATTTTTGATCGATGCGAACGCATGGAATCCGGGTGCCGGCGGGGGAAGGACGCCATCGCGGGCGCCAGCAGCATGAAGGCCAGGGCGGGCGATGTTCACAGGAAATCCGTTGTCAGGAGTTGGCTCGCTAGCGGTGGAAACGGTCGTGATGGGATGGGTCGGGTCGGCCGAAAAAACCCACCCCCTCACACAAGCCGTCCGCTGCGTCAGCGAGATACGGCGGAGGCAGACCCGATCGAAGAGGCTCGTGTCCGCAGGACTCAAGTCGGCGTTCTTCATCCGCTCCACGGGACTCATAACACATCGCACGGCATGGGTCACTCCTTCCCCCAGGTACGGCAGCCAGGCGGACGCGTCTCCTCCCAAAAATGGATGCGGAACAAATCGGCGCGGAGCGGATGAGAATCCCTCCTCGATTTCCCGGATCGCCTGCCGGTAGGCGGCATCAAGATCTTTGGGGGCTGCGACCCCGAGCGGGCCGGCGGCCGAGTTAAAGACATGCCAGATCCAACCCGCCCCGATTTCGCCGGGCACGCCAATCGCCTTCAGGCTTTCCTTCTGGAAACTGGTCTCCGGGTTTTCCACCTCGGGGGCAAAGCGTGCGAGCGTCGGGCTTTTGGCATAGGCCATCTCGCGTGCCTTGAGCGAGATCGGAACAAACCGGCGGTTGCTCTCGCCGGTTTCGATTCGGGCAAGCGTCTTCAGCAAACGCATGTGGCTCGGCATCTCGACAAAGGTGAGCGTCGGAACTCGGTACCGCCATCCGTTGTAAAGGATCATGGTTCCGGGCAGGATGGCCGCCGAGGCCCCAGCGATCAGAAGCGCGCCGGCCACGCCAGGGACCATTTTCCCCATCGGGCGCATGCCGCGGCCCCAGTCGATCAGCCCCAGTAAAATGCCCCAGCAGGCCAAAAACGCCATGAGGAGAATCCCCTCGTTCCGGGTGATCCCCATCAGGCCGAAAATCGCCCCCATCCCGACCACGGCGGGGAGGCGTTCGGACAAAACGTGGCCGCGGAGCGAGCGGATGCAAAAGCCGAGCGCCAGCGCGCTCAGGCAGATGTAATAGCCGTCGGTCAGGGCGCGGTCGAAGAGGTGGAACGTCTGCGGGGCAAATGCCGCAGCGGTGAAAAGCGCCAGCATCGCCCACGGCCGCCGCCTGCCATCACAAATTTGATAACAAAGGAACGCTGCCGAGCCGAGCCAGAGCAGCTCGATCGCGATCCGCTGCGGAAGGCTCAGTACTTTGCAGGCGGCCAGCCACACGGTGTACCCGGTTGCTCCCAGGCCGAAGTTGACGCCCAGCCGGTCGGCCTGGGTGACATAGTTCAGCGCATCGTGCGGCTCGGTGACGATCTCCTGGTTCGCAATGAGAAAAAACTTCAGCAGGACGACCGACAGGATGACGGCCAGCACGATCCGCGGTTGCCACCGGACAAGGAGCGGCCCGGGGTCCGGAAGTTGCACGCCTGTCAGGCGGAGGGCCTCCGGGTTCGGAGTTCCGCCTTCAGGCGACTGGTGGGTGGAGCGGAAGCCCAGGAAGCACCGCCTGAAGGCGAAACCAACACCCCTCAAGGCGGATGCGCCCAGCGGCCGGCTCGCAGACGACCGCGTCTTGGCTTCTGAGCTTCTAGGGTCCATTTTAAAAATACCGGTTGAGGACGCTGGTCCAGGCCGTGCAATGGATGACCCCTGCCGCGAGGCAAATCAGAGCGGCGGAGAGCACCGCCCCGTCCTGGCCGGGAAACCGCAGGAGGACGACCCGGCGATATCCTTCGTAGGCGGCCGTCAAAATCAGCAAGTACGGGGCGATGATGTAGCGGCCGTTCACCCCATATGTCATGTAATAGTATCCTGCAGAAATGAACGCCAGGGCGACGGTAATCCCTAGAATATTTGCTGCAGCGAATCCTGTACCACACAGAAATTTGTTTGATCGCGCACACGACAAGATCAACCCGAGAAAACCGAGCGCCGCCACCCAGCGAAGAATCTCATTGAAGAGAACTGGTAATGGGGTATCCAGCCAGCCATACACCCCCCAGAAAGACTGCGTTATCAGCCAGTCAGATTCTCCGGGACCGAACCCTTCAAAAAACGAATAGATGATCCGGCCCGCATACTCGGGAATTGTGACACTCCTTAAATTTGGGATGAGGGAGGTTTTTGCGAAGAACACAAATGCCATTCCAAGGAGCAGAGGCCAAACAGCATATTTAGATGCCATCCGCACCCATCCCGACGATTTTAAATTCGAGCCACTCAAAAGCAGCGCTACCGATAGTAATACCAACGGGATCGCATAACCCAGAAAGATGATTCCCTGCGCTCCCAGCGAGTTGAAGAGCACCGCGGGCATCACCTTCTCAAAAAATGCTGCTATCTCCAGTGGCAAAACACGGTAAGAGCCGGAAAAATATCCAATAAAAAGCCAGCTTCCCGCGATAGCGGAAAAGTAAGTGAGGAAAAACTTCCTGCAGACGAGAAGTTCATCGCCGAAGGATTTTGCACTCAGCCCCCTCAGAAACCAATACAAGGGGATCAATGTAGCCCAAAATGCTATGCCAAAGACTCCGTTGTCTGATGAGCAGATGGCAAGGGTCAGGCCGGCACCGGCCAATGTAGCTCCCGTGATTGCTGCTCGCGAGCTCTCCGCCTGATGCCTTGCCTGCGCCCAAAGGACCCCGACTGCAACGGCCTGAATTATGTACGCACCGATGAGGAATGAATAGTTTGAAACTCCCATCGAAAAAAAGGCGATCGCTGGGGTGAGGATCGCGGGCGCGGCAATGAAGATTGATGGCCGATCCGGATGGCGACCCACGGCGGCCGCCGCGAGCGCAACGCCGAGGCAGAGGGCGACAAAAAGCACGTTGACCAAACGCAGGCTAAACAGGGCCGATCCCGCATGGCTTCCACTCAAGACTTTTCCTGCAATCTGCCAAACGATTTTCGCAACAGGCGAGCGGTTCAAATTGGTTTCGGCAACATGCGGGGCCCAGCCAGATATTTCAGGCTCGCCTACGTCCGAAGAAACGAACTTTTCATCTGTCCGGAATTTGATCCGTTCGAAATGACCGATTTTTGCGATCCTTAAGGCATCCGTTGCCAGCGCAGGCTTTTCGATAAGCTGGGCATATGTCAGAAAGTGATCTGGTTCGTCAGGCGCATGGAACGGGGGAAAGATCAGGCAAAATACAGAGCCAAGACTGAGATAGAGGAGTGATGCCCCAATCGCCACGACAAAGCCGCCCTGCATTCCCGGCAACTGGCTTTTCAGCAAAGCAAATGACCCTGCGATCCAAACCCCAACAGCACAAAGAACCAAAATGTAGACCATCAAGCCACCCCCTGAAAAATCCCAGGTGTACGCTAACAGGTCTGCTTTTGATTCAGCAGCACGGCTCGTCGGCTTTTCATACCAACCCTGAGCCGAGGTGAACCCGGACTGTCCCTTTATTGAGGTCGAGGGGGTATACAGCATTCTGGAAAGCGCCTCACCCTCTGCAAACTGACCCATTAACCCAAGGTAGGGGCCAACCACGCTGGTGATTTTTATCGTAACTTTCTGTGGCCCGGCTGGCACGCCGGCCGGCGACGATTCCCTTTTAACAAACTCAAGCTTGCGGGCTTCCCGGATGACCGATCCCTGGCGGACTTTGTATTTTCCCGTCACTTCGCCGGTGGTGGGATCGAAAAAGTCTATCCTCCCAGAAACAACAGGCCCGGACTTCCAATTTGAAAGCATGGCAAGCCCGATCGTCGGTGATACGAGGAGTTCTGCGCTGCCCTCCAGATCCAAGACATGCGTCGAGATCCCATTCTTTACTTCAATGAGACGGAAAGGGATCTCAGATCTGTTCTGGACTGACAGTGCTAACGGGTTTTCATCGACTGGGATCAGGAAAAACGGATCAGCTCTCCCCGCCAATCCCGGCTGCGCCAGCGCGGCGAGAAGGATCGCAAATCCTCCCACCGAGGCATATCCCGCCCGGCGAACCCACTTCCAGCCGCGGCGCCCCCCGCCTTGAGCAGACGCGATGGCTTCCGGTTTCTCTATTTCCATGCCGCTGGGTGTATGCTGGAAATCACTTCCTCTGGCCGCGCAGCCACCTTTCGGAGCCTCAATCCGCGATCGTGGTGTGGATCGCCAAATTGAAATTTAAAATACCGAGGCATCAATGATGGAGAGGACGTCCGCCAGCACATCCTGCGGTGCGCGTTCAATAAGCTTCATGCCCCGCGAACGGAAATCGAGCGACTTCACCTGCTCGCACATGACGAATCCCGCCAGGGAGGTGCGTCCGGCAACGGACACATGAAAAGGCACGCTGCGGTCTGTGTTGGTGATCGGACAGCAGATGGCCATACCGGTGCCCTTGTTGAAGGCGTCCTTGCTCACCACAAGTGCCGGGCGACGACCCATCTGTTCGTGTCCAGACTGAGGGTCGAAATCCAGCGCCACCAGATCGCCCTGCCTTGGAATCCATGCCCCCATCACCAGACCTCGCGTCCGCTCGCTCCCCAGGAAAACTCGGCGGTTTTGAATCCCTTCGGCATGGCCGAGACAAGATTTTCGATGCGATGCCTGCCGCGAACCTTCGAAGGAGTTTTGACAGGCCTCACGATGATCGTGTCCTTTGTGGGGCTCAGCTCAATTTCAACATCAGCCCCGGCCTCCAGACTCAACTCCGCAAGCAGCGCCTTCGGCAGTCGCACCCCCTGGCTGTTTCCCCAAGCTTGAAGTGTAGTGGTCATCATCACACCGTATAGCCGTCGGCTAAACATGGCAACGCCGAAAGGAACGAGAAATCCCGATGATTTTAATGGTTCCAATTGATTTTTCGGGGGTCATGCTGGAAATCACTTCCTCTGCCCGCTCAGCCAGCGGGCGACATCGTCGTGGGACATGACATCGTAGGCGACCAGAGCTTTCCCATCGTAAATAAAGACGATGCGCCAATGGAGGTGCACGCGGATTTCGTAGGAACGCGCGGCCAGCTTTCGGAGCCCCAGTCCGCTCTGGCGGTGTGGATCGCCAAAAGCGGCAGCCACATCGGCAATGACCCGCGAGGCTTTTGACCGCACTTCTGGCGGCAATTTGTCCGCCGTTTTCTGGATCCGCTCCGAAAGGAGAACCCGGATCATAGCCTGCCGGCGAAGGCTTTCAGCCTGCCGGCTTTGCGCGAAGACGCTATCTCAGCCAAGGAGGAGTCTTCCGCCCCGGTCGCCTGGGCCAGTGTCACGCCGTATTCATCCAGCGCCGGAAAATCGCTAGGACGGAATGGCAGGCCGCGCAATTTGACCATCTGCGAAAAAAACATCGAAACGGCCGCCGTCGGAGTAATGCCAATCTCGCGGCACACCGCATCCGCCTCGCCTGCCAGTCGGCTGTCAATCCGAAGCCGTATTTGCTCAGTCATGTATCAATTGTGCTCATGGTGGAAAGGCAGGTCAAGGGAGTTTTTCATCGAGTTTGCGCGTGGCGGGGAAGCGCTTTTTCGACTGCCACCGCTGTCAATCCGGCGGGAGCGCAATTCTCTTTTGGAAAAAGCCAGACTCTCGGAAGAAAGTCCGGCAATCAGTCTACTCTGCCAGGGGATTCCAAGCGCGGACAAAGCCGAATTCCTGGAAGTGCTTGACATTCAGGGTGGCGAAGTGGCTCACCCCGTGGTGGCGCAGGGTGAGCGCCAGTCGTGCGTCAATGACATGCCGGAACCCGGCGCGTGTTGAAGACGCATAATCCCAAAGCTTGGCGGAAATGGCCGCATCGTAATCCAGACATCGCCAAACCGGATTCTGTTTCAAGGCCCTGCAATAACCCGAGGCCTCCTTGGCGCTGTATGGTTTTTTAAACACCGCAGGATTTCTCAACTGCATGTAAAGCTCGATCAGGACCAGTTCGCAAAGCACGAATTCCTCCTCCCCCTCGCAAACCTCGCGGAAGAACTCTGTTGCCCGAACGTGCCTCGCGGAATCCGGGTCCGCCGCATGGATGAAGAGATTTGTGTCGGCTGTCAGCATCTGGTCCGCCGATCAATGGCGTCTGCCTCCGCGGTGGTCTCCGCAGGATCAGCCAGGTGCCCGCCGCTTCCGCGGAGAACAGGCATCGTCCACCGCTTCTCCGTCGTCTTCGGAAACGTCCGGACGTAATCTTCCATGCCGCGTCTCACAAGCTCCGCCAGCGACCAATCCCGCTCGCCCGCAATGCGCTTCAACTGCCGGAAAAGCGGCTCAGGAAGTTGAATTTGGGTTCTTGTCATGAGTTAAATGTAATGTTGACATCATTCTGATGTCAAGAGCCAGAAGGCCATTTTCTTTTGCCTATCCTTGGTTTGTGTTTCAACAGGACCCTCCAACCGGCTTACTCCCAACTTTCCAAGCGCAGACCGGCGACACGCCGGAACTCCCGAAGGTTGTGGGTGACCAGGGGGATATCCAAGGCAGCCGCCTGCCCTGCAAGCAGGAGGTCGTAGGGACCGATGATCGCGCCCTTTTTCTCAAGCTCCCAACGGATCCTGGCGGACATGGCCGCGCTGGGAATATCAAAGGGCAGCACACGCAGCGGTCCCACAAAGGTTTCGACTTTTTTGCGTTCGGCGGAGGGATTCCGGCACCGCTCGACCCCGGCCAGCAACTCGTAGTAGGAAACCACCGAAACTGCGCAATCGTCCGGTGTTAACGCGGCAAGCCGGGTGCACACTGATTCATGGCCGCGCATGGCTGCGATGCAGGTATTCGTGTCGAGCAGGTAGCTCATGCGCCGAAGGAAGGGGTCGGCGGCAGCTCGCCCTGATCGGGACGGGCAAACGCCTTGTCCTGAATTCGGATTTTTCTGAAGTAATCTTTCGGCCAGCCGGCCTCCTTGATCGGCTCAAGATAGAGCCCGTCGCCCAGCCGCCGCACGGAAACCCGCTTTCCCGGTAGCCGGAATTCCATGGGCACACGAACCGCCTGGGACCTGCCATTCATGAAAACCGTTGTTGTCATATCTGGTATATATTAGCTATTCCAGCCGCTGTCAATCCGGCGGATGGATTGTGGGCCGTTCTCATTTTGAAAGCCTCACGACTCTGCCCGCGGCAACAGTGGGAACGGTAGAAGGAATTTTTACTGCGGATTCCGGCATTCCCGGCCCTCGCTCATCCTCAAAGGGTGTGCTTATCCCCGCCTCTGACCTGAAAAAGCGATGGACAATGGTCATGCCGCCTGTCGGCGGGTAGGGGGTCGGTGGATTTCACCACTGATGAAAGAAATTTTTCTGTCGCCAATGGGCGGCAGAGGAAGAGGAGGCAACCGGCTGCGTCGGTTCGGCGGTCCAGCGGGCGGAATCGACTCTCCAAGCCATGTTGCCTCCCGGCTGCACAATGTGATTCCCTATTAGCAGGATGCGCTGTCGCGCTGGTGTTGGGAGAGTCGACTCTGCCCGCTGGACCAAGATCACGCTGTGATCTTCGCCTCCTCTTCCCAAAATCCTGCGCCCGCGCAGTGGCATTTGCCGGGGCCATTGGCCCGGCATCTATTTCCCCTATCAGTGGTTAAAATCCCGTGTGAAACCCCGCCCTCGGCGGCTTACTTTATTGTCTATCCTTGCTCTATGCACAAAATCTGCGGCGACCTGCTTCACCCGTTCCAGATCTTATACTCCGGGATCCGGGATCCCAGCCACGCCTTGAGCCGGGGGACATCGTTGGACGGCATCTCCTGGATGAGGCCCTGGAGGTCGCCGATGACGGCCAGTCCTGAAGATCGGTTCTCCTCGCGCAAAACCAGGATTTTCGGGTGGCCGGTCCGGGTCACGTTTTCATTTGTGTGGATCGGTTCCTCGTAGAGTTTTTCGCCCGGGCGCAGGCCGGTGAATTCAATCTTGATGTCGGCGTCCGGCTTGAACCCGGAGAGCTCGATCATCTGGCGGGCGAGGTCGACGATTTTGACCGGGTCTCCCATATCGAGCACGAAGACCTCGCCGCCTTTTGACTGCCAGGCACACTGAAGGACGAGCCCGACCGCCTCCGGGATGCTCATGAAGTAGCGGGTGATTTCCGGGTGCGTCACGCGCACCGGGCCGCCGGCGGCAATCTGCTGGCGGAAGACCGGAATCACGCTGCCGGAGGACCCGAGCACGTTGCCGAAGCGCACGGCCGCAAAGCGGGTGCTTTCCGGCCCGGACTGCAGCTCGGTCAGGACGAGCTCGGCGAGCCGCTTCGTGGCCCCCATCACGTTTGTCGGGTTCACCGCCTTGTCGGTCGAGACGAGCACAAATTTTTCCGCGCCGCAGGCGGCTGCCAGGCGGGCGACCGTGAGGGTCCCGAAGCAATTGTTCAGGATTGCCTCGGCCGGCTGGGCCTCCATGAGGGGGACGTGCTTGTGCGCGGCGGCATGAAAAACGATCGTCGGGCGGAAGCATTGGAAAACGTCTTCCATCCGGTGCTGCTGGGTGACGCTCGACGCGAGCGGCTCGATGCAGAGCCACGGGAACAGGGAGCGTAGCTCCTGCTCTATTTGGAACAGTGCGGGCTCGCTCCGCTCGACCAAAATCAGCTTTTCCGGGGCATGCGAGCCGATCTGCCGACACAGCTCGCTCCCGATGCTCCCGCCGGCCCCGGTGACCATGATCACCTTCCCCCCAATCATCGTTTTGATCCCATCCTCATCGAGCTGGACCGCCTCGCGGCCGAGGAGATCCTCCGGCTCAACGTGGCGCAGATGGCTCACCGAGACGTCCCTATGGAGGATCTGCGTGACCGAGGGAAGGATGTCGTGTTCGAGGCCAAGGCCATTGAGCATCTCGACCGTCTCCCGGATCACTGTCGCCGAGGCCCCGGGCATCGCGATGATCGCTCGCGTAACCTGAAGGCTCTCGGCCAGCACCGGAAGGTCCGCCCGGGCACCGATAATCTTGATCCCGTGGAGAGATCCTCCAACCTTTGAAGGGTCGTCGTCAATAAAGCAAACAACGTCCATGCCAAGTCCTGCCTTGGCTTGAATCTCGCGGAAGAGGGAGGAGCCGGCCGACCCCGCCCCGATGATGGCAACCCTTCTTCGACGATGATGCGGAGTTCCAGCCACTTGAAAATATCGCTCTCGATAAACTCTCAGTCCTGTCCTCATCGCCGCGAGACTTGCAACAGACAGCAGGAAATCCGTGAGGATTACCGCACGCGGCACAACTTTAAGCCCTCCTCCCGAATACCATGCCACGAGGGCTGCAAGAGCCGCAATTCCCATCGCCTGGATGACCCCTTTCGCATCAGCAAGGCTGAAGTAAGTCAGCAGGCTTCGGAATTGCCCGAAAAAGAAAAGCATCACAAGCTTCAAGGGAATCAGCCAGAAGAGAGTCGTGCGGAAGAACTGCCAGTAGTCAGCTGGTACATCAAAATCAAAGCGAATCTGGACGCTCAGCCACAAGCAAGCTGTCAGAATCGCCGAATAAGCAATGGTGAGAAGTACGTTTCTCAACCCCGGCGAAATCAGAAAAAACACCCCTGCATTGTTCTTCATATTATGTGAGTTTGTATCAATGAGAAACTCCTTCCGCACGGAATACCTTCGAAATCGTCAGACCAAGGATCTTAAGATCAAATCCAAAGGATTGGTTTTTAAGGTAGTAGACGTCATAATTCACCTTGGTGGGAATAGGGAGGTCGTCCCGACCATTGACCTGAGCCCAGCCAGTGATGCCGGGAAGCAAAACATCCACTCCTTCGGCTGCGCGCTGGGAAATTAGGTCCTGCTGATTAAAAAGCGCCGGTCGCGGACCGACGAGGGACATTGACCCGGCGATCACGTCGAGCAACTGCGGAAGCTCATCAAGGCTTGAGCGCCGCAAAAATCCTCCGATAGGTGTCAGAAAACGGGCGGGATCGTCGAGTAAGTGTGTCGCAACCTGCGGGGCGTCCACTCGCATGGTCCGGAACTTGTGCATAAAAAAGATCGCGTTTTCCTTTCCGACACGCCTTGAACGATAGAGAACTGGGCCGCTGGACGTCGCCCTGACGGCGACGGCTACGAGAACAAAAACTGGAAACAAAAGCACCAGCGCGCAAACCGAGATTACGATGTCAAAAATCCTTTTCGCCACGTCTACTTGACCCTTTCAACCCAAAATGACGTGAGTCGATGCTCGTCACGCAGGTACGGAAAAACCGTTTTCATCTCTGTAATATGCTTCAGCGACATGAACCGGGATGCCCAAAGAATGCGGAACGACTCGTTGAACAACATAAATGAATGGACCATGTAGGACTCGTTCCAGAACATGTTCCCATCCTCGATCCATTCTTTCCAATAGTTCGCCGGCAGAACAATGTCGTGCCAGTGAATGACGCTTCCAACTTTCATTCGCGGCACAATTTCCAGGATCTCAAAATTAACGTCGCTCCCAATCTTGCTGACATGGCTTGAGTCGATAAACAGGAGATCGGCACTCGAAATCAATTCGATATCTACCTCCTGAACTTTCAAAGGGGTAAGTTCGAAATCCGGATCGGAGATCCGCAAAAGGTCCGGCCTTGGATACGGTTCGATGGAATGAAATTTAAATGGCTTGCCTTCCCGGCGGTTTAAATCGAGTGCATTAAGGCTGATCTTGGTCGTGTCGCCGGCCCCAATTTCAACCATCAGACGAGGTGCCTTTTCCCTCAACATGGTGTGGAGAATATAAGCATCCGCAAGCGACAGGCCGGAATTGCGTTGTGGGACAAACTCGGCAGCCCTTCTGGAACAGGTGGTTTTTAAGAATCCCAGTTGCTGAGTTTCGTTCCAGTCAATGCCTACCCCCTCGGAGATCTTTTCAAAATCGTCTGGCTTCAAATCGCTGGTGATAGGAATCGGCGAATAGTAGTGGGCCGGGGTGACATGAAGACCAAAAAGGCGCTCAAAATGGCGGAACCCCTTTCTGGCAAGAAAATGAAATAGCTTTTTCACAAAATAAAAAATCAAGCCTGGTGATTAATCATGCTCAATCCCTGCTCCAATGTTAGGGGCGGGGTCCAGCCCAGATCTTCATGCAACCCCTGCGGGGAGACAAAAAGTGAGGCCATCAACTTCCGCAAAACGTCGAGGCCGGGCAGCTGCGAGATCGTCTTGAGCCAAAGCTCAGGGACGGAGAATACCCTGTCCGGTTTTCCGAGCGCCCTGGCAATTTTTCTGACGAGCTCGGGCGTGGAAACGGGGTCTCCATCGCATGGGAAATAGATCCGCTCATGGGCATTTTTATTGCCAATGCAACAGGAAATAATGTCCGCTAAGTTATCCACTCCAATGAAGCTCCGTCGGTTGCAAACAGACCCAAATGGCAAGGGAAGCCCCGACCGGACAAGGGTGATCAACCGCCGGAAGTTTGCAAGGTTTCCTGGTCCATAAACGAGCGGAGGCCGAAGGACAGTCCATCCGGTGGAGGAGCCATCGAGAACCTCCGCAAGGGCTCGTTCACCCTCGAGCTTTGATCTCCCATATGCAGACGAAGGATAAGGTGCGGTGCTCCGAGTTAGTTCAATATCGCTCTCCGAGGCAACGGCATGGCATGAACTTAGAAAAATGATCTGGCGTACTCCGGCTTCACGGGCTTGCCTCGCCAAACGAGATGTGCCCGCAGCATTGATACGATGGTAGTCTTCCTCGACCGAAGGAGATGCCTTTTCGCTAATCACATGCGCGCGGCCGGCAAGGTGGATGACGATGTCAGCACCTGAAAGGAGAGACGACCAGTCCGCGTTTGGACCAAGCTCCGGGGCCTCCAGATCACCCCCGCCAGGAACCGGTGTCCGGGTTGCCCGAACCACATCCAGCCCATCTCTCTCCAATCGCGAACAGAGTGATCTGCCAATGAATCCGCGGGCGCCTGTAACTAAAATCCTGCCGCTCATGATTTTCCACCGTCCTTGGAGGCATACCAGCGAGACAAGAGCCAATCCATAGCCCAGATGATTGCTAGATTAAGAAACAATGAACCAAACAAGATATAACTTTGCTTGGGAAGATATCCATAATGCGCATATCGTGAGGCAACGACCTGGGAAAGAAGCGCACACAGGATCAGGTTTTTCCCGCCGATTTTGAAAACCAGCCATTCTATGGCAGACCCGACAAGTCCGAGGAGGAACATGCTGCCAAACAAAAACGGAATTGATCCCGGGTAGTAAAAAAACGCTATAATCCCAGGCAGCGAAACATGACGAACTTTTGTAAGGTCCGTATTAATGTAGGGTGACTCGATTAAGTTGGTATCGTAGAATCCAAGATTCTTGTTGTAAGTTTCCTTCCAGGCTCGGCTCCAGAGATCCCATCCTTTATCAGGACTTGATGTAACCGCTAACATTCCTTCAATGCCAACCCAGCGATCCAGAAACAAGGCCGACGTCGAGGTGCGCATGACATCCAGATTGATGGTCGTCGCGAGCGTACCGGGATCTTCCGCCGAGCGGAGGTGATTGACCGCTAGAACCGAGACAGCAAACAATGACCCGAAGACGCACAATATTCCTATCCACAGTAAAACAGTTTGCCGAATATGGAACGCTCGCGCGAAAGCGTAAACGCCGCAGAGGAGCGCCGTTCCGTTGAGAATCATACCGCGGCTAAGAAGAGAAACATTCGTCACGAAAGATTCGAAGAATACAAGCCCGACAATCGGAAAACCTTTTCCTGATCGTCGCATCTCCAGTTGAAGAATCACGGCAGAAAACGATGCTAGACCGAACAGGAGCAGCCATGTATAAATGCCGCTCAAGCCCATCGGAAGCACATTTTTCGGAATGGCGCCGCGTTGGTAAAAACCCCAGATGATATTCGAGACACCGATCCCCATCACAAAAAAGGCATAAACCCATAGAGTCAAAGCCCGATGGTTTTTGTAGAACTTCTGTAGGGCATGCTGAACAAGCTTCGGCTGCATATGCTGGTAGGTGAAAAACCATCGCTCGCGAACCCAGCTTGCCAATAGCAAACCGGAAAATGCTACAGACGTGGCGATCAAAGCCTGATCGAACTGAGTGCCGGAACCGTCAAAAGCTCCAATTGATTCAACAAATCTTCCGTTGAAGAAAGCTAACCGTACAGACGTTTTTAACCAAAATCCCAGCCACATGAAAAGTCCGATGAAGGTGTCAAAAAATACAGCACGGGGACGGACTCCAAAAAAAACAAGGGTATTTGAGATAATAGAAAACGCCAAAAATATCCACTTTTGTCCCGGGTAGTTTGCCAAGGCCGCCATAGTCAGGGCTGCCGATAAGCCGATGGCTATCCAGAGCGCCCAGCGGGGCACCCCATAGAGCGCTTCCGATTGGTTTGGAGAGTCTGCTTTCATGATAGCCTCTTCTCCTCATCCATAACACGCAGGATAGGCACTTTGGCGGCGAAGGAGTTCAAGCGGGCAAGAAGAAGACCCCATAGAAAAAATGTGATGATTCCCGAATACGGCATGCGTAGTCCGACTTTCATATTGTTTTCAAAAAGGAGAAGAGCGAATACAACGAAGCAAAGCCCGAAGAGTTCTCTTGACTCGTATACATCAGCCCTGTTCGTAAAAACTAAGTAACCCATCCAGGCAAGGAGCGCAAGAATCGGAAGTATTGACAAGACACCGAAATTGTATGTGAAGTCCAGGTAAAAGTTGTGCGCGCTAGTCCACATATCGCGCTCGGGCGGTTGATCTTTTCCCAATAGGAAAGTTCTGGGATTTTGCAGGATCGCTCTGGCATAGTGGTTCCATATCTCAAACCTCTGCCCAACATTTGAGACGCCCGAGGAGCAGATTTTTTGTGAATACATTCCCCACTTTCCGACATTAAGTGGGTAAGCCGCTTCCGTCACCGTAGGCTGCGCCGAGGGCGTCAATTCACTAGCTGGATTGATAATTCCAGAGGGAAATCTCTCCCATCCTTTCCAAAGTCCGTTTTCGACTCTTGCGGCCGTACTGACATAGAAATTATAAAATGCAAAGGATCCGGCAAAGAGCAATGGGACGAGGCTCGCGACAATCGCTCCTCTCATTTTGTGACGCGCACCAAAAAAACTTCCGAGAAACGCAAACGCGCCTGCAAGGCCCAGACCCAATGCCGCCATTGACCCAGAGGCGGTTACATAGACTCCGAGCAAAGGAGTCGTTATGGCTATAAGAATTCTCCATCTCCGGTCACTCCACAAACTGAAAAGAGCGAAAACATAACAGGCGGTGAATATCAGTGGTACGTATTGTAGATGTTGATAGATACTAAAAAGATAAAGATGCGGACTGAGGAAGATTCGCTGCTGCTGCCATGTGACCATCAGTTGCGCAGGAACAATCATTGCGATGACCAACAAGGCCACTTTTTCGAAGATCTTTCTGTTTTTTCGAAGGTCTTCGAACATCATTCCCAGGACAAGCGCAAACATAGGAAGAATGTATTGTAGTAGAAGATAAAGCTTTTCCCGCTCGGAGGATTGGGTCTCGAACGTCGTTGATACCGTCGTAAATACCATGAGCACAAACGTGCTGAAGATGGCAGCCAAGGCGAGATTAGCACGGCGATAGTTTCCTAGTAAGGCGATCCCTATGTAGCAGGCCACCACAGATAGTGGAATCGGGAGGCGCGCCAGTATCCTGCCAGAATCATACAAAAAATCAGAGCTCCGGAACAGACCGGACTCCATCGTCACGAAGACCGGGACCACGATAAAAAATGCTATCAATGCCCGGAGTAGGTTTCGATGTTCTGACCGGATAATTTTTTCGGCCCGATCAACGTCTGTCATCCAATAAAACACAAATCCGACGCAGGCATTAAAAAGATAGAGCCACGTCATCCCCGGCAATCCAAAAACGAAGAAGACCGTCGGGATAAATATCACGATGATGATGTTGACCAAGACGTCGGGGGCAAAAACGTCATCCTGCGTCCCATGCTGCAGATCCCGTAACCGCTGGCGCTGAGCGAACACCATTACAACGCTGCCCAGAAGCGAAAATCCGAGCGCCTGCCAGAAAAGAAGACCTTGGCCAAAATAGGTGACTCCCGGCGCAGAAAGGATCGTGGCCGCCGTGAGCGCGATTCCGGAAAGAGTCACCGCTAAAAGAACCCACCGGAATTTTTGGCTCATTTCCATCTGGCCCGTCCTCTGCTCGTTCAGAACCATGCTCGGTCCAAACCCGAACGAGAAGACCGATCCCAGGAGCCCGCCAATGGCGAAGGCCGTAAACAAGGTGCCGCCATCTTCACGTCCGACAAGCAGGAGGAGAATCAGTCGGAACACATAGACGCCAATGCCTGTTACCGCCGAGGATCCCAGATGAGGTAATAAGAGTGTGGAAGAGAGTTTCGCCCGATCGCTTGTGGCGAGAATGCTCCATAGGAAGCCCAGACTCGGAATGATAGGGATGATTGCCCATGCGGCCAAAGCCGGTAAAAACCATGAAGAGTCCAGCGCGGCAGCTCCAACTGCCAGGACGAGCAAGCCGGATTGGAGGAGAAGATGTACCTGACAGAATTTTTTGTCCTGGTCCCGCTCCGCCTGGCTGAGGTGAAGTTCGCCCAGCCATTCCACGCTTTTTCTAAGAATAAGCAGGACGCTCAGCAGCCAACTCACCCCTCCGGGAACAGATCCGAGATAAAAGGCGACCGCTCCGAGCGGCACGATCAGGGTCAGGCGCGCAACCAGATAGGAGCGAATTGTCGCGGAATCGTGTGTCTTGAATATGACGCTGCGGGCATTCCCGGAGAACCCGAAAAACAGTGCCAGCGCCGCCGCCTGGACAATGCCAACATCTGCCGCCAGCTTGGCCTGGCCGAAAAGACCAAGAGCAACCATCAGTCCCGTCATCCCCAGCTGGCTGGAGAGGTAGGAAATGGGGAAAAGTGACTTTCCTGTCAGCTTGTAAAACAGGCTCTTCACAAAAATCTGTGGGTGAAAAAGCACCAGTTTGATGGGGGCTGTGCGCCCCCAAACCCGGCACCGCTCGCCGCGGCAGGCGTTCGGGGGGAGGGATGGGTAAGGCTTGCCTGCGGCA
>Ga0247835_1000412_pt1 | contig 61971 bp, 49 predicted proteins | sample LaCtaG_3_FD_189912 | JGI IMG/M metagenome (GOLD analysis project Ga0247835, IMG submission 189912) | Freshwater microbial communities from meromictic Lake La Cruz, Castile-La Mancha, Spain - LaCruzMarch2015_13.5m | ecosystem: Environmental > Aquatic > Freshwater > Lake | place: Spain: Castile-La...
ACACTCGTTTCAGCCAGAAACTGGGTAATGATGTGAAAACGTTTGGCACCCAAAGCGCGGCGAATACCGATCTCGCGAGTCCGTTCGGTTACCGTCGCAAGCATAATGTTCATAATGCCGATGCCACCGACGAGCAACGAGATCGATGCAATCATGACTGTAAAAATCCAAAACATCCACTGCGTCGTTCGCACTTGTTCAAGCAATTCCAAGGGCACTACAACCGCGATGTCCTCCATGCGATCATGCGAATTGAGGGCAGCCTTGACCAACTCAGCCGTCTGCTTCACATTGGCAACGTCAAAAACCCGCAGCGTTATCTGATTGAGTTCGATCACTTCACCTTCGCGCGAACCGGGCCGAATGCTCATAACCGTATCGCCGATACGGTTTTGAAGCGTCTTGATCGGAATATAAACGTCGTAAGAAAAATCTTGTGCGGCCATCGATCCGCCAATAGCTGCAGTCGATCCCTTAGGTTTGAGAACGCCGACTACCAAGTAGTAATTTTTGTTCTCAGGCAGGTAAATGCGCTGACCGAGCGGATCTTCGTATGGAAAGAGCTTTTCAGCCACCTTGGCAGCAAGCACACAATGCGTGTCCAGAGCAGAGTTTTCGGTATCGGTGATGAAATGTCCGGCGGCAAGATCTAGGTGTGTTACTTCAGCATACTCAGGCGTGCAACCTACCAATCGACCATCCAGTTTTCGATCCTTGAATTGAAACTGCCGCCGCATCTCGCGAATTGGAAGTGCGCTTTTGATCGTAGGAACGGTTGCAACGAGCATGTCGTATTCGTCTCGCATGAGACCATACGGCGTTAGCCCCGTTGAAGACAGTTTCTCGCTGGGCGGTTTCACCGTTCGAATCATAATCGTGTCGGCGCCCAAGCTTTCGACTTGGCGGACTGCTTCATCCCCGATCCCCTTGCTGATCGCGAGCAACCAAATAACGCTCGCTACACCGATGAATATCCCTAGAACGGTCAGCAGCGATCGCAATGGGTGAAGCCAGAGGCTCTTGATACTTAGTTGAATGGTTCCGAGTAGTAGGTTCATACTTCCACCGGCATATTATCTATGGCATACTGCGCAGCCGCATCGCGAACTTCTTGTGTATTGGTTTTATCCCATTGGAGCCGACCATCTTTAAGTCGCACCACGCGTTTTGCTCGTTTGGAAACTTCATCTTCGTGCGTAACCAGAATGATTGTTTTCCCCTCGACATTGAGACGTTCAAATAGCTGAAGAATCTCTTCGGACGTCCGAGAGTCGAGGTTTCCGGTCGGTTCGTCAGCCAAGATAAAGTAAGGGTTGTTGACGAGAGAGCGAGCGATGGCAACGCGTTGCTGTTGACCACCGCTCAACTGGGTCGGTCGGTGATCCAAACGTTGGCCAAGTCCTACCATCTTGGCTAGTTCAACCGTTCGCTTGTTTTGCTCACGTGTCAACGATCGTCCCTGATAGAACAACGGAACTTGGATGTTCTCTACGACCGTCAACTGTTGTATCAAGTTATAGGATTGAAATACGAATCCGATTCGTTGCGAGCGAATCGTTGCCAATTGATTGTCGTTCATGGTTGCGACGTCATCGCCACCCAGCCAAAGACTGCCGGATGTAGGCTGATCTAGGCAGCCGAGCATGTTTAGCAGAGTACTTTTCCCAGAGCCCGAGGGACCCATGATCGCAACGTAATCCCCTTCGGGCACGTCGAACGAAACCCCACGAAGCGCCCGCACGGTTTCGCTTTTTAGAACATACTCTTTTTTGAGATCGACGACACGACAAGCAAAGTTTGTCGCGTCCTGTTTTATTTCAAGCATTAGTTCGACGGAGCTCCTCGAGCCGATCCGCCACCACCGCCGCCACCACCGCCGCCGCCGCCAGCTGCCATGCGTTTTCGCATTACGGCTGTTAATTCCGCTCGGTCGATTGACCCATCCTTGTTCGTGTCATACTCGCTAAATGCACCTGCCATTCGCTCGTTTGAGGCAACTTCGTCTTTGGTGAGTTTGCCATCCGAGTTGGTATCAAGACTGGAAAAAATCGTGCCAGCAATTGCGTCGGGGTTTGGCGGGCCGCCAGAGTCAGGTCGACCGGCAGATCCAGGTTTGCCGCCTCCTTGTTTCATTTCTGAGGTTTTCGCTGCTGCAGGCGCCTCAGATGCTATTTTTGCGAGTTTTTCACGATCATCGACTTCGGGAATGTCAGGAATGTTCATCTTGGAAACATGACTGCGCGGATCAAGAGCGACCATGTCTTTCTCATCCACTCCACTAAGAACGGTAACAAATTTTTCGTTCGTACCACCGAGCTTGATCTCGCTCGTCTTCCAACCGTCACCGTCCTTTATTAGTACAAAATGATGGTTCTTGGATTCGTAGACTGCGTGTACTGGCACTTGAATGGCATCCGGAATCTGCTCCACAAAAATGCGGGCTGCCGCTGTCATTCCCGTACGAATGGATGGAGGCGGATCCATTATCTGCACAAACACTGCATACTCTTTGGCACTTGTGCCCATCCAGCTTCCTGGCTCAGCGTACTTGTTTACTTTGGTGACGCGACCAAGCAACTCATTCGCGGCTCCTCCAATCGCGTCAACATTAATTTTAACGGGCAGACCCTCGCGAATTAAAGTGATTCGCGATTCGTTGACCTTGGCTTTAACTTGCATTTTGCTCGGATCTGGAAGCAAGAAGATGGTCTGTTGTTCCCGCACCAGGGCACCTGGCTCAACGACAAAGTCCCCACCGCCGCGTCCACTAAACTTATTCGCATAAACAACTTGTCCGTCAGCCGGTGCCAACACCGCACAAGCTATAATTTGGTTCCGAATCTCCTCGAGCTTTTCCTTTTCTTCACTCAAAGTGTTTTTGTCGGATGCAAGTTTTGCAGCCGCTGTTTCGATGTCGCTGTTCAACTGGACAAGCATCTTTTCCTTGGTCAGTCTATCAAGGACTTTCATGCGTTGGTCCGAAGAATCTAATTTGCGTTGGGCGTCTTGGACTGCGAACTGTTCGGCCTCGATTTGAAGTGCCTTGAGCGTCCCCTTGGCTGCAAGTCGTTCCGCGCTCTGCAAGGACAATTCGGCTCTGCGAAGCCCCTGTTGGGCCACAGCGATTTCGCTCAGAATGGCGTTGCGTTCTGTCTGATAGGTGCCCTCGAGATACTCTTGCTTGGCGATGGCGGCCTTGCTAACCAAGGCCTCACTGCTGATGACAGTCGATTCTGCGGAGCTAACTATAATCCTTTGATTCTTGGCCTCTTGATCGAGAGCGGACGAGTCCAATTGACAGAGCTTGTCCCCCTTCTTGACCAAGGTACCCTCAAGAACCACATTCAAGATCGGAGTGCCACTCGTGCCCCGACCTTTGACTTCGCATTTGACTTCGTTGTTCTTGCTGCTCTCGATTTCGCCTTGCTCAAGAACGATGTGGTCGAACGGTCCGCTCACCACTTCGTGAAGCATTGGCTCACTTTCAGCGCCCGCGTATAGTCCCGACCCCTTGGACTGCCACCACGCATATCCCGCCGACCCGCAAACGGCAGTTCCGATGGCCAACAAGGCAATAACTTTCGCGCCGCCCATGCGGGAACGGAACGGTTGGTTGCGTCGATTTAACATGTTCATAACTGCGGGTATTGGGAGGGAATGGGCAACTTTGCAAAATATGCAACGCGTGGGAGGGAGCTTGTATTGTCGATGAAGGTCAATCTTTTCGCTACAGCGATCCGAATCTTTGTTTGAAATCCATGAAGTCAGTCTCCCCCCTGACCAACAACAAACCCTCAATATTCGAGTTTGTTTCGCCGAGAATCGATTCTTTATTAAAATTTCTGATGCAATTGTCTTGGGACGCGAAGCATACCAAGCCCGAGCGCCACGCCCAGAGCCCGGGTGACACGCCCAGAGCCCGTGATTTTGTTGTCGCCACGCCTAACGTAATGCGACCAAAAACTCTTGGCGCACACCCGATAGGTTCTTGGCGAGTCGCATGAACATGGTGTTCCCGACAACCGACGGGGTGGCGAAAACATCGTCCGCAATCTTTCCACCTCCCATCGATTCATAGCCTTTCGGGTTTGCTTTGAAAGCAAATCCCTGACCTTGTTCGTTGAATACATGAATTGTCTCGCCAACCAAAACAGGTGAGCAACTGTAGTCACCGCCAAGTCGTTCGCGCCACACCGTCTCCCCATCTTTTGCTCGCCAGCAGTGGGCGATCCCTGCATCTGTAACCGCATACACGTGGCCGTCGTATACGAGCATCGATTGCTCATAGCACTTTTGCTTATTTGTCCATACAACCGTGCCTGATCCATCCGCCCGAACACACGCCGTCTCGGCCTTTGGATACCCACCGCTGGCGTAGACGCACTCTTTGTCCCAGACAATCGTACCGCACGTCGCCATCGTCAAACATTTGGCTGACCAGAACTGCTTACCGTCATTAGGGTCGTAGCTCGTGATACACTCACCACCACTGATCAGCAATTGCTCCCGCCCTGCGATGTCTGCAATGATGGGAGATGAGAAACTCGTTGCGCTGGCTCGTTTGGTCCTCCAAACTTGGGTGCCTGTTGCTCGATCGAAGGCTGCGAGGAACGAATCGCCATCGAAGTCGGCGGCGACAATCACTAGGTCTTTAAACAGTGTTGGCGAAGCCGCATAGCCGTACTTAAATCTTTGCGGATCAAACTTCCCAACACTCTTTTGCCATATAGCCTTGCCCTCCGCCGTCATGGCAGTCAACCAAATCGCCGACGAGTTGTAGAAGGCTGCAAAAAGTCTTTGTCCGTCGAAAGCCAGTGAAGGACTTGCTTCTGTGTTCTTGGGATGGTTCTCTTTCGGTAGACCTGTGTTGTGAATAACTTGAGACCAAAGCGGCTTTCCGTTATCGCAAGAATATGCGAGCACAGACTGAGAGCCTGCTACTTTATCGGCTGTTGTAAGATAGATACTGTTTCCAGCAACGACGGGTGAACTATGTCCTCGGCCAGGTACACGCGTCTCCCAAAACAAATGATCCGCTCCGTAACTTGTTGGAGCGGAACTTCCGGCAGGCGCGATGTTATTTCCGTTGGGACCTCGCCAAGTCCACCATTCGTGGGCTGAGGCTCCTTTGGGTTCATCGAGTGAAGACGCTTGTGCATTCGTTTTGGACCAGCACGCGCCCAAGCCGAGCGCGGCCGTTGCTTGGATAGCCGACCGCCTATTTAGATCAGCGGATCGAAAGTTGAGACCGAGTGAATTCATTTCTTTCGTTTCTTTCGTAGAACGCGACCCATTTTTTTTGGGTTATCGAATCGCTATAGGTTTAGCCAGTTGCCAACCGCCCCGCCATTGAGCCGTCAGTTGATCCACTAACGTTTTTTTATCCGGTTGTTGTGCTAGATTTTGGTTTTCCTGCGGGTCGGATTGATGGTCGTACAATTCGATCGAATCGACCTTGGTCGAATCGTACCGGTCTACCCAAGCTGTAAAACGATATCGATCCGTACGCATCGAATAGCCCATTAACTGTTTCCCTGCCTTGGAGCGGGGGTACTGACTGAACGCAGCTTTCTTCCACGATTGATCAGGTTGTTCAAGGAGCGGCTTGAAGCTTGTTCCCTCCAAATGCGTTGGCAGCGACAACCCCGCGAGCTCTGCCAGCGTTGGATAGATGTCAACAAATTCCACAATGCCATTGGTGCGGGCACCTGCGTGCTTCATCCCTGGAACCGAGAGCAGCAACGCTACGTTGGTGTCATTCTCGCAGTTGCTGTGTTTGCACCATGCATCATGTTCGCCGAGCTTCCAACCATGGTCACCCCAAAGAATGACGATCGTGTTTTTCGCAAGACCGGATCGCTCGAGCTCATCGAGAACTTTGCCTAGCTGTGCATCCATGTAGCTGATGGCCGCATAGTAGCCATGCTTAAGTTGCCGCGCTAAATCATCCGGAATCGATCCTTCCGGGATTCCGTGGTAGCTGCGCAATTCCCCCCCTGATTGTATGGCATAGTCGGGAGCGTCGTGCGATCGAAACTTGTTCGTCGCCAGTTGGATCTTGGATGGATCGTAGAGGTCGTAGTATTTCTTGGGAGCCACAAACGGCAAATGGGGCTTGGCAAAGCCCACCGCCAAAAAGAAGGGACCGGGCTTTTTGCTAATCTCTTTCAAGGTTGCAACGGCCAGCTCAGCCACCTTCCCGTCTTGAAACGTATTGTCGGGTACGTCGGCTCCTTCCCATGCTGGTCCTCTTGAGTTCTTGGGAGTAGGTTGCTTTTTCTTTTTACCGTCCTTCTTGTTGTTCGCGGCCTGCGGATCGGCTGAAATCGCAGGCTTGTTGAGGGCTAGGTTTTCTGGCAGTCCATAACCTGGAGCTTTGGGGGATTGCCACGGAACGGACCAAGTGGGTGCGTCATCGAAATTGCCGTGATAGATTTTTCCCATACCTTGAACGAAGTAACCATTGTCCTTGAAATGCTGACCAAGCGTCACCACATCCGGGAGGGCTGTTCGAAAATGCGTTTCAAGGTCCCATACTTTGGTGGTGTCAGGACGCGTACCCGTCATTAGGCTTGATCGCGTTGGCGAACAGACTGCTTGCTGACAATAGGCTCGATTGAACGTGATGCCTGCTTTCGCGATACGATCCAAATTGGGACTCTTGATGTAATCCGCACCATACGCGCCGAACTCAGGTCGCAAGTCGTCGACAGCCAAAAAAAGGATATTGGGCCGGTCGGCATTCGCGCCGCGAACCATCAAAACGCAAAACAGAACCGGAATGATTCGAAGCAAAATAGATTTCATGGCTTGGTTCCTCGTCAACCTTGAAGGTAATTTTAGCTCCGGCGATTGCGACCTTCGCATGCGTCACGCAAGCCTTTGAGCCAGCGGTGGAGGTCGGCAGGCCACGGCATCTTGAAAGACAAAAGCTCGTCGGAAATGGGATGCTTGAATTCCAGCGAAGCCGAATGCAATGCTTGTCGCGGCGCACCGCTCTTGTCGTCCATGCGCACACCACCGATCGGTCGATTGTAGATAGAATCTCCGCAAAGCATATGGCCTGCTTCCGACAAGTGGATTCGAATCTGGTGCGTTCTGCCGGTCTCAAGAGTGCACTCGATCATCGAATACTCTCCGATGGTTTCGATGGGGCGGATATGAGTTATCGCTCTCTGGGCACTCTCGTCTTCAGGACGATCCGAGGGTTGCGTACCTCGCTTGCCATCTCCGCGGTCACGGACCAAAATGCTGTCGAATGTTTGGGCTTGAGGATGACCGTGCACGAGCGCATGGTACTTTCGAACGACCTCATGCTTTCGAAACGATTGTCCAATCAATTTCGCAATCGACGGCGTCCTCGCAAAAATCATCAGCCCGCTCGTATCTCGGTCCAATCGGTGGACGGCAGTGACTTCAAACTTCTTGAGCTGCATCGCCCGCTGACGCTGAGCATCTTGCGCAGACAAGCGACCTTTGGTCTTCTTGTTGACTGACCTAGACGGATTTGCCTCCCGCTCCGCCAACTTCGATCGCGAGAAAAAGTACTTTTCCAACGCTTCCGGAAGCAGTTCCTCAAGCGTTGGTTGCAGCTGTTTCCGTTTTTTAGGAAGGTTGCGTTCTTCGAAATGCCGAGTCGATGTAATACCTGGTGGTTTCTCGACAACAACCAAAAAATCGTCGACGTAAGCAAACCGGACAGCCGTCGGCTGAACAGGCTTCGCAAGCGATTCTTGCCAAAGCTTGACGACATCCTTCGATGTAACCTTGCGAGCTTGGTCCAGGCATAGATTGCCGTTTACTTGCACTCGCCGCTTGAGAATGGCTTCTCGGGTCTGTCCCCAGCTCCATTGTGCCATGCGCTTTTTTATGGCGGATCCGAGCGTTTGGCCGTTGTCTTCTTCTGTTAAATGGAAGAGTTCAAATGGAGATGGATTGTCTTTGGTCATAACTGAATTTGGCTATTGCCAAATGCTGTCGTCGTTCGTCCATGAGACACCCGACTCGAGTGCGCTCGAGATTGAATCGTTTACCTTAACTTTGCTGACGACTTGCCATGAATCGACCATGACACCGCCGCTCGCCGTCACAACCCAGCCTTGAACTGTTTGGATGAAACTGCATTGGGGATCAAGGGACTTTGCCACCTCGCACTTTGCAAGTTCAACCTTGGACGTTTCGCCTACGATTGACGAAAGATCACATTTGGCAAGCGATTGAAGTTCCTGCGATTCAATCAAGGCGGCGACGATACACAAATCCATTACATTTCGCAATTCACCAAAAACAGGATCTTTGACTGCCAACTCGTCCATCTTCTTCGTGAACAATTCAGCCCACTTGCGAGCCAAGCCATCCACTTTACCGGTTTGCTTAAATGCACCCTCGGCGGTCACTTGATCTTGTTCGGTCAATGTTTTGATACCTGGACCACTAATCTTCCATGCCTTGCGATCGGCGCTGTGTTCGAGTGCGGAATAATCGCAAGCCATCCACCAACGCGTTTGAAGCTGCGACATGCTGGATTTGTTGGCAATCATCTCAACGTAGCTCGGCAATCCCTTGACCGGTGCCTTTGCCAAGTTCATACCGTACAGTTTCATGCGGTAATCTGCTGCCAAAATAACGCGAGCCATGTGGCTGTCAGGAGCAAGACCCTCCAGTTTGACCTGCTGGGGTCCAAAGGCTTGCATCATGGCAGGCTCTAAAGACTTTGGGTTCATGTTGGGCGACAACGCTTGTTTCAGCAATCGTTCGAGATTTCTTACCCCTTCTTCGGTAGGTTCGATCGAAACCGAGATGCCTGTCGTGCGGGCTTTGTTGACGGTCTGCAGTGCACACAACAAGTCATCCAAGTAAACAACAGGGCGTCCACTCTTGGTTCCAACAACGGATCCGTTGACTCCGACTGTCCAAGGCTCAGCAGGGCCAGCAAGTACGATGTCTTGCCTCTCGGGATAGACGAAGACGTTTTCAATGCGAGTTAGTCCCCCAAGGAAAAGCACCTCTTCGGGCAAGGGCTTCTTTTGTTCGATACTCGACAGAATGATTTTTTGAAGATTTTTTAACGAAATGAGCCGTCGTTCGGCAGGTTGGTTGAGTTGTCCCTGAGGTCCGACAAGTTGAGCACGCATTTCTGACAAGGCCAGAGTTTGATCCTCTTGTGTCGCAGTCCGTAACACCCCTTCTGGTGAAATACTGACTCCACCCACGACTCGAATACCGCCGAATAACCCTTGAGCACGAACGGAAGAAGTCAATGGACTCGCGGATAGGATGCCGGTTGCAACGATCAAGCCGATCGATAGTTTCAGTCGGGCACAGCGCACCGCCATTCCACGCAAACTCAAACCTCGAAAACACATAATCGAAACTCCGGAAGAAATAGGTGACAAATTTTTCTGATGAGGAACAATGAAAAGATGGAAGGATCTATCCATTTCAACGCTATCTTATTGTGGCACGAGTCGACCCTGTTTTGCCAGCTCGAAGCCCACAAATTCCCAAAATACTCCTCTTCTAGAGTAATTTCAGTAGCCAATTGATGCAACCAAACAATTCGTCGGCATACCTCATTATTCGGCAAGGATACCGTTGGACGGACGTTTTTCGCCTGGAATCGGGCCGTCCCTTGATCATTGGACGGGCTTCGTCCAACGAAATCCCAGTTGCGGATGAGCGATCGAGTCGTCGGCACGCCGAGATTTTTTTTGAAGAAGGTTCTTGGAAAGTTCGCGATTTGGGCTCTCGGAATGGCACTTACGTCGACGGACAGCGAATTTCGGAGGCAAAATCGCTGGTTGCGGGCAACCAAATCACGGTGGCCGCGTGTCGACTCACGTTCGCTTATTCGCTCGATGAGGTCGTCCCGCCACTCGAATTAGATGAAACGGCGCCGCAGACCACTCAGCACACTCAAGGTGAAATTCCAGCCATCACCTACCGACAGTCCAAATCGTCCATTCTGGATCCTGCGTCACACCAGTTGGACATCAAGTCCCCCAGTAATTCCGTCCCAGTGCCCCACCGTGCTTTCCCAGCCATTGCCACCGAGCTATTGCAATTGGCCTTTGACGTCGCACGCGAACCCAATATTCAATCCGCCTGCGAGCTAGCTTTAAATCGACTCATGCAATCCACCGGTTGCAAAACAGGAGGGGTTCTCAAACTGGAACCGTCCTCCGACGAAAAAGACACGACGAAGACTAATCCGATCGGTCCACCAAGCTGCATTGTGCTGGCGGCACTTCAGCGCAACGGCAAAGCCTACCATCCCGTCGCCGATCCGCTTGTTGCGAATGTACTCCGGGATAACACGGCCATCTTGGCGCACAACGTTCATGCCGACTCGCATCTCGTCGGCGGACAACCTGCCAGTTCGAACGCAATGTCGTCGCAAGCCAGCCATGTGTTAACGACTACGAGTGTGATCGTTGCACCGATGCGTATCGGTGAGCAAACGATTGGCATGATTCACTTGTATTCTCGCTTTGGTGAACCTGATTTAACTCCGGAGCACTTGGAAATTACTTTGGCTGTTGCCGATGTTTTGGCGGTCTCGATCGACAATTTAACGCGTCAGCAAACGCTTGAAGTAAAACTCAAATCGTCGCGCAGCCGTATCGTGGAACTGGAACAACAGCTCGGTCAATCTGCCGAATGGATTGGCCCGTCTGCCGCCCTGCGCCAAGTTCGCGACCAAGCCCAGCGCGTTGGCCCAACCCATGCAACCATCTTGATTCGCGGCGAAAGCGGTGCAGGCAAAGAACTCGTGGCTCGCGCCATCCATGACTTCAGTCAACGTGCAAACGGACCGTTCGTCGCGATCAACTGTGCAGCACTCACGTCAACCTTGCTGGAGAGCGAACTGTTCGGTCATGAGAAAGGTTCCTTCACAGGTGCCGTAGAACGCAAGATCGGAAAATTCGAGCAGGCCAACGGCGGTACGATCATGCTTGATGAACTGGGTGAAATGAGTTTGGAGATTCAGGCCAAATTCTTGCGAGTTCTCGAGGGCAAAGCCTTTGAGCGGGTAGGTGGTAACAAGCCGATCCAAGTGGATGTACGAGTCATCGCTGCAACCAACCGCGATCTCGAACAAGCTGTCCGAGAAGGCCTGTTTCGATCCGACTTGTATTTCCGATTACGAGTCATTGAATTGCGAGTTCCAGCCTTGCGACAACGCACAGATGATATCCTACCGCTAGCAGAATATTTTCTTGCCCAGTTCCGTTCTAAATCTGGGCATGGGCCATCTGGATTCACGGAACAAGCCCAATTGGCTATGCAAAAGTACCACTGGCCTGGCAACGTTCGCGAATTGCGAAACAGTGTCGAGCGAGCCTACGTGCTGGCGACAGGTACACTCGCAGGCCCAGAGGATTTGGCTCTATCGTATTTGCAAGTTCCAGGCCAGGAGTTGCCAAAGCCTGTCTCGCCAGCGAGCAACACATATCAAGAAAAGACGATCGATGCGTTGGAGCAAGAGCACATCGAAGCCACACTCGAGTACACCAGCGGTCAAAAAAATCGCGCAGCCGCTATCCTAGGGATTGAACGTTCAACGCTCGATCGCAAAATTAAGAGATTTCAAGGCCCCTAGCTACCAACCCTAGCTACCACTGCAAATACTCTTCGAACGACTCGCGAATCAATTCGACGGACGGCGAAACGCCAGTCCAGAAAAAGAAGTCGGCTGCGGCCTGGTTGGCCATCAATTCAACCGGCTCGATGAAGTTGACATTCCTTTGTCTCAAATTCTCTCGCAAGGGTCTCAACTGTTTTTCGGATCCGGATCCAAGTACCAAGCAGCCTGCATTGACGCTCCAGGCCAATGCAGCAATCTGACGCAAAGCCGTCGTCGATGGAACGCTACTCAAAATCAAAAACTCGACGGGCTTTTCCTTGTGAGAAAAGCGATCCAAAGGTTCAACCTGCGGTGGCATTTGGCTGCTCATCCCTTCTGTATTCTCGGCCGATCCCGAAGGCTCGATAGCCGCTTCACCCGCATCCACAATGCGTTCAGAAAACGCATTCGCAGCCAATCGAACTACTCTTGCAATCGTAGGCTCGTTGAGAACAACCACCGATCCCCGATGCGTTTGCACTCCCTCGCTTGGAACCTTGGAGTCGGGCGCTTCCGCGCCGACCAGACTTGGCTCAATACACCTTGCGATGGCCGCACCGAGTGTGTTGTCCCCAAGCCACGAGTTTCCATCGGACCGAGCCACATTGACTCGCCCGAGAGCCAATGCGGACTCTGTCACACTGTCAAGCAACGGGATGGCCTGGGCCTGAAACGGCTCCAAGACTGCAACGCCGTCCAACCCTAACGCCTGGATACCGCGAAATGCGGTTTCGAATTGTTCGACCGCAACTTGTGAAGTGAAGAACCTCCAATCTACTCCTGCTGCGCGAGCGGCACGATACATGACGAACTGCGTCGGATTTCCGGCTACAGGATTTCCAACGCAACATACGTGCGGTTGTAGAACGCGGGTAATACTCATCAATACTAAAAGACCAGCGACAACGAACCGATGCGACGACGCGTTTCCGCCATCATCCGATCTTCGCCGGCTTCGTCGTTCGCCTCGTACGTGACCGAAAACCTCAAGAAGCTGCCAGCGTCATCCCAGGGAACAGTAACCATCGAATGCTGTGTGATGAAATACTGTGAGGCCTCCTCTGCATTCGCAAACGAAGGACCACCCTTGATACCTTTAGGCGTTTTCGTGTAGAGAAAATAACTGCCTCCAGGGACGTCGCACGTAAACCCGCAATCGCGCAGACAGGCGACCAGCTTCTCAAGTCGGCGACGATACTTGGTATTGATTCGCTTTGGAATATCCGGCGAATCGAGACCTGTGATCGCCGCCCGCTGAACCGCACCGAATTGACCGCTATCGCAGTTGTCTTTCACATCGGAAAACGCTTGGACGATCTTGGCATTTCCGCAGACCCATCCGATTCGCCAGCCGATCATATCAAAGCCCTTGCTCATCGAATGCGCTTCGACACCCACATCCATGGCCCCGGGTGTTTGGAGAAAGCTCAGGGGTTTTCCACGGAAGCTTAACATAATATGAGCGGCATCTTGAACAATCACAAACTTGTGCTTGCGTGCCAACTCGACCATCTCCGCATAGAATTCACTCGTCGCAACTTGGCCGGTCGGACTGTTGGGATAATTGAGGACCAACATCTTCGTGCGTTCCCAAGTTTCATCGGTCACTTGGCTGAAATCCGGATAGAAATGATTCTCAGCCAATAACGGCAATCGATAAACCGTTCCACCGTAATATTTGGTATGCGTACCAGCCACCGGATACCCGGGTACGGTCATCATGGTGATGTCCCCAGGGTTGATAAAGCATGCAGGCAGCATCGAAAGTGCTGTCTTGCTGCCGATGCAATGATTGATTTGCGTATCCGCATCCAAATCCACTTGAAACTCACGTCGCATGAACCGACTGACGGCCTGCTTGTACTCCGTGGGGCCATTGTCCATGTAGCCGCGATTTTCTGGCCGATTCACCTCGATAGCCATTTGATCACGAACTTTGATGTCCGCCATCGAATCGTTTTCGCCGATGCCGAAATCGAGCAAGCTTCGATCGGGGAAGTCAGACAGTGCCTTGCGTTTTGCACGCTTGATCTTCTCGAATTTATAGATCTCGTTCCCTTTTCCATACCCAAGTCCACCGATCCGATCGGCGAAGAGTTCTTGGAAATAAGGGTCTTGGCCGTTCGTGACAGGCTTGGCAATAGCAGGTGCAGTCGACATTCAATGAGGATTGGTTAGAGTTCGCTTAGCTTGATTTAGTCTCCGCTGACTCCTGTATGATACGCGCGAAACGCAGCGACGCGTAGGACATCAGCGGAAATGGACCTATCTTGGTTCAACCATCGACAGGTAATGGGAGACTCCACTCATTTCGCAGCCGCTTTCAAGAATGAACTATCAAAATCCAGCATGCCTTCCCCGGTCCCGAACGAAATCGACGTCGGCTTGGCAGTGATTCCGTATTTTTCGCAAAACTTGCTGACGATGGGCATTGTTTCCTTTCGGAATTTGTCGCTGCTAAAAAGGGCCAGTGCCTCGTTTGGGTCACCGTAAAAACGGGTCTGAACAACAACCTTTTTCATGTCGTCTAACTGAAGATTTGCAAATTTCTTTCCGATGCCAATCAGCGTATTGTCCATGGTTTCAGGATTCGTCATCCGTTTGTTCATCGCATAAAACGTTTCCGTAATCGCAGCTGCAAAGTCCTTGCCACCTGGTTTCTTGAGCGAATCCGCTCCGATGACGACCATGTCAATGATTTCCTCCGGGATGCTCGACGAATCGAACAGGACTTTCGAATCAGGACGCGTGACCAAAGTCTGCATCACAAATGGATTCCAAACCATGATCGCTTGAATGTTGGCAGCCTTACCTTGAAATGCTTGAGCCGCTTGTTCAGGGTCCATTTGCGCAAATGGGAAATTCTTTGGATCTTTGCCGGCCTTTTCCAAACATCGGTCGAAGCAGAATTGAGAAACGCTCTTTTCCAAACCGTGTGTCGTTTTGCCCGCTAGGCCTTCGACCGAATCGATGCCGGATGCGATGCAAGCGTCTGCACCGTTGGAGGTGGACGTCGGCATGATGGCAACACTTTTCCTGGACGCGGCCGGACCGAGAATGTCAATGTTGGTGATGCATACAGCATCCGCTTGCGAATTGCCGTAAAGGGTAATGCAACTATCGTAGGTTACGAGTTTGAGTTCGATATCGACGTTGTACTTCTTTTCGAGCGAGCCCATTTTGCCCGGTTCGCCATCGATCAAACCCGCATCGCTGGCTACACCAAAAATACTCCAGGAAGGATACTCGCTCCACGCCAGCGAAAACTTCGGCGCAGCAACTGGTTTCGTCGTAGCGACGTCATTGGATTTGGCGGCAGGCTTGGAATCGCATCCAGTTGCGGCGAAGGTTGCCAGCGCAAGCAGCGAAATCCATCGTAAAGGGTTCGTATGTTTCATGATCGTGGGTCAAGCTTCCATTGTTTCGAGGTAAAACCAAGTTTTCGATTTGACAAATTAGATCAGTTCCATCTTAGCTTATCGAGTCCGTTTCGCACGTTTTACTTAAGTTGCTAGCTTCTTGTACCGGAAACGTTGCGGCTGGTCGTCTTGGATGCCCAGTCGTTCGCGTCGTTGCTGTTCATAAGTTTGGAAATTGCCTTCGCACCAATGAACGTATCCGTCCCCTTCAAAGGCCAAAATGTGCGTGGCAATGCGGTCCAAGAACCATCGATCGTGCGTGATCACAACAACGCATCCGACGAAACTCAATATCGCTTCCTCTAACGCCCTCAGCGTGTCGACGTCCAAGTCGTTCGTCGGTTCGTCGAGCAGTAGGACATTGCAACCTCGTCGCAACAACTTGGCCAAGTGAACTCGATTTCGCTCTCCGCCGGACAAATCGCCAACTTTCTTTTCTTGATCCGTTCCTTTGAAATTGAACTTTGAGACGTAAGCCCTCGAATTCATTCGCTTTCCACCCGCTTCTAGAAAATCGAGCCCACCCGAAATTTCTTGATACAGCGTATTGGTGGCGGTCAGCGAATCTCGCGATTGATCCACGTATCCGAGTTCCACGGTCTCGCCAATGCGGAGGATACCGCCGTCCGGCTTGTCTTGGCCTGTGATCATGCGAAAAAGAGTTGTCTTGCCAGCACCGTTTGGACCGATCACTCCCACGATCCCACCCGCAGGCAATCGAAACGTAAGGTTGTCAATGAGAACTCGATCGTTATACGATTTGGTGAGTCCCTCGGCATGGACAACGACCTCGCCTAAGTGCTTGCCTGGCGGAATCTGGATCTCAAGTTCATCCGGTCGCTCCTCGAACTGCTGTGCAGACAATTGTTCGTAAGCGGTGATACGCGCTTTGCTCTTGCTTTGACGAGCTCGGGGGGACATGCGAATCCATTCCAGCTCCTTTTCAAGTGTCTTTTGACGGGCTTGAGATGATTTCTGTTCAATTAGCAACCGCTTTTGTTTTTGCTCAAGCCAGTTCGTGTAGTTTCCCTCGTAGGGATAACCGGAACCGCGGTCGAGCTCCAAGATCCACTGCGCTACATTGTCCAAGAAATAGCGATCGTGCGTTACAGCCACAACCGTACCCGGATATTTTGCCAAATGCTGCTCGAGCCAGTTTACGGCTTCGGCATCCAAGTGGTTGGTCGGCTCGTCAAGCAAAAGCAAATCGGGTTGCTGAATGAGTAGTTTGCATAACGCCACACGTCGTCGTTCTCCACCGGAAAGTTTCGAAACGTCTGCGTTCCCAGGTGGCAGATTCATGACATCCATCGACTGTTCGATTTGCCGATCGAGTTCCCAAAGATTTTGTGCGTCGATGACGTCTTGCAGTTTCGCCATTTCGTCGCAAAGCTTTTCCATTTGCTTGTCATCGGTTACTTCTCCAAGCAAATTGGAGATCTCATTGAATCGATCGACAATGGCTCGCCGCGGGGCGACCGCTTCCTCAACGTTGCCTTGGACGTCTTTATCCGCGTTGAGATTGGGTTCTTGAGACAGATATCCTGCAACAAATCCGTTGGCCAATCGAGCCGTACCGTCAAAATTCTTGTCGGTACCCGCCATGATCCGCAGCAACGTACTTTTACCCGCACCGTTGGATCCGAGCACTCCGATCTTTGCGCCTGGATAAAAGGCCAACCAAATGTCTTTGAGGACTTCTTTTTGTCCGTGGCGTTTGGTTAGGTTTTCGATTTGATAGATGAATTGTCGACTCATTGTGCGGTTCTATTCCCATTCGATGGTTGCAGGTGGCTTGGAGCTAATGTCGTAGCAGACGCGGTTCACTCCGCGCACTTCGTTGATGATTCGAGTGGATATGCGAGCGAGCAAATCGTACGGCAGATGACTCCAATCCGCCGTCATGAAGTCATCGGTGTTCACGCACCGTACGGCGACTGCTTTCTCGTAGGTACGAGCATCGCCCATGACGCCAACACTCTGCGATTCGAGCAACACCGCAAAGGCTTGCGAGGTCTGGCGATACAGATTGGCGTTTTTGATTTCGCTCACCACAATTTCGTCGGCATTCCTCAGGATTTCTAGCTTCTCCGGAGTGATATCTCCCAGGCAACGAACGGCTAAACCAGGACCTGGGAAAGGATGTCGCCAAACCAAATGTTCAGGCAACCCAAGTTCTACTCCTAATTTTCTCACTTCGTCCTTGAACAGATCGCGTAGCGGCTCAATGAGTTCGAATCCAAGTTGTTCCGGAAGACCACCGACGTTGTGATGCAATTTGATCGTGGCGGCTGGACCATCTGCGGCTGCCCCGCTTTCGATCACGTCAGGATAGAGAGTTCCTTGAGCCAAGAACTTTGCGCCGTTGATTTTTTCGGCTTCGGCTTTGAAGCAATCGATAAACGCGTGGCCGATGCGAAGTCGCTTTTCCTGAGGATCTCGAATGCCCGCCAAAGTCGCCAGAAATCGCTCGGTGGCGTCGACGACACGCAAGTCGGCTTTGAAGTGATTGGTGAACTCAGAGATGACTGCCGCTTGTTCGTCTTTACGGAGCAAGCCGTTGTTGATGAGTATACAGGTAAGCTGTGGGCCGATCGCTTTGTAGAGCAATGCCGCGGTCACCGACGAATCAACACCGCCCGAAAGTCCACAGATGACGCGGTCGCTGCCCACCACACTCCGAATTTGCTCAATGGATCGTTGAGCGAAATCGGTTAAGTGCCATTTGCCCTCGCAGCCAGCAATGTTGTAAAGGAAATTGTGAATGAGCGTGCTGCCAAGTGAAGTATGCGAAACTTCTGGATGGAATTGCAGCCCATAAATCGGTAGCGTGTGGTGCTTGACCGCAGCGAATGGACAGGTTGAGGTGGAGGCAAGCAGTTCGAACCCATCGGGAATCGAACGTACTTGATCGCCGTGGCTCATCCAAACGTCGATCTCATGCGGAAATCCGGCGAAGAGTTTTTCCATAGAAGCGATTTGCAAACGCGAACGCCCGAACTCGCGCGACGGAAAGCTCTCGACCGCTCCGCCTAAGGCTTGCGTTGCCAACTGCATTCCATAACAGATACCAAGTATCGGTATTCCTAGTTCGAAAATACGAGGGTCGCACTTGGGTGCTTTGTCTTCGTATACACTAGAGGGACCGCCCGAGAGAACGATGGCGATCGGCTTGCGAGCCAAAATCACGTCGGCTGAAACATCATGGCGAATGATTTCGCAATAAACGTTTTGCTCTCGAATTCGCCGGGCTATCAATTGTGCGAATTGAGAACCGAAATCAAGAACCAAAACGCGCTCGCTCAAAAGATTGTCGGCGACGCTGGACGAAAGGGAGGAGCTTGGTGCTCCGCTAGTAGCCGTTTGCATAAATGAGAACACCGAAAGAGCCAACCCAAGACGGGTTAACTTCATGCCTTGGAAAACGCACCATTGTAGCGTTTTTCAGATGCCATGTAAGGCATAACGCGAATGGCAATATTGAAATCTACCAAGCCCTGTTGTCGGCCTAATTTTGGTAAGATTCACTGCCAAGGCGAATGGCAGAGTCAAAACTATCAACCCTAACCCGATACGTAAGTGAGGGACCTGCGAAATTGTCCCTCGCTTACGCTTCGGGTTGGGATACTGTGATCTGCCGCTCGCCCAAGCTTCCGGTCAACACCCTTACTCAATCCAAAATCGACCCATGAATTGGAACGCTATTCCCGAGGACCAACCTACCCCCTCGCTCATCATTTCGGCCGATATCGCTCGAAAAAACATTCTCTCAATGCAAGAGTATTGCGATCGAAATAGCCTAAAACTCCGGCCGCATACGAAAACGCACAAGTCGATTCACATGGCAAAGGAGCAAATCGCCGCCGGAGCCGTTGGATTGACGGTCGCAAAAGCGGGGGAAGCCGAGGTCATGTCGCAGGCAACCAACGATATCCTGATTGCTTACCCAGCCATCGGAACAAGTCGCCTGAAACGCGTCACGGACCTTGCAAAATCGAATCAAATAAGCATCGGTATCGATTCCCTAGACGCGGCCGAGATCCTGCAAAATGCGGCTTGGAACGCAGGGGTCAAGCTCGGGATCATGGTCGATGTCGAAGTTGGCTTTCATCGAACCGGTGTACTCGACCCCATTCGTGCCATCGAACTTTGCGAAACTGTTTCGAAACACAATGCGCTCACTCTCAACGGCCTGATGTGCTTTCCTGGCCATATCAAGCCATCCTCGGATGACGCCTCATGGGACGGTTATGCAGCCTCGTTGGAAACGGTAATCGAAGGGCTAAAGGTCAAGGGAATTCAAGCGCCAACCATTTCAGGCGGCTCCACTCCCACGGCAAAAATGTCCCATCGAAATCGTTTCCTGAACGAAATCCGTCCCGGCACGTACATCTACAACGACTTAAACGAAGTTCGCTTGGGAGTCTGCGATTGGGATGAATGCGCGGCTCGCGTTTTGGCAACCATCGTCAGCGTTCCTGAACCGAATAAGTTCATTGTGGATGCTGGCAGTAAAACACTCTCGAGCGATCGGAATGCGGGTAACCCCGACGCAGGTTTCGGCTATGTGGTCGACTACCCAACCGCCAAAATCACCCGCCTAAGCGAGGAGCATGGAGAGGTTCTGGTCCCGATGGAACAATTGGATGCGACCAAGCGACCCAAAGTGGGTGATCGCGTTTGGATCATCCCCAACCACGTCTGCGTATGCGTCAACCTGCAAAACCATTTTTACCTAATCGATGCAGGGGAAATGATGGCTATGCCGGTCGATGCACGCGGAATGTTGGTCTAGTCTAGTGGCACGGATTGCAAGTTTTGTTTCACTGTGCAATATAATTACCAAGGCAATATAATTACCAGCGCAATCTAGTTACCGGGCTCTGCCTGGTAACTCAATGCAAGCGAGGCTCCGCCTCGCCGAAATGCACCCCTAGTTTGTGAACTCGGGAGGCAGGAGCCTCCACACCAATGCGTTCCCAGGCAGAGCCTGGGAACGAGTAAGGTCCTGTGCGACGTTAAATGGAGAACAGTTCATTGAAAGTTTCGATCTTAGTCCCCGCATTCAACGAAGAGAAAACGATTGAGCGCGTTTTGAGTAAGCTGCTCGCGTTGCCTATTCAAGATCGCGAAATCATCGTGGTGGATGATGGCTCCACCGATGCAACCGGCGAAGTCGTGCAGAGACTTGCTGCGGCGCGGTCCGAGATCAAGTTTTTTCAGCAACCCAAGAATCTAGGCAAGACCTCTGCCGTATCTCGAGCTATTTCCGAAAGCACGGGCGATGTTCTGATCGTGCAAGACGCAGACTTGGAATACGACCCTTTGGAAATACCCGATGTGATTGGCCCCATTCTGGATGGCCATGCGGATGTCGTGTACGGGAGCCGCTTTTTGGTCAAGCGTGCATCGCGGGTACTCTACTACTATCACTATCTGGCCAACAAGTTCTTAACGTGCTTAAGCAACATTCTGACCAATCGAAACATGTCCGATATTGAAACGTGTTACAAAGCCTTTCGACGCGAAGTTATTGTTCCGATTCAACTGTGTAGCCGAGGGTTCGGGATGGAAGTCGAAATCACCGCCATGGTCTGCAAGACGCAAGCACGCACCTATGAGGTTCCCATCTCCTACTACGGAAGAACGTACGAAGAAGGAAAGAAGATAGGGACCTGGGATGGTGTGGCTGCGATTTGGTATATTTTGTACTTCAATTTAATCCACCCGTTTACGCCATCGGGCCGGAAATACATCCAAACAGTGAACAGCTCGCTCGCAACACGGTGTTAGTCGCAGTTTTCGGCAATGAAATGTAGTTTGGGACCATTGTCCCGAACGAATCATCGGACGGGACAATGGTCCCATCCTACGGAACGGGACATCGTGGAACAGGGCCAAATTCCACCGAAAGATTCATGCACTTGTGCTTAGATTCGGATCCTACAAATCAAAATCAAACGTGTTGTTGCCAGAGGTTACGTCTCGTATGAGCTCAGAATTGGTGTTGTACTTGGCAGGAATCGGCTCTTTCTGTTTTTCCGCAGCCTTGTAGTCGGTAGCATTTCCAAAAGCGGAATAGCTTGGGTCGTCTGAGCGAACTTCCGCTTGTTTTTTCGACTCGGGCACCGCAACAACAGTTGTAATGGACACCTTGTTTTTTCCGACTTTAGCTCCTTTGACTCCTGCCGAAAACAGTTCATAGATTCCTTCCGAATTCGTAGCGCCGGTTCCGGATGGCCCACCACCTTCGGGGGTAAATGTTACGATCCCATTGGTATAGGGTTTGCCTCCCAGCGTTACCTTACCTTTGACAGGGCCCATGGCGGGTCCCGACGGCCCGCAACCCACAAATGCCACAACGGAGACCAAAATAGATACGCGAACAAAATTCATTTCAATGCTTTCTAAAGGAAAAAAGGACGAGCGGTTAACTTCGAAAGCTTCATCGAAGGGCCGTTCATCCTACTTGTTTGTGTGGACTATTTATCGATTTTCAAACCATTCCCAGGCAACGCCTGGGAACTGGAAATACACGGGATTCGAATTACTGTTCCAGGGCAGAAACTTCTCCTCCGGAACGACTTCCTAATGCTCCCCAAATGCCGTATGGTGAGGGTCGCGTGCCCGGGGTATCAATGTCGTCGATCGCTTGGTTGCCTGCATTAATCGATTGGCTGATAAATTGAACCGACCCGTCCCCCATACCCACGTTTCCGCCACCCGTGTGGTAGCTTGACAGAGCACCCATGTGCTCATTGCCGTCAACGCCACCCCAATGGCAGCTTGGACCATTCGGCGCCATGATGGTAGTGAATCCGCAGAAATAAGGTCTGGCATCCCAAGCTCGACCGCCGGTTGGTCGGAAATCCGCCCGAACGGCACCCGTCAGCTTCCTAGGATTGGTTGGATCGATTCGAGCGGAACAGGCGGCTGGATTCCAGGCTTGCATGTTCAAAGCGACACCACCGCGCACATCGTTAGCACCCCCTCCTGCGACTGATTCGCCGATCATGATTGTGTTCGAAAGTCCGTCAGTGACACCGCTCAATTTTAGCCAACGATCGATTTGGAAAATCCCTCGATTATCTCGGCCTTGGGCTGGTCTGAAGTGATTTTGGTGGTAGTCATCACCGAGGCAAGCCTTGTAGTTGAGCAACGATGGGCTTTCGCCGCGGTTGGTAGGTGCCGAGTCGGAAGGACACACAAAACTAGGGACCTGGGCTTTCCAGTTTGCATTTTCCCAAGCATTGTTGGCCGTACTCCACGGAGTCGGAAGACCCGGGCCATTCGGACGTGCTTGGGAGCTGATGTTGGAACTCAAGGCCGACTGTTCCATATAAGGCAAAAGTGCGAGGGTCCAAGCGTATGGCCATCCACCTCCAGCTCCCAGGCCCGGAGCGGACGTACCTCCACCAGAATGTCCAAGTGCGGGCAGCACTTTCGTGGCAGACTCATAATTCAACATCGACAAACTGATTTGCTTGATGTTGTTGGTGCACTGCATCCGACGTGCAGCTTCTCGGGCAGCCTGAACGGCTGGCAATAGTAGACCGACCAAGATCCCAATGATTGCGATAACTACCAACAGCTCGACCAGGGTAAATCCCCGTAACCGACTTCGTCTTAACATAAGTTGCACTCCAAACGGAAACGAAAAAAGAAAAACTGACGGTTAAATTCTAACTGCGCACTAAGTCGGGGTAAAGGGTATCTATACTCCATAGGGGCCATTTTTCCCAAAGAAAGAAATGGTTTCATTTCTAAAAAATCGTGTCGCCAGGGGCGTTTTCTTTCACCTTTTGGCTCAGTAACGCGTGTGGAACAAGCTACAACTTCGACTGTTCCGCGAATTTGCAGGTTCGTTCCGGCTGCGGAAGGTTGGCTCGTGCACAATGCTGCAGAAACGTGGGTTTTCAGAGGTTTTTGGCGGGGTAGGCTTCCGGCGCGCCAACATTCATAACCCGATGCGTAACGAACTGTTGGTTTAATGGTATGACGGACTTCCAAGTCCGTCGAATTCCCCCTGGACGGACCTGGAAGTCCGTCGTACCGACCTTACCCAATAACGACTTCACTAAAGCAACAAGCCGTTACGCTTTCGGGTTGGGATACTGCAATCTACGGCTCGCCTCACTCCACTTTCGCTGTCCAAAAAGCAGGGCTCGCCCTACTTCCCCGTTCCTTCTTCGACAAGAATTCTTTGATCGGCCTGACGACTTCCAAACTTCTCTTTCAATCCGCTGGGCCAGGTCACTTCTATTTCGTCAACTGCGGCTTGCGCGCCAAGACCAAACGATAGCACACTTCCAAAGTGGCTTTGATAACCGCGTCCCCGGTGCACCTCGTCCACTAGGTATCGATCGCCAGCACGAAGTTTTACGCGCGCGCCTACACCGTCGCGATTGCTTTTCGTCCCACGCAATGCCAACTGGATCCAATGATTGGATGTTGTGGAATCGTTCCTCAAGATAGTTGGTGCGGCGTTGGAGTTCAAAATCACAACATCAATGTCGCCATCGTTGTCCAAGTCATCGAAACCGGCACCCCGGCTGCTCTCGACAATCCCCATTCCGTTTCCGGCTTCGCTCGAAATGTTCGTGAACTTGCCTTTCCCAGTGTTTCTCAACAAGAAATTGGGGACTTTCAGCGACGTTCTATCGTCCATCAGTTCCACTCGATCAAAATGGCCATTGGCTATGAAGATGTCGCGGTGGCCGTCGTTGTCAAAGTCGATGAAGCCCGTTCCCCAGTTCACATGTGGGTACAAGGAACTTGGGATTTGGGCTTTTCTGGTTGCATCTTCGAACAAACCTCCACCAATGTTTCTGTAGAGAATGGGCATTTCCGATTGGTAGTTGGTGACGAAAAGATCAAGCCGACCATCTCCGTCATAATCCGCGCAGTCGACGCCCATGCTGCCATTGATTTTGCCTTCAAAGTTACTGGCTACTCCGCAAAGCAAACCTACTTCCTCGAACTTCCCTGTTCCATCGTTTTGGAACAGAAGGTTGGGCGAGCCATCCTGAGCAACGAAGATATCGGCGTCGCCATCGTCATCGAAGTCAGCCGAAACCACCCCCATCCCAGGTCCCTTGATCACAGCGATGCCAGACGATTCGCTAATGTCTTCGAACGTGCCATTTCCTTTATTTCGGTAGAGTCGATCCGGTCGCTTTTCATAATACTGGGGACCCGCCATGAGGTATTGGCCTTTGGACAGTACCGGCACGTGATTCTCGTCGGAGAAATCGACGTAGCTGGCTACAAAGAGATCCAACAACCCGTCGCGATCCATATCGAGAAAACACGCACCTGCGCCTACGGGATCCTTTCCGCCAACGCCTGCAAACTCGGTGACATTGGTAAATGTCTTGTCGCCATTGTTACGGAACAGGGCATTGGGACCAAAATTGGTTACAAACAAATCTTGATCACCATCATTGTCATAATCCGCCACAACAGCCCCCAAGCCATAGCCGCGAAAAACAAGCCCCGCCTCTTCGGTTACATCTTCGAATCTCATTTGGCCGAGATTTCGGTAGAGGGCATGCCTGAGCGTATTGGCCGGTTCCTTGGATCCCTTGAGCGGTGCTCCATTCGTGAAGTAGATGTCTAGAAATCCATCGTTGTCGTAGTCGAAAATGGCTAATCCACCCGACATGGCTTCCACAATGTATCCTCGCCCGCTTGCCCCACTGTTATGAATAAACCCGATGCCCGATTGTTGTGTCCCATCGGTCAACTGAATCGAGAAAGGGTTCAATGCGGTTTTGGCCGCATCGGTTTTAGGCTTATCGGTTTTAGGCTCATCACTGCGAGTTTGGCATGCTAGGACAAGAACCAGCAAAATGAAGCCAAGGATCGTTCGATAAGTCCCATTTGACCGCTCGGAGCGTGCCACCCAATGTGCGTGGAAATGTTTACTAATTACGGTATTCATGGCTTTTTCTCTAGTTGTTTGGCCAGCCTAAGTGCTTCCGCTTCGCCAAGTGCGTCCTGTTGTTGTTTGCAAATAGAGGCAAGAAAGCGAAATCCTTCCGCGCTGGGTTGTCTTTCGAGCGATTGCTGAGCATACCATTTGGCCGATTCAAGTCGCCCAGATTCCAAATGCATTTGGGATAGGGCCGCATAAGGTTCGACGGCCTGTGGATAGAGCGCCATAGCAAGTTTCAAATTCGCCTCGGCAGATTCTCGATCCCCCATCTGAGCGCAAACTTTTGCGACGTCGATGTAATCACCGAAGCGGTCGGAGCCCACTTCGATAATGCGCTCTCGAACCAGCCTTTCCTCCGCTAACATTTTCATTTTAAAATAATAGTCCGCCAACGCTCTCAAGCCTGAAGGTTTGGTGGGTTCGAGCGCGATACATCGAGTCAGCAATCGCTCGGTTTGAAGAGTGTCCTTTTGGCGAAAGTAGACCGTTGCGGCTTCCGTAAAGACCGTCGTGGCCGTCTGCTTGATCTCCTTGACGCTCAACGTTTGGTAACGTTCTTGACCCGATAATTTGTCTTGGCTCTTTAGCTCCGAGTAAGTCTTTAAGAATTTCGTACCTTCTTCCCTCTTTCCCTGCCGAACGCACGCATTGCCAAGCCCGACATAGACGGCAGGCGAGCTGGCACCGAATTCCAAGGCTTTACGAAAGCTCGTCTCGGCTTCTTGATTCTTTTCCAGTTCCAACTGGGCTTGCCCAAGGATCAACCAGAGGGACGCAGCCGTGGGGTATTTCTTTAACGCCTTTTCCGTTATCTCGATCGCATCTTCGTATGCACCCAGCCTCGACTTCGCGATACCTAAATGATACGAAATTTCAAAGGATTCAAGTCCTTGATCCACCGCTTGCTGTAGCGTTTTGGCCGCGAATTCATCGCTCCCTTGTTCCATTGCGACGGAGGCGAGATTGACATAGTACATCTCTTGTTTTGGAGCCAGACGGGTGCATTGCTGCCAAAGCTCTTGTGCTTCGGCGTACTTGCGAGTCTGAGCCTTCATCATGGCCACCACATGCAAAGCATCTGGAAGTTTTGGGTATTGTATTTGCAAACTTGTGACCACTTGCTCAAGCTCATCCTCGAGGGACTCGCTCGACACATCCATCGACTCTCGCACCATTCGGATGGTTGGACGCGGTAAAACGGAGGGCTGCTTTTGAGCTGCTGCCGAAGTCGGTTGCGTCTGAACCGGTTGTGCTTGCAGGGTTGTCTTTAACTCCATCAAAGCAGCTTGCGATTCGGCAATATTGACTTGGTTGTCCAACGCAGTGCGAGTCATCAGCAACGCGACAACTGCAGAGCCAATCGCAACGACTGACATCAGCATTGAGATCCAAACGATCGAGCTGCGTCTGGGCAAAGATGAGGGATCAGATGGCTCCAAATTCGGTGACTCCAATTCAAATTTAAGGATTTGTTGATGAGTGGGAATAAGTCGGTAGACGTGGATCATTCGGAGAGATTCTCCGTGCCTGCTGCAACAAGCTATTGAAATTTTCGGCATCCCCTAGCGCTTCGGCCGCAATCGCAGACATCAAAACCCATTCCACGTTTTGCGGTTCGAGTTTTAACGCTTTTGAGGCCAATTGGCGTACCGCAGAAAAATTGCGTTTTGCAAGATTAATTCGTGCAAGTTCGCCAAACGGAAAGGGCTCGTCCGGACATGCTTTGGTTGCCTCAACAAGCACCCTTTCGGCTTGGTCGAATCGACCGAGCTGAAACGCCACGCTTGCTAGGTTGACATAGTTCAAAACGTTTTGAGGTTGCAGTTGGAGCAATCGCTCTTGGACTTCCAACGCATCTTCTATGCGATTTTCGCGACGATAAAGCGAGGACAAATCCATGTAGGTTTCTAAATCGTTAGGACGAATGGCAACACACCGAAGCAGCCATTGTTCGGCGATAACGGACTGTTTTTGGTTCGAAGCCACCGATGCAGCCATACGGAACAAGCGGACTGCGAGTGCACGAAGTGTGCTCATGTAAGTGGATTGGAAAGTGTCGTTTTCAGCAGATCCACCCGCAGCCAATTCCGCTGGCTCAGCCGGCCCACGGGAGATGGCCTCCCGAATCTTTCGCACCTCTTCGGTTTTCCCTTGCCTAAGCAAGACGCTTAGGAAAGCATTTGCGGTGGCGCGCGATCCATCACCCAACTCGATCGCTTTTCGAATGGCGAATTCCGCAGAATCGAAATGGCTAAGTTGGCTTTCGATAAGTCCCTGTTGCAACCACAGCGAAGCGTCCGATGGATAAGCAGTGATCCCCTCTCGTAAAACTTCTCCGGCACTATCCAATTCGCCCTCGTCCATGAGCGCTTTGGCGAGTTCACAGTACAACTCGCCGGAGGTCTTGGATTTGCGTAACTCATTGAGGATCTTGATTGCTTCGGCCTGTTGGCCACGTTGAATTAGATTTGTAGCAAGTCCGACATAGGGGCCAACTTCGGTAGGCTTGAGCTCAATGCAAGCCCGCCAAACATTCTCGGCATTCTGCGTTTGCTTGAGTTCCGCATACGTCATGGCGGCGACATGCAATGCATCCGAAACGGTCGAAAACTCGGTTGTTAACCTGGTCGCAACTTGAACCATTTCCGATTGAAGTTTTTCGACAGTCAAATTGTCGTCCGATTCGGGCAATACATTCCTGCGATGGACTGGCGAAGCAGGATCCCGATCGGAAAGGGGCTTTTTTTCGACAGCAAGATTCGTGGAAGTCGTTTCTATGGGAACTGGCTCAAGTGGGGTCAGCAGCACCACGCAAACGATGATCAAACCAACTCCAACCGCAATCGATGCCAACATGGCGTACCATCGGCTCGAAGTACGATTGCTAGGTTGACGAGTTTTTTCGTTCGTTGCTCGCATTTTTTGCTTCGTTTTTGTGCAGTGGGATTGGCTTTTGGCGCTTCTAGCCTGCCATTTTCAGCCTTGACAGGCTGGAAGCCTGTCCCACTAAGTGATCGAACGATCGTTAACTCATTATTGTACCTAACGAATGGAGAATTGGTAATTGCGCCGATTGACCTTGAATTGACGGGTTGGTATTCTCGCACTCCTTCAATCACTGTTTTGCGTTTTGCGCCACTGCAAACTATCGTGGCGAGCATAGTGCATTCCCTCCTTGTTGTTAGCAATTCAGCCCCTGGGGTCGATTCATGCTTCGTAATTTAGTACTGCTAATCGCTGTGACCGCCCTCATTTCGATTGGGCTTGGGCTTCTCTTTGAAAAAGTTTATCCATTCGTTCTTGCATCCGAAACGGCGAGGACATCGATCGTCGTAACCCCGGAACAAACGCTAGAGCTCAAAGCTGCTGCACGCGCCAGCGACATGATCGCTTTCGCTATCTTCTCCGCTGTTACATGTGGAGTAATCGCAGTTTGTTTAGGAAAACACACCAATCAGAATCGGCGATGGATAGGTCTGGGAATTGGGGTCGCTTTGGGGATCATCGCTGGCGCATCGGCTGGTTGGATCGGGCATTGGTTCGAGGCACATCCCGATTTAGACTTCGAAGATCCAATGATTTATTCCTTGGTTCGATGGGCCGTTATGCTGGCTCCCTTGGGTATTGCTGTCGGAATTGCTTCCTCGGATTTCGGGCATTGGCGATCACAAGTCCTTCATCTAATCGTCGGTGCCCTCATCGGAGTCATGGCAGCGTCGGTCATTTATGCGCTCCTTTCCGGAATGGCGACCGTGTTGGAGGGAAAGACCAAGATATTTCCGCACTTTCTGAGCAACCGAATCCTGATCATGGCAACCACGGTCTTCTGTGTCGGATTGGGTATCATCACTCAAGCTCACGGAACCAAGAAAGGGTCCAGCTCACTTGATGAGGACAATAACCCGATACGTAACGGCTCGTTGCTTTAGTGGATTGTGAGACGGGGTATTCGAAAGTGGCATGGGCGTCTCGCCTCATCTTTACCCACATTTCGCAGCACGCAAGACTCGAAATCCCAATGGATTTGCGTGACCCCCAACGCGTTTTCTCCCCCTCGCCCCGCTTCGGAGACTGCTGATCTAATCCGCATTAATCCCAACCCGACGCGTTAGCGAGGGACGGTCTGCCCCTCGCTAACGCTCTTACGCGTCGGGTTGTGATACTGCATTCTGCCGCTCGCATAACTGTCGATACGGCTTCAAAATCCCTCACAACATTGCCGACGAGAACACAATCGTAGAGCGATGGTGCGGTGCGTTTAGAAGTTATACTGTGCCATGCTGTTGAATCGTTGGACGCTCCCGGACTGCCCGTCCAGATTTTTGCGCTCGCCCGACATAACCTCGACGGCCAGCGATAATCGCGGTAGTGGAATCCACCACAAACTCGCAGCAATATATTCCGCTGAATCGTAGGTGTTACCAGGTTGACCGGCGTTATTGACGACGCTGATATTCGAGTAGGTGAAGTTCGACAACCAGTGGTCGTTGTACCATGGTTCGTAACTTGCATTGAAGCCTGTCGCGTCTACCAACTGAAACTCGCCGGTCAACGGGTTGACTTGCCCGTCAAGTCGCTGACCTGCCAGGTCATTGAGATACCGTCCGACGCCCGGGCCCCAAGTCGCTTGCAGAAGCATTCGGCTTCGTGTCAATCCGGATCGTGCTTTGTCGCCGATTCAAAATCGGACCGCAAACGTCGCTCCTTGGCCGCTGGCTCTTCCGAGACAGGCGGTGGCTTGAGCTGATCCAGAGCGTCGGCAAAGGCCTTTCGCCCTAAATGACGAGCTTTGGAAAGTTTTGTATATTCGTCGAAGGAATACGCGATTGTCTGTGGAGAAATTTGTCGCTGATCATCGTATGCCTTGCGCAGTTGCTCGACAAAGGCGGGTGAAGCTTTAGCCTCGTCGAATTTGTTCGTCAAGGTATCTTCGATCCACTGGTTGCGCAATATTTCGAGCTCCGGCGGGTCGCGGCGAAGCATGTCCAGCAATTGCGCGGGGGAACTCGTTACGGCAGCCCTGACCAGAGACGAGACACTCTTCGCGGGCCGACCTGTTTTTGGGACTTCGAGCTGAGCTTGGTCGGCAAGCTCAGGGGCCTTCTCTCTAATAAACCACTCGGCAAAGGCTTGGCTGGACGCCCCCTCGCTAATCAACCAGGATCGGATTCGCTCCCGCTCTTCGTCCGCGATCGGAACGAAGATACTCCCCTCCACCCAGGCCTCGAGACTGGGGAACCGGTAGTACTCTAAAGCATGGAGCTCACCTTTCGCACGGTACTCTGCAAACGCCTCTTGATATGCCGGCGTATCTTGATTGCCGAACTCCGAATTAAACAAGACGGGGCCGACGAAATCTTCGAGCAGTCGGGCCGCTTCCGTTTCTGGGCTTGCGTAGCGGATCCAGCCGCTCAACCGCCGGCCCTGCGCGGCGAAATGCGGCGAAATCAGGACTCCGATTCCCAACAACAACACAGGAACAAAGAAAAACACACCAATGGTCAACAGTCGTCTCAGCCAAGTCCGCTCACGGTCGGGGGACAATCGCCGCATTCCAATGCCGACTACCAGTAGAGTGTAGTAGCAGATCAGGAACGTCATGAAGGCCGTGAAAAAAAAGTCGCGGACAATATAAAGGAGGACCAGAAAGCCAACCCAAATAGCTAACCGTTGGAGCAATTTTGTCCAGTTTCGCGCCGATGGCTGTGAACCGTCGGCTCTACTCGTCAAAGAAATTGGCTGGGTTTCAGTCGTTGTCATTTGTCTCCCTAAGGATTAGCCCTGGATTTAAAGGAATTCGACTTTTCCGGTCGACAATTCATAGTACGCGGCAACCGCTTTTAACTCACCTCGATTGATGAATCCAGGGAGAATCGGACCAGCTGTCTCGAGACGCTTCGCGCCAAGACGTGCGTTCTCTTTTGTGACATTCACCAGCTTGTCTCCAACAGTTCCTTTTACATTGCGAACGACTGGTCGGATATAGTCCACCATCCCTTCGATCGAACCTGGCAACGCATCGTTGTTTTCGATGTGTTCGATGGCCGCCTTGCAAGCACCGCAAGAACTATGGCCCAGCACGATGATGAGTCGTGCACCCAGTTCAGCTACTGCGAATTCGATACTCCCCTGCAAAATGGGACCCGATCCTACGATGTTCCCCGCTACTCGCAATACAAAGAGTTGGCCGATGGGTTGATCGAACACAAACTCAGGCGGGACCCGAGAATCAGCGCATCCCAAAATGATCGCAGGGGGGGATTGGCCTAGGACATCCCTGCTAAAATCCGCAGGTGTACGAGAAACTAAATTCGTCTTTCCATCGATGAATCGCCGATTACCTGCGATCAACCGCTGCAAAATGTCATCGGGCTTCTCGAGGGTTGGTTCTTTTTCGTTTGCGGCCCGCAATGTCGAATGGGAGCCGATGCTCGCCGCTCCTGCAGCCAACCCCATGCCTAGAACAAATTTTCGTCGAGGCGTGTATTCCGATTGAGTCATGATTACCTTGTCATAAAAATAGAAGTGAAATATGTTCTGAAGCCGTGGATGCCTCGGGGACGCATTGTAGCATGGTTGAATGCCCATGCAGTGGTTAAGCACATTGTGTAATCGTCTGGAGTTGGAGTCGTTCCATTATGAGAAATCGAGGCCGCAATTTGTTCAGAGCTTTACAGTAGTCGGACTGCGTTGTATTGTACTTAAACTTTTGTTTTACAAGTTCCTTTTAATGTGATTTGCAATGAGCGACGATCAAAAAATTGATGTTCGAGAGGATCTTGCTAGAGCTGTTCGAGGCCTCTGGTGGTTGGTCTTGCTCCGGGGTGTGCTGTTGATCGTAATGGGGGTTTACGCTTTGATGAATCCACTTCTTACAACGGTAGTCTTCGCACAAATTGCCGGGATTTACTTGTTAGTCGCCGGAGTTTCCGCCATCTACATTGGGTTGACGGGCCAAACCGATTCGCGACTGTGGGCGATTGTGCGAGGGGTCCTGCTCATCTTGTTAGGGCTCTTTGCGATCGGCAATCCTATGATCATCGCGTTTTTCGAGACAACTTTCTTAGTGGTTTTAGTTGCCATCGGGACTATCCTCTCCGGGATAGTGGAAATGGTTTCGGCTATTCGAGATCGCAAGGAAATTCAAGGCGAAGGCTGGCTGATCTTAGGCGGCATTCTGGATATTGCCTTCGGAGTGATTTTGCTTTTCGCTCCGTTCGCTGCCGGTTTATTCTTCGTGCGAATCTTTGGCGCTTTTGCGATCGTCGCAGGCGTGTCCATGATTGTTGCAGCATTTCAAGTGCGCAAGACTGGCAAGGAAATAAAGAGTCTCTTTCAAAGTCGATAGATCCAGCCAACAATTCCGAATCGCTTATTGTGCCGTGCTTGCGGAGCCTCTGGGGGATGCGCCGATTCGGATGTTGAACGGGAGCGGGCGTGCCGCGCACAAGAATCCTTCCGCAAACAACCGTTCTTTCAATGCGCGGAATTCGGTGAAACTATCCGGATAGACCCAGACGGTAACTGTGGTGTGCTGGGCAACACTTGTCGAGAGTTCGACGCGAAGTCGGCCACCCGTTCTGAGCGTTTGGTCGACGCTTTCACGGACCACTTCCGAGGTGGGTTCCAATTCAAATTTTTCCAACTCAATGGTTCGTCCAAGTCTCGTGTTCACGCCATCGGACATGACACCGCTTTGGCTCTTGAGTCCATAGATCATCAGGAATCCATCGATCGGCCCCAATTGATTGACAAAACGATCCTTCTGTGAGTTGCGTTCCGCCGAGCGTCTAGCCTCGCTCTTCAACGCTTCGATCAATCGTTCCCAAGGAATGACAACACATGAGCCGCCGCGAATCATGACGTGCAATTCCCGACCGAAAACGGTCTTGGCCATCGGTGTAGGCAAATGCTGCAAAATGGCTGTCGATCGTTCCACTCCTTGCAGATCACCTTGTTGCTTCATCAGGTCGGAGAGTTGTTTTTGAAGTTCGGTCATCTCCATCTCGGTTTCGATGCTGTCTCGAGTTGACAGGTCGATGTCCTTCATCTCCTCCTCGGCAATGCGTTCGGCTAGCGTTACACGATCGACGATAGCCATGCGTTCGGCGTCCCGGTACGCGATTTCGACATCATAGTTGCGCAATTCGTCTTGTTGCTTTTGGAGATCGCGATCCAATTGCTTCGTCTTTTCCAAGGGTGTTTCAAGTTGATCGATGCGGTCTCGCAGTTTTTCTTCCGCGTCGACTTTGGCCGTCGCATAGCTTCTTGATCCTACGATCACGACCAAGATGATCAGAATGCCAACGAGGTTAGCGATAGTATCGAGGAAGCAGTCTTCACCGATTTGAGTTTCTTCGCGATTGCGTCTACTCATGTTGTTACGACTCCTAACGATTGTTGGGAAGTTTCAACGGCACAACTTGGATTTCGACGCCACTACCCTCAAGCAATCGCTCAAGTCGATCAACGCTTTGCTGCGCATCGTTTGCTGCCTCAATCGTCAAGGTAGGCGACCAAAATCCGCCTGGTAACGAAAGCCCCCACGAGTCGACTCGCTTTCGAATCGCGGTGGCAAGTTGAGTGCCAGCCTGTTGTGGGCCGTCTTCCATGGTGATGCTCGCATCGAACGAGGTGGCGCTACTATCCGAACGCAGCAACCAACGATCTTGGAGCGCGATCACGTTGATTGGACGACTTACCGGTGTCGCTTTACCCTCGGCTCGCGATGCGGCCCAACCTCGTCCCGCCGTGACGGAGATAGGTTTCAGATCTCCGTCCGGATTTACGTGCTTGGCTTTGGGTGCGGCGGTCGTTTTGGCTGATGTTCCGCTCGACATGTTCTTGCTCACGGAAAGGGAAGCGTTTTGTTTTGGTTCGCCAGCAGGTTGCATGGCGTTTGAAGGTTCTCCGGTCGCACTTCCTGACGAGAATGCATTTGCACCCTGTTGAGACTGGGTGTTGCTGCTCGATGCATTCTTGGCTCCCATCGCGCTGCTGCCAGAACCACCTTGCTGAGTGTTGGAAGCGGTTTGGCCGCTGATGGACGGAGCGTTGCCAGTTGAACTACTCGGAGCAGCGGCGGCAACGTCGCGCTGCGTTGCCGCAGAATTGCCATTCGCGTTGGATTTGTCGATTGCGTTGGGTGTTTGCCCGATCGGTGTTTGCCCGTTCGGTGTTTGCCCTTGCAATGGAGTCATCGATCCGTTCTGGCCTTGTTTAGCGTTGACATCAAACTGTCCGCTCAAGTCGGTGCTCCCCGCAATAGGCGACCCCGTCGCTCCAAAGGGGGATTGGGGATTTCGCTGGCCGTTTGGATTGGCCTGTGACGCAGGATTTTCCGACTCGATCCCATTTCGTTGGATAGCACCAGACACTTGGGAGTTTGCCATTCCTTGCACAAGCTGCCATTTTGGAGATGCAACGTTATCGGAACTGCCGAAGCCGCCGGAACCGCCGGAACCACCGAAGCCAGGCGAACCTGAGGGGGACGATCCGTTTGAACCTGTGGCCTGAGAATTACTCGCGGAATCGATGGCTTCCCAGTCATCATCGCGGTCCGGTGCGAGGCGACCGCGCGGCATTGATGCGATGAGCGCTTGTTGTCGGCGTTTGGCAGTGTCGATCGTGCCAACGAGTTGCTCTTGAAGACCCGGTATTCCTGCGGGAAATTTGAGGTCCATATCGGCATTGATCAATTCGTAACCAAACTGGTCGTCCCATCCATTCATCGCTTCGCGAGCGAGCGCGTAAGTCTGAATTCCATCGGGCCGGACCAAAAGCAACGGGTACGGCGGCTGGGTGATACCGAACGTCGTATCCCTTTGTTGATAAGCCAAACGCAATACCCGAAGTGCTGCGTCCAATGGATTGCCTGGTCCGAGCGGTGGCTTTAGATCGTTCAGCGAAATGAGTAGGCCCTCGGGCTGCACAATGACGCCGTCCTTGGTGCACTCCAAGTAAACGGGGCGTCTGGATGTTCCGTTGGTCCCGACATAAGGAATCACCGAGAACGCGGGCTTGCGTTTCTTTTGCTTGTCGATTTCGTTCATTAAGTCGAGTTTCTTTGCATCAATCTCTTTGCGAAGCTCGGCGACCTTTTCCGCCTTCTCAGATATGGACAATTCTGATTTGGAGGCCTCTGATTGAATCCGCACGATTTTATCGGCGAGTTGCTCAAGGTTCTTTTTGAGTCGGATGATGTGATCTTCGATATCTGCCAAATCTCGACGACGACGTTCGACTTTGGTTTTCAAGTTTTCTCGCTGCGCAGCAAGCTCATCCGTGACGACTTCCATGATGTCGGACGTGTCATTCACTTCGGTCATGGCCAATTCCGCGTCGCGTCGAGCTGACGCGTGCGAGTTTGTGACCGTAATAACCAAGATGAGAACCAGTGCGCCGATTGTGCACAGCAGAACCGCCAAAAACGGAAACAAAGCAGGCGCGGTGTTGTCGCTACGTCGCTTGCTACGACTCATCCTGCTCGCCTCTTCAACGGCAATGTCTCTGGTCCATCGTCATCCGTTGCGGTCTCGTCCATGGAAACCGCTTTGTCATCCATGGCTGACTTTTGACGAGCTGGTTTGCGACCCAGGTAGCCATAACGTTCCATTTGGGTTCCAAGAACTGCAACAGCTTCGGTTAGACAAATTGCAGCATCATGAAAACGGTCCACGTTCGTCAAGCGTTGGAGCATCGCTTCGAGAGGTGGCTCCATTCCTCGAACGGCATCATGTTTTTCGATGAGCTCATGCAGCAATTCGGTTTGCTGAGCCATGTCGCGTTGTTGTTGATGAACCGACCGAGCCTGTTCCGAAAGCGTGGTTTGCCATTGCTGCCATCGGGAATCGATCATCACGGCACCTTCGGCTTGAATACGAGCAATCTGCTCGTTGTGATTGCTCAACGATTGGTCGTGTTTGGATATGGCCGATTCGATGGCGTGTGTCAAAGCAGTTTGCAGCGTCTCGGCAGACGTGCTTGTCAGGTTCTGCCAATGCCCGTGCGCTGCCCCAATGGTATGCTGCCAAAGTTCGCTTTGTTTCCGAACGATTTGCTCGACCGAATGAAGTAGCTCGGTGGTGATATGTTGCAGCGTCGCTTCAATGTTGCTCGTGTCATTTACCCGTTCCTGCTCGGTAAGGCAGAAATGCATCGCTTCAGAAACACGAGCGTCGATTTGATTGAGAACAACTAGCTCGGTTCGGTTGATTCCGAACTGGATAAACATGGCGACCATCGTCAGCACCAAGCCGATCGCCGTCGTGTCGAAGGCCACATACAGGCCAGCCGTCAAACTGTTCATGGCGTCTTGGGAACCGCTGGCCAACGCTTGTGCGTCCATTTGGCCGAGCGTGTCCGAGATTCCAAGTACCGTACCGAGAAATCCCAACATGGGCATCGCCCATGTAACAATTCGGATCAAACCATAACTGTCATGCTGTCGATCAGCATCGCGATCCGAGAGTTCGTGCAGGTCGTCGTCCAGGTGACTCGTGTTCTTGCGTTTCAGTTGTCGCTGCAAGATCGCAGAAACGCGTTGCCCTAACCAGCACTCGCAAACGGCATTGCCTTGGGTTTGCCAAAGGGTGTTGAACCATTGCGATTTTTTCTCACCAGTCGCAGATTCTTTAAGGTCCGATTGATTGATAGCAATCTCATCGAGAGCGGATGCTGCCTGGTCGTTTAAGCGTTGTTGTTGGCGGGCACTAACCCATTTGAAGGCGAGCGCCACACAAGCCACCAGAAATAGTCCGGTGGTTGCAATCGCGACCGGGTGACACAAGCAGTAGCGACGCAACAATGCAAAATTGAGCGGGCCCGCAAAAATCAACCCGTAGAAGAGTATGCACGCACCTGTCCCCAAAATAACTGCTGGAGCAATTGGGGTATAGAAGCTGGGTTTGATGGAATTGTCTTTTCGAAACAGCACGGCAGTCCGTTGCCTCCGTTTGCGTATCAATCAGGTTTGCTATCATTTCGAAGCAACGAGGAAGTCGATTCGATAGATGACTTCTAACGATGGTTCGTCAGCAATGCAAGTTAACTTGGTGTGAGTTGTGGTTCGGCAAACGGGCGGTGTTGGCCTTAGTAAAACAGGTAAAGTTTTCGGTCTGAGCGGACTTTTTCTGTTCTTCCTAATTAGCCATCGAGAACGGTAGCAACGGACGATACCACAGCAAGAAACACCCCCAGGAGGGTTTTGGCATGCTTGAGGCGTACGAACGATTGTGCGATGTTCGCTCGCCTCAAGCTGCCGATTTTCTACTTTATTGGCGAGGACCAGTCGAACTACAGCCGCCTGAGTTTTTCGATTGCTAGCTCTGTTGCATTTCGTTGGGCAACCAATTCATCCAGTGCCTGGCGTTCCTTGGCGATGATATCCGCTGGTGCTCGGCTTACAAAAGATTCGTTCGATAGACGGCCCTCTTTGCCTTGGATCTGTTTCACCAAATTGCTCAGTAGCTTTTCGTTGCGAGAAATCTCAGCATCGACGTCGATGAATTGCGTCAAATCGACATAGACATCCATTTGATCGATGGCCACTTGGGCATTGATGGAGGGGAGTGTTGGTGAGCTGCTCCATTGCGTCGCTGTCGCTCCCGCCATGCTTTGTAGAAAACTCGCCATCGGTGCAAGGAGGTTTTCCATTGCGGGTTCGCATCGCACGCAAAATTGGATTGCCGCTTTGGGAGCAATGTTTTGTCGCGAACGAATCTCGCGAATCGCTCCAACCAAATCCACAAAGTGCGCAAACTGACGTTCCACTTCAGGACGGATATGCTCCTCGTGAACCGCTGGCCAATCCGCACGAATGATCCACGGACTGGCGACCTTGGTCGAATGCAAGTCACGATTAGGCGCGAAACGAACCAATTGCTGCCAAATCGCTTCGGTAACGAACGGCGTAATCGGATGGAGCAAACGCAACATTGCATCCAAACAGTGAGCCAAAATTTGCTGGACGAGAGGTCTTGCCGCAGGATCTTGCAGTCGAGGTTTTGCCATCTCGACATACAGTGAACAAAAATGATCCCAAGCAAAGTCGTAGATCGCGCGAGCGGCTTCGGCATACCGATAGTGCTGCAATTCCATTTGCATGGTCTTGGTTACCGTTGCCAATCGCGACAGAATCCATTGGTCCTCCAAAGGGAGTGCATGAAAATCCACCTTCGTCGGCTCGAACCCGTCGAGATTCATCATGACGAACCGCGAGGCATTCCAAAGCTTGTTCACGAAATTGCGAGCCACTTCAAATCGTTCGCTGACAACGGGTGCCTTCGGATTTTCCTTATCTTTGTCCGCTTCGGCCCACTGGGTCGAAAACTTCTTGCCGCATTTATCGCAAGCGACTGTCGGTTGTTGTCGATTCTCTTTGGTTTGATTGACCAACGTTTCACAGTGCGGGCATTCAAACTGGACCGGCATCCGAACATCCTGGGTTTCGGTGCACAACCAAACGAGTCCAAATCGCAAGGCGTCCGGGCCGAATTTGTTGATCACATCCAGCGGATCGACTCCGTTCCCTTTGCTTTTGGACATGGTCTCGCCGTAGCCATCGAGGATTTTCGGATGGATGAAAACTTCGCGGAAAGGCACTTTGCCGACGTTGTTGAGTCCCATCAGTACCATGCGAGCGACCCACAAAGTGATGATATCTCGGGAAGTAATGAGAGTGCTTGTCGGATAAAAGTACTCCAGGTCAGCCGTTTGTTCGGGCCAGCCCAAGGTCGAATGCGGCCACAGCGCGGACGAAAACCAAGTGTCGAGAACATCCTCTTGCCGAACGAGTCCCAACGATTGGAGCTTGACGTCTAGGCCTCCATCTTCGTCCCGAATGCAAACGTGAACCGTCGCCGGTTCCTCGATCGAGACGCTGATCAATCCAGCCGTTCGCTCTGGCATCGCTTCGATTTTGAATTGAAGCGATTGCGCATCGGCAGCCGCCTCGAAGGTTTTGCTCCAGATCGGAATCTGATGTCCCCACCACAATTGACGCCCAACCGGCCAATCTCGCTTTTCGCCCAACCAATCCAAATAACCATTTGCATACCGAGTCGGGAAGATTTTCACGTTGCCACTGGTAACGGCATCCATGGCGGATTGAGCAAGTTGCTCCATCCGAACGAACCATTGGTCGGCCAAGTAAGGTTCGATGGGAGTCTTGCTCCGATCGCTGTGCTTGAGATCGATCTCACGGTCTTCCGTCTTTTCCAGAAAGCCAAGTTCGTCCATGGCCGCAACGATTTTGGTTCTCGCTTTAGGCATGCTCAAGCCGACATAGGGACCTCCGTTTTCATTGACGGTTCCATCGGGATTCATAATGTTGAGCATCGGGAGCGAGCATCGCAGTGCAACATCGTAATCGTTCGGATCGTGGGCCGGCGTTATCTTGACACTTCCGCTGCCGAGCTCCGGTTTTGCCCAAGAATCGGTGATAAGCGGGATCTCGCGCTCTACCAATGGCAATCGTAGCTTGCGTCCATCGCGAGCCATGTTGGCTAGCAAGACCAATTGAGGCAAGAGTTCTTGTTTTCGAGTCGCGAGGTCATCCAATTGCAATTGAATGGCCGCTTGGTCTTTGGTGTTAGCCGCTTGCAGTTTTTCTCGCAGCAATTTCTCAGCTTTATCGAGTGCCGCAGCGGGATCGGGATGGACTGCGACAGCCGTATCACCCAGCATCGTCTCTGGGCGTGTGGTGGCGATGGTAACGAAAGTCGGTTCGCCTGCTTTCGGCGCGATGATAGGGTATCGAAGATGCCAGAAATGCCCCTTGACCGTTTCGGGATTGACTTCGTCGTCACTAACGGCTGTTTGTAAAAACGTATCCCAATTGACTAGCCGCTTGCCGCGGTAGATGAGCCCTTTAGAAAACAGATCGAAGAACGTGGAGCGGACTGCCCGAGCGCACTGCGGATCCAGAGTGAACCGTGTGCGACGCCAATCGCACGAGCAACCCATCCGCTGTAACTGACCGAGGATGCGGGTTTCGTATTGTTCCTTCCATTGCCAGATGCGTTCGACAAGTTTTTCGCGCCCGAGATCATGCCGCGTTTTGTTTTCGACCTCTTTCAATCTTTTTTCCACAATCGCCTGGGTGGCGATACCGGCATGATCCGTCCCCGGCATCCACAGCGCCACGTCACCTTGCATACGGTGCATCCGAATTTGGATATCTTGGAGGGTGTTGTTGAGAGCATGTCCCAAGTGCAAAGCACCGGTAACATTGGGAGGTGGGATAACGATCGTGAACGGTTTTTTGGTCTTGTCGACGTCCGCGTTGAAGCAGCCGTGCTCAAGCCATTGGTTATAAATCTCCGTTGCGCTCGTTGCAAAATCGAAGCGATTGGGAATTTCGTTTGGTTCAGCGTTCATCTTGGATCAACTGGATTGAATATAGGTTAGTGCGGGATAGTGGCAGGACTCGATGCGTCGTACTTAGTGGGGCGTGATGGGTTCATTTGTTGAGCTTGTATTCGACTGCATCGACGAGTGCGTGCCAACTGGCTTCAATGATGTTTTCGCTAACGCCGATCGTTCGCCAAGTATCTTTGCCGTCAGCGCATTCGATATTGACTCGAATTCGAGCGGCGGTGCCCGCTTCGCCATTGACGACTCGGACTTTGAAATCGATTAAGTGCATCGTTTCGAGGATTGGGAAAAAAGGGAGGAGTACTTTGCGAAGAGCCGCATCCAAGGCGTTCACAGGTCCATGTCCTTCGGCAGCTTCGACGCGTGTTTCCCCTTGAACGACTATCTTGAGGATCGCTTCGGCGAATGTCTGATTTCGCAAAGTATCCAGGTCGCCGGACAGGATTTGGTATTTGATGGTTTGAAAATGCTCAACGTAGCTTCCTATGCACCGCTTGACGAGCACATCAAAAGAGCCTTCTGCGGCTTCGTATTGGTAGCCCTGGTTCTCCTTGGCAACGACATCGGCCAAGATCTTGTCGAGGACTGCTCGGTCGTTTGGCAACTGATGGTCCGCCGTAAGTGCAGCGATGTTGGAGCGTCCGGAGAGTTCACTCACAAGGATACGGCGTTCATTGCCGACCAGGGCGGGATCCATATGTTCATAGGTATGAGCAAATTTGTTGACCGCATGCACGTGCATTCCACCTTTGTGCGCAAATGCGCTTCGTCCTACAAACGGTTGACCGCTTCGCAACTGCAAGTTGGCCGTTTCGTAAACATAGCGAGACAATTCCGTTAGGTGCTCAAGCGATCGGCCTCCCAAGACCGAATAACCCTTCTTTTTGAATTGAAGGTTGGCCAGAACCGTCACTAAATCGGCGTTGCCGCAACGCTCACCGATACCATTGATGGTCCCCTGGACCTGCTCACAACCAGCATCGATTGCGGAAAGAGAGTTTGCCGTGGCAAGGTCTCCATCGTTGTGGCAGTGGATACCCAATCGAACCTTGCAATCGGCCAAGGAAGCGCGAGCGTCGGTGACAATGGCTGCGACTTCTTCTGGCAAAGCGCCGCCGTTGGTATCGCAAAAGACAATCCACTTGGCGCCTGAGGTTGCGGCCGATCGAATGGCTTTCAAGGCGTATTCGCGGTTGGCTTTGTAGCCATCGAAAAAGTGTTCAGCGTCGTAGACGACTTGAGCATGCTTGGTCAGAAAACCAACGCTTTCGCCGATCATGTCGAGATTTTCTTGAAGGGACACGCCCAAGACGTCGGTTGCGTGAAAGTCCCACGATTTGCCGACGACCGTGATCACGGGCGTTTGTGCAGCGACCAAGGCTTTCATACCGGGATCGTCTTGAACAGCCACACCGCGCCGCCGAGTCATTCCGAAAGCGCAAACCTGACTTTGTCCCAAAGGGAGCGACCGGACCTTTTGGAAAAACATAGTGTCCTTTTCGTTGGACAGCGGGTACCCCCCTTCGATCATATCGATCCCCATTTCCGCCAGTCGGACGGCGATATTCAATTTGTCCTGTAGGGAAAGGCTTACTCCTTCGCCTTGTGTTCCGTCGCGCAAGGTGGTGTCGTAGGTGTGGATGGATCTAGCCGACATGGTGGTGATTGCTTGTTCTTGGGAAACGATTTTGTAACGAAAAAACCCCTGAAGCCCTCGGTTAGGCATCAGGGGTTTTGTTTTCTAATCCGCACGTAAATGCAAGCGTGATGGATCCCCGAGGCCTAATTTAGGTAGGGGATAATAATCACTGACATCGGTTTGGCGGTCTGGAAATGCATGGATCGGTGGATGAATGAAGTTTTGACGCGACGGGCTTGTTCCACGTCCAAAACGCAGACTCAATTATAGTGAAGGAAGTTCACTTTAGGGAGGGGTTCCGTTCGGTTTGGCTCACATCTTTGGATCTTGCTCCCCACGCCCTGTAAGTTTTGTTGCACTGTGCAATCTAGTTACCAGGCTCTGCCTGGTAACTCAATGCAAGCGAGGCTCCGCCTCGCCGAAATGCATCCTTAATTGTGAACTCGGGAGGCAGGAGCCTCCACTACTACTCGTTCCCAGGCAGAGCTTGGGAACGAGTAGTCTCCTGTGCGACGATAATTCCAATTAGTGGCACTAGGAATGAGACCTGCAACGATCGGAAATTCTTGATAAAGTATTGATCTTCCAAAATGAGCAGGAATGCACTCAACAAAAATGGAAACAATGGATGTCTCGCAGAAATAAACGTCCCCGTCAACTTTCTCCTTTGGAACTACTGCGCTCTCTAATGGGCGATTCGTCTAGGGGAACTTCCGCAGATCGATCCGGATTTCCCCGCATTTCAAGCTTAGTCGAGCCTGTACGGTCCAAAAAACCGGCCCCTCCACTGTTCGCTCGGCCTCACGACGAGTGGCTGGAACGCTTTGTCTCCGTGGAACGAATGTTCCCCCTACATTTGCGAGCCAGGATGCTGGAAAGTAAGGGAACCGTTGAGATTAAGGACGTCTACTCCAACGGAACCATAGTTGGAACACTTAAGACTGGGTCCGATTCATTCTTTGTATTCGCTCGTAACGACGGACAAGAGACCCCAGCGGGCTGCAATTGCCGCATGTCGAACGGATTGAACGCGTGCCTACACAATTACCGATTTGTGAATTACATCCTTGAGCAATTGCGAAATCCTTCATCCTACCTGTCCAAGCGAGTTGATAGTGGCAAACTCCAGTCTGGCTCGCCGGATATGACGATCTTCCAATTCGACAATGGGAAGGAAGTTTTGTCGTTGCTCGAAAATCTGACCATGATCGCGGCTACCGAATCCAACCACGAGGAACTTGAAACGACTGTTTCTCGCGAACCATCTCGCCTTGCCTGGAATGTTTGTACCGAGAACAACAGTTTGCGAATAGATGCGATCCTGCAACCCGCCCTCAAGCGAGGCGGTTATGGCAAGGGGAAGAAAACAAAGCTAACTGCCCTCTTTCAAGAAGATCTCAATCTTTCCGAAGCCGATAAAAGAGTACGCCGAGCCATCAAGGGACATTCGGACCACTACTCGACCTCCTACTTTCTACACACTCACGAGGCACTAACGGAACTGATCGGTGAATCCAACGTTCAGCTCGACGGCGAGCCAGCCACCGTCAAACATGCGGACGTCCTTGTCAATCTGGTGAAGGAAAACTCGCAATACCGCTTTACTACGAGCAATTCCAACGGCGACAAGTGCGGCCTTATCCTTGTGGAAAACTCCATCGTGCAAATCGACTCAAAGAACAAGACAATTGGGGTTGCTCCATGCTCTCAGTCTCAGGCCACGGTCATTCGACAGCTATTGAAAGCAGATCCGGTTTCTGACGTTCACGAAAAGCCGCTGGTCGAACAGGCCAAGAAACTCCGACACCTTGTCAGCCTAAAAATAGAGGAGTCGATCGCTGGCCGTTGGATCCGAGAAACCGTTAAGCCGGTCATTGTCCTGCGATCTCGCAAGGATGGTGCGCTCGACTACGGGATTCGCGTTCGCGATTCGCAAAACCGGCTGTTTAAGCCATGCCAAGGCATCCTCGTTCACGAATCAACTGACAACGGCAATACGGTTCAACTCGTTCGACAAGTCAGCCAAGAAAGCGAATTGCAATCGAGTGTCATGAAAAGGCTTGGGCTTAGAAATGTCAGCGCGGACGGTACCGTCCAAGGATTCGAAGAAGCTCTTGGTTTGATCGACCGTTTGCAGGCGTTTGAACCGGGCGCGCCCGACAAAATGAGCATGGCGGACATGACTTGCCACCCGTTGGAAGTGCTTTGGGACAAAGCATCCGAACAACCCCTCAAGTTCCTTGGAACGGTTTCTGCCAACAATGTCCGTGTCGGCATTTCGCAAAAACGAGATTGGTTCAATCTGACCGGCGAATGCAAACTGGGAGATCAAACGTTGGATATCGCCGCCTTGCTCGAGGGATTGCGAGATGCAAGTTCAGCGGATATTCGGGGCGAGTTCGTCAAAGTAGGAGACGCCGGTTGGGCTCGCATCTCCGATCAACTGCGCAATAGCCTCAAACAATTGGATGATTCGATCAACCAAGAACGTGGCTCATTGCGATTCGACAAAACGTCGGCGCATGCGCTCCGGGCCATACAACAACACATCCAAGTGGACTCAAGTCGAGCTTGGAACGAGTGTATGCTACGACTCGAATGCTCTGAGAAATTGGAGCCCTCGTTGCCATCGGGCTTGAAAGCGACAATGCGAGACTATCAACTCGAAGGCTTCAAGTGGCTGCGCCGCCTGGCTGAATGGGGTGTCGGTGGAATCCTGGCAGACGACATGGGGCTGGGCAAGACCATTCAAACGCTCGCGGTCCTATTGGATCGAGCTGCCGACGGCCCAGCCCTTGTCATTGCGCCTACGTCGGTCTGTTTCAACTGGATGCGAGAAGTCGAAAAATTTGCTCCCGACTTGACAGCTAGTATGTATCGCGAAACCGATAGATCGGACTTCCTCGATTCGGTTGGACCCAACCAAGTGGTCGTTTGCAGCTATGGGCTCGCACTCCGCGATGCCGACCGATTAGCCAAAGTCAAATGGGGATCGATGGTCTTGGATGAAGCCCAAGCGATCAAAAATAGCCGCAGCAAGACTTCCATAGCCATCAACACGATTCCAGCCAAGTGGAAAGTTGCGTTGACGGGAACACCGGTCGAGAATCATTTGGGTGAATTGTGGAGTCTGTTTCACGTTGTTTCGCCCGGCGTACTCGGTGGATGGGATCAGTTCCGAAATCGATTCGCGAGCCCCATCGAGAAGGAGAATGACGATGACAGACGCAACGCACTCCGCACTCGGTTGACTCCGTTTATCCTACGTAGAACCAAAGGGCAAGTGCTCAAGGATTTGCCACCACGCACTGAGATGAATTTGGTGGTTGAACTCTCACCTGCCGAACGAGCCATCTATGACCAAGTTCGAATGTCCGCCCTCGGAGAAGTCGACTCGATTGCCAAACTCCCCGATATTCAAGATCAACGGTTCCGCATCCTGGCTCTGTTAACGAGGCTCAGGCAAATCGCTTGCCATCCAGGACTTGTGCATGATACTTGGACAGAGGGGTCGGCCAAGCTGACACAGTTGTCCGAGACACTCTTGCAATTGAAAGAAGAAGGGCACCGTGTTTTGATCTTCAGTCAATTCGTGAAACATCTAGCTTTGATCCGTGACATGCTGGATCAGGAAAAGATTACTTACCAGTATCTAGATGGATCAACACCGGCGGCCGCTAGGCAGCAACAGGTCGATCTATTCCAAAACGGCGATGCCACTGCGTTCCTTATTTCGCTAAAAGCGGGCGGTACTGGACTTAATTTGACCGCCGCTGACTATGTGATACACATGGATCCGTGGTGGAATCCTGCCGTCGAGGACCAAGCAACCGATCGAGCACACCGCATCGGACAGGATAAACCGGTCATGGTGTATCGTATTATCGCCCAAAATACGATCGAAGAAGAAATTCTCCGCCTTCACGAATCCAAGCGCGATTTGGTGGCCGGCATACTGGATGGAACACACTCGGCAGCCAAACTTTCCACAGACGATTTGATTCAACTTTTACGAAGATAACCATTTGCCAAGCTCCCACGCCCGTCGCTTTCACTTTGGGAGGCTGCGATTTTATTGAATCGCTGGAAAGTAGCAGGCACACTCCCGTGTGCCGTAGCCTCAAAAACCAAAGGTTTTTGAATTGCGGACGGCACATGGAACGTGCCTGCTACCACCGGACTTGCGACAGTACAACCAGCACCCAACCTTTACTTTGGAAATTCAAGTGCCGATAGAATCCATTTCGAGTCCTAGCAACCAGCGCATCAAAGCAGCCAATTCTCTCCGCGAAGCCCGCGAACGTCGCGATAGCGGTTTGATGATCATCGATGGGGATTCATCCGCGAGACATGCATTTGCTGGAGGAATCGAATGCACCGAGCTCTTCTTGGCGGAATCCAATGATGAGTCCCATCGACATTTGATTCTCGATTGGCAAAAGCTCGTCCCTGAAATCCGAATCAATGTTCTTTCCAAACCCGCGATGGCCAAGCTTCAGTATGGAGATCGCGAGGAATCTCTCATCGCGATCGCGCGGCAACCAAGTTTGGCCCTTGAAACGCTCGATGAACGCATTGGTGAAACATTCGGAGACGGCAAATCCTCGTGTTTTCTCGTTTTGGACCAAATCGAGAAACCTGGAAATCTTGGGGCTGTTATGCGGACCGCGGATGCAGCGGGAGTTGTCGCGGTACTGCTGAGCGATCCAGTGAGCGAGACCTGGAATCCCAACGCGATACGAGCAAGTCTTGGTGCGTTGTTTCGGGTTCCCATGGCGATTGGTTCGGCAAATCAAGTCCAACGCTGGTTGACCGAACACTCGATTGCAATGTTCTCAACCCGCGTCGACGCCGATCGATCCTATACTGCAGTGGAGTACCCACATTCGGTCGCAATCGCGGTTGGAAACGAAAGCGAGGGACTTGGCGATCAGTGGAACAGGCAAGAGATTCAAGCGGTCCGTATTCCAATGCATGGCGAGATCGATTCTTTGAATGTATCTGTTAGCACGTCGATCGTGTTGTTCGAAATCCTGCGTCAACACGTTCGCTTGGATTGAACCCAAAACGCAATTACCTTTTTTCGGGCTTATCGGGAGCCTTGGTTTCTTTGCGAAAGTCCCACGGCGCGACGGGAATTTCTTGAGCCCAAAGACCTTTCTTTGCTTCCTTGGAAACCATTTCTGCTTTGGCTAGTTCTTCGGATTTATTGTATCGTTTGAAATGCCAGGCCATGCCTGATTTAATCATTTCCATATTGACATGCATGTCTTCGACATAGACTTGGGCAAGGAGTCGATCGTAAGTGTCTTTGCTCCCCCACGTCAACTTGACCGATTTGCCTTTCAGCAATTTGGTCAACGCGTTGGCCGACTCTTTGCCGAAGTCCTGTTTGAGTTCGGGAGCATCGATTCCCTCCAACTGCACTTCGTACTCCACTTCCTTGCTATCCGTCACAAGAATGGAATCGCCATCGATGACCCGCTTCACTTTTGCTTCTAGCGAATCATCCCCAATGGAGAATGTCGAACCCAAAAGTGTCGCAAAACAAAAAAGGAATGGCCCGAGTTTCATAAACTGCCTCACTGAACAAAGGAGTATTGCTCGCCCTAGTAGCGCGATGTTGATGACGACCTCTATTCTAATATTCTAGCAAAACAAACCGCGAGCGCGCAGCGGAAAGAAATTGAGATGCCAACCATTAACGTTTCTTCCTAATTCCAGCTAGACTAACGATCAACGCTTCCGGCGGATTGAACGAGTATGGCCCAACCATGTGGGTTTCGGTTCAGTAGCGCTTCCTCCAACGAAACAAGAGTCAATGCTCCACAATCAAGCTTTGCCGGGTTCCAGCCATCCAAGATTCGCGATCGTTGGTGCTGGCATCAGCGGACTTACCATCGCTTGGTACCTTCAGAAGTTGCTTCCAAACTCCCACGTGGACGTCTTCGAATCCGGACGGGATGTTGGGGGGGTGATCCAAACAACCATCGCCGATTCCTTATTGGTCGAGTTGGGAGCGGACAATTTTGCAACATTGGTACCGGACGCGCTTCAATTTGTGAGCGAGATGGGGATCCGAGATGAGTTCATTGCGCCCAAGATGGAACATCGTATCGCACAAGTTGTACGAAACGGGAAAGTCTTACCCATCCCAGCAGGATTCTCGTTGATGCAGCCTACCCGGTTGTCTAGTGTTCTCTCAACTCAGACGCTAAGCATTTCTGGTCGGTTGCGAATGCTCGGGGAGTACTTCGTGAAACCTCGCCCTAGCACCGAGGACGAGAGCGTTGAGTCCTTTGCTGTTCGAAGGCTCGGGCGGGAATGCTTTGACCGTCTAGTAGAACCTATCGTAGGCGGTATCTTTACCGCCAGGGCTGAAACCTTGAGCATGCAAGCGGCAATGCCTCAGTTCGTGGCTATGGAGCGAGAATACGGCGGACTCATCAAGGCGGCACTGGCCAAGCGAAAAAGTCAAAGCCGTTCCGAAAATTCGGCTCGGCAAGCAACCGGCGCTCGCTACGATCAATTCCTTGCACCGAAGCAGGGCATGAGCTGGTGGCTCAAAACGATCGCGTCACAGCTCAAGGTTGAAATCAAGTTCCAACACCGTGTGCGTGCATTGCAAAAAAACGCCGATGGTACTTGGACACTCACTTCGAAATGCGAGGCGGGAGAAAGCGCAAGCCAATCGGCAAACTATGATGGAGTATGTTTGGCATTGCCAAGTCCTCAAGCCGCGAAGCTTCTGCGAACTTGCAACAACAAGATAGCGACCCATCTAGAGCGAATTCCTTATGCATCCTCGGCGGTTGCGGTTCTAGCCATCCAGCGTCACGAAATCCGACCCGACGCGATTTGCTTCGGTATCGTGGTCCCTAAAATCGAACGTCGAGATTGTTTGGCCATCAGCCTTGCGAGCGAAAAATACGAAGGCAGATGTCCGGATGACATTGTGTTGGCAAGAGTCTTTATGGGGGGTGCCGTTCGCCCCGAATTGCTCGAAAAAAGCGATGATCAGTTGCTCGGTATTGCCAAGAAAGAAGTTGAGGAATTGCTTGGTGCCAGCAGCTTGCCGCGATGGCAGTCGCTTGTTCGCTGGAACGAAGCCATGCCACAATACTTGGTCGGTCACACGCAGCATATGGCAACTATTCGCGGGTTGCTCAAACAAGATCCAACGCTTGATTTGATCGGAAATGCATTCGATGGTGTTGGTATCCCGCAGTGCGTTCGGTTGGCAAGACGATCCGCCGAACACTTCGCAACCTTGTTCGCTCCTGGCGGGTTGACGTCCTCTTAGCTATACACGCATTGGCCGCGTCCCGGCTCCTTGCAGGCGGTTTTCGACGTTTTGTGGTATATTTAGACGAACTATTGAGGGGGAGTAAAATGAACCCAGCATTAACTGTGGTCGGAGATCAACTCTGGAAGAGAATCGGGGAATCGATGGATCGAGTTGAATTACGTCTTAGAAAAGCCGTATTTGCAATTCCTCGCTTACGTATCGGGTTATGATTGGTAGTTTTCAGTCTGCCGCTCGCCTTAAGCGGGACTCAGATCAGTTCCCGTAGCATCTTGCCGTCATCTTCGACCAAGTATTGCGGGCGACCATTGTGATCGGTGATTGTGGTCTGATCGACGTTGATTCCCAAATGATGAAACAGAGTTGCATAGATCTCGCCATAGGTGACCGGCCTTGAAATCACTTCGCCCGCAATGCGATCTGTTGCTCCTATTACCTGACCGTGCCTCATTCTTCCGCCAGCCATCAATGCACAGTTAACCTGCGGCCAATGGTCGCGCCCCACAATGTTGCTGATCTTCGGAGTTCGCCCAAATTCTCCCCAGACAATCACCGCGCAGTCATCGGACAGACCGCGTTGATGAAGATCCTCCACCAGCGCGCTCACGCATTGGTCGAAAATAGGAAACTCCTCTTGTTCTCGCACAAAGATTGAGTTGTTGGCACGCCCCTCGGCGTTCACGCCACCGTGCCAGTCCCACTTGCTGTAATTCAAAGTGACCACCCGAACTCCCGCTTCGATCAAGCGGCGAGCTACCAATAGACTTTGCGGTACGCGCGGTGCTCCATTGCTATCGATGAATAGGGTTGGATCACCCTTGCCATAGCGTTCAACAACTTTGGGGTCCTCTTTTGAAAGATCAAGGGCTTCTGCAAGCCTCGACGAACCAAGGATTCCCATCGCCTGTTCTGTGAAAGCGTCCATGGCGGTCATGCTCATGGTTGCATCAATGTCTCGTCTTAGTTTGTCAAGACTTCTCCGAAGCGATACCCGGTCGCCCAACCGATCTAACGACATGCCATTTAGAACCATATCCTGCTTAGTTGGCCCCAACGGTCGAAATCCATCATGTGATGCTCCGAGAAAACCAGGGCCTGGTTCGTTATAAGGACCGTGTGTGCATTGATAACACATGCTTACGAACGGTAGTGTCGTAGGCGTGTGAGCCCCCTGGACCTTGGAAACCATGGAACCGAACTGCGGCCACCCACCAGATGGTTTGGGGTTCTTTGGGTGATGCCCGTTGAAAACTTGCACGGCATCATGATCCGCTTGGTTACCAACCAGGGACCGGATGATCGTCAGTTTGTCCCCCATTCGTGCGAGTCGCGGGAATGCTTCGCAGATATCCATGCCAGGAACACTGGTTGCAATCGGTTTCCAGGGACCAGCGAACTCTCTTGGAGCGTGGGGTTTCAAATCGAACATATCTTGATGCGGCGGACCACCGACCAAATAGATCATGATGACCGACTTGGGGTTATTCTTTATCCCCGCCGCGCTCTCGGCTTTTAGCAAAGACGGCAACGTCCAGCCGCCTGCAGTACCGAGCGCCGCCAAACTGCCGATATTTAGCAAACTACGGCGTGAAAAACTTTCAGAAATGCGGAAGTTTTGTAGTCCTGGGTATCTAAGCATTTGGCAAGCTCTGGTGGGGATCGGGGGGGCTATCCATAAGATCATAACACTATTCAAAACACGAAGTGTGACAAGAATCCATCGAGGAAGTCGAATTCGTTGCGAATTGAAAGAAAATGCACCCAATCAATCGCCGGTCGATGACCGGTCGTCGACCGTTTCAGTCCAGGGGGCCAACTGGTAAACTGCCATCCATGAAACACGCACCCTCACTCATTGCCTCCCTCCTTCGCATCCGCAGATTCAAAGTGTATCTCGCAATCGCCGCCGCACTGGCTCTCGCAGCCTCCGCGTTGGCGCAGACGCCCGGGACCGCCCAAGCTGAGGAGGAAAGCGGACATGCCATTTCCAGTGCTTCGATCGAACAAGATCCAAAGTTCGCTGCAGCCGTTCAACGCTTCCAAACCAGCTTTGGAGCGACCCTCAAGTTGGCTTGCGCCGACGATGCAGTCTTTGCCAAGAACTACATCGTGACCGCGCTCAAGCCAAAGCATTTCGACAACACGCTCCAAATTCTAACTTGGATGGAATCGGAGTTGAATCGTTACCCCGCAGGTTTCATGAAGAAGCATGGCCCTAAGAATCTGGTGCTCGCGAACGCATACATCTCTAAGACAGCCAAAGGTAACACACTGGCTTACTCACCAACGTTTATCGCAGAGAAGACCAGCGACTCGATGCTCGTCACCGTGCCGACGACCATGACTGCTACCATCGAAGTCCTTGGCCGAGGCTATCTCCATCAGACACTCTTCACTACCATCCTCGCGAATGGGAACGATCCGGAATCACCCATTGGTCTAACCCATTGGAAGACGCTGGAGTCAGACGACTTGAATCTAGAAAACGAAACCGCCAAACGTCTCACCAGAGCGAGCAATGGTCGCGAAGTCCTCTACAAACTGCTTTGGGATGCATGGGAGTTTGCAGAATTAACCAAGTGCGCCAAGACAGACGCAAAGCTGATGCAACGCATCAACCTCGTGAAGTCTTATATGACATCGCTCGATCCGCAATTCGATGAAGCCTATTGGACCGCACTCGCGGTCATCCCAGAGGAGCAACGTGTCATTTGTCTCAACGACCTCAGCGATGCACATAGCACGGACAAGATCAAAGCCGACGCCGAAATCCAAGCCGATATCAAGGCGATGGAAAAGCAATGGGGCTTCATTGTGCTCTGGGAACCCGGTTCCGAAGCGCCACCGATGCCAGTCAAAGTTCGATTCGAATACTCCTACTTCACCGACAAGAAACTGAATGAGTTCAAGACATTTATCCGCATGGCCCGCGAAAATTTAGGGATGTATCCCGAGCAGATCACGAAGCGACTCCACATCAAGAACCTCTACATCCTTGATACCTTCGACTTCCGGCGTTCAGGTGTCGCCGGTCAAGGCATGAGCTGGTTGCCCCAGCCCTCGTTCGCCTATGGACTACGCACCTTTGATCCGACCAAAACCGCATCTATCGACTTCCTCCGCCGCACCATTCACCACGAAGTGCTCCACCTGATCGACAAGGAGTTCTCCAAGGAAGGCGGCCCAATCTACGGAGCCAACTGGGACAGTCTCAACCAAGAAGGATTCCACTATAAAGTCGGCCGCCCCGGAACCCTCAACGGCCCTAGCCAACTCCGATTCTCCCAAGACAACACCGAGTGGCAAGGCTTCGCCGAACCCTACGGCATGAACATCGCCACCGACGACCGGGCCACGCTCTTCGGCCGCATGATGACTGCGCGCGTTGCCGATGAAGGGCGAGGCGACCTGCTCTTTCTCGCGAAGCTGGAGACCGATCAAATCCTCAAAGCCAAAGCCGACCGTATGATCGAGTTCTTCCAACTTCTCAATCGCGATTTGGCCATTCCATCCGAAAACCCTTTGTATTCAATACTCGACGGTGTTTTCCGTCCGCAAAAGGCCAACTAGCGGGAATCGAACCGGGGCCAGGACCGCGCCAGCGCGGAACCTAACGCAACGTACGGGGACTCAACCGAAACGCCAACCGAAGCAAAAGTGGAATCGGCCCGCTAGCGTATATGGATGGCCCCATGAGCCCGTAAAGTACTGCTGCAACAAAAAGACCGTCGACATCGACGGCATTTTGCAACGGTTTCGGTTAGCTCCATCGCGCCATCGATGGAGCTAACTTCGCGTACCTTTGTGGCTACGCGACACTTTCGCCCACAGCTAGGACAAGGAGCATCGTTGAGCCCTTTGGTAGCTACCTCGCGGGTGCACTCGGTTTAGACCAAACTACTGAGGCGTTTGCCCAGCTGATGGGCAGGCTGTTCGATCTCGTCGAAATGCGGAATCCGATCGCCTTGCTCGATCTGCTGATTGGCTGTAGCGAGGGCAGCAGCCTCCTTCAAACAAAGTTCCAGTTTTTCCGTCAACAGAAGTGTTTTCGCGTCCATGCGATTTGACTCCAAAGCGAGAAAAATGGTTACCTATTTCCCCAATACTTCCTAGCTTACCAAGCAATCCCCAAATTCTCCTATTGCACTTCATCGCGATTTCTGGGTCCTCGCAAAAGCTGACATGCGCCATTGAAAAACAAACTCGGAAAATATTCCAAATAAGGGGTATTCACGAATTATCCTTCGCACTAATTTTTTCGAAAATAATTGGCGGACCATTAAGTTTTGTACACTTGGCGAGCACATACACTGCATTCACTCGATCTGCACCGTGATACTCGTCTTGATGCTGGATGAAACGAACTCGAGAGGCGTCCTCTCTAGCTCCCACCATCAAGTTATTATTTTTAATTTTTTTTGAAGAGATTGGTTTTTGAATGAGATCGAGCAAGCATGGACGTTCATTTCGTCATCGTCGTAATTTCCTAAGCACCGCTGGCATGGCAACTCTTGGTGGACTCGTGGTGCCACGAGCAGTTCATAGTTTTCAATCTTTCGAAGGTGGCCCGCCGACGACGATTCCTTATACTCCATTCCAAGCGTCACTTCCGATTCCGCCTACCATCACCCCTTTGACAGGATCGACGATCAAAGGCAAGGCGAATCCTCCGTTTGTGCCTGGTAGCGCTTTTGGTGGTATTGCACCCGAGTTCGCAAATCTAGCTTCCTATGCTAAGTATCCACTGCAATTATTCCGCCTGAACATTGCCCCCTCCGTGCACGAGTTTATTCCAGGGGTCAAAACGCCGGTATGGGCCTACAACGGTAGTGTTCCTGGACCAACATTCAAAGCGAGGCAAGGCCAACCCTTCGTGGTTCGGGTTACCAACAATATTAATGTGGAGACATCGGTCCATTTGCACGGTGGCCACAATCCGTCTCATGCGGACGGATTTCCAACGTTTTACACAGAGATCGGAAAAGATCGGGATTATTTCTATCCCAACACCGTTCCCAAGGAAGGTAATGTTTTGGATTACAGTGAATCGGTTTCCACCTGCTGGTATCACGACCACGCAATGGACCTGACGGGTCCCAATTCCTATCTCGGTTTAGCGGGATTCTACTTGGGGTATGACGACCTGGAGACGTCATTGATCGGCAAAGTTTTGCCAGCTAGCGCCTATGACATTCCAATGATTTTTTGCGACAAGAGATTCAACTCGGATGGTACTCTCTATTACGATATGCTGGATCATGATGGAGCCCTTGGGGACGTTTTCACGGTCAACGGCAAGGTCCAACCGAAGATGTTGGTGGAGAAGCGCAAGTATCGTTTTCGTTTGTGCAACGGATCCAATGCGAGATTCTATGAATTCCGATTGTCCGACGGTTCGCCGTTCTTGCAAATTGGCAAGGATGCGTGGCTTCTCCCCTTTGCGATGCAGAGAGACTCCCTCATGCTGGCACCGGGACAGCGAGCGGATATTATCATCGACTTCGCGAACGCGCCGAAAACTCTCTACTTTGAAAACATCCTAGAACAGGACGACGGTCGGAGGCCCGATGGGATTGCTGAGCGTCCGGTTCCCCTGATTCGGTTTGATGTCGGTACAAAAGCGATTAAGGGTGACGTCTCTATTGCTCCGGGTACGGCTCTTCGTCCTCACATACCGATTCTGGAGAGCGAGATTGTACAAACGCGCACCTTTAAGCTGGGCAGGTCCAACGGGGCATGGTCCACCAATAATCTTCTCTATGATCCAGATCGCATCGACGCCAGTATTAAGCTGGGCACTGCGGAACGATGGATTTTCGAAAATAGCGCTGGAGGTTGGTGGCATCCAATGCACATACACTTAGAGTCACATCAGGTGCAATCCATTAATGGCACCCCACCTCCCATATGGGAGAGCTTCAAATCAGACACGACGATCCTGCAAAGCAATGAATCCATTGAAATCTTTATGAAGTTCCGCACCTTCAAGGGTCCATTTGTGTTTCATTGCCACAACATGGAGCACGAAGATATGCGAATGATGATGAATTTCGCCACTGTCTAGTCGGTACTTCTGTTCCGCAATTCGTGATCACCTCTACATCCCCAGCGTGAGCGGTCCGCTATGACCGCTCACTGGGGTAATCGATCGTCGATGCGTAAATTCGATTGATCTCAACAAATCATCATCAACGGGTTTTTCTCAAGGCACAAGCAATTATGAGTCGGTTAGGGTATTTGCAACGAGGTTTTGGTTCGTCGCACCATTTTGGGAAGATCATGCTATGGATCTGCATTTTGTTTTTTCCAGTCGCGTTTGGGTTTTGGCGGTCGGATAGGAACAAGACCGTATTGTCGGACTCGGCGGATTCCGATGCGCCCCATCTCCCTGCGTTTGAGGATACAGCGAATCCTGTCAAGGTCTCGAATTCAGAATTGCCTGTTTCAGAGATTCGCTTCAAGCGTTCGGCCCGGATCAGCAATGTAGAACTGATGACTCACGAAGGCAAATCCATCCTTTTTCGAGATGACCTTGTGACGGAGAAAAAGGTGGTGATCAATTTCATGTACACGGTTTGCAATGGAATCTGCCCTGGAATGACCCGAAACATTCGCAAGGTTCGAAATGAATTGGCCGCGAAAGGAGTTGATGACATTACGTTCATTTCGATTTCCATCGAGCCGAATAGCGATACTCCCGAACAATTGTCGAGTTACATGGCAAAAAATGGCATCGAAAACAAGCCAGGGTTGTCGCCTTGGATTTTCCTGACGGGAAACCTGGAGGATATCGATCGCCTCCGTCGTTCGCTCGGCGTTTATGACCCCGATCCGGTGGTCGATGCAGATCGAAGGCAGCATGGAGGATCGATGACCTACGGGAACGATCGAAGCAACTGGTGGGGAGCAACACCGGCTCTCCAATCTCCGGAACTAACCGTCCAGACCTTGTTGCGGCATCTTTCAAGCGATAATCGAAGGCTCCCTGAGTTTCCTGTCCATTGATTTCGCTCGACCAACCTGCAGAGAACCGTTTGCCGGGCTTGGCTCTGTTGCAACGCCCTGGGATCGCATCGACATCTCATTAAGTCCTGACTGAAGGGGGGGGCACAACCATCGTCCCGCCCCTTCAGGCCCTTACGCCGAGACCACAAGAAGGGTCGCATTCCGACTGACTTGGCACCGTTTATGGAACGAGTTGGTTTGTCAGGCGAGTTATGGTGCGACTTAGTGAAGCGATTCGGCAAGATCTTGAAACGCGTTACCATTTTTCCTAGCAGGTCGCCATTCCGTACAATGGACAGCTACGCTTGGGCATCTTACCATTGCGAGGAGCGTCGCAATTCGTCAATGTCGAGCGGCCCGTCTCGAGAAAGAAATCGATGGTGGATCGGGTCGTTGAATACGGATTTCACCTCGACGCTCTTGCCATCGACTTCCATCCGATTGTGAATCAAACGCACTCGATAGCCGTAGTCTGTGTACCAGTCTACATGCCCGCAGTGGATGGACCTCATGGGACCTCATGGGACTATCCATCTATTTTCCCCTTGGGGCTGCGGATGCAGGCGAGTTGGGTGGCCCGTTAAGTACCTATGGGTGCGCTTCCCACTTGTCCGTCATTCCCACTTGTCCGTCATTCCCGCGCAGGCGGGAACCCAGTCATCACTCGCACTCCACTGGATTCCCGCCTGCGCGGGAACGACTTATTGGTGGATTCCCGCCTGCGCGGGAACGACTTATTGGTGGATTCTCGCCTGCGCGGGAATGACTTATTGGTGGATTCCCGCCTGCGCGGGAACGACTTATTGGCGTGGCCCATGTGGCCATTGGCGTGGCTCGTGGGGCTGGCGCGCGTCCATGGGTGGGCGTTTACCACCTATTTTTCGGATAATTGCCTGCCACGTGCCTGGCACCTAACGAAGGGCCCTTTGGACACAACCGATTTCGGTGGAAATGTGGTTTGCGTATGGGTTGGCGCTACTGGCGAACGGCTTCGCCGAAGAAATAGTCATGCGGGGCTACATGATCGATCGCTTAGAACAATTGTTTGGAAAGTCGTGGTTGGAAATACTAATCTCCTCTCTCCTTTTGGAAGTTACCATATCTATCAAGGACTTCTGGGAGCGGGCGGTGCGGTCTTTATCGGCATGGTCTTCGGAACTTGGTTTGTTTCGATGACAGCATTTGCTACGTTTTTGCTTGCCGCTCCTCCATTGGGTACCTGAATTCGCTTAATGATGCTTGATTTGTGGGGTTCAGCCGGAAAATCTCTAGACAAAAAAGGGATTAATGGGCATTATATGCGTCCTTAATTTTCTGGGATTTTAGAAAATCGACTGAGTTCAGGAGTTGTGAAGTGCCAAATATCAAGAGTGCCAAAAAGCGCCATCGTCAGTCCCTCGAGCGCCGAGCACGCAATCGTTCTGCCAAATCGCACCTAAAGACAGCAATCAAGAAGCTGCGAGAAGCTGTGGAAGGTAAGAATTTCGACGAAGCCAAGACTCAATACGTGGATCTTTGCAAGTTGTTGGACCAGACTGCTTCCAAGAAGATTATCCATGTGAACAAGGCATCTCGCGCCAAGAGTCGCTTGAGCAACTACATCAAAAAAGCGTCCATTGCTGCCACAGCAGCCTAGTGCAAGCTTTTTGAAGTCCAATTCGTTGACATGAACCGCAACACTCGTTGGGCTAACCTGGGTTTGGGTCAAGCGACGAGTATCAACGGGTTCGCAGATCGAATCCGGACTTGGCACTACGGTGAGATAGAAGTCTGTCGAGGGGAGCTGCTGGCCATCTATCCGCGATGGTGGCCCAAGTTTGCATCCCAATGGGAAGCGTGGCGGGATTCGTATTTGCGAAGACCGCCAGTCGACGTTTGTCGAATCTATTACGCTTTCCCTCGACGCACGCCCGATTATCTCACCGTTATTTATGCTCACGCAGGCCCCAAAACGCAGCTTAAGACTCTTTTCCGAGGCGTGCGTCTTGTGGATGAGATCGCTGCCATATGGAAAGTCAAAGCCATCGTCTGTCAGGCGACAAATGCGAGGCTCAACGAACGACTTATGAGGCGATTGGGGTATGTTCGCCATGCCTTTTCGCTTGGCGAAAACCATTACATTAAACGGATAACCTGAGACGCTAGTGCCACTGATTGGAATTAGCATCGCACAGGAGACTACTCGTTCCCAGGCTCTGCGGCTCTGCCTGGGAACGCATTGTCGTGGCGGCTCCTGCCTCCCGAGTTCACAAATTAAGGATGCATTTCGTCGAGGCGGAGCCTCGCTAGCATTGAGTTTCCAGGCAGAGCCTGGTAACTAATTGCACAGTGCAACAAAACTTGCAATCCGTGACACTAGTGCTTTCCTATCGCATTGCTCGCTTTACATGATCGCCAAGTTGTCTCGATGGATCACTTCCTCATACGGACACTGACCTAGTATTTGCTCAATTCGATCCGAGCGACAACCCCTGATCTGCGCGACTTGCTTGGAATTATAGTTGATGAGGCCTCTCGCAATTTCAACGGAATGCGGATTCACAATCGATACGATATCGCCCTTTCCGAATTCACCTTCAACCCCCTTGATACCGATGGCGAGCAAGCTGCGACCCTCGGCGCACATCGCCTTTGCGGCCCCGTCGTCGACTTGCAATTGGCCCGCAGGCTGAGCTGAGAAACCAATCCAACGTTTTCTGGGAGTCAGCGTTTTCGATTGAGGCAAAAATAATGTCCCAACCATTTCGCCTTTCGCCAAACGAACCAATATTTCTGGTTCCCTTCCCCAGGCGATAATAACACATTGGCCGCTCGTCGTTACGAATTTTGCCGTAGCAAGTTTGCTAGCCATTCCACCTTTGCTAATGCCCGTCTTCCGATCTCTCACCATATCTTCGATACGTTCATCGATGCGATCAACGGAGGATACGACTTGAGCTTGCGGATCACGTGGGTCGCGATCGTACAAGCCTTGCACATCGCTTAGGATGACAAGAAGACTCGCTTCCATGATGCCCGCCACCATGCCAGCCAAGCGATCGTTGTCGCCAAACGTAGTTTTCAGTTCATCGACCGCCACAGTATCATTCTCGTTGATGATGGGGATCGCCCCCATTTCCAACAACCGTCGCAACGTGTTCCGTACATTGAGGTATGCGACCCGGTCATCCAACTCCGAAGCGGTGAGCAAAATCTGAGCCGCATGGCGACCGTGCTCCGCAAAGGTTTGTTCGTAGACCTGCATAAGATGAGTTTGGCCTATCGCTGCAACCGCTTGCAACGTTGCCAAGTCCGTGGGGCGACTTGGTAAGCCCAGTTTGCCGATACCGCTCGCGACCGCACCGCTTGAGACCAAGACGACACGTTTGCCCATATCGACAATGGTCAGCAGTTGTCTCGCCAAGTTGGCCACTTGCGTGCGATCGAGCCTACCATCGTCGCCGGTCAACGACTTCGAGCCAACCTTGACAATCCAAGTCGACGCATCCATCACAAGTTTTCGGTTCACATCCATTTGATAATGCCTCGCTCCGACTGCTGCTTTACTCAACCAACGCTTTCCTCTGATCGATCAATCGATCCAGTTCTTCGCGAAGCTTAGGAAGAATCTCGTCGTACTTATAGGCTCCGATCGCTTCGCCACCCCGTTTAAGATTGACTTTGGCAGGCCCACACCACAAGCCCAAATCCGCATCATCTGTTTCACCTGGCCCATTCACGCGACAGCCCATGACCGCGATCGTGATGGCATAGTCTTTCGCATACATAGTCATCTCTTTCACGTCCTGCGCCAACTCGACAAATGCTTCGTTCTCGACACGTGAACAGCTTGGGCAAGAGATAATGTTCAACTTCGACGGATCCAGCGCGACCACCGATCGCAATCGACCGTTTCGAATGTCGTCAATGATTTGACGCCCTGATTCGATCTCCATCGATTTTTTATTATTGGGAACGGTCAAGCTAACGCGAATGGTATCTCCAATTCCACGGCCAATCAATTGTTCGAATGCAATTCGCGTTTTGATGATTCCGTCTGGCGGCAGACCCGCTTCCGTGACACCCAAGTGCAATGGAACATCGGGGCGCATTTCCGCAAATCGCCTGTTCACGGTGACAACGTTGGTTGGGTCGCTGTCCTTGAGCGAGACGACGTAGCGAGTGAAACCGAGCGAGTCCAGGAGTTCGCAATGTTCCGTTGCGGATGCGAGCATAGGCCCTAGTGAGTCTTTGGCGTCGAAGAGCTCCTTTTGACTTGGGTCGACGCTTCCGCAGTTGACTCCAACTCGCAATGCGCAGTCATTGGCTCCTGCAACATCGGAGAGGAACTTTACTTTATCCTGCCATGGCCGGGACTTCTCATGATGGTAAAGATGACCAGGGTTATATCGAACCTTATCAACATGCGGAGCGACCTTATCCACCAAGCGATAGTTCTCTTGTAGATCGACAGAGAGATTCGCAGTTGTCTGCTTTCGAATCTCGGCAAGCGCCTCCGCATCCTTGTCGCTGTCGACAGCGATCCGCACAACATCCGCACCCGCACGTTGCAAGTCGTTGACCAACGCAACCGTGGCGTCGATATTTGTCGTGTGGGTTGCGGTCATGCTTTGGACTGCAATCGGATGGTTCGCGCCGATGCTGATGGAACCTATCTGGACGCTGCGTGTTGGATTTCGATGGATTTGCATAGCTATTGTGATGAGATCTAAAGTTGAACAAGGGGCCGGCTCAAGTCGTCTAAAGTTTAACCAGTCGGCAAGATTTCGTTAGCCGAGCTTTGATTTCCCAGCCAATTCTTCTGCGGCGCTGCTTCGATAGTATTGTGGAAGGATGTGAAAGGCGTCCGAAATGTCTCCAACAAGAAACTTTTCAAAGCCAAGTTTTGCCACATTTTCCGCCATTGGAGAGGTTTCTGGACCATCGATCCATCGGATTTTACGAATAACTTCGGCACGCTGCTCGGAGCCGACGTTTTCCGGGTCCGCAATGAATTTTCGAATCCGATCGCAACCCGGTCCGCAAAGGTCAAACGACTCCTCGCTTCCAGCGCCTAGCATTTCAACAAGCAAATGCTCGATATTCACAATTTGTGTTGGAGAAATTTTTTCGTAGGGTTGGGGCGAGTTTTTCACTAATTGCGATTGGGAAATTCGATAGCCCGCGTAGAAAACTTGGCCTCGATATGCATCGAGCACAACATGAACGGCCGGATGGTCGGGCACGATCTGCGACGCAATCACGTCGAGGGTATCGATTTCAATGGCGGGTATTTTCAAGGCATACGCCATCGCTTTGGCGGTCGCTACACCGACCCGCAGCCCCGTAAAGGAACCGGGGCCGGTAAGCAAAGCGATCGCCGAAAGTTCAGTGACATCGATTGCGAGTCGACTCAACAAACGATCGATGGCAGGCGCAAGCGTCTTGGCAGATCCCACGTCCGCCTCAAGAACTTCGGTTTCACAAACAATCCCAGCGTGCGATGTGCGAAGAATTGCGACAGACCCGCTTCGACCGGTCGTCTCCAACGCTAAAAGAATGGATGCTTCATTCATGTTGGGGTAACTTGGGAAGTGTCCGTGGCAAAAATTAGGGGCCGAAATCACGCGGAGCGAACGACGACACTAATGGGTCGAACGATCCTTGCCGATCTCGGCAAGCAAT
>Ga0247835_1000415_pt1 | contig 61671 bp, 54 predicted proteins | sample LaCtaG_3_FD_189912 | JGI IMG/M metagenome (GOLD analysis project Ga0247835, IMG submission 189912) | Freshwater microbial communities from meromictic Lake La Cruz, Castile-La Mancha, Spain - LaCruzMarch2015_13.5m | ecosystem: Environmental > Aquatic > Freshwater > Lake | place: Spain: Castile-La...
CCTTCGCTCCGCCGCCCTCCCCGGCGAAACGTTCACCACATTCCAAACGAGCCCCGCGCACCAAGCCCCGTCATGATTGAAGAATCAGACGGCCCCGGTTCCCCGCCTTTATTCAGCTGCGCAACACGAAGGCCTATTCTTTCTTTCAATGGTGCCTCCGCTCTCAAAGGAACCTGATTGGCATATCATTTTGAGAAAGCCATATGCCGCTTTATTTGAACCCCAAGATGACGGTTCGTTCAAAGAACTGTGGAGAATTGAAAGCTTCTACGCGTTCCAAGTATTTCTTACTTGGGACGGTCGCTATATGGTGGCGCTAGGTCCATGGAATATGGGTGACAAGGCTAACTAGAAAGACATAGCTCTTTCATTTTACACTGATGGAAAGCTCTCAAGGGCATACTCTACTCTCGATCTCCTTGATGATCCTCATGCTGTTAAAGTCTCAACAAGTCATTACGAATGGAGAGATGAGAAGGATAGCTCATACCCTCGTCTCGAGGATCATCTATTCTTGATTAAGACTGTTGAAGGATTTGTATGCAGCTTCGGGATGGATGGAGCATTTATTCAAAAGAAAAAAAAGCCCTAACGGTAAGGGGTGTAGCAGAGGCAAGGCCTGAGCCCTCCGATTGCACCGAATGTTGAACAACGGTACGTTGAAGCTCATGCTGTTCCCCCCAGAGGAGGGGGGTGGGGAAACGTGGTTCCCCAATCGTTCCTTCTGAACCAAGACATTTTTTCATGGCCTACCGGAATCGCCGGGGCTGGAGGCGCCGATGAAGCGGCGTCTATAGGGAAGATGACCCGCATAGACTGCACCCGGCGGCCCGAATTCTCCGGCGGATCGGCTGGGGTGATGGGCGGTGCCGAGGCCGTCGGAGTATTCGGAAGGGGAGCCACCCGTTACAAATCCCCTTCGGAACAGGAGGTGGGGAACGCGGCGAGCCCGGTCTGGTTGCGAGGTGGAGCCACCCCCTGCGGAGCATCCCGAGTTTCCTGGGATCAAGATATTGCCGACTCTCTCGCGATGTGGTAGTTTCTGGCCATGAGTACAGTTCAGGAAATTGAGAGGGCGATTGAGCAGCTTCCCAGGGAAGAGGCTTTTCTGCTCGCGGATTGGATTTCCTCAAGAATTTCGAAGGAATGGGATCAGGAGATCGAGGAGGACATCAAGGCCGGACGGCTGGATCAACTCGCGCAGGAGGCAGTTTCCGAATACCGAGCGGGCCGGACCTCCCCCTATCCGACTCGTGAAAAGTAGAGCGGCGAACTCCTTTTGGAGAGCCTACCAACTCCTCCCGGGGAATATTCAGAGAACGGCGGACAAACAATACCGCCTCTGGCTGGATGATCCGCGTCACGCCTCGATCCAATTCAAGAAAGTTCAAGATTACTGGTCGGCGCGGATCACCGATCATTACCGGGCGCTCGGGATCATGGACGGGGATACCGTGATTTGGTTCTGGATCGGGCCCCATGGCGAATACGCCAAACTGATCCGGCGAAAGGAATAAATCCCGCCCTGTTCCCACGGCGAGCTTTGTAACCCGATTTTGTAACCCGCCCCCCGAAAAATGGGCAAATTCGGGATGACTCAGGAAAACATCGATTCGCCCGGAGAGCCTTTACTGATCTTGGTTTGATGAGGTCTGATGACTCCAGCAAAAACAGGCTAAAATGCCCATTTCCTCTTATGAGCCGCCTGCTCTAACCGTTGAGCTATACCCCCGATGCGCTTGGCATCCTACGCAGCTATTCAGCCACGCGGAAAGCAAATCCGGCGCACGGCGCGCGTCCCTCCACGCTGGTGCCTGCGTCCAAATGGAGGGCACTGCTCTGTCAGGGCCGACTTTTTTCTCTCATGCCACTTTCCGGGCGGCCTCTTGGATTTGCAGCTGAAATCCGCTGAACGACTCGCCCCCGGCGGGCAGCACGGCCCTCAAATTCTGGTTTCCCCCGGGCGGAATCCGTTGTACGTCAGAGAATGCCATCAGACGAGAATCCTCGCCTTCCCGACGACGTTGAAGCCCGGAGCGAGACGGAAAAGAAAATTCCCATCAAGCCGCGCGCGGTCAAGGCGGCCGACGAGGATGGTGACGCCGAGAAAAAGTCAGCGAACAAGCTGGCATCAAAAGTCCAGCCGTCGGGGGTTCCGTTTGAGGCGCGCGCGCAGTCGCGTCCGATAGCTTCCGAGTGGGATCCTGAGCCTCGCGAGGAGCCTGCTGCTGAGGGGCGGGATACCGCGCTGCCGGCGCCGGCAAAGGACATCGCAGTGCTCGCGGAGGCGGAGGCTCTGACCAGAAGGATCGGAAAACACTTCCGTCAGGGACTGATGGTTTTTCTCAGGCGGCGGGTTCGTGTCGGTGTGGCGCTCGGGATTACTTTGGTGTTGGTGGTGCTGGCTGTGTGGATTGCCTCCGGCTTTGCCCGGCACTCCGAGCGCGCCCGGATGCTCGCAGAAATTTCCCGGCAGGGCGTGGGCATCACGCAGGAGAAGCAGGATCGTCTGGACAAGGCGCTCAGGGACCTGCGGGAGGGCGATTCCGAAAAGGCCTTGAACCAGCTGGTTCTCCTCGAACATGAGGCGCCGGAGGTGGCCTCGCTCGCCTACCTCGTGGCCCTCGCCGCCATGCAGGCCGGGCAGCCGGAGCTATCCGCACAGTACGTGGAAAAATCGATCGCGCGGCGCGAGCGGGTTTCCGACGCGATCGCGCTGAAGGCGGTTCTGGAGACGCAGGGCGGCGGGTCCGGGGTGCCGCTGGGCGACCCCCGCCTGCGGGCCGAAGGGTATTTGAGGCAGGCCATGCTGGCCGATGCCGCCAACGCCTCCCCGCTCGTCGAGCTGGCGACCCTGCTCCGCTACCGAAAGCAAAATGACGAGGCGATGCGCGTCCTCGAGGCCGCCCGCTCGCGGCTGAACCCGGTCGACAGCCACACGGTCGTCGACGTGTCGATCGCCCTCCTGGCCTTGCAGGAAACCCCGGACGCGCAGCTTCCTTTGGACATAGACCCCGACAAGGACGTCCCCTCACTTTTTTCGGCCGCCTACCTGGCGATGCGACGGGGAAACTTTCCAGAGGCGGCGGGCATCCTGAAGACCGCGCGCGAGCGGCTTTCGCCCGACCTGTTTTTCTACCTGGTTAACGACCCCGCGTTCCGAAAATATGCCCGCGAAAAGGATCTCGCCGGCTGCTTTGAATAGCCCGGCTTCCCCTCACGATCGGACCTGCCGCAAGGCCTCGTATAGGACGATCCCGGCCGCCGTGGCAAGGTTGAGGCTCCGCGCCGCCGGGTCCATCGGGATCGTCAGGCAGTCCGCCGGGTTTTCCGCCAGAAGCGACTCCGGCAGCCCGCGGGTCTCGCGCCCAAAGACCAGATGGTCGCCATCCGCAAACGCCGCGTCCCAGTAGCAGCGGTCGGTCTTCGTCGTCAGGTAGTAGAACCGGGCACCGGGATCAGCCAGGCGGAGCTCGTCGAACGACACCCACTGGCGGACGTCGCAAAGATGCCAGTAGTCCATCCCGGCCCGGCGGAGCGCCTTTTCTTCCAGCGAAAACCCGAGGGGCCCGACCAGGTGCAGACGGGCGCCGGCCGCCAGGCAAAGGCGCGCGATGTTCCCGGTGTTCGGCGGGATTTCCGGCTCGATCAGGACGACGTGCAGCATCGGGCAAAAATTTTGTCGACCTCGGCGTCCGCGAGGTCTGCCGCCTCGCTCATGGCCTGGGCTTCGTCCGGGAGATCCTCAGCCTGAAGAGCTTTTGCAGCGCGGCGCTTTTTGGCGGCCAGCGTACGGAGGGCCTCGATGCGGGCGAGCTGATCCGCCGTGAGTGGAGGCGGGAGGGGACGGCCATCGTCGGCGGGCAGCAGCGGGCGGGTTGCGCGGGTGTGGATGCTGATCATGCCCGCCGCAGCGAGGTTCTCGAGGGCCTGCCACGTCGTAGAGTCGAGGATTTGCAAAACCGGCTTTCCCCCTCTCCAAGGGGTTTCCGAAAACAGGGTTTCGACGAGCGGCCTGTCGGCTCCATCGCGAAGGACCGCCATCACAACGGGGATCGCTGAGCCTGGGATCCAGGTTTCCTCACATTGAATGAGGCGGGTCGCGAGCGCGGCCCGTGCGCGGGATGCAAAGTGTGCGGCCGGGTCGGACGGAGGAGCTTTGGTAGCAGCCCCTCCGGTCGGAACCGCAGCCATGATCTGCGAGAGGCGCTTCAGGAAAGCCTGGCGGCCGCTCTTCATCTTGATCGCGCCGAGGTCGCCGGCCCCGTCGAGCACGCCCTGAGCGAGCTCCATCTTTTGGGATAGCGAGGCGAGCATGCCGTGCTCGATCGAGTTCTCCGCGATCAGGTTGACGACCGTGACCGGGCGGAGCTGGTTTTTCCGCCAGGCCCGGGCGATCCTCTGCTCGAGCTTGGCTGGGTTCCACGGCAGGTCGCAGTTGATCACGACGCTGGCATTCTGCAAGTTGAGGCCGACGCCGCCGGAGTCAGTACTCAGGAAGAGCCGGCAATCCGGATCCTGCCGGAAGGCGAGGATCTCCGCGCGCCGCTGCTTTTGAGGGACGCTGCCGGTGTGCCAGGCAAAGCCGACGCGGGATTTTTTCGCCCATTCCCGCACGCGCTCGAGCATGCCGGTCCACTCCGAGAAGACGATGACCTTGACGTCGGGGTCGGAGAGGCATTCGTCCAGGACGCGCGCGAGCTCGTCGAGCTTCGGGCAGTCGCGTGAGGGGTTGTTTTTCATGATCCCCGGCGAATCGCAGACCATGCGCATCATGTTCAGGAGGATCATGAGGAGATCCTGCTCCTTCGGCGAAAGCGGGCGGCGCTTGGATTTGTTGATCAGCTCGGCGACCTGCTTCTGCAGCTCGCTGTATTCGTCGCGCATAGCGGGGGTCATCGCGACGAATAGGTTTCTGTCCGTGCGGTCGGGCAGCTCGGTTTCGACGTCCGCCTTCCGGCGGCGCAGGAGGACCGGCCGCACCCGCTCGCGCAGAAGCTCCAGGTTTTTGTAGTCTGACGGTCTGCCCCGCTCGTCGAGGCTGTAGTACTCGCGGTTGAACCGGAAGAGCGGGCCGAGAATCGCGGGGTCGAGGAAATCGACGATCGAGCGCAGCTCGTCGATCCGGTTCTCGATCGGGGTGCCGGTGAGGACAAAGGCGTAGCGGCTTTCGAGCCGTTTCACGGCCTGCGCAGTTTTGGTGGACCAGTTTTTGATCCGCTGGGCCTCGTCGAGAATCACGATGTCCGGGCGCAGACGGGCATTGATATCGAGGCTGTCGGCGACGATCTGCTCGTAGTTCGCAATCGTAAAAAACGGGGCGTCGGGGTCGGAGTAAATTTGTGAGCGCAGGGTGCGACCGCCAAACACGAGCCGGATCGGGAGGCTGGTAAACCTCTGGATCTGCTCCTCCCACTCGGCCTTCAGCGAGGCCGGGGTCACCACGAGCACGCGGCGCGCTTTGCCGAGATGATGCAGGAGTGCGCACGCTGCGATCGCCTGGATCGTCTTCCCGAGCCCCATCTCATCGGCCAGAAGTGCGCGCTCGTTAAACGCGAGGTGCAGCATCCCCTCCCGCTGGTAGGGGAACAGCGGACTGTGCGTGACGTGCTCCGGGTGCGTGCCGGCGGCGACCCCGGCTTCGTAGGCCCGGCGGCTGAGGGTCCGGTCGCGCTCGCGCTCGCACGCCTGCAGCCATGGGGAGACATCCTGCGAGACACGGACGGACTCACTTTTTGAGCTTCGGAGCCGCTCTACAAGCATGCCGGCTTCGCCGAGCTGAAGTCCTTCATCGTCGAAGGCCGCTCGGAGCCCGGCCGGGAGGCGGTTGCGGTTGCGCTCGACACGAAGGCAGCCGGCTGCGGCATCAGGCACGATATCCACGCGCGGCGATGGGATGCGCTCGGCCCCCTTGAACTGGGCCCGGTGGCGGCGGGCCAGTTGAAGCAGGACCGCCTCGACGTGCTTGCAGGTTCCGAGGCCGTTGATCCGGAAATCCGTACATGTGCAAGAATACTGCCTCGTGATGATATCCCGGATCTCGACCGCATAGGTCATCCCGCTAGCCGATTTGACCTCAAAATTCGAGAAGATCGGGTGGATCGGGTCGGTATTTACGATCCGGAATTTTTCCTCGCGCGCCCGGAGGCGGCGCTTCGCGAGCTCATCGGCATCCGTCGTGCGCCAGTCGGTTGGCGATGGAAGCTTGGGGCCGGGCTTTTTTGAAGGCTTTTGGGGATTCATGGGAAAACGCGGACGAATCAGAAGATTGGCAGGAAGTCAGGGAAATGGGAATCCCCTCCTGCAGGAGGAAGGCTGCTCGGGCGGGAATTTTAAGCCAGCTCGCGCGCCGAGGGCAGGGGCTTTTCTCCCGGGAGCTGGACCCCGGCATAGATGTCTCCCACCGTGCAGCGGAACCCGATGGACGGGATGTCCACCACGGCATCCGGCTCGGCGAGAACTTCCGCCGACCAGTGGGCGGAGCGCCGGAAGACCGTGACCTCCGCGCGGGACTGGTCAATGAGAAGGTATTCCTGGAGGGCCGGGATGTTCCGGTAGAGAAACCATTTTTCCCGGCGGTCTGTGCGTTCGGTGGATGGCGAGAGCACCTCGACCACCACGGTCGGATCTGTCGCGAGGACCGCATCGGGAGCAAGCCCGGAACAGTCCACCATCACATCGGGATAATAAACGGTCTCCTCCCCATCGTAGCGGAGCTTCACCTTCATATCGCTGATGAACGTCCGACATGGCTTTCCATTGAGGTGCGCGAGAAGCAGGCCCGCAAAGCTCAGGCTCAGCTGGTTATGGACCGCCGTGCAGCCGGCCATGGCATAGACCTCGCCTGCGAGGAACTCACTCTTCACCGGGGCATTCAGCTCGGTCGCGAGATAGCCCTCCAAGGCGATGAGATCGGGTTTTCGAAGCGCGGTCATGTTGATTTACACGCTACGCGATGGGATGTGCCCGGCCAAGCCGGAAAAAATCAGGCTGAGCGTCCGCAGCAGGATTTGAACTTTTTGCCGCTTCCGCACGGGCACGGGTCGTTGCGGCCGACCTTCGGGAGCTCGCGCTTGATCGGGAGTTCGTACTTCGGGGCGGGGGCCTCGCCGGGCATCTCCAGGTCGTCCGGGCCGGACGCCATCGAGGCGGCCGCCGGGCGCGCGCTGGCCGCCGGATCCGCGCGGAGGAGGCTCTGCGGAAGGCTGGCCAGGAGCTGCTCAAACGCCTGCAGGTTCGTCGTGCTGCGGAAGAGATTGTTGAGCACCTCGCTCTTGATGTTGTCCATCAGCTCGACAAACATCCCGTACGCGTCATTTTTGTATTCGACGAGCGGATCCTTCTGTCCGAACGCGCGCAGGTAAACCGCTTCCCGGAGGCCGTCCATCGCATAGAGGTGCTCCTGCCAGAGCCGGTCCACGGCGTTGAGGATGATGTAGCGCTCAAGCCCGCGGAGGGCGTCCGGGTTTTCCAGCTCGGCCTTCCGGTCGTAGGCGTCGCGGATCGTCTGCATGAGGAACGCCCCGTTTTCTTCGACCGACCGGGTGTCGAGAGCGGCCTTCTCGCGCGTGAAGCCCAGCGGAAATGTCGAGTTGAGCCACTGGAGGAGACCCTCGGGATCCGGTTCGACCCCCTCGGGGACCTCGAGGAAATCGGCGACCTTTTTCGGCACCATCTCGGTGATGACCTCGTGGATGAGGTGCCGGGTGTTGTCGGAATCCATGACCTCGTTCCGGTAGCCGTACACGACCTCGCGCTGCTGGTTCATGACGTCATCGAATTCGAGCGTGCGGCGGCGCATCATGTAGTTCCGCTGCTCGACCCGCTTCTGCGCGGTTTCGACGCTCTTGTTCAGCCAGGGATGCTCGAGCTCCTCGCCCTCCTTGAGGCCAAACGTCTCCATGATCTTGGTCATCCGGTCGCTGGCCCCGAAGTTGCGCATCAGATCGTCCTCGAAGCTGACGTAGAACCTGGAGCGTCCGGGATCGCCCTGGCGGGCGCAGCGCCCGCGGAGCTGGCGGTCGATGCGCCGGGATTCGTGGCGCTCGGTGCCGACGACGTAGAGCCCGCCGAGCGCGGAGACGCCCTCGCCGAGTTTGATATCCGTGCCGCGGCCGGCCATGTTTGTCGAGATCGTGACCGCGCCCTGCAGCCCGGCGCGGGCGACGATTTCCGCCTCCTGCATGTGGTACTTCGCGTTGAGCACGGTGTGCGGGATCTTCTGGAGCTTCAGCATCCGGCTGAGCAGCTCGCTCGACTCGACGCTCGCGGTGCCGACGAGGACCGGCTGGCCCCGGCCGTGCGACTCGCGGATCGCCTCGATCACCGCATGGTATTTTTCGCGGCGGGTCTTGTAGATCCGGTCGTTTTCATCGAGGCGCGCGACCTTCCGGTTGGTCGGGATCACGTTGACGTCGAGCCGGTAGATGTCGTGGAACTCGTTGACCTCGGTCTCGGCGGTTCCGGTCATGCCGGCGAGCTTGGCGTAGAGGCGGAAATAATTCTGGATCGTGATCGTGGCGAGCGTCTGGGTCTCGCGGTCGATCTGAACGCCCTCCTTCGCCTCGACCGCCTGGTGGAGGCCGTCGCTCCACCGCCGGCCCGGCATCTTGCGGCCGGTGAAGGTGTCGACGATCATCACCTTATTTTCTTCGACGACGTACTCGACATCCTTCTCGTAGAGGCAGTACGCCTTGAGGAGCTGGGTGATATTGTGGATCCGCTCGGCCTGCGCGTCGCAGTGCTGCTGGCGCTCGCCCTTTTTGCGGGCTTTCCCGGCGGCATCGAGCTCCGGATCATTTTCGATGTCGGCAAACTCGGTGAGCAGGTCGGGGAGCACAAAAGCGTTCGGGTCGTCTGGGTTGAGGTAGTCGCGCCCCTGCTCGGTGAGGTCGGCGTCGTGCTGGCGCTCCTCGATCGTGAAAAGCAGCTCCTCCTTGAGCTCGACAAGCGCGGCCTTGCCGTCGGTGTCCTTGTAAAATTCGAGCTCCGCCTTATCCATGACCTTCCGCATCTCGGGGTCCTCCATCATGCGGAGCAGGGCCTTGTTGCGCGGCTGGCCGAGCTTGAGCTTAAACATTGTGCGCCCGGCGGCGTCGCGCTTCCCGGCTTCCAGAAGCTCCTTCGCTTCGGTGGCGAGGCGGTTGCAGAGCATCGTCTGCTTGCGGACGAGCTGCTCGATGAGCGGCTTGAACCGGTCGTACTGGTGGGTCGATACGGTGGCAGGCCCGCTGATGATCAGCGGGGTGCGGGCCTCGTCGATCAGGATCGAGTCCACTTCATCCACGATCGCAAAATAGTGCCCGCGCTGGACCTGCTGCTCCCGGCTGGTGGCCATGCCGTTGTCGCGGAGGTAGTCAAACCCGAACTCGCTGTTGGTGCCGTAGGTGATGTCGCACTGGTATTGCGCGCGGCGGTATTCCGGGGACTGGTCGTTCTGGATCACGCCGACCGTGAGGCCGAGAAACTGGTAGAGCTGCCCCATCCACTCGGCGTCGCGCTTGGCCAGGTAGTCGTTGACCGTCACGACATGCACGCCGCGCCCGGTCAGGGCGTTGAGGTAAACCGCGAGCGTCGCCACCAGCGTCTTGCCCTCGCCGGTCGCCATCTCCGCAATCCGCCCGCGATGGAGGATCATCCCGCCGATCAGCTGGACATCGAAGTGCACCATGTTCCACGACAGCGGCTGGTCGCAGACCATGATCTCGCGCCCGACCAGCCGGCGCGCCCCGTTTTTAACGACCGCAAATGCTTCGGGCAGGATCGCCTCCAGCTCGGCGGCAAGGGCCTCGGGATCCTCGATCTTCGCCAGCCGGTCCTTCCATTCCAGCGTCTTGGCCCGCAGGGCCTCGTCCGGAAGCGATTGCAGGCCGGACTCGAACTCGTTGATCCGGCGGACAACCGGCTGCAGCCGACGGACCTCCCGTTGATTCTTCGAGCCGATGATTTTCTTAATGATCCAATTTAACATGGTGAGCAGGCGAACGGATCATCAAAGGCGGAATCCGGGAAAAGTAAAACGGGAAAATGGAAATCCGTCGCAAATCAATTCGGATGAGGGATTTGGAAATATCCTTTGGCCGGGCGGTTTTCCCCAACGCCGGCTGGTCAGAACGGCCGTGGAATGGGGCTCACGCCCCATCCGCGCAGAGCAACTCCGCCTGTAGCGGCTGCTGTGACCGTCGCTGACATTCCCGGAATTCCTGCGACCGTCACAGACCGCCGCTCCAGCGCTAGCGGCATCCCCCTTCCACACCGGAGGTGATTTCTCTTGCGGAAGGGGGAGCGAACGGGGCAGACATATCGGAGATCCATCAGTTCTTCCCCTCCCATTCTATGCGCAAAAACTCGATTTTTTCATCCGCCGACGGCCGGAGCCTGCTTGTTCCGTTTCTTTTAGTCAGCTCGCTTTTCCTGCTCTGGGGGTTCTGCAACGGGATGATCGACGTGATGGACAAACATTTCCAGAAGGAGCTTCACCTGACGCTCGCGCAGTCGGCCTGGGTCCAGTTTGCCCACTACCTCGGGTACTTCCTCATGGCCCTGCCCGCCGGCTGGCTGGCGGGCAAGCTCGGCTACAAGGGCGGGATCATCGCTGGGCTGGTCATGGTTGCGGTCGGAGGGTTTTGGTTTATCCCCGCGACCCAGATCGCCACGTTCCCGGCCTTCCTCCTCGGCGTCTGCGTGATCGCCTCAGGCCTGACGTTTCTGGAGACCGTTGCGAACCCGTATACGACGGTGCTCGGGCCGAAACAATATGCGGCCACCCGTATCAACCTTGCGCAGTCGTGTAACGGGATCGGCTGGATTTTCGGTCCGATTGCCGGGGCGCAGTTCTTTTACGGCCAGGATGCGGCGGGCAACAGTACCGGGTCGCAGACGCTCTGGATCCCATACGCCGCGGTCGGAGGCGTCGTCCTCATCCTTGCGGTCATCTTCTTCTTTTCGAACCTTCCGGACATCAAGTCGGAGGACGAGTTTCACCTCGACGATGCCGATCCGGGATCGACTGCCGCGCCGGTGAAAAACCGCGCCGTCGCTCTCGGGTTGCTGTGGCTGAACGTCGCCGTGCTCTCGTTGGCCATCGGCATGATCGTCTCCGCCGTCGTCGCGATCCCCTCGGTTGGCGCGAGGGTGGGGTTGACCGAGAACCAGGCGCTTCTGTACGCGTCGGGCGCGCTATTAATCGCCGGCTCGCTCGTCTTCCTGGCAAAGAGAAACCGGATCACCAGCCACAGCATTTGGAGCCATCCGCATTTCTCCGGGGCGACGCTCACCCAGTTTTTTTATGTGGCCGCGCAGTGCGGGATCTTCGCCTACTTTATCAACTATATGACGTCCCAGATCCCGGCTGTGCCGACTGCCTGGCAGGCTGGATGGCTGGGCAGTTGGTTTGAGGTGCATGCCAACGGGCTCCTCGGGCTGAGCGACCAGGGAGCCTCGAACCTCGCCTCGGGTGGGTTTGTGTTTTTTCTCCTCGGCCGGTTCATCGGGGCCGGGCTGCTCAAAAAGTTTTCCGCGCACCGCGTACTCGCCGTTTTTTCCGTCCTGGCCGGGCTCTGCAGCCTGCTCGTATTCCTGAGGTTGGGCTGGGTTTCCGCCGCCGCTGTCTTTCTCAGCTACTTTTTCATGTCGATCATGTTCCCGACGATCTTTTCTCTTGGGATCCACGGGCTGGGGTCGCGCGCCAAAAAGGCCTCGTCGTTCATCGTCATGGCGATCATGGGCGGCGCCATCATGCCGAAGCTGATGGGCCACATTGCGGACGTTCATGGGATGTCCGCCGGGTTCGTCGTGCCGATGGTCTGTTTCGTCGTGGTCGCGGGCTACGCGTTCTTCTGGGCGAGGCTGAGCGGCACGTCGGGTGTTGTCGGACTGGCGCCCTCCGCCAGCCATTGAACTTCCGGGGGCGCACCCGGCTTTATGCCGGGTTTTTGAGCGTCGCCATGTCGATGACAAACCGGTATTTGACGTCCCCCTTGACCAGCCGCTCGTAGGCAGCATTGACCTGGTCGATCGCGATCAGTTCGATGTCGGACGTGATCCCGTGCGCGGCGCAGAAGTCCAGCATCTCCTGGGTTTCGGCGATTCCGCCGATCCCGGATCCCGCAAACTGGCGGCGGGGAAGGATCAGGTTGAACGCGGCGACCGGGAGCGGATGTTCCGGCGCCCCGACCAGCGTCAGCGTTCCATCCAGCTTGAGCAGCGAAAGGTAGGCGTTGATGTCGTGGTTCGCAGAGACGCAGTCCAGGATGAAATCAAAGCTGGAGGTGTGCTTTTTCATCTCGTCTTCATTTTTTGAGACGACCACCTCATCCGCGCCGAGCCGGAGGGCATCGGCGGTTTTTCCGGGCGAGGTAGTGAAGAGCACGACGTGGGCGCCGAACGCATGGGCAAACTTGACCCCCATATGACCGAGCCCGCCGAGGCCGACAATTCCGACTTTTTGTCCCGGACCGACCTTCCAGTGGCGCAGCGGAGAATAGGTTGTGATTCCCGCGCAGAGGAGCGGCGCCGTCGCTGCGAGGTCCAGGTTTTCGGAGACTTTAAGGGTGAACGACTCGTCGGTGACGATGCGCTCGGAGTACCCGCCGAGCGTCACTCCGCCGTTGGATTTATCCGCGCCGTTGTAGGTGAAGACCGGAAAATGCTCGCAGTACTGCTCGAGCCCGGCCTGGCAGCTCGGGCAGGTCCGGCAGGAATCGACCAAACACCCGACCGCCGCGAGATCGCCGACCTTGAATTTGCTCACCCCGGAACCGGTTCTGGTCACCCGCCCGACAATTTCATGGCCGGGCACGCACGGGTAGACGGTATTGTGCCACTCGTTCCGGGCCTGATGGACGTCGGAATGGCAGACCCCGCAGTAGAGGATGTCGATTTCGACGTCGGCCGGGGTCGGCTCGCGGCGGTCGATTCCGAACGGAGACAGCGGGGAGGTGGCGGATTGGGCGGCGTAGGATTTGATTTTCATAAATGTTTTATTGGAGGTTCAATTGGAGTTCGTCGTGGCGGGCTCCGGTGCCCAGGTCGGGTAGTCGGTGTAGCCCTTTGCCCCGGATGCATAAAACGTGGTCGGGTCGGGATCATTGAGGGAGGCGCCGGCGCGGAAGCGCGCGGGCAGGTCTGGGTTGGCGAGGAACGGAACCCCGAATGCGACCGCATCGGCCTCGCCGGCGGCGAGCACGGCGTTGCCGGTTTCCAGCGTGAACTTTTCGTTTGCGACATAGGTGCCGCCAAATGCCTGCTTGAGCTGCGGCCCGATGCGGTCGTCCCCAAGCGCCTCGCGGGCGCAGACGAAGGCGATGCCGCGGCGGCCCATTTCACTTGCGACATAGGTGAAGGTGGCAAGCGGGTTTGAATCGCCCATGTCGTGGGCATCCCCGCGCGGGGCGATATGCAGGCCGACGCGATCAGCGCCCCACACCGAGATCGCCGCATCCACCGCTTCCAGCATCAGGCGCGCCCGGTTTTCAAGCGAGCCGCCGTAGCCGTCGGTGCGGTGGTTGGTGGAATCCTGCAAAAATTGGTCGAGCAGGTAGCCGTTGGCCCCGTGCAGCTCGACGCCATCGAACCCGGCTGCGAGGGCGTTTTCGGCACCCAGCCGGTAAGCTTCGACGATACCGGGGATTTCCTCTGCGGCCAGCGCGCGGGGCGTCACAAATTCCTTCATCGGCCGCACGAGGCTCACATGGCCCGACGGCCGGATCGCGCTGGGAGCGACCGGGTCCGCCCCGCCGAGGAAGATCGGGTCCGAGATCCGGCCCACGTGCCAAAGCTGCAGAACGATGTGCCCGCCCTGGTCATGCACGGCCCGCGTAGTCAGCTTCCACCCCTCGACCTGCTCCGGCGCCCAGATCCCCGGCGTGTCCGCATACCCAACCCCCATCGGAGTCACCGACGTGGCCTCGGTGATGATCAGGCCCGCTGACGAACGCTGGCGATAATACTCAGCCATCAGGGCGTTTGGCACGCGCTCCTCTCCGGCACGGGCCCGCGTGAGCGGAGCCAAAAAGATGCGGTTCGGAAGATTCCACGCTCCCACGGTGATCGGTTCAAACAGGTTGGTTTTCATGGCGCCTTCTATTTGTCGGGCCAGTCTGGGAGAAGTCAAAGGGCTTCGGGGCTTTTTTGTGCTGGCCGGGATCGCCCCGTGCCCGGATCCGCCGTACGGCAGTTGCATCAGCCCGACTTCTGGCGGAAAATGCTTCTTGATTTGAGGCCCGGGCGAGGGAGACTGTTTCCATGATCGAACTGGAGGTATATGCAGCCGGGGTCCGCCAGCCGGACAAGATGATGGGGTTGGCGCTGGAGCTCGATGTCCTGCCCGGGCTCCGCTACAAGGTGGATACCAACCACGACATCATCTACATGGAATTCAGCGGGGTTGTCCCATCCCAGCACGATGTGGAATCGATTTTTCGCAAGCTGAACCTGGAGGCCAAGTTCGTCGGACAGCTGCCGCCCGAGGTCAGCTCGAAACGAAAAACCCAGCGCATCGCTTGACGTTTGGCCGTCATCAGCCGCTGCGACTGTCACTTCCCATGAGGATGCTCTCGATCTGCGGCGGTTTGTTTTTGACGCTCATCGCCTCGCTTGGCGAGCTGGCGATGCTTGCGGGGGAGACGTTTTCCTCGATCGGGCGCGGGCGGATCCGTGTGGGGCTCACGCTCCGTCAAATTGCGGAGATCGGGTTCGGTTCCCAGCTCGTTGTTGTTGTCACCGGCGCGTTCACGGGGGCGGTTTTTACAGCGCAGGCGTATTTCCAGTTTGCGAGCTTGAACATGGAGACCGCGGTTGGTCCGGTCGTAACGCTGTCGATGTTCCGCGAGCTCGGCCCGGCGCTGACCGGGCTGATGGTCGCCGGCCGGGTGGGGGCGGCGATGAGCGCGGAGATCGGGACCATGAAGGTTACCCAGCAGATCGATGCGCTTCGGGCGCTGGCCGTCAATCCCGTGGACTACCTGGTTGTCCCGCGCACGCTGGCCATGTTGATCTCGATGCCGCTCCTCGTCGTCGAGTGCGTCGGCCTCGGGGTCCTTGCGAGCTACTACGTCGGGGTCGAGGTCCTCAACATCACTGGCGTTTACTTCCTCGCGAACATGCAGAAGTTCACCGAGGGCAGCGACATCTTGATGTCGCTGATCAAGGGCTTCGTCTTCGGCGGCCTCATCGTTTTTATCAGCTGCCGCGAGGGGCTGCGCGCGAAGGACGGGGCGGTCGGGGTCGGCCGCGCCACGACCGCCAGCGTCGTCACCTCGTCGCTCGCGCTCCTCATCGTCAACTTTTTCCTGACCATGGCGCTCAACATCCTCTTCCCGGCCGGCCAGCGATGAACGAGCCCCTCATCCAGGTCCGCGACCTTGTGCAGCGCATCGGCGGGCAGGAGATCCTCCGCGGCCTCTCGATCGACCTCTTCCCGGGCGAGACGCTCGTCCTTCTCGGCAAAAGCGGCGGCGGCAAAAGCGTTTTCCTGCGCCACCTGATCGGCCTGATGCGCCCGATTTCGGGCAGCATCATCGTCGAGGGGCAGGAGATCACCGGCCTCACGGAGCGCGAGCTCGAGCCGGTCCGCCGCAAAGTCGGGATGCTCTTCCAGGACGGCGCGCTGTTCGACTCGATGAGCGTTTTCGACAACGTCGCGTTCCCGCTGCGCGAGCGCGGCGAGCGCGACCCGTCGGCGGTCGCGGAAAAAGTGGCGCGCGCGCTGGCGATGGTCAACATGACAGGCCATGCCCACAAGATGCCGGTGAACCTCAGCGGCGGGATGCGCAAGCGCGTCGCCCTCGCCCGCGCGATCATCTCCCCGCCGGACGTCATCCTCTACGACGAGCCGACGGCCGGCCTCGACCCGATCGTCTCCGACAGCATCAACAAGCTCATCCGCAGCCTCCAGAGGCAGCTCCGCATCACGTCGCTCGTCGTCACGCACGACATGATCAGCTGCAACCAGATCGCCGACCGGATCGCCCTCCTCAACGAGGGCCGGATCCACTTCCTCGGCTCCGTCGGGGAGCTGCGGGATTCCCGCGACCCGGTCGTCCGCGATTTTGTGGATGGACGCTCGGGAGAAACCGTCTATTGACAACGCGAACCTCATGACCAGCGAAGAACGCTCCACACAAATCAAAGTCGGGATCTTCATCCTGATCGGCCTCATCACGATCGGGATGATGGTCGTCTATTTTGGCCGCCTCGGGGAGGGGGTAAAAAGCTATTACAACCTGCGGGTTGAGTTTCCGAATGCCAGCGGCCTCATGCGCGGCTCCGAGGTCCTCCTGGCCGGGGCGAAGATCGGCCGCGTCATCAATGACCCGGTCATCCTCCCGGAGATGAACGGCGTCTACGTCGAGCTCCGGATTTTTGATGACGTCAAGATCCCGAGCGCGAGCCAGTTTGCCGTCGGCAGCTCCGGCCTCCTCGGCGACAAGTTTGTGCAGATCGATCTGAAGGAAAATGCGAAGTCGTCCTCCCCGATCGCCCCGGGCACCGTGCTGCAGGGGGTGAATGACGGCGGCGGGCTGGGCGGGATGGCGGAGGACGCCGGGGCCCTCGTCGCCGAGCTCCGGACGACGGTCGGCAACATCAACTCAGTCGTCAAAAAGCTGGATAGCGGGGTCCTGAGCGAGGAGGGGGTCGCCTCGCTGCGCGACACGCTCAAAAACCTGCAGACCACGAGCGCCTCGCTCGCCACCGCCTCCGCAAACGTGGACAAGGTTGTCGCCCATGCCGACACCGCCATCGAAAGCGGGAAGGGCACGATGGAGGCGGCGAAAAAGGCGGCGGACGAGCTACAGCGCGCGCTCTCCGACATCCGCGGGCTGGTCCGCGAGGCCCGGCAGGGGAACGGCGCGCTCGGGACGCTTCTCACGAACCGCGAGACGGCCGAAAACCTGCGCGCCCTGGTGGCGAACCTCCGCCGGTATGGCATCCTCTGGTACCGCGACGGGGAAAAGGCGAAATCTCCCGCGCCGGAGAGGTAGGCACGTCCTCGGCCGCCACTGTTCGGTCCGGAGGCTGAATTTTGAGCGCCCGCGTTCCTGATGATCAGGATGTCGGAACCGACTCCCCGGCGATCAGGTCATCAAGCGACTGGCGCTTGCGGATCAGGTGGGCGGATTTTCCATCCACGAGGATCTCGGGGAGGAGCGGGCGGGAGTTGTAGTTCGACGACATCACGAACCCGTACGCCCCGGCGCTCAGGATCGCGATGCGATCGCCGGAGGCCAGGGGCGGCAGGTCGCGGTCCTGCGCAAAAAAATCCCCGCTTTCGCAGACCGGGCCGACAACATCCATCGGGGCTTTGGCGGCTTGCGTTTCCCGGAGCGGAACGATCTCGTGCCAGCCTTCGTAGAGGGCGGGGCGGATGAGGTCGTTCATCGCGGCATCCACGATCGTGAACGTCTTGGCGGGGGTCGTCTTGACGTACTGCACCGTCGAGAGGAGGACGCCGGCATTGCCGACGAGGAACCGTCCCGGCTCGAAGAGGATTTTCAGCCCGAGCGGCGCCAGGTGCGGGATGATCGCTGCGGCGTAGTCCTCCGGGGTGATCCGGTGGGGGTGCCCGGTTGATGTCCACCACTGCGGGTCGCCGCTTGCAAGGGCTTCGTCGTAGATGATTCCGATGCCGCCGCCGATGCTGAAAAACTCGATCGCGTGGCGCGCTTTGATCTCGGCCACCAGGGCGGCCAGCTTGGCAGCGGCCTCGGCAAACGGCTCCGCCTCGAGGATCTGAGAGCCGATGTGGGTCTGGATCCCCCGGATGCGAAGGTGCGGGAGCGCCTCGGCGGCCGCATACACGTCGGCCGCCCGGTCGATCCCGATCCCGAATTTGTTTTTGCTCTTCCCCGTCGAAATAAATTTGTGCGTACGCGCGTCGACATCCGGGTTCACTCGCACCGCGACCGGGGCGACCAGTCCGAGCGATCCGGCGACCTCGTTGATCCGCCCCAGCTCGGCCTCGCTCTCGACGTTGAAGCAATACACGCCTTGCTCGAGGGCATACGCGATCTCGGCGGAAGTTTTTCCGACCCCGGCGAACGTGCAGCGGTCCGCGCGTCCGCCGGCCTTCAGGACCCGGAAGAGCTCGCCGGCGGAGACGATGTCAAAGCCGGCGCCCTCGCGGGCCAAAAGGTCGAGGACCGCGATGTTGGAGTTCGCCTTCACGGCAAAGCAGACGAGGTGGTCGAGCGGCGCGAGCGAGCGGTCGAGGCGGCGGTAGTTTTCCCGGATCGTCCGGGCGGAATACACATACGACGGGGTCCCGAACTGCCCGGCGACATCCTCCAAGTTCACGCCCTCGCAATGGAGGGTGCCGCTCTGGTACGAAAAGTAATGCACGAGCAGAAAATGCGGACGCCCGCAGGATCTGTCAATCGCCCGGTTTTTCGAGCAGCGCAAGGCAGAGGAGAAAAACCGGACTGAAGTCATCCGGGAAACGCCCCGCCCACTCGGCGACCTGCTGGCGGGGGAAGAAGGCTGTTGTCTCGAGCTCGAGAGGGGCGGGAAAAAACGGCCCTTCGTGGGAGCCCGTGAAGACTTCGATGAACTCCCAGCCCGTGGCGGCGCACGGGGTGAGCTTGCCGATGCGGGTGAGGGCCGGCGGCTTCACCCCGAGCTCCTCGGCGAGCTCGCGCGAGGCGGCTGCGGCGTAGGATTCGCCGCTGTCCACGTGGCCGGCTGCGGAGGAATCCCAGAGCCCGGGGTTGCGGTCCTTCCACAGCGACCGCTTTTGCAGCAGGAGCTCGCTGCGGGCGTTCGAGAGGATCATGTGGACGGCGCGGTGCGCCCAGTTATTCACATGCACCTCCCGGCGGGATGCCGACCGCAGGACCGCATCGTCCTCATCGACGACGTCGAACATCTCATCGCCGGACTGCGCGGCCGCCGGGCGGACCAGACGGGCGAGTTCCTCCCACTGCGCCAGCGGGAGCTCCTCGGCCCGCACCGTCTCCGGGACGCCGAGCGACGCGACGAGCTCGGCCCAGCGCGGCTTGAGCTCGGGAAGCATGTTGCGGAGCTGCTTCCGCCGCTCGGAGAATCCCCGCCGCACGAGCGAGTCGAACGCCTTCTCGTCCAGCTCGCAGACGTCGGCCACCGCACGCCGGTCGAGCGCGAGGACCGCCGAATCAACTTTCGGGGCCGGATAAAAAACCGAGGCGGGAAGCTTGCGCAGGGACGTCGCCTTCCACCGACGGTTCACGCAGACGGTCATCGCGCCGAATTCCTTCGTTCTCGGCGTCGCGTTCAGCCGCTGGGCGAGCTCGAGCTGGAGCGTCAAAACCAGGCGGGATGCGGGCGAGAGGGAGGATGTGAATTTTGCGATCAGCGGGGTCGAGACGTAATACGGCAGGTTTCCGATGACCTTCACCGGGCCGTGTCCCCACAGCTCGCGCAGGTCAAAATCCAGCGCGTCCCCGTGGACCACACGCACCGACGGATCCGGAAATTTTTCTTTGAGGTGTGCGGCGAGCTTCCCGTCTTTTTCGAGGAGTGTGAGCCGGACGTCGGGCACAGCGAGGAACTCGGTCAGCGCGCCCAGGCCGGGGCCGATCTCGACGACGTGGTCGCCCGGCTCGATCTCGAGCGCGGCGACGATCCAGCGGGCCAGGTTTTGATCGTGCAGGAAGTTTTGTCCGAGGCTTCGCGTCGGGGCCGTCTCAAGATCGCCAAGGCGGCGCTGGATTTCGCTCAATGTCATCTGCTTCCGCTAGCGTATTCGACCGGGATTCACAAACCCGGTGTGAATATATTCCGTGGGGCGCAGGAACTTCTGCACAAGTTATTCACACCCCATATTCCAGGAGGCTCCGCAGCCGGGCGACCGTGGGCCGGGAGGAAAATTTTTCGGTGGCGAGCGCATGTCCGGCCATTCCGAACCGCTGCCCGAGCGCCGGGTCGTGCAAAATTTCCGCGATCGCTTTCGCGAGGTCCCCGGGGTGGCGCTCGCCGACGAGCAATCCCGTGACCCCATGGTCAACCATCTCTGGAATTGCGGCCAATCGGGTTGAGACCACCGGCAGCCGCGCGGCCATGGCCTCGACGATCACGGTCGGCAGGGTATCCATGCCGCCATCCGCCTCGGTCGCGCACGGAAGGACAAAGAGGGCTGCCTCGCCAAGGCGCCTTCGAACCTCCTCCTGAGGAAGGGGGCCGGTGAGATCGACACAATCCTCCACGCCCAAGTCCCGGACCTGGTTCCGGAGCGATTCCTCAAGCGGGCCGCCGCCGATGATCGCACACGAAAAATCCAGGGCCTTTTTGCGGAGGATCGCGCAGGCATCGATCAGATCGGCAAAGCCCTTTTTTTCGATGTAGCGCCCGACGGAGACCAGGCGTGGAGGGCCAGAGGGTTTGGCGGCCTCCGGGAACTTGCCGAGGTCCATCCCATTGTAGATCCGGTGGATTTTTTCCTCGTGGCCGGGGACTTTCCGGCACAGCCAGTCGCGGGAAAACTCCGAGACCGCGACGACGAACGCCGCCTCGCGGACGAGTTCGCCCAGCGTGACCGGCGAGTCGGACTCGCAGAACATGTCGTTCGCATGTCCGGTAAAACTGAACGGGATGCCGTAAAACCTTTTGACCCAGAATGCGGTGCGGGCGGCGATCCCGGCAAAATGGGCGTGGACGTGGCTCACCCCGGCCGCCCGAAGTTTTGGTCCGAGCCAGGCGGCTTCGAGCAGGCGCGCTTTTGCCGGCCGCTTCCCCCAGTTGCGGATTTGCCAGACGACCGGCCACGGATACCTCCCGAGCATCCGGGTCGTCCGCATTTCCCGGCCGAGCAATGCGGGATCGGTCAGGTAGTGAACCCGATTGGCAATTTCCTGCGGGCAGTCGGCCGGCGTGTCGTGCGGGCGGCGGATCGAATAGATCGGGACCGCGCCGGCCTGAAGGCTCATCTCGGCAGCCTCGCGGTAGCAGAACGTCTGGGTAAACGATGGGAACCGCTCGAAAAGGTAGGCAAATGTGGGCATGATTTCAGTTTGGAGGTTTTCCAAGGGCGATCGCCTCGTCGTAAAATCCTTCCAGCCGGGCGATCGCCGAGGTCTGCTCAAAATCCTTGCGAACCCCCTCGGCTGCTCCGCGACCGAGCTCCGCAGCCAGCCCGGGGGTCGTCGCCAGGCGAAAAAGAGCGTCGGCGAGCGCGCCCGAATCGCGTTCGGCCACGAGCAGGCCGGAGACCCCGTCTGCGACGGCCTCGGGGATCCCGCCGTGCCGGGTCGCCGCGACCGGCAGCCCCGTTGCCATCGCCTCGAGCATCGAATTCGGAACCCCCTCCTGATCCTGGTTCGGGGGGGTCTCGCTGGGATGAACAAAAACATGCGAGCTGGCGTAGAGTTTCCTCAACTCAGCCTGCGGCAAAAATCCTGCGAACACGACCGCCCCGGCGATCCCGAGCGAGGCGGCCAAGGATTCCAACTCGGCCCGCATCGGCCCCTCCCCGGCGATCGTGAGCGCCGCCGCAGGAAACCTCTGCCGGAATTCCGCAAACGCGCAAAACGTTGTCGGCAACCCCTTTTTCCTGATGAGCCGGCAGGCCTGGACGAGCCGCCAATGCCCATCCGTAGGCGCCATACGATCCACACATGCAAAATCGTCCAGCGGAATCCCGGTCCGGTTGATCCGGATTTTTTCCGCCGGGCACCCGGCCGAGGCGAGCATCCCGGCGAGCGAGTTCGAGCGGGCGAGCACGAGCGGGACGGTCCGGAAAAGCTCGCGCATCTGCGCCGCATATTTCGGCCGGTGCTCGCGCTGCATGACGTCCGCGCCGTGGAACGAGACGACCGCCGGGCGGTCCCACGACTCCAAAAACGCGCGCAGATGGACTCCGGTGTGCCCGAAATAGACGTGCATCAGATCGGCCGGACGGCGGGCGAAAAGCGCGCGCAGCTGCTCGATCTCGCCGCGGTAGGAGAGGGCGGGCGCGCGCCGGATGAATTTCAGGTAGGCCCTCCAAAGCGGCGGTTGGGCCGGCTTCGGAAGGATTTCGATGTCAGGAAAAGGAAACCGGTCACCCCCCAGCCGCTCGCGCGTCACCACAAACGTTCCGTACCGGCGCAGCCCGCCAACCTGGCGGTAGATGTGCAGCATCTCGGGCTTCAGAAATGTGGTGCAGTAGCTGGCGACAACCGGGCGGATCATGGAATCGCATTGAGCAAACCCGATGCCGCGCCCGGCGGCGAGAGGATTTTCGCGAGCCTTTTTCCCGGATCGGTGGTTCAATCGGCACTTCCCCATGAGGACTCCCCTCCGCGCATGCGATCCATTTTTTCCCCGCCGCCCTCCCCAGGGAACTTTGTCCCGTGAGTGAGCCCGCCGACCAGCCGGCTGATCCGGAGGACATCGCCCTCATGCTTGCGGTGAAGCAGGGCGACGAGTCGGCGTTTGAAACGCTTGTCGAGCGCCACCAGGCCCGCGTGGTCGGAACCGTCGCCAAGATGCTCGGAGGGGAATCCGATGCGGAGGACATTGCGCAGCAGGTCTTCATCCGGGTCTGGCAGAGCTCCTCGCGCTACAGCCCTTCGGCCAAGTTCACCACCTGGCTGCTTACGATCACACGGAACCTTGTCTTCAACGAAATGCGCCGCCGCCGCCGCGCCCGCTTGGTTCCCCTCGAGCCGGAGGACCCGGAGCGCCCGCCGACGGAGCACGCCGACACAACGACTGCGTCGGCTGCCGAAGCCGCCCTCCACTCCGAGCTTCAAGACGCCGTCGGCCGCGCGATTGCCTCGCTCCCGGAAGCCCAGCGCACGGCGGTCATCCTCCGCCGCTACGAGGAGATGCCGTACGAGGAAATTGCCAAGGTCCTCCGAACCTCTGTCTCCTCGGTTAAAAGCCTGCTCTTCCGCGCCCGCGGGGAGCTCCGCCAGCAGCTCAAGGACTTCCTCGACTAGTTGCGCTCCGCCGCCGGACGCCTCCCGGAAAGCGCTCGCTGGAGGGTGATCTGGTCGGCATGTTCGAGCCCGCCCCCCGCCGGAAGCCCGTGCGCGATCCGCGTGATCGGCACGCCGAGCGGCGAGAGCACCTCGATCAGGTAGGTCGTTGTCGCCTCTCCCTCGACGTCGGCGCTCAGCGCCAGGATGATCTCGCGGGGCGGCGTGGCTTGGATGCGGGCAACCAGGGCCGGGATCCGAAGGTCGTCGGGGCCGATGTGGTCGAGCGGGGCCAGACGCCCGCCGAGCGCATGAAAAACCCCTCCAAACGTGCCGGTGCGCTCGAGCGGCAAGATGTCTGTCGCCTGCTCGACGACGCAGATCTCCCTCCCCTGCCGCGCAGGCTGAACGCAAATCTCGCAGAGGTCGCCGGTCGCAAAAAACCCGCAGTCCCGGCAGTGGCGGATCGCCTCCGGCGCTGCGGCCAGCGCTGCGGCCAGCGCCACCGGCCGGGCATCCTTGTTGGAAAGCAGCCAGAGGGCCATGCGCTCGGCGCTCCGGGGTCCGACGCCCGGAAGGCGGCGGAGCTCGCGGGTGAGCGCCAGAAAAGGGGCTGGATAGTCCAAGGCCATCGGGTTATTTGGCCAGCAGGCCGTCTTCGATCCGGAGCAGGCGGTCGCCACGGCGGGCGAGGTGCTCGTCGTGCGTGACCACGACCAGCGTGCGACGGTCGGCCCGCGCCACCCCAAGAAGGATCTCGAGGATCGCGTCCCCGTTTTTAGAATCCAGGTTTCCGGTCGGCTCGTCAGCGAAGAGGATTGCCGGGTCGTTGATCAGCGAGCGGGCGATCGCGACCCGCTGCTGCTCGCCGCCGCTGAGCTCGGCGGGCAGGTGCTGCATCCGGTCGGCCAGTCCGACCCGCTCCAGAAGCTCCGCCGCCCGGCCCGTGGCGTCCTTCCCCGCAATCATCGAGGGAACCAGCACGTTCTCGATCGCCGTCAGCTCGGGCAGCAAAAAGTACGACTGAAAAACAAACCCCATCCGGGAATTACGCAGCCGCGCCAACCGGTCGCCCCCGATCTGGTAGAGCGAGCAGCCCTCAAACTCGACCGTCCCGGACTCCGGCGTCTCGAGCCCGGCCAGCGTGTACAGGAGCGTCGTCTTCCCAGCCCCGCTGGCCCCACACAAAAATATCGCCTCGCCGCCCGCGATCTCCAGGCTGATCCCCCGAAGCACGGAGATCGGAGTCTTTCCAATCCGGAACGAACGGTGCAGGTCGCGAGCGGTGAGTTGAATCGACATCCCCGTACTCTAACCAAAAATTTCCCCTTCGCGCGAAACGAAAATAAAATCTCTCGGGCGTTTGAACAATCCGTGCCCCGGCGTGTCGAATGTAAAAAATAAAGGGTTGACAGCCGCACATGCGGCACGTACCAAGGGGGCGCTATGAAAAAACTGCTCTCCTTAACCGGGGTATTTATGCTGACGGCCGCCGCTGCTTTTGCAGGCGACGGGAAAACATTCAAAGACAAAGTGCCAGTCGAAGTTGAGACCTGCAGGTTTCGTGCAAACGAGCTTCAGGTTGACGCGTTCGCCGTGGGCGCCTTCTACAACCAGGGTCGTCCAGGTTGGGGTGGTGGCCTCGGGGTCAACTACTTCTTCACCAAGTTCATCGGAATCGGTGTCGAACAGGACGTCTTCGGGCGCGCCAATGAAGCGGCTGAGTGGGCCACGATTGGTAACCTGTTCCTTCGCTACCCGATCTGCTCGATCAACCTCGCCCCTTACGCGATGGTTGGCGGCGGCGCCGCTTACGGCGACGGGCGTCGCGGACACGGCTTCGGCCATGTCGGTGGTGGTCTCGAGTACCGCGTGACGGATAACATCGGACTCTTCTCCGATGCCCGCTGGATCTACTCCTCCGAAGAGCCCAAGAGCGGCGTCCTCGGTCGTGCAGGCCTGCGCTTCGCGTTCTAAGACAAGCTAACAAAAATCAAGAGAAAGCCGGGCAAGCAATTGCCCGGCTTTTTTGTGCCCGGATTTTTATACCACGATCCGGAGGACCGGGGCCTCCTCGTCGGGCGGGGCGCACTGGATGGCGACGTGGTGGTGCCCTCGCTGCTGGAGCTTGGATCGCACGGCGGAGGTTGCCAGGTCGGGGGAATTACAGTCGCGGCTCATGTGGCCGAGGACGACGTGGGCGAGCGCGTCGGTGGCGACATCGGCGACAAGGTCGGCGGCGGCCGCATTGGAGAGGTGCCCGTGGCGGGAGAGGATCCGCTGCTTGACCGACCAGGGGCGCTTGGTATCTCCCTGCAGCAGAGCCTCATCGTGGTTGGTCTCGATCAGGAGCGCCCGCACCCCCCGGACCGATTCGACGACCTGCCGCGTCGCGTAGCCGAGGTCGGTCAGTACGGCAAAGGCGGAGGATTCCGAGCGCACGACAAAGCCGACCGGATCGGCGGCATCATGGGGGACAGAAAAAGCCAGGACTTCGAACGTTCCGAGGCGGAAGCCGGCTCCGCTGGAAAAGAGGTTCCAGTCCGCGGCGAGGCCGCTGCGCTTGAGATGGTCGGCGGTGAGCGGGTTGGTGAAGACGGGGAGCCGGTGCTTCGAGAGCAGGACTTTGAGCCCCCGGGTGTGGTCGCCGTGCTCGTGGGTAAGGAGGATGCCCGAGAGCGACTCCGGCGGGGCGCCGCACGCCTCCAGGCGGGCACCCAGCTTCTTGGCGCTCAGCCCGGCATCGACCAGAATTGTGCACTCTCCGCTGCGCAGCAGGAGGGCGTTTCCGGAGCTTCCGCTGGCCAGCACGTGAATTTCTAACATCCCGCGATTCGACCACCGATTCCCAGGCTCGGCCAGACCAATCCTGGGCAGTCAACTTTATTGAGCGGCAGGACGGCTGATGATGCCCCGGGCCATCCGCAGGGCCTCGTCCACATCCGCAGCCACGTGATCGTCCCCGATCTCGTCCAGAAACCCCGCCTGGGTCATCATGAAGTACGGCTGGGTGTGGGCGCCGCAGATGATGACATGCCCGCTCTGGGCCTTGATTTTTGCGACCAGCATCTCGAGCGCGTTGAGCGCGGTGGCATCCATCGAGGTCACCGCCCGCATGCGGAGGATGACAAGTTTTGGCCGCGCGTTTGCCGCGACGAGGGCATCCTCGAGCTTGTCGGCGGCCCCGAAGAGGAACGGCCCGGCGATCCGGTAGATTGTGACCCCGTCGGGAATGTCCTTGCCTACGACCGAATGGCGCTCGCCTTCGTCCTCGTTGTCCTCTGTGACCTGATGGATGACCGTGGTGTCGGTGACGCGCTTGATAAAAAGCAGGGCGGCCAGGAGCATTCCGATCTCGACCGCCACGGTCAGGTCAAAAATGATCGTGAGCAGAAAGGTCGCCAGAAAGACCGCCGCGTCGGCCAGCGGGATTTTCTTGATCCGCGCGAACTCACGCCATTCGCCCATGCGCAGCGCCACGGCAACGAGGATCGCGCTCAGGCTGGCCAGCGGGATGAATTTTGCAAGCGGGGCTGCGACGAGAATGATGGCCAGCAGCGTTCCGGCATGGATCATGCCGGAGAGCGGCGAGGCCCCGCCGGCCTGGATGTTGGCGGCCGTACGAGCGATCGCCCCGGTGGCCGGGATGCCGCCGAAGAGCGGGGCACAAAAGTTGGCGACCCCCTGGCCGACCAGCTCGGTATTCGCATTGTGCCGGTCGCCGGTCATCCCGTCGGCGACGACCGCGCAGAGCAGGGACTCGATCGCCGCCAGCAGCGCGATCGTGATCGCCGGCTGAAACATTTCCTGCACGATCGGCAGGGTGACGGTAGGAAACGAGAAGGCCGGAAGCCCTGCGGGGATCCCGCCGAACTCGGACCCGATCGTCGGCACGGGCAGCCCGAGGGCGGCCGCCGCCAGTGTCCCAAGAATCAAAACCACGATCGGTCCTGGCACGTGCCGCAGGGGAAGCCTCGGCCAGAGGCGGAGCAGGATCAGCGAGCCCGCCGCCAGCGCCAGCGCCGCCGGATTGCCCGCCGGTAGCGCCGCCCACAACACGGGGACCTTCTCAAAAAATTCTGCCGGCAGCCGGTTGAGGGCGAGGCCGAAAAAATCTTTGATCTGGCTGATGAGGATGATGACCGCGATCCCGCTGGTGAACCCGGTCGTGACCGGGTACGGGATAAACTTGATGAGCGTCCCGATTTTCAGCAGCCCCATCGCGACCAGAAGCACGCCGGCAAGCATCGTGCAGACGGCCAGCTTCTCGAACCCGTAGGTCTGGACGATCCCGTAAACGATCACGACAAACGCCCCGGTTGGTCCGCCGACACAGAGCTTGGTGCCCCCGAAAAATGAGATCAGAAATCCCGCGATAATTCCCGTGTAGATCCCCTGCTGCGGGGTCACTCCCGACGCGATCCCGAACGCCATCGCCAAGGGGAGCGCGATGACTCCGAGCGTCAGTCCGGCCATCACGTCGGCCGCCAGCTTCTTCCTGCTGTAATCCCGGAGCATCCCGAACGCCATCGGCAGCGCGTAGAGGGGATCTTTTTGGGACATAGTGCGAACGGCTAAAGCCATGCCCCCCATGCTGCAATCCTTAATTTCCCCCAGGGATTGATCTCAAATGGCGTGCATTTTTTTCCGGGATTTCATAATGATCCCCCCGACGCATGGCCACGGCATCTTCCCCCACACGCCCGCAGGGATTTTTTGTCATGGGGGTCTCGGGCTGTGGCAAGAGCACGGTCGCCCGCGCGCTTGCCGGGCGGCTCGGCTGGACGTTCCACGATGCCGATGATTTTCACCCGCAAGAAAACGTGGATAAGATGCGCGCAGGGATCCCGCTGAACGACAGCGACCGCTGGCCGTGGCTGGCCAGGCTCAACCGACTGCTGTCGGATTCGATCCGCTCCGGATCGCACCCGGTGCTCGCGTGCTCGGCGCTCCGGCGGGTGTATCGCGAAAAGCTCGTCGAGGGCGGCTTGCCGGTCACCGGCATTTATCTCCAGGGAACCTACGACGAGATCCTGGCCCGCCTGGCCGCCCGCGAAGGCCATTTCATGCCGCCGGCCCTGCTCCGCTCCCAGTTCCAGACCTTGGAGGAGCCGGCCGATGCCTGGACGGTCCCGATCACGCTTCCGGTGGAGGAGATCGTCTCCCGGATTGCCGGCCGGATCGAAGCGGGCTAATCCCGAAAACGGCGGAAGAGGCCCGCGAATCACGCGAATCCCCGCGAATGGGAAGCACTTCCAGCAGAAGGCGGCGGGCTGCGTTTTTCCGGGTCACATTTTCCTATCCTCCTTATTCTATTCGCGTTCCTTCGCGTGATTCGCGGGCAAAATCCGAATCTGGACTAATCGTCGCGGCCGCGCAGGCTCATCGCCTTCTGCAGGATGCTCTGGGCCACCTCCTCGTGGCCGAGCCCGGTCGAGTCGAACCGGAAATCCGAGGCCTCCTCATAAACCGGCCGGCGCGAGGCGAGCAGGTCGTCAAAGGTCTTGCGCGGGTCACCGGTCTGGAGGAGAGGTCGCCGGTTGCTTCGCGTCGCCCGCTCAAAGAGCGTTCCCGGATCAGCATCCAGCCAGATCACCGGACCGATCCTGCGCAGCGCCGCCCGGTTCACCTCGCGCAGGATCGCTCCCCCGCCGGTCGCCAGTACCACGCCGGCAATGCCGACCAGACTCGCCAGGACGCCCTGCTCGACAGCCCGGAATCCCTCCTCCCCCTCGTTCGCAAAAATCTCCGTGATGCTTTGTCCGGCCGATTGCGCGACGAGCTCGTCGGTATCGACGAACCTGTGGCCGGTCAGCGCGGCCATCCGGCGGCCGACCGACGACTTGCCGCAGCCCATAAACCCGATGAGAACAAAATTCGGAAGCACGAGGTCATTTTCGCACGACGCGTGTGGCACGCGAGCCTTTTTGATTTGTCTCGATGTCGAATTCCACCTCGTCGCCCTCACGGAGCGACCGGTACCCGCCGCCCTCGATCGCGCTGAAGTGCACGAAGATATCTTCGCCGGAATCCGGATTGACCAAAAACCCGAACCCCTTTTTATCGTTGAACCACTTTACTGTTCCTTTTGGCATGTGCTAGTTCTGCGGAGGAAGCGTCGTCGCTTGCCTTGCCATTGCAGTGGGCTGGGGGGCGGCGGTCAAAGGCTCTTCGGAAACAATTTCGTCACAAATGACATCGACACCATCCCTGCCCGGAACCGGATCCCGCCTGCCGGGGCGGCTATGAAGGCGTCCGCTCTGGTGGTCGCCTCCGAGGCGGGAATCTCCGCGGCGGCGGCGTTGCTCGCCTCCGGCGGGGTGGTAGCGCTGCCGACCGAAACCGTTTACGGGCTCGGCGCCTCCGCGCTCGACCCGGCCGCCTGCGCCCGGATCTTTGAGGCCAAGGATCGCCCGCTCAGCGACCCGCTCATCGTCCATCTGCCCGGAATCGATTGGTTTGACGTTCTGGCCGACGCCTCCCCGGTGGCGCGGGAGCTGGCCGCCCGGTTCTGGCCCGGCCCGCTCACCCTCGTTCTTCCCCGCAAGGATATCGTTCCCGATATCGTGACGGCTGGCCAGGAGACGGTCGCGGTGCGGATGAGCGCGCACCCGGTTTTTCAGGCGGTCTTGCAGGCGTTCGGCAAGCCGCTCGCGGCGCCGAGTGCAAATCGTTTCGGCCGCATCAGCCCCACGAGCGCGGCCGATGTTCTCGCCGAGCTGGGCGACCGCATCCCGCTGATCCTCGATGGCGGCCCCTGCCTGCACGGGGTCGAGTCCACGATCGTCCTCGTCCGGGATGGCGAGCTCCACATCCTCCGTCACGGCCCGATCACGGCCGGGGAGCTCGCGGCGTTCGGCCCGGTGAGGGCAGGCGTGGCCGGCATCTCCGCTCCCGGCAGCCTGGCTAGCCATTACGCCCCGCGCACTCCGCTCGTCATCGGCGATCCCACCCCGGCCCCGCGCACCGGCCTGCTCGCGTGGAGCGCATCAGGAGATGGCTTCGAATGCGTTGAATTTTTGTCGCGCACGCAGGACCTGCGCGAGGCGGCCTCGAACCTCTACGCCGGAATGCGGCGCCTCGACGGCGCCGGGCTCGACCGCATCCTGGCCGAACCCGTGCCGGAGCACGGCCTCGGCGCGGCAATCATGGAGCGCCTCCGAAAGGCGGCGGCACGATGAGCGACGGCAAAAAGCTGAACACGAAGGCGACCGGGATCATCGCTGTGGCGGTGATGTTCAGCCGGGTGCTTGGCCTGGTGCGCGAGGTCCTCTTCAACTCGCTCTTCGGCACCGCCTCGATGGGTCTGTTCCTGATCGCCTTCCGGGCCCCGAACCTCCTTCGGGATCTCTTTGCGGAGGGGGCCCTCTCGACCGCCTTCGTCACCGTCTTTTCGCAGCGGATCCAAAAGGAGGGCGAGGAGTCGGCCTGGGTGCTGGCCTCGAAGATGATGACGCTCGCGGCCGTCTTTATGAGCCTCGTGAGCGTGCTCGGGGTCGTCTTCGCCAAAGAGCTCATCGGCGTGTTGGCTCCGGGATTTGCCCCGCAGGACGCCGCGTTCACCGTGCTCCTCACGCAGGTGATGTATCCGTTCATCCTTCTTGTGTCGCTGGCCGCGCTGGCCATGGGGATGCTGAACTCGCGGAACGTCTTCGCCGCGCCGGCGATGGCGTCGAGCTTCTTTAATATCGGCTCGATCGCAGGCGGCGCCTATTTCGGCTGGCTGATCGATCGCGAGTTCGGCGAGAAGGCGCTGATCGGGCTCGCGCTGGGAACCCTGCTCGGCGGCCTGATGCAATTTGCGATCCAGCTGCCGAGCCTCCGCCGCGTCGGGTTCCGTTTCCGGCCCGACTTCCGCTGGAACGACCCCGGGATCCGGCGGATCCTCGTCCTCATGGTCCCGTCGGTCATCGCGGCCAGCGCGGTCCAGATCAACGTCCTCGTCAACTCCAGCTTCGCCTCGTTTGTTGGGAAGGAGGCGGTCACGTGGCTTAACAGCGCATTCCGGCTGATGCAGCTTCCCATCGGAGTCTTCGGGGTGGCGGTGGCCACGATCACCCTCCCGGTGATCTCGCGGATCGCGGCGGATTCCGATACGAGCGCGTTCGGACCCACGCTCGGCCGGGCGATGCGACTGGCGGTGTTCCTCACGCTTCCTGCAGCGGTCGGGCTCTGGTTCCTCGCCCACTCGATCATCGGGCTCATCTACGAGCACGGCGAGTTCCTCGCGGCCGATACCCTCCAGACCGGGTTTGCCCTCCAGCTCTACGCGCTCGGCCTCGTCGCGTACTCGTGCATCAAGGTCCTCTCGCCCGCGTTTTATGCGATCGATCGCAAGTGGACGCCGATGCTCGTGAGCTTCGGCTCGATCGCGCTCAACCTCGCGCTCAACTACCTGTTCATCTTCCGCCTCGGCCTCGGCCACCGCGGGCTTGCCCTCTCGACAACGATCTGCGCAACCCTCAATTTTGCCGCGCTGTATTTCCTGATGCTCGGCCCGGCCGGGCGGCTCGACAGCACCAAGTTCCTCGTGGCCCTCGCGCGCTGCGCGCTCTCGGCCATCCCCCTCGGGCTCGTCTGCTGGGCGGGTCTGCGCCTCGCGCCCGCCGTCTTTCCGGAAGCCAGCTTCTGGCAGCGCGCGGTCGCACTCCTGGTCACGATCGCCGCCGCCTCGCTCGCCTACCTGGCGACCTCGTTCGTCCTCCGCTCGGAGGAAACCGGGGAGGTCGTCAAAATCGCGTCGCGCAAGCTCTCCAGATTCCGGAGATGACCGCTCTCTTTGCTCTCCCTATTCGGTGATGATGTCCTTGTACGTCTTGCCCGACGGGATCATCGGCAGCACGTGCTCGGTGTAAGGGGTCATCACGTCGAGCACGTAGGCCTCCTTCGAGGCGAGCATGCGCTGGATGGCAGCCCGAAGGTCCTTCTTGTGGAGCACGCGCTCGCAGGTCACCCCGAAGCCCTTGCACAGCTGCACGTAGTCCGGGTAGATGCGCTTGAGATCTTTCGGGTCGCCGAGGAACGTATGCCCGCGGTTTCCGCCGTGGAAGCGATCCTCCCACTGCACGACCATGCCCAGGTGCTGGTTATTGAGGATGATCGCTTTGGCGGCGATCCCCTCGATGTGCGCGGTCGCGAGCTCCTGGACGTTCATGAGGAAGGACCCGTCGCCGTCGATGTCGATGACCTCCTTGTCCGGCCGTGCCACCTTCGCTCCCATGGCGGCCGGGTATCCGAACCCCATCGAGCCGAGGCCGGCCGATGTCACAAACGTCCGGGGTTTCGTAAAATCGTAGAACTGGCCGGCCCACATCTGGTGCTGGCCGACGCCGGTCGTGATGATCGCGTCGCCCTTCGTGAGCTCGAAGAGCTCCCGGATGACATGCTGGGGCTGGATGGTATCCGGCGTGTCCTTGAAGCGGAGCGGGTGGGCGGCCTTCCATTCCGCGACCTGGCCGTGCCATTGTTTGAACCGCCCGGGACCCTTGGCCTGGCGCTTCCAGCCGGCCTGGTCGAGCATCCGGTTCAGCTGGCCGAGCGCATACTTCAGATCGCTCAGCACCGGCAGGCGGACCATCTTGTTTTTGTTGATCTCGGAATTGTCGATGTCGATGTGCACGATCTCGCCGTGCGCGCAGAAGCTCTCGACCTTCCCGGTCACCCGGTCGTCAAAGCGCACGCCGATCGCCAGGAGCAGGTCGGCCTCGTTCACCGCGTTGTTGGCGTACACGGTCCCGTGCATTCCGAGCCATTTGAGCGAAAGCGGGTGGGTCTCCGGGAAGCAGCCGATCCCCATCAGTGTCGTCGCCACCGGGATCTGGGTGCGCTCGGCGAACTCGAGGAGCTCGGCGGACGCGCTGCCGGAAATCACCCCGCCGCCGCAATAGATCATCGGCTTCTTCGCTTGCCCGAGCATCCCGATCACCTCGTGCAGCGCAACGTCGTCGGCCTTCTTCTCCGGCTTGTACCCGCGCAGGTTCACGGACTTCGGGAAGATCGGCTGGGCGGTCTGGTTCTGGATGTTTTTGGGAATGTCGATGAGCACTGGCCCGGGGCGGCCCGACTGCGCGATGTAAAACGCCTCCTTCACGATTCGCGGGAGCTCGTTGATGTCCCACACCAGATAGCTGTGCTTCACCATCGGAAGCGTCATGCCAAACACGTCGGTCTCCTGGAAGGCGCCGCGGCCGATCATCTCCTGCGGCACCTGCCCGGTGATCGCCACGAGCGGGATCGAATCCATGAAGGCATCGGCGATGCCGGTCACCAGGTTCGTCGCTCCGGGTCCGGAGGTCGCCATGCAAACCCCTGCCCGCCCGGTCACCCGGGCATATCCCTCGGCCGCAAAAACCCCGCCCTGCTCGTGCCGGGGAAGAATCGTGCGGATCTTGCGGGTTTTTGTCAGCGCCTGGTGGATCGGCATCGAGCAGCCGCCCGGGTAGGCAAAAATCACATCAACCCCCTCGCGCTCGAGGCATTCGACCAGAATCTCCGCCCCGTTCATGACTTTCCCGCGCTCCGGTGCGGGTTTGGCGGCAGATTTCGTGGTGCGTTTGGTTTTCATGGAAATGTTGAAATAGAACCATCTACGCTATGCTCCCCCCACCTCGCCTGGCGAGGAAAAAATCGGCGGATTTTTCGTGCCTTGGGCTCCAAGATCCAGCCGCGTTGTGGCTCACAGCCTTACGTTTTTAATGTTTTACCGAGCAATTATCCCTCGTTATTCCTCAGAAATATTTCCTGCCCCCTTCGTGCCTTCGAAAGGTTGATGTAGCCTGGGTCTTTGCGGGCACAGCCCGTCCCCGGGGAACACGGGAGAAGCTAAGAATCGCCGGGGAGTTCCCGATGGGCCGGTTCGATGTGAATGGTGACATCCAGGAGGTGGTGGCCTCCCGCAAGGAGGGTGTCCTTGACCCGGTGTGCGATGACGTGGCCGGCGGTCACGCTCACCTCGCCGCGCACGCGGACATGGATGTCGGCAAGCAGGCTGAGGCCGCTTTTTCGCACGCGGCATTTTTCGACATTGTCCACGCCCTCGACCGCGCGGGCGGCGGCCATGATCTCCTCGATGGTGGCGTCCGGGGCCTGCTCATCGAGGAGCTCGCCGAGCGAGGCTTTGAACATCCGGGCCCCGTTGTAGGCGATGATGACGCAGGAGAACAGCGCCGCCCAGTCGTCGGCGCTGACCCAGGCGCTGCCGCCCAGGACCGCCATCGTGATGCCGATGACGGCGGCCAAGGAGGTGAGGGCGTCCGAGCGGTGGTGCCAGGCATCGGCTTCGACCGCGCGGCTGGCAACCTCGCGACCGCGCCGGCTCGCCAGCTGGAACATCCCCTCCTTGGCGAGCACGATCAGGATCAGGACGGCCAGCGTCCACACCTGCGGAAGCGGACGGTCCGGAGCCCCGGTTAGAATTTCCCGAACGCTGTTGACCGCCACCAGCACGCCGGCCAGAAGCAGGAGCATGGCCCCGCCAACCCCGGCGAGAGATTCCATTTTCCCGTGGCCGTACGGATGGTCGTAGTCGGGCGGGCGCTCGGCATACTTGAGCGCGCCCCAGATCATCGCCGAGCTGAGCACGTCGAGGCCGGACTCCAGCCCGTCGGCGATGAGCGCGTCCGAGTGGCCGAGCCAGCCCGCAGCAAGCTTGAGGCAGGCGAGGCCGGCATTGACGATCACGCCGACGACAAGGACCTGCCGCCCGCGGGCGGAGCGCTCAGCGATCGAGGCCATGGTCAGAAGTTGCGGAAGCTCATCGCCCCGGCGGCAGGGTGGAATTCTCCGGTGGCGGGATCCTTGGCGAGGTAGGCCACGGTCTTTTCTTTTTCTTGGAGGATCGGGATCTCTCCCGGGCCGGTCCAACCTTTTTCACGGTTGGTGACAGTATAGGTCATGTTGATGAGCTCGCCGGTGGTGGTTCCGGAAGCCGAGCGGGTGACTCCGTTGACCAGCGCCATGATGTGGAGGTTCTGGCGCCCGGGCGCATCCCCCGGCTCGATTTCGATGCGGAGCACTTCGATTTGGAGGACCTCGCGGGCCGACTTCTGCATCGATTCATAGGCCGACGGCGGAAGCTCCGCGCGGGAGGAGATGGGGACAAGGATGAGGGCAAGGAAAATGAGAAGCCGGCGCACGCGCTTCTTTTCGCCTTTGACGGGTCTTCCGGCAAGCAAATCAATGCTTCCAGCGCTCAAGAGATTCCTCATGCAGGTGCCTCTTACGGAGCCGGCGGGAGAGGACCCCGTATTTCGGGCTGAAGAGGTAGGCGGCAAGGAACGTCGCGCCGAGAACGAGCACGATGGCCGGTCCGGAAGGAATGTTTGCCCAAAACGAGAGGAGCAGGCCGGCCATGGCCCCGAGCGTGCCGAGGATCGCCCCGCCCCAACCCATCACCGCGTAGGAATCGCTGAGAAGGTACATCGTCGCCGCCGGCAGGATCAGAAGGCCCAGGGCGAGCAGCACGCCGATTGCCTGAAGCGACGAGACCATCGCCAGGACGATCAGCACGACGAGCAGGCCGAGCAGCAGACCGACGCGAACCCCCTGGGTGCGGGCGACCGACGCCTCAAACATGGCCAGGAGCAGCGGGCGCTGGAAGCCGACAAGCAGGAGGAGCGTGAGGCAGCTGATCGCATACGTCGTCCACAGGTCGCCATCTCCGACTCCCAAAATGTTTCCAAACAGGAAGTGGTCGAGGCTGACCTTCACCCCCGCGTATTTGATGATCGCGATGCCGAGGGCAAACGCGACGATGTAGAGCGAGGCGATCGCGGTCTCATCCTTGATGCGCGAGCTCTGGGCGATCAGGTGCCCGCCGAGCGCAACGAAGATCGCGGCGAGGAGGCCGCCGAAGAGGAGGCCGCCGGGCGAAAGCCCGAAGAAAATTGCGGCGACCGCCAGACCGGGAAGGAGCGAGTGGGAGAGGGCGTCCGCCATGAGCGCGAGCCGGCGGATCACGACGAACGAGCCCAGAAACCCGTTTGTGAAGCCAATGAGAAGGCAGGCGACGAGCGCGCGCTGCATGAACTCGTACTGGAAAGGTTCGGCGAGCCAGCTCATGGGTGTCCGCTAAAGACGTGCGTCTGGTACGCGCGGTCGAGGTTGTCGGTTGTAAACGTCTCCGCCGTCGTACCGAAAGCGACGAGCTCGCCGTTCAGGAGAAGCACGTGGTCGAAGAGCTCCGCCACATTTTTGAGGTCATGATGCGAGGCGATGAGGAGCTTGCCCGAGTCCCGAAGCCGGCGGAGGGCGGCGGAGAACGAGGCGGAGGCATTCCGGTCAAGCCCGGTGAACGGCTCGTCGAGGAGGTAGATCTCGGCCTGCTGCGCCCAGGCACGGGCGAGGAACGCCCGCTGCTGCTGGCCTCCGGAGAGCGCGGAGATCTGGCGGTCGGCGAGGTCGGTCAGGTCGCAGATCCGGATCGCCTCCGCGACAGCCTCGCGGTCGGCGGCGCCAAACCGGCCCCATATCCCGACCGCCGGATACCTGCCCATCTCGACAAGCCCGCGGACGGTGATCGGAAAATCCCAATCCACGCTCTCGCGCTGCGGGACGTAGGCAATCGCGCTGCGGCCGGACCCGCGCTCTCGGAAAATGCGTCCGGTCTCGATCGGGAGGAGCCCGGCAATCGCCTTCAGCAACGTCGTCTTTCCCGCCCCGTTCGGGCCGAGGAGGGCGACGCATGAGCCGGCGAAAAATCCCACGCTCAGGTGGTGCACGGCCGGGATTCGGTTGTAGCTGACCGTGAGGTCCTCGAGTTTAAGAACCGGCTTCATGGAACGACATCCTCGACCGATCCGGCGCCCCAGAACGTGGCGTCCCTCGTGACCCGGCCATCCTCGCGGAGCACGACGCGCAGCGCGTGCGGGGTGTCGGCCACGGGCCATGTTGCCGAGGCGACGAGGTCTGACTCCCGGCCGATCCAAACCCGTTCGCGGGCCGAGGTAGCACCGGCGGGGGAGGTGAGAAGGGCCTTGCCCAGCGCAGAAAGCGAGAGGGTGCCCGGGGCGGAGGAGGTCATCTCAACCTCGACCCAGCGGGCGGAAGATTCCGGCGCGGCAGGCAGCGGCGCGACAACCTCCGGGGTGGGCCGGGTCAGCAGCCAGACCGGAATCCCCGCCAGCGCCAGCGCGATGGCCATCAGGACCAGCCGGAGAATGGGAGCGCCCCGCATGTCCTACTGGAGCGACTTCACGATCGCGGAGACGTTGTGGCGCATCATGCCCTCGTAGGTGCCGGCGGGGCCGGTTCCGAGGCCATCGGCGTAGAGGATTCCGCCCGGCTTGGCCCCGGTTTCCTTCGTGATCTGCTCGAGGACCTTCGGGTTTTCGATGTTCTCGGCGAAGATGGCTTTCACCCCCTGGCCCTTGATGTCCTCGATGAGGGCGCGCACCTTTTGGGAGGACGGCTGGTCAGACGTGCTGATCCCCTGGACAGGATGGATCTCAAATCCGTAATCGCGCGCAAAGTAGCCGAGCGCATCGTGCGAGGTCACCAGCACGCGGCGGTTTTTCGGCACGGCGGCAACCTGAAGGCGAACCCACTTGGCCAGTGCGGCCAGCCTTTCGTCGAAGGCCCGGGCGTTCTGGTCGTAGGTCGTCCGGCCATCCGGGTCGGCCGCCACAAGCGCATCCCGGACCTGCCTTGTCACGGCCTGAACGTTTTTGATGCTGTGCCACCAGTGCGGGTCGGGGTACTTCCCGCCAGGGCCATGGCTGTGCCCGTGGTCGTGACCGTCCCCGGTGTCGTGGGCATCCTGCTCGTTGACCATCAGCGGGCTGATCGCCTCGCCGGCCACAAGGAAGATCGGGCCTTTTCCCACACTGGATTTCAGCTTGTCCAGATAACCTTCAAACCCCAGCCCGCTCGCCAGGACCAGCGACGCGCCGGAGATCCGCTTGATGTCGCCGGGGGTCGGCTCGTAAAGATGCGGGTCGGTTCCCGGCTTCACGATCTCCACGACCGCCACACGGTCTCCGCCGACCTCGCGTGCCACATCGGCCAGCACCGTGCTCAGGGAGGCGACCTCCACCGGGCCGCCGCGAACGGAAGAAATCGCCAGCGCCGCCAGCGGGGCAAGAGCAAATACGGAAAGCTTCATGCCTCAAAAGCCTGCCAGTTTTTTTATGCAAGTCAATTGCATATAATGGGAATCGATTGCATCGCGGCGCGAATCGGTTCACAGTCGCCCTTCGCAATTTCTAAAAATATGGCTGAATATGATTTGATTGTTGTTGGGGGTGGTCCTGCGGGATACGTGGGGGCAATTCGGGCGGGGCAGCTGGGCAAGAAGGTGGCCTGCGTGGAGATGGATCGTGCGGGCGGGACGTGCCTGAACTGGGGGTGCATCCCGACGAAGTCGCTGCTGAAAAATGCGGAAGTTTACCAGCAGATGAGCCACCATGCGGAGGACTTCGGCATCAAGGTCGAGGGGCTCTCGTTCGAATGGGAAAAGATTATCGGCCGAAGCCGGAAGGTTGCGGACAAGCTGGCGGGCGGCATCGAGATGCTGTTCAAGAAAAACAAGGTCGACTACATCCGGGGCGAGGCGTCGATCCCGAAGGCCGGGGTGGTCGAGATCACCGACAAGGACGGCAAGAAGTCGGAGATCCAAGGATCGAAGATCCTGGTGGCGACCGGTGTTGTGACGCGCGAGATGCCCGGGTTTCCGTTCAACGGGAAGAGCGTGATCGGGAGCAAGCAGGCGATGGTCCTGGCCGAGCAGCCGAAGGATATCATCATCATCGGCGCCGGGGCGATCGGGATCGAGTTTGCGTACTTTTTCAACGCGTTCGGCACGAACGTGACGGTCGTCGAGATGATGCCGAACATCCTGCCTGTCGAGGACGCGGAGGTGAGCGTCGCCCTCGAGAAGTCGCTGGCGAAGCAGGGGATGAAGATCCTGACCGGCACGAAGGTCGAGAAGGCGGAGACGACGAACAAGGGGGTCCGCCTGACTTTGAGCGGGAAGGCGAACGAGACGATCGAGGCCGCGATTGCGCTGGTTGCGATCGGCGTGAGCCCGCTGATGCCGCACGGCGGGATCAAGCTCGAAACCGATGCGAAGGGCTGGCTGAAGACCGACGAAAACTACGAGACGAGCGTGAAGGGGATCTATGGGGCGGGCGACATCATCGGGCCGCCGTGGCTGGCGCACGTCGCAAGCTTCGAGGCCGTTCAGGCGGTCGAGGGGATGTTTGCGGGGAAGAAGCCGCGCAAGGTGAACGTCTTCCCCGGCTGCACGTACTGCCAGCCGCAGGTCGCCAGCGTCGGGCTCACCGAGCGCGCCGCGAAGGAAAAAGGCCTCAAATACAAAATTGGAAAATTCCCTTTCATGGCGAGCGGCAAGGCGCTGGCGGTCGGCGAGAGCGAGGGTTTTGTGAAGCTAATCATCGGCGAGAAGCACGGCGAGGTCCTCGGCGCGCACATCATCGGGGCGGATGCGACCGAGATGATCGCAGAGCTCGGCCTGGCGATCACGCTCGAAGCGACGTACGACGAGCTCATCGCGACGATCCACGCGCACCCGACGCTCAGCGAGGCCGTCCACGAGGCCGCCCATGCCTCGCACGGCCAGGCGATCCACTTCTAAGAACCGGCCGCGTAGAGAGCGTCGACCAGGGCTTTTGCCCGCTCGCCGGGCAGCACGCCCTGCTCCATCTGGTTCATGACGTAGGCGAAGCCGATCCCGGTCCCGGGGTCGGCGAAGCCGAGGCTCCCCCCGGCACCCGGATGGCCAAACGCAAGGGGAGAAGGGCCGAGGAGCGCGCGGAGCTTGGTGCCGTCGGGGCGCAGCGGGTCCATCATAAACCCCGCAGAAAACGCCGTATCGACGCGAAGGACCTGATCCAAGCCTTGGGACAGGCGGGTCGACATCCACGAGCAGGCGGCCGGGCCAAAATACGACGTCCCCTGCCACCGGCCGCCGCCGGCAAGGACCGAATAAAATTTGGCGAGGGCGGGCGCGGAGCCGATCCCTCCCATCGAGGGGATCGATGCCGAGCGGGCCGAAGGCGAGTTCATGGCGGAGGCCGCAACCAGGCCCCCCGGCGAGGCAAATGCCTTCCGGGTGTAAGAGCCCGACTGGCCCATGGCCTCCATAAATGCCGGGCTGGGGCCGCTGCCGCCTGCCCGAGCCGGCAGCATCGTCGCCGCACGCGCATGGTTTTCCTCGGGAAGGCCGATCCAAAGGTCGAGGCCGAGCGGATCGCCAAACTCGCGGCGCCAGTAGCGGCCGAGCGGGGTGCCGCCATCCAGGCGCCGAACGATCTCGTCCACAAGAAACCCAAACGTGCGCGGCCCATATCCCGGACCCCCGACGGCTTCGGTGAACGGGGCCTGATCCTCAATCGCGCGGACGACCTCCTCGTGATCGAGGACGGAGAGGTCTGTCCGGTCAAGCGCCCCGAGCCCGGCGCGATGCGAGAGCACATCGGCAAACGTGAGCGCTTCCTTTCCCTGCCGCGCAAATTCCGGCCAAACCCTCGAAACCGGAGACTCCAGGTCGACCAGATTGCTTTCCAGCGCGTGGAGCGCGCAGGCCGAGGCCATGCCCTTCGTTGCAGACCAGATGAGGACGATGGTGGACGGCTCCCAGGGCGAATGGCGCGCGGCATCGCGGAACCCCCCGCAGAGCCCGACCACCTCGCGGCCGTCCTGCCAGACCGACACTGCCGCACCGACCTCGCGGCCCCGCGCAAAGTTTTCTGCAAACGCCCCGCTGACGCGGCGAGCGATGTGGTCCGGCGAATCCAGCACCCGGGGGCTCAAAGCAACCCGCTTACCGACTTGAGGTCGGGGTCGTACTTCGCGATCTCGCGAAACTTTTTGTCCATCTCGAAGCTCGTGCGGAGCGCGGCCGCGGCCGCGTCGATATTTCCAAGCACCGCATCGTAGCAGCCGAGGTTGTAAAAAAACGTCGCCTCCTGCGCGAGGCTGGACGGCCCGCTGAGGAGGAGGCTCTTGGCTTCGGCTGTGCGGCCGAGCTCATGCAGGCAGAACGCTCCGTGGACATATCCCGTCGAGGCATCAGGGAAAAGCTCGCGCAGCCGGGCGCAGACCCGGGATCCGGTCTCCCACCCGCGCCCTCGCATGAGGATGAAGAGCCTCAGCTGGAGCACCTCCTCGCGGTCCTGGTCTCCGGAGCTCAGGCGGTCGAGCTCGGCAACCGCCTCCTCCGGCATCTCCAGTTCCATGTACCCCTGCGCTGCGAGCAGGGTGCGTTCAATTCCCATGCTGGCGACCTTACCGGGGAACCCGGGATTTTCAATGCGGTTTCTCGCTGGCCGCCTGGACGAGCTTTTGCGCGACCTCAACGCCGACCAGGCAGACGTCATCGGCCGGCCGCTCCTGGCCGGAAAACGCGGCGGCGGCGGAAACCAGCGAGTCGACCATCCGGGTCAGGTCGGATTCGCGGTGCTCCCCGACCATCCGGATCAACCGATCCCGGCCGAATTCCTGGCCGCGGGCGTTACGGCATTCAAAGAGTCCGTCGGTGAAAAGGAGGAAGAGATCGTTTTCGCGGATCGCGCGCTGGGCAACATCGTAGGAACAATCCTCAAAGAGCCCGAGCGCCGGGTTGTTGATCAGGTGCGGGGTGAGCTCAATCACCCGGCCGGTCGCACGGTCGAGGAGGAGGGGGGAGGGATGCCCGGCCGAGGCATAGGTGGCCGTCATGGCAGCCACATCCAGAACGAGATAGAAAGCGGAGACGAAGACGACATCGCCGGTGTTACGCAGCACCTCGTAGAAATGTCGGTTGAGCGAGCTCAGGACATCGGCCGGATTGCCGGCCTGCTTGTCGGCATCCTGGAGCAGGGTGGCGATGATGGCGGTGACCAGAGCGGAGCGCGCCCCGTGGCCCATCACGTCGGCGATGAAGACCCCGGCCTGGGAATCGCCCAGCTTGAGCACATTAAAAAAGTCTCCCCCCATCGTGCTCGCTGGCCGGTAGACGTGGTGGAAGTTCAGCCCGGGCCCGGGCCGTTGGCTGGCCGACGGGACCTCGGGGTACTTTCTCGGCATGAGGTTGGTCTGGAACTGCCTGGCAAAGTCGAGATCTCGCCGGATCTCGCCGGTCTTCTCCGCGATCTCGGCCTCCATTTTTTCCTGCCAGCTCAGAACCCTCCGACCCATAAAGGAAAATTCGCTGGCGAGGGCTTCGATCTCATCGCCGGTTTTGATCTTGTCCACATCCTGGAGCAGCGCGATCGGCTCGCGGGAGGAGCGGAGGTTCACAGGGGGGGAGGAACGTTCCTCCCCGAGCCTGACGGATTGAGAGATCGCTCGTGCCGCGCGCTCCAGGCTGTTGATCGGCGCGATGATATGCTGCGAGGCGATGTAGTATCCCAGCAGCACGAAGACCCCGGCCAGGCCCAACCCCATCAGAGAGAGACTTCGCATGCTGGCGCGGAGCGGTCCCAGCGCCGTCCGCTCCTCCCGGATCGCCACCGCCCACATCGGGTTCATTCCCCGGATCCGCAGGTCATCGCCCGGCTCCGTGGCAAGTCCGATCGGCGCAAACCCCACAATGACTGCCCCCTTGCCGGGAAGGCGGTCGAGAACCCATCCGGGCTCGTGCGAGAGGAACGGCTTCGTGATTGATGGAGGCAGCGAGGCCCCGAGCGGCACGAGGCCCGGATCCTCCAAACGGAAGAGCGTCTCGCCGGTGCCCAGGACCACCTCATGAACCGTCTTCATCCCACCGGCCAGCGGCTGGATCGCCTGAAAAAACGGCATGATGTTCAGAACGCCCTTCAGCACTCCCACCGGCCCGGCGCCGGGATCGCGGAGGTCGAAGAGCGGCAGGGAAATCTCGATCGCGTGCGAGCGGGCACTCTCATCAAATGTGAGCCCCTCGACATGGGCGGTATCGGCTTTTGACCGTGACGCCTCCTGCCACCAGTGCTCATCGGACTGCCCGTAGTCGCTGGTTTTGTTCGTGGCGGCCACGAGCCGGCCCAGGCGGTCGGTCACCAGAATCTCCGAGAAGCTGGAGTTCCGCTTCTGAAAATCGCGAAGCTGGCGGGCGAGATCGTTTTGCAGGCACGCCGCAACCTCGGGAGCATCCGCGGCGAGTCCGGGCCAGCGGGCGTCCAGAGCATCGGTCGTTTCCTGGCCCCCACCGCCTGGCAGAACTCCCTTCCCAAGCGCCTGGACCTGTAATCCAAGCCCTGCAAAATCGATCCACTTTTGGAGCGACTCGATCTCATGCCGCAGGGAGTAGGTGATCGAAAGAGCGAGCTGCGACGCCGTGGCTTGGCAAACGGCCCCCTGGGAATTTTGAAAGGTGCGCTCGCCAAACCAGTTGAATGTCAGGACGGCAATCGCCAGCGGGAGCAGGACCGCAACGGCCAAAATGCCGATAAATTTGGATCGTATGCTGAGCTTCACGGGGGGAAACCTCCTCGGCAGAGAGTAGCGGCATTCTTAAAAATGGCCATCATTCTTATGCGGCGGCAACGCGGGCGGCACCGGGGCTTATGTTTCAGAGGGGCGTGTCAATCGGGCGAGCAAACTACAATTTCTTCAGCAAAGCATCATATTCTGCATGGGAACCGATCCAGACCCACTCGACTGTTCCAGCCTCCGGTTTCCATCCGATTGCCCTATAATGAATGCCGACTCGAACAGAGAACCTATTTCCCTTTCCTGCAAGTTCTTTGAAGTGCAGTGAAGGATGCCGAGGATCGACCGACCACAGCAAATACGTTTTTTCAGCTAAAGACCGAATTTCGGGAGGAAGAACGTTATACAGTTTCCAAAACCGGGCGGTTGCGAGAGACTTCAACTTTGTTCGGGCCAGATTGTGAGAGTGCCCGCTTCGTTTTTTGCCTCTTCGAAAAGAAAATCAAGATCACCTGCTTTTGCGTCCGCTTCGATCCGGGCATCCCAAGCATTTGCACGCAAGGAATCAAACCAAGCCGACAACTTCCAGAATTCGGACTCAGGCAATTCCTGGATGGCGGACTCGATTTCCCCGATTGAACTCATGGCTAAAAGATAACGGAGCGCGTTCTGATTCGCAATCCTGTTTGCGCGAGCTCACGCACTGAACCCTCAAATTCTAATTTTCACCCGGCGGACACAGCCTCACGAATCCGCTTCTTGGCCTGGCTCCAATCGGAGAAAGCTGCCTTTCCTTCGGCATGCAGCTGCTCGGCTTCATGAAGCGCGTCCTGATGCCACTGCGGGGAGACGATACCTGCATCTTCAGCAGATAAATCAGCCCAGAGGGCTTCGATCAGCCGAAGTTTTTCGACTTTCGACAAAGTCTTCACGTCAAGTTCCGCAATCATGAAATCACTATATCCTGACCCACCACCAAGGCAAGGTACAGCGCTCGAAAAATAGCGAAAAAGCGGACGGACCCAGAGGGGAAACTGCGAGTCAGAGCGGTCTGTGCATACATGCCTTTGCACGCAGGCACAGACTAACACTATTCGCTCAAGCGCGGTTTCTGATGCTGCCCCTGCAGGGCAGAAGGGCTTTTCCCACAAGACCCAGGGCGGCGCTGGAGCTTGCCCTGGGCTCTGGGATGAAGCCCCGTTGGGGCTTATAAGTTCGCGTCCATCGAGCGCCCCGGCCTGAGACCGAAGCCCTCGATTGCCCGCGCGTTTGTCTGGCCTGCGGCGAAGCGCAGGATCAGCTGCGCATCTTGCCGCCGTAGACCGCGTCGTCGCCGAGTTCCTCCTCGATGCGGAGGAGCTGGTTGTATTTGGCGACCCGGTCGGTGCGGCAGAGCGAGCCGGTCTTGATCTGCCCGGCATTCGTGGCCACCGCGATGTCGGAGATCGTGGTGTCCTCGGTCTCGCCCGAGCGGTGGCTGATCACCGCCGTGTACTTGTTTTCCCTGGCGAGCTCGATCGCGTCGAACGTCTCGGTGAGCGATCCGATCTGGTTGACCTTGACGAGGATCGAGTTGCCGACCCCGAGGTCGATCCCCTTGCGAAGGAACTCGACGTTCGTGACGAAGAGGTCGTCGCCCACGAGCTGGACTTTGTCGCCGAGGGCATCGGTGAGCTTCTTCCAGCCGGCCCAGTCGTTCTCGGAGCAGCCGTCCTCGATCGAGATGATCGGGTACTTCGCGCAGAGCTGCTGGTAGTAGGCGACCAGCTGGTCGGCCGACATCTTCGAGCCGTCCGACTTCTTGAAGATGTAGGATTTTTTTTCGGCGTCGTAGAACTCGCTGGAGGCGGCGTCGAGCGCGATGAAGACGTTGCTGCCGAACTTGTAGCCGGCGGCCTTGACCGCCTTGGCGATCGTGTCGAGCGCGTCCTCGGCTGAGGTGAACGCCGGGGCAAACCCGCCCTCATCGCCGATCGCGGTCGAGAGGCCGCGCTTCTTGAGCTCGCCCTTCAGCGCGTGGAAAATTTCTGTGCCGGCGCGGAGGGCCTCCGAGAACGTCGGGAAGTCCTTCGGGACGATCATGAATTCCTGGAAGTCGATCGGGGCGTCGCTGTGGGCGCCGCCGTTGACAATGTTCATCATCGGAACCGGGAGGACCTTCGCGTTCGGCCCGCCGAGGTATTTGTAGAGCGGGACGCCGACCTGCGCGGCGGCGGCTTTTGCTGCGGCCATCGAAACCGCCAGGATCGCATTCGCGCCAACCTTCTTTTTGGTCGGGGTGCCATCGACCGCGAGCATCGTCTTGTCGAGCCCGATCTGGTCGAGCGCGTCGAGCCCGACGATCGCCGGAGCGAGAAGCTTGCCCACGTTGGCGACCGCCTTCGTCACCCCTTTGCCGAGGTAGGACGTCTTGATGCCGTCGCGCAGTTCGACCGCCTCGTGCTCGCCGGTACTGGCTCCGCTCGGGACCGACGCGCGGCCCATCACCCCCCCGGCCAATTCGACATCGGCTTCGACGGTTGGGTTTCCACGGGAATCAAGAATTTGGCGGGCTCGGACGGATGTGATCGTTGTTGCGGACATAGGATTTTTTGTTGGTTGTGTTGATGAAAGAGTCGCGCGTTAGAATCTCCTTCGAGCGGGAAGTGACAAGAAGAATTGGTGCCGGGATTTGATCGCCGTCAATTTGCCGCGCTCAATTTTGGACCCGCACCGGGGTTCCCATCGCGACGTTGGCAAAGTAGATCTTCACCATTTTTTCGGGCATGCGGATGCAGCCGTGGCTGTCCGGGACGCCGGGGAGGAACCCCTGGTGCATCCCGACCCCCGCATTGGAAAGCCGCATGAAAAATGGCATCGGAGCGCCCGCAAACTTCCCGCCCGGCGGCACGGGATCTTTTTTTGCGCTCACATTCCTCACCAGCACATTGCCGGCGCCGTCGACATAGTCGCCGTAAAGGTTCGAGACGTGATCGGGATTTTTTTGGAGGATTTTGTAGTTTCCGACCGGCGTGCCGAACCCCTCGCGCCCGCTGGAAATCGCCGAGACCCCGACCAGCTTCGACCCCTTGTAAAACGAGGCGGTCTGGTCGGAAAGGTCGATCACAATCGAGGGCGACCCGGAAACCCCGTCCCCGTCCCAATAGGAATTTTTGTCCGCGAGCGTCGAATCGCTCGAGCGGGCGATGATCGATCCGTCCTGGCCGAGGTACTTCGTGGCCCCGTTTGTGAGGCGCGTGTCGTGCGAGGCGCATCCGCCGAGGATGGCGAGACCGGTTGCGAGAAGGATCGAGTGCAGGCGATTCATGGCTGGAATTTGCGGCTAATAAGCCCGCGGGAGGGCGTGCCGTCAAGCGTGGATCAGCGGAAAACGAACCGGATGACCTCACCGTTGTCGCTCGAGCTGACGCTAAGCTCCCGAATGGTTCCGGATTCCTTCCAGACGGCAGCCCGGTAGCTGGCGGTGTGAACCTCCTGGCGTCCGTCCTTCGCCAGCTGGGAGCCGCGCCAGGCGGCGGCCAGGGCGGTCCAGAGGGCAAAGCGGTTCGGAGCCCGCGTCGATTCGCCCGACCATCCGCCGCCGGAGAGAGGGCCGGACGCCCGGAACGTGCCCTGGGAGAGCGAGGTCAATTCGAGGAGCGGGGAGGGGAGCGATTTGGTCAGGCGGATCGCGACATTTCCGGCCGCGTCGCTGGTGATTTCAGCCTCCCCGGCAAGGGTTCCACCGGCGTGTTTCCAGAGGAATGTCGCGCGGGCTTGCTGGATCGGCGGGATCCATGCCGGCTGCTCGGGGGATGTCGCGCAGCCGGCGAGGACGAGCGCCGCCCATAGGAAAACGATCGCCTTCATTTCGGTTCCAGCGCGAGCCGCGGGCAGAGGGGGACAAACTTCTGAAGCCGCACGATGGCGCGGAACAAGGCCAGCCGCCAGGTGAGGGCAAACGATGTGCCGACGTTCCCGGCCAGCACGGCATTCACGGCCGGGACGATCTCGAGGATGTTCTGCGGGTTGAGCACGGTCTCGATAAATTCCTGCCGGTACCATGCGCGCACGAAATCGAGGTAGATTTTCATCACCTTCCGCATCCGCCGCTGGTACCGCCCGAAGAGGGCGGGGGCACGGCGCGGGGCATCCAGCGCGGCGTCGATGGCATCCGCCGCCTGCTCGGCGCCCAGGATCGCGAGGAAGATCCCGCTGCTGAAGATCGGGTCGATAAACCCGGCGGCATCGCCCGCCATGACCCAGCGCCGTCCGTGGAGGGCGGCGTTGTGATACGAGTAGTCGCCGCTTGCGTACACCGGCGTGCAGCGCTCGCTCCGGGACATCCGCCCGGCCATCACCGGCAGCCCGCGCAGGCTGTCCTCCAGCACCTTTTCCGGCTCCTGCTTGAGCGCGCGAAAATCCGCCGTGTCCATCACGACGCCGATGCTCATCTTGGATGCGCTGAGCGGGATCATCCAGAACCATCGGCCCTTCGTGCGAACCATCCGGGTGAGCGTGCCGTCGATTCCGTCCGGACGGTCGACGTTTTCGTAGTGCGCGTAGACAGCAAACTTCTGGAGCCCGTCGTAAGCGGATTTGAGCTGGAGCTGCGAGCCGAGGACGGTGTGGCGGCCGGAGCAGTCGATCACGTAGCGCGCCGAGACCGGGCCGGCGGAGGTCGCCAGTTCGGCCGACTCCTCAGAAAATTCCACTCCGGTCACCGAGATCCCCTCGCGCACGTCCGCTCCGGATTCGCGCGCGTGGTCGAGAAGGATTTTGTCGAACTCGGCGCGGGTGACCTGAAAAGCATAATCCCCCCTCGGGCGGAAGCCGTCTTTAAAATAGAAGTGGGATTCCTTCTCCCCGCAGCCGGAGGCGATCTGCGCGCCAAACTTTTTGACGAACCCGGCCGCCTCGATTTTCGGCATCACGCCGAGGCGTTCGAGCGTGGCCATCGAGCGGGGGAGGAGGGACTCGCCGATATGGAACCGGGGGAACGTCTCCTTTTCGAGGACGACGACCTTTCGGCCGGCCTGGGCAAGGAGAGTGGCCGCCGTGCTTCCCGCCGGCCCGCCGCCAATGATCGCGACATCAAACCCCATGGTCGGGTTCCCTCCACCGGCAGGCGTTCGGTGCCTGCACGCCGATCTGATCGAGGATCCGCCAGACGACGGTGTCCGCCAGCGCCTCAAAGGAATCCGGCCGGCTGTAAAACGAGGGCATCGCCGGAAGGAGGATCGCCCCCGCCTCAAGGACGGCGACCGCATTTTTCGCATGGATGAGGCTCCACGGGGTCTCGCGGGGCACCAGGATCAGCTTGCGCCGCTCCTTGAGAAAGACATCGGCGGCGCGGAGAGTGAGCGACTCGCTCGTCCCGTGCGCGATGCGCCCGAGCGTGCCCATCGAGCACGGGCAAACAACCATGGCGTCGAAGAGGGCGGACCCGCTCGCGAACGGGGCGTTCATGCTCTTGTCCGAGTGTTCGGTGACGTTTGGCGGCAGCCGGAGCCCGCCGGTTTCCTCGTTGACCACCTGCTTGGCGTAAGCCGTCAGCACCAGGTGCAGCTCGTGCTCGGGGCCGCCCAGATAATCCAGAAGACGCTGCAGATAAATCGTGCCGCTCGCTCCGGTCGCTGCCAGGACAATTCGCATAAAAAATTAGAGGAGGTCGTTCTCGTGGAGGAGCCCGCGAAGCCGGTTGGTCTTTGCCAGCAGCTCCGCGTAGCGCCCGGTGTTTTTGATGTCTGGCTCGACGCGGGTGGATTCGTCCAGCTCCACGATGCGCGAGCAGATGCCGGCCAGGTCGCGGCTGCCCTCGTGCGTCCACCCGGCCTGGACGGCGGCCCCGAGCCCGGCCCCTTCGCCGCTTCGCAGGCACACGACCGGAACGCCAAAAACGTCGGCGCACATCTTTCTCCAGACCCGGCTGTTGCTGCCGCCGCCGGTAAGGCGGATCTCCGTCGGCGAGACCCCGAGATCACGGAACCGCCCCAGCCCGTATCCCAGGCCGAGCGTCACCGCCTCGGAGGCGGCCCGGGCCAGGTGCGCAGGCGTAAAATTCTGAATCGTCAGCCCGTGGAGGACGCCGGTGCCGCGGGGAAGGTTCGGGGTGCGCTCGCCGGTCAGGTACGGGAGCATGAGGAGCCCGTCGGCGCCCACCGGAACCGACTCCAGGGCCGCATCCAACGCCGCAAAATCCCACGCGAAGAGGCTGCGGATGTGCTCGGTGATCAGGGTCAAGTTCATCGTGCAGACGAGGGGCAGCCAGCGGTCGGTGCTGTCGCAGAACCCGGCGACCTCGCCGTGCGTGTCCACCACGGGGGTCTCCGAACACGCGTAGAGCGTTCCGGAGGTTCCCAGGCTGGCCGTGACGACCCCGGCGCGGATGTTGCCGGTCCCGATCGCCCCCATCATATTGTCTCCGCCGCCGGCGCTCACGATCACGTCGCCGGAGAGCCCCCACTCCGCAGAAAGTGCCGGCTGCAGGTGGCCCGCCGCCTGCGCGGAGGACTGGAGGGGCGGCAGCTTCTCCGCCAGATCGGGCGCGATCCAATCCACCACGTCGCCCGCCCACTCGCGCTTCGAGATATCCAGAAGCGCAGTTCCCGACGCATCACCAAATTCCATGACCGCGCGCCCGGTCAGCCAAAAATTCAGGTAGTCGTGCGGGAGGAGAACCGTTCGGGTTTTTGCCCAATTCTCCGGCTCATTTTGCCGCAGCCAAAGGATCTTCGGCGCCGTGTAGCCGGGGAGCATCGCGTTGCCGGTGCGGCGGATGATTTCCTCCGCGCCGCCAAAGTGCCGGGTCGTCTCCTCGCATTGTGCGGCCGTCGAGGTGTCGCACCAGAGCTTGGCCGGCCGGATAACCTGGCCATCCCCATCGAGCACGACCAGCCCGTGCTGCTGGCCGCTGACCCCGATTCCTTTGACCTCGCCCTTGCGTCCGCCCAGCTGGGAAAGGACCTTGCGGACCGTGGAATCCGCCGCGGAGACCCAGTCCCGGGGATCCTGCTCCATCGCGCCCGGCGGGAGGTTGGGAATAAACCCGTACGCCTGCTGCGCGGAGGCCAGAACAGCGCCCGTGGTCCAGTCAACCGCGATGGTCTTCGTGCTTTGCGTGCCGCAATCAATTCCAAGGAAAATCATAGTGCCCCGTGGTGGAGCCCACCAACATATCGCACGCATCGATTTCGTCGATCCCGAGTTTTGCCGGCCGGCGGGAAATTTCGGGCGCCCGAAAGTTGCAGGTCTGTTCGGCGGAGGGCCTCCGGGTTCGGAGTTCCGCCTTCAGGCGGCAGGCGAGTGGGGAGGCAGCCTGGAAAGCGCCGCCTGAAGGCGGAACTCCAAACAAGCTCCCTCAAGGCGCAGCCCGCTTTTGCAATTTTCGGGCATGCGCCCGGAAAATTTCCCCCAAGAAGATTGTGAATGTCCGGCGCTCTGCTAGTTTCCGACCCAGGATGAACCCCACTCCAGCCAGCGGACAAGAGCTCGACAATCCCGACCGACTCGATGTTCTCAACGAGCTGGGCCTGCTGGATTCCCTCCCCGAAGAATCGTTTGACCGCTACACCCGGCTGGCGGTGGCGATGCTGAAGTCGAAGGTCTCACTGATCTCGCTGGTCGATGACGAACGTCAGTTTTTTGTGAGCCAGCAGGGGCTTGAAGGCCCGCATAAGGAAATACGCGGGACACCGCTTACACACTCATTTTGCCAGCTTGTCGTCCGGCAGGCAGTTCCTCTCGTGGTCGAGGACGCGCGCACCGATGAGCGGGTCCGCGACAACTTGGCGATCCGCGATCTCGGTGTGATTTCTTACCTTGGCATCCCCGTGACCTCGAAGGAGGGGTACGTGATGGGGTCTCTCTGCGCAATCAACCCCGAGCCAAGAAAGTGGTCGGAGCAGGATCTGAGTATTCTGTCCGACCTAGCTGGTGCCGTCTCCACCGAAATCCACATCCGCCAGAGCGAACTGGCCGTCAAAGATGCCTTGGGGCTTTTGAGGGATGCCGAGGAACTGCGGGAGAAAAGCCTGAAAATGCTGGTCCACGACCTGCGCACTCCGGCAGCGGCGATCATCTCGCTGACGGATCTGCTCGAATCTCCGGGCTCGGTCCCCGACCAGCAACAGCTCGTCCTGGCTTGCCGGGAGTCGGCGCAGCAGCTCCTGGACATGATCGGCGAGCTTTTGGAAATCAATACTCTCGGTGCAGAAACGGGCAGCCAGCCGCCAATCCTTGCGGCCCTGCTCCTGCGCCACGCCTGCCGGATTGTCGAGCCGACCCTGAGGGATGCCTCGCTCCGCATCGAGATCCGCTCCCCCGAACCCGGCAGCACGGTCTCCGCGGACCCACGCCAAATCGAACGCGTCCTCCTTAACCTCCTTACCAACGCCATCAAATTTTCCCCGGTCGGCTCCACGATCGTTCTCGCGGCGCGCCAGCAGCGGCTCGGCGAGGTGGATGGGGTCCGGTTTGAGGTCGAGGACGCAGGCCCGGGGGTGCCTGAGGCGGAGAAGGAGCGGATTTTTGAGGCCGGGTTCACCGGGTCCCAAGATGCGCAGAGGGGGATGCCCTCGTTCGGGATCGGCCTCGCCTTCTGCAAGATGGTGGTCGATGCCCACCACGGGTCCATCGGGGTTGAGGACGTCCCCGGCGGAGGCAGCCGGTTCTATTTTTTCCTTCCGTCCTGATAAAGGCGGAAAGATCAGCCCGCCGGCCAGGCGGCACCTCTCCGAAAGTTGCCTCGGAGATGAGTCCCCGGCCGCCTGCCGATGCCTGTCGGTTTTCGCGTGATTCCTGAGTCTTCTTCGGGTTTGATGTCCGGGATACATGGCTAGCACGCTTGGAACACTATTTCGGATTTCGACCTGGGGGGAGTCGCATGGCGGGGGGGTTGGGGTGGTCATCGACGGCTGCCCGCCCCGGCTTCCGCTCGCCGAGGCGGACATCCAGCCCGACCTCGACCGGCGGCGGCCCGGACAGAGCGACATCGTCACGCCGCGCAAGGAGGAGGATACGTGCACGATCCTCTCGGGGGTTTTTCGCGGGGTCACGCTCGGGACCCCGATCTCGATCATGGTCCGCAATACCGATGCCCGCCCGGAGGCTTACCGCGAGATGGAGACCCACTTCCGCCCCTCGCATGCGGACTTCACGTATCAGGAAAAATACGGGGCTCGCAACTGGGAGGGCGGAGGCCGTTCGTCCGCCCGCGAGACGATCGGGCGCGTGGCGGCCGGCGCCGTCGCCAAGAAGGTCCTCAGCCACCTTTACCCCGACCTCGAAATCCTCGCCTGGGTCTCGTCGATCCACGACATCGGCTCGTCGGTCGATCCGGCGGCAGTCCGCCTCGACCAGATCGAAGCCAATCCTGTCCGCTGCCCGGATCCCGAAGCGGCCGCCCGGATGATCGAGCGGATCAAGCAGGTCCGCAGCGAGGGCGATAGCATCGGGGGGATCATCGAGGCGGTCGTGCGGGGATGTCCGCCGGGACTTGGCGAGCCGGTCTTCGACCGCCTGGAGGCCGACCTTGCGAAGGCGATGCTCAGCCTGCCTGCGACCAAGGGGTTTGAGGTGGGATCGGGGTTTTCCGGAGCGCGCCTCCGCGGCTCGGAGCACAACGATCCGTTTGCCATCGAAGGCGGCCGGGTCCGCACCACCACGAACCGCTCGGGCGGAGTGCAGGGGGGGATCAGCAATGGCGAGGCGGTCGGGTTTCGGGTCGCCTTCAAGCCGACGGCCACGATCTCGCGCAGCCAGCCCACGGTCACGGTCGCCGGCGAGGCGTCCGAGCTTGCCGCCCGCGGGCGCCACGATCCGTGCGTCCTCCCGCGCGCGGTCCCGATGGTCGAGGCCATGGCCGCCTTGGTGCTCTGCGACCATGCGCTCCGGCAAGGCGCCCTGGACGCCCTGCCCCGATGAATTTCGCCTCCCCGTTTTGGCAGGCCATGCTCTTCCTGCTCGCGGCGCTTTTCCTGCTTTGGGAAGCGTGGCGCGGGTGGCGGCGCGGGGTGATCCGCAGCGCGATCCACCTCTTTGCGTTCGCGTTCTCCGGGCTCCTCGGGCTCCTCGCCGGCCAGGCCACCGCCTTTGTCGTGGATAAGGTTTTTCCTGGCTACGGGCTCCTGGCTGGCGCGCTGGTGGGGGCATCCGTGACGCTGCTGGTGCTCGGCCTCTCCCTCCTCCTGGGGGCGCTGCTCTTCAAGCGCACCGAGCACCAGCCGTCCGGGCTGGTACGGTTTTTCTACGGCGGCGGCGGAGCATTTTTCGGGCTTCTCACCGGCCTCCTCCTCGTCTGGGGCGGGATCACGATCATCCGGACGTTTGGCGTCGCTGCCCAGATGGCGATGGGCACCCGCTCGCCGGAGGCAACCCCCCGCATCGTCAAGGGGATCCTCACGCTCAAAGAATCCCTCGAGCTCGGCACCGCCGGGCAGGCGGTCGAATCGGTGGACGTCCTCCCGGCTTCCGTCTATGACCTGCTCGCACGCATCGGGAAGCTCACCTCCGACCAGGATGCCATGATGCGATTCCTCGACTACCCGGGGGTCCAGGAAATCATGCAGACCCCGCGCATGACCGCACTCCTCAGCGATCCCGTCATCGTTCGCGCCGCCGAACAGAAGAATTTTTTCGCATTACTCGGGAGCCGGTCGCTTCTCGAGGCCGCCCAGGATCCGGTTCTGCAGAAAAAGTTCACCGAATTTGACCTGCAAAAAGCGCTCGATTACGCGGTCCCAACCCCGCAACCTTCCCCGCCATCTCCAAAAAATCCATGACCGAATACATCACCACCATCGGCCTCGAAGTCCACGTCCAGCTCAAGACCCGCACAAAGATGTTCTGCTCGTGCGCGGTGGAATACGGGGCGGAGCCGAACACGAACGTCTGCCCGGTCTGCCTCGGCCTTCCGGGCGCGCTGCCCGTGATGAACGAGGAGGCCCTCCGCCTCACCGCCCTCGCCGGCCTCATGCTCGGGTGCGGGATCGGACCGGTCTGCAAGTTCGACCGGAAAAACTATTTTTACCCCGACATGCCGAAGAACTACCAGATCAGCCAGTATGATGTGCCGTTCTGCCTCGGCGGCGCCGTCCCGCTCCACGACCTCGCGTATCCGAAGGATGCCCAGAAGACGATTGAGACGCCGGGGAAGAACGTCCGCCTCGTCCGGATCCACCTCGAGGAGGATGTCGCCAAAAGCTTCCACATGGAAACCGCGACGGGCATCGACTTCAACCGGGCCGGAACCCCGCTCCTGGAGATCGTGAGCGAGCCGGACATCGCGTCCCCGGAGGAGGCGTTCGCCTATCTCTCCGTGCTCCAGCAGCTCATGGTCTATGGCGGGATCAGCGATGCCGATATGGAAAAGGGCCAGCTCCGGTGCGACGTCAACGTCTCGGTGCGGCCGGCCGGAACAGAAAAATTCGGGACCAAGATCGAGCTGAAAAACCTGAATTCGATCTCCGGGGTCCGCCGGAGCCTGGCGTTCGAGATCCCGCGCCAGATCGCGTTCCTGCGCGCCGGAGGGGTCCTCGACCAGGAGACCCGCCGCTGGGACGATGTGCGCGGCGAGACCACGCTGATGCGCATCAAGGAAAGCGCCCACGACTACCGGTATTTCCCGGACCCCGACCTCCTACCGGTCCGCACCGAACTTCTGGCTGCGGCCGCCCGCGACCGCCAGCCCGAGCTGCCATGGGACAAGCGCGCCCGCTTTGTCGCCGACTTCGGGGTGAGCGACTACGATGCCGCAGTCCTCGCAAACGACCTCGCCCTCGCCGCGTACTTCGAAGCCGCCGCCCGCGAGGCCAGGAAGCCGAAAAACGTGGCGAACTGGATCCTGAACGACCTCCAGAGCGCGCTGTCCACCGCCTCGCTCGCGATCGCCGACTGCCCGATCCCGCCGGCCGCCCTGGATGAGCTCGTCAACCTGATCGACGCCGGGACGATCAACTCGAAGCAGGGGAAAGAGGTTTTTGCAGCGATGTTCGAAACCGGAAAGGCGGCCGCTGCGATCGTCGAGGAGAAGGGGCTGAAGCAGGAGAGCGACAGCGGGGCCATCGAGGCCCTCGCCGATGAGGTCATCGCCTCAAACCCTGGCCCGGTGGAGGAATACAAGGCCGGAAAAACTTCGGTCATCAACTTCCTCAAGGGCCAGCTCATGAAGCTCTCGAAGGGCAAGGCCAACCCGACGATGGCCGGCGAGATCCTGGAAAAAAAGCTACAATGACCATCCCCATCTCAGCGCATGCTTGAGGCTTGGACGGCCTGGATGGACCATGGGATGCTCTGGATCGCGGCGAGCGGGTGGGTCGGCTGGATCTGGTTCGTCATCCTCTACACGCTCTCGTGCGTCCTCTTTCTGCCCGGCTCCGTGCTTAGCTTCGGCGCGGGGGCGGTGTACGGATTCTGGGGCGGGACGATCCTCGTCTCGATCGGCTCGGTCGCCGGCGCGCTCGCAAACTTCCTCACCACCCGCTACCTCCTCCGCGGATGGATGGCCCGAAAATTTGCCGGCAGCCGGAAGTTTCACGCGCTCGACCATGCGGCGACCAGCGATGGCTGGAAGCTCGTCATCCTCACCCGCCTTTCGCCGATCCTCCCGCACAGCCTGGTGAGCTGCGCGTTCGGGCTCTCGCGGATTTCTTTTTGGAGATTCACCCTTGCCTCGTGGATCGGCTTTCTGCCGATCAGCGCCGCCTACGCGTACGGGGGGGGCGTGATCGGGCGCGCCGCCAAGGGCGGCCTCCACCAGGGCCCCTGGGCTTGGGCCGCCTACTCGATCGAGCTCGCGATCACGATCCTCATCACCATCTGGATCACCCGCATCGCCCATAAAGCCCTCAAATCCTACGCCCCCGAGGTCGCCGACGCGATCGCCGAAGAATCCGACCCCTCCCCATGAGCGCTCGCCGGCAGAGGGCGCATCTCCGAACGTTGCAACCGGAGCGACAGGACGTCAGGGAGCATAGGCGTCCCGCCCGTGGGGGCGTTGGTTTGGCTGCCAGTCTCCAAACAGGCGAGACGCCTGTTCTCCCTGCCAAGCAAACGGGGGGGCAGTCCTTGCCTGTTGACATCAGCACCCCAAGCGGCTCGAAGCTGCAGCGACCGTTCGTGCTCGCGCACTTCGCGATGACGGCCGACGGAAAGATCAGCACCCGCTCGCTCACCCCGTCCCAGTTTACCTCCCCGGCAGATAAGCGCCGGCTCCAGGAGGTGCGCGCGGATTCGGATGCCGTCCTGGCCGGGCGCGGCACGGTCGCTGCGGACACGATGAGCATGGGGCTTTCCGCCGCCGATCTGCGCGAGAAACGCGTCGCCAGCGGGCGCCCGCCGGTCCCGCTGCGCGTTATCATTTCAAACGCCGGCCTCCTCGACCTCTCGTGGAAAGTGTTCTCGTACCGCGAATCTCCGCTGGTCATTTTCACAAGCTCGAGGATGCCGGAGCGCGTCCGCCAGGCGGTCACCCGAAAGGCCGAGCTCTACGTCTTTTCCGGACCGGCCGTCGATCTCGGCCAGGCGCTGCGGATCCTGCGGGCCGACTTTGGCGTGAAGCGTCTTGTCTGCGAAGGCGGCGGAACCCTCCTGAGGTCGCTCGCCGAGCAGGATCTGGTGGACGGCATCCGCCTCACGATTGCGCCGCGCATCTTCGGCGGCCGCGCAGCCCCCACCCTTACCGGCCTGCCGGGAGAATTCCTCAGCCCTCTTTGCCCGTTCCGTATCGTCCGGCACGAGAAGGTCGGCGAGGAGTGCTGCCTCGAGCTGCGGCGGATCAGGCCAGCTTAAAGAGCACCTCACGGTCATATCGACCGCTTTCATTGACATTCCTCCGGCCAGTACCTACACCGCATGGCATGACTTGGATCAAGAAAACAGTCGTGATGGTCCTGCTGGTGTCGGGATTTTCGCTCAACGCCTCCGCACAGCTCACCCTGCAGCAGTCGGCCATCGAATCCTACCGCCGCCAGGACTGGACCGGAGAGGGGACGTATCATCGACTGGGCTTGATCCGGGAACAGAACCGTGCCGTAGGGCAGCTCGAAAATGAAGAGGCGACCGTCGGGGAGAATCAGGCACCCGCCGAGTTGGAGGTGCGCGCGCAGGGAATCCGGAGTGCCGCTGAGGGGAAAACTGCGGTAGGAACCGACTCGAAAGCGGCTGCGGGAACACCGCCTGCTTTTCTAGAAGGTCTGCGCGAATACGTGTCCCTTCAGGGGCGCGCCAACACGATGTTCTTCGGATCGACAAACATTCTGAACACGACCGATAATCCGATCCAGGCCGGGCAGTTTGCCGAGTTCCTCGGGGCCAGCATTGATTTCAAATACAAGAACTGGAAGCTCGCCACGGGCTACGATTATGCGTGGTTCCGGTTTTATGACGCAGGTCTTGCCGAAGGAGATTTTAACACCAGCACCCTGCGGCAGGCGCTGAGCTACGAGACGCTGTTTTGGAACAATAAGATGTCTTACACCTTCCAGCCGTTCTGGCAATACACCTCGCTGGTGAACCGCTCGACCAACCGCCAGTTCTTCGAGCAGTGGACCTATGGACTGGGCAACGAGTTTGCGGCGTTCCCTTTCCCGTGGCTCATCCCGACTTTCAGCTACAATTTTTCTTATCTCAACGCTGACGTGCCGCTCGACGTGGCAGACAAGTTCAAGCACGACTTCAACCTGGGCGTGACGTTTATCCCCATCAAGGACTTTGGCCTCTTCATTTCCCCTTCGGTGCAATTCAGCGCGGAGTCAAATATTGGAATCAATCGCATCGACACATCGTGGACTCCAACGATGGCGGTCACGATCCAGCCATTCAACTGGCTCGCGGCGGATTTTGTTGGCAGCTACACGGACTCCCGCTCCACTTTCGAAGATGCGAGCTTCACGGCCCTGTCGGGAACAATAATGGTGCGGGCCTTTTATCGCTGGTGATCCTCCCTCCCAACCAACGCCGAACATCATGAATTGGCCTTTCCGATTTGTTCCACTCGCCACCCTGCTGATAGCATCTTCCGCATGGGCAGAGCCACCGAAACCCCCTGTCGTCCCCGACGCTGCAGAGTCTGCCGCCAAGGCTGAAGCCGCTCAGAAGGCCGCTGGAAATGCTGAAGCTGCTCAAAAGGCAGCAGCAAACGCCGAGGCCGCTCAAAAGGCATCTGAAGCAGCTGAGGCCGCGCAGAAGGCCGCCAAAAATGCCGAGGTCGCGGAGAAGGCGGCACGCAACGCCGAAGCCGCACAGAAGGCTGCCAAAAATGCGGAGGTCGCCGAGAAGGCTGCGCGCAACGCCGAAGTCGCGCAGAGGGCCGCCAAAAATGCGGAGGTCGCCGAGAAGGCTGCGCGCAACGCCGAAGTCGCGCAGAAGGCCGCCAAAAACGCGGAGGTCGCCGAGAAGGCTGCGCGCAATGCCGAAGTCGCGCAGAAGGCCGCCAAAAATGCGGAGGTCGCCGAGAAGGCTGCGCGCAACGCCGAAGTCGCGCAGAAGGCCGCCAAAAATGCGGAGGTCGCCGAGAAGGCTGCACGCAATGCCGAAGTCGCGCAGAAGGCTGCCAACAATGCCGAGGTCGCCGAGAAGACTGCGCGCAATGCCGAAGTCGCGCAGAAGGCTGCCAACAATGCCGAGGTCGCCGAAAAAGCTGCCGCTAACTCGGAAGCGGCGCAAAAAGCCTCGCAGTCAGCCGAAGTGGCTCGGAAAACCTCAGATGCGGCAACGAAATTGGCCCAGGACCGCGGAGAGCAATCCCCTTCGGTACTAAAAAATCCTGTCACGGGACGCCCTCTTTTCTTATCGCGAGTTTCTCCGGAACGTCAGCCCGCCAAGCCCGCCAAGCCCGGCACACCGGCTCCTACCAGCGACCCTCTGGGCGGCGACGCAAAAAGGGGGGCGTCAGAAATATCCGCCAATCGCGCATCCACCTTGAGTGCTGCCGGCAAATCCTCCCAGCCGGCTCAGTCCCAAACAAAGGGCAAAGACACCTCGCCTCCATCGGCACCCTCAAATTCCCGCAAGGCGCTTTCCCCCGATGAGCTGAACGCCAAGCAAACCGCCGCCCCGGCTTCCGCTCCCCGCAATCCGCAGGAGGAAAAAGCCGCCGGTAAGCAGGCCGCAAAAAACCTCACCATCGAAGACCTAAAAGCCCTTGCCCTGCAGGCAAAACAGCAGGCCGAAGCGGAGGTCAGCGAAAATATCCAAGACACGCGTACCGACCTGATTTCCTCGACCGGCGTCTCGCGGGACAAAGCCCGTGCGCTTGCCGGAAAACTCGCCGGCGGCGACGAGGAGGCCAAGGCAACCACAACTCTCGTCGATCGTGCCGGGGCGACCCTCCAGCTTGTGGGCGCTGACCAGACAAAAACCCAGAAAGTTCTTGAGGAGATTATTGATCGCCGGCTCACCGATGCCAGTTCAGGCGGCACCACGGACAACCTGGTCGGCGCAGTCGTCATCGAAACCCTCACCGGCCAGAAGCCCAATGCCCAAACCCCGCGATTGGGCGAAGTCGCCCGCGCCTTGATCGACGCCAAATCCGATCTTCAACTCACTGGGCTCGAAGACACGGCTGTCGGAAAAGAAGTGCTTTCAGGCATCGTTCAGGGCGGGTTGCGCGGGGAAAAAGCCAAGGGTTTTGTCAAATCCAAGATCCAGCCATTCATCGATGCCATCGCCAGCGACCCCGCAAACCAGCCCGCTGCCGGGGGGTCAGCTCCGGTGGCCGGGGCCAATGTCGGCAATGTTCCGGCGGCGGTGGACCGGGGCGCTGCTGGTATTGGCGGTCAGGTTGCCAAAGCCCCTGTCGCCGTCGAGGTTTCGGCTCCAGCGGCTGGCTCCCAACCTGCGGAAACCGCCACGGCACCAGTTGCCTCACAAGCCCCCGTGAATGCCGCGGTGGAGGCTCCGGCTGCCGTCGAATCCGCGCCGGAACCCGTTCAGAATTCCCAGCCAGCTCCCGGCCAGCAATCTGTCGGAACCTCCGCGCCCGCCCCAGGAGTCAGCGATTCGACCTCCTCCCACACGACGACCTTCGAAACGGATGGCCCCCGACTCATCTTAACCGAGCGGGATGAAAATGGGAAGGTCGTGGAGACAACCATCATCATCGACATGGGCGACGGACGGGAGAGCGTGGTCGTCAAGGATGCCAACGGCAACGTCACCGACGCCTATGTCCAAAATGGGCCGCAGGAAACGGTTACCACTGCCCAGCGCGGCGGAGGTGGAGAGACCCAAGAGTCTCAGCCTGCCAGCACCACCGAGTCGACCCCGGCCGCAGAGGGAGATCAGCAGGAGGGGGAGCAAGGCGACTCTTCCACGGCCAGCGCTTCCCCCACCCCGCCTCCTGCGGAGGAGGAGGGCGATGAACCTGCGGCACCTGCGGAGACCTCGGATTCCCAGACCGCGAAGGATTCGACGCCCAACCCCGAGGCCGCCGACCAGGGCACGGGCATGGAGCTCGCCGAGAAGACGGGCGGTCGCTTGGGCGGACAAGAGGCTCGTAATGCCCGGCGCGGACTTGGCCTAGCGGCCTCCGGCGGGGGAGCCGCAGGGCCTACAAATCCGGAATCGACAGCGTCCTCCGGAGTTCTCCTGACCCCAGAGGAGCAAAAGAACTTCCAGCGACTGCTCAACATGAAAACGGGCGGTGGAGTCACGAATCCCTCTCCTCTCGACGAAGGCAGCACGGCTGTGACCGAGCGCGATCTGCGGGAACTCGGGCTCCGCGGCAACGGAGGGGCAAAGGGGCCCACCGAAAACAGCGGACCTCCCCCTCCACAGGACCCCGGCAGCCCGATCGCCGGCTCAGGCCCCGCACCGGCTCCCGGCCCGGTCTCCGCCGCAGCCAAAGGGATCCAATCCCAAATCAGCGATTCCTCGGTCCGCATCAAAGCAAATATCCAAGAAGTCAATCCCTCGCGCTGAGGTCGTTTTGATGATCCGGGTCTTCAAGAGACCTGCAGGGAATTGAAGCATGCAGCCTGGAGCTGCGGCGAATCAGGCCAGCTTAAAAAGAACCTCGGCGAGGACCATTCTATCCATTCAGATCGGTCTGTTGCTATGCGTCGGAATTCGGTCGCCTCACCGCCCGCCTTCAAAGTAGAAGGGAAGCATGCCGTCCTATGAACCCTGTTCTGATCGTTTCTGCATTTTCCGTGCAGCCCGGCTGACGGCCATTTGCCTCGCAGCGGCACTGGGCGGGTGTGCGGCGGTTCCTGACGAACCGACGCCAAACCTCGGGATCCTCCGGCAGGAGTGCGTTTCCTGGCATCAATCGGGCGGCTATGCGGCGGCTTTTGCGCGGGCTGCCGAACAGGCCGGCCGGATCGCCCGGCACATGCCGGTCACCCTGGGAAAAACGCCTGTCTAAAAAAAACTGTGGGTGAAACTGGGTTCCGGTAATTTTCCAAGAGCATGATAAAGAGCGACTTCGCGAGCGTTTTCCGTGCGGAAGCCATAACTGCGTTTCAGCGTCAGTTTC
>Ga0247835_1000416_pt1 | contig 61634 bp, 52 predicted proteins | sample LaCtaG_3_FD_189912 | JGI IMG/M metagenome (GOLD analysis project Ga0247835, IMG submission 189912) | Freshwater microbial communities from meromictic Lake La Cruz, Castile-La Mancha, Spain - LaCruzMarch2015_13.5m | ecosystem: Environmental > Aquatic > Freshwater > Lake | place: Spain: Castile-La...
TCAAGAGTTTCTGACCACCCGGTGCATCACCTGTCGGGTGGGCGCCTGCGGCTCCAAGACGGCACGTAAGATGCTGATGCACTTATGGCTGACGGCTGACTGCTGACGGCTGACTGCTCTTTCCAGGATAAAGTCTCAAAACAGTCTCAGCCCCCCCCGCCGATCCTGAGACTATGTTTGCGTAGAGTCCGTCACCTGTGCCCACCGGATGGCGGCTCGGCCAGTCGAGTTCCCAGTGACGAGCAGGTGAGCGGCCAGCCGATCCCCCCGCCCGGGCGCGATCAAGAGTGATGTGGTCACAACGTCCACGAAGGCCTCCCGGGAGATCCTTAAATGACGCGCTGCACCGATGCCCCTTCCACCCGGCACCGCCGCCTGAGCGGCTGGCTGCCCGGCCTGCTGGCGCTCCTGTCGCTGGCGGCCTTCTCTCCGGTCTCCGCCGCCCCGGCCGGCATCGACTGGCAGATCGTGAACTATTCGCTTGATCTCACATGGAATTCCGTCGCCTACGGCAACGGACGGTTCGTGGCGGTAGCGGCTAGCGGCACCGGCAACCGGGTGATGACCAGCCCCGACGGCATCGCCTGGACCGTCGGCGCCTCGGCGGCAGATAGTAGTTGGTCCTCCGTCACCTATGGCAACGGCCGGTTCGTGGCGGTGGCGAATAGCGGCACCGGCAACCGGGTGATGACCAGCCCCGACGGCATCGCCTGGACCGGCCGGAACGCGGCGGCGGCTTCGGGTTGGTCCTCCGTCACCTACGGCAACGGCCGGTTCGTGGCGGTGGGGTCCGCCGGAGCGGTCATGACCAGCACCGACGGCTCCACCTGGACCACCTCTGCCTCGCCGGACGTCAATTTGAGTTGGAAATCGGTCACCTACGGCAACGGCCTGTTCGTGGCGGTGGCGAATAGCGGCACCGGCAAACGGGTGATGACCAGCCCCGACGGCATCACCTGGACTGCCTACGCCTCGGCGAACGACACCCTGAGTTGGCAGTCGGCCACCTACAGCAACGGCCTGTTCGTGGCGGTGGGGTCCGCCGGAGCGGTGATGACCAGCACCGACGGCTCCAGCTGGGCCACCCGGACCGCGGCGGCGAACGACGCCTGGCGATCCGTCACCTACGGCAACGGCCTGTTCGTGGCGGTGGGGTCCGCCGGAGCGGTCATGACCAGCACCAACGGCACCACCTGGACCACCCGGACCGCGGCAGCGGCAAACAACTGGACCTCCGTCACCTACAGCAACGGCCTGTTCGCGGCGGTGGCGGCTACCGGCTCGGGCAACCGGATCATGACCAGCCCCGACGGCAGCGCCTGGACCGCCCAGACCTATCCGCCCGACCAGGCTTGGGACGCCGTCACTTACGGCAATGGCCTGTTCGTGGCGGTGGCCTGTGGTGTTGCAATTTCTCAGGTATGCAACACGTCAGTCGGCAACCGGGTGATGACCAGCCCCGACGGCCTCACCTGGACCGCCCGGACCACACCGGCGGCGGACAGCCCATGGACCGCCGTCACCTACGGCAACGGCCAGTTCGTGGCCGTGGCGCAATCCGGCACCAGCCAGGTGCTGACCAGCCCTGACGGGATCGCCTGGACCGCCCGGACCGCGGCGGCGAACAACACCTGGCGGTCCGTCACCTACGGCAACGGCCGGTTCGTCGCAGTGGCGATTGGCACCGGCACCAACCAGGTGATGACGAGCCCCGACGGGATCACCTGGACCGCCCAGACTGCGGCGGCGGCGGTCGATTGGTCCTCCGTCGCCTACGGTAACAACCGGTTCGTGGCGGTGGCGTCCGGCGGCACCGGCAAGCGGGTGATGACCAGCCCCGACGGTATCACCTGGACTGCCTACGCCTCGGCGAACGACAACCTGAGTTGGCAATCGGCCACCTACGGCAACGGCCTGTTCGTGGTGGTGGGGTCCGCCGGAGCGGTCATGACCAGCCCCGACGGCTCCACCTGGACCACCCGGACCGCGGCAGCGGCAATCAACTGGACCTCCGTCACCTACGGCGACGACCTGTTCGTCGCGGTGGCGAGCAGCGGCGTCGGCAACCGGGTGATGACCAGCCCCGACGGCGTCACCTGGACCGCCCGGACCGCGGCGGCGAATAACATGTGGACCTCCGTCACCTACGGCAACAGCCTGTTCGTGGCGGTGGCGTGGAGCGGCGCCGGCAACCGGGTGATGCTATCCCGCAATCCCTGTGGCGTAGGCATCTCCCTCCCTACTGCCCGGTGGCAGCAACTGGCCCTGCCCTGCACGCCCAGCGCCAGCCCGGCCAGCGTGGTCAATGTCCTCGGCAACGACCCGACCGCCAACCTGCCCGCGGCGTCCTACACCAGCCAATGGCTGATGTACCAGCGCAGCTTAAGCGCCGGGGCCTATGCCACGCTCGCCGGCACCAGCCCACTCGCACTCGGCGCCGGGTATTGGATCAAGAGCCTCCAGGCCCCGGTCGGCGGGCAATTGACCGTCGCCGGCAGCGACACCCCGGTCGCGACCGGCGTCGCCGGCTGCCAGTCGGCGACCGGTTGTTTTATCGCCCCGGTCTACCTCAGCGGCCAACCGCTCGGCACCAAGCTGATCGGCAATCCCTTCCCCTATGAGGTCGACTGGTCACAGGTGCGGGTGCGGGTCAACGGCCTCGACACCCTGACGCCGAGTGAGGCGCAGGACGCCAACCTCCTGTCCAACCAGCTCTGGGTGTGGAACGGCACCGGCTACGACACCTGGTCCGACCGCGTGCCCAACCAGGGCAGCCTGCCGTATTTCAAGGCGTTCTGGGTCAAGGTCCTGCCCGGCGGGACGGGCCAGACCATCGAACTCTTGATCCCCGCCGAGATCTCGAGCGTCGGCGCCCCGACCCCGGGTAGCGGTGAATGGCTGGTGCGGCTCAAGGCCGGGAGCGCCCAGGGCGGCTGGAATACCCAGGTCCGGCTTGGGCAGTGGACCGGTGCGGCGACCGGCTACGACCCGGCCGACCTGAGCGCCATGGTGCCCTTCGCCTCGCCCTATCTCACGCTCGCCTTCCCGCAGCCCAGTTGGGGCACGCGCAAGGGCGACTACGCGAGCGATTTCCGCCCCGCCGACGGTCAGGCGGGGCAATGGCTCATGGACCTGCGCGCCGATCCGGTCGGCTCACAGGTCGTGCTGACCTGGGAGGGCGACCCCGCCATCCTGGCGAACTCGCGGCTGCTCGACGGGGCGACGGTCATCGATCTGGCCAATTACCCCGACGGCTACCCGCTCACCCTGTCGGGCAAGGTGCGCCGCCTGACCTGGGAGTATTTGGGCGGAAACAACTGAGACCGGCGAGTCGTCGGGTGGAGAAGGCGCGTGGCACCCCGTCGCGGACCAGGCACGGCGCTTGGCGCGCCGCATCCACCCCCCGTTCCACGCCAACTATCGGAGACCCCCGTGACCACTCACCCCTCCCGTTGTGCATCCTTGCTGCTCGCCCTGACCCTTCCCTGGGCCGGGCCGACCCTGGCGTCGCCGGTCAGTCTCTACGATAACCTCAGCCAGGACGGCGACTATATGACCGCGATCACCAACACCGAATGGGCGGCCCAGGGCTTCGCCACCACCGCCACCGCGTTCACCCTGACCACGGTGGAAGCGGCGATCTTCAGCGACACGCCATCGACTGGCACCTTCGCCCTGGAGATCTGGAGCCCGGCGGGCGGCGCCCCGGGTACCAAGGTCGCCGAGGTCTTCAGCGGCAACGCCAACCAGCTCACCGGCAGCACCTTTGCGGTGAGCGGTCTTAACCTCGCCCTGAGCGCCGGGACCAGTTATTTCCTACTGATCAAGGGCGTCAGCCTCGACGAATTCAGTAACCTCCAATGGCGCTACGCCGATGCCGCGGGCGGCACCGGTCTACCCTCGGCCTTCGCGCAAACGACCGACGCCGGGCTCAACTGGTCCACGGCGAGTGAGGAGACGCCCCAGAAGATGCGCATCGAGGCCGCCACGGAGATGCCGGTACCAGCCGTGCCCGCCCTGATGGCGATCGGGCTGGCCGGATTGCATCTGACCAGACGCCGGAGGGTCACGAGCGCCAAGGCCCCGTAGGAGAGACACAGGTCCATGCGCCAGGAGCCGATGGCGTATTCACGCTCCAGGGTCCCGCCGCTGGAGGAAGGCCGCACCGAGACCCAACGCCAGACCGCGCTCAATCTGCTGCGGCTGACCGGTCTCGACGACTCGGCGATCGCCGCGGTCACCGGCCTCGCTGCCGAGTCGGTCGCGGCGCTGCGCCGCGCTCGGCGAGGAATTCCTGTGCCTACCTCCTGCGCGCTGCCGCTGCGTGCTCGCCTTGGCTGAACACGCGGCGAGCGAGGAGGAATTGCTGCCGGCGGACGGAGGAGTTTGCCGACTCGACCGCCCGCGGCTATACTCGATACGAAGTCCACCGCTCCCCTGGAGCGCGCATGAGCGAACTGCTCGACCCCAAGAACGACTATGTTTTCAAGCGCCTGTTCGCGGACGCTCTGATCGAGCTGCGTAAGGCCGACCGGTTGGGCACGCCGACGGGTGCGCTCGCCGACTGGATCGCGCTATTCAAGCACTGGAACGAGGAGCAAGCCATGTCCCAGATCGCCGACGAGTCCGTGCGCGCCGCGCGCGAGAAGCTCGTCTCCTTAAGCGCCGACAAGGAGACGCGTCGGCTCGCCTTCGTGCGCGAGCGTGCGCTGCGCGACGAGCGCACCCTGCTGCGCGAGGCACGGGAGGAGGGGCTCGCGGATGGCGAGGCCAGGGCAATGCGTGCCGCCGCGGTCAATCTCGTGCGCAGCACGTCGCTGGACGACTCGACCATCGCCGCCGTGACCGGCCTGCCGGTCGAGACTGTCGTCAGCCTGCGGCGGGGCGCCTCAGACTGACCGAGCGGAGCAGCGCGGGGTTTTCAGGCACAGGAATATCCCGCGCTCGAGTAAAGTCTTCCAGGACCCTGGCGTCAAGGTTCCGGTGGCGGAACCGCTGCGCGTTCGTCCCGAAGGCCCGATCAGGCGGCAACGTCCAGCCGCCGCTCCCGCCGGGCTCGGTCACGGACGGCTGGTCCACACCGGCGCGCGCACACCGAGCCGGCGCCAATGCTGCGAAAAGGTCGACCCGCCCGACGCCTGGGAGCGCGAGCGCGACCGGCGCATCAGTGCGCTCCAGGGGCGCGGGAATGGCGATGTGGAGGACTACCGGCGGCAGTGAGCGGGCCGCTTGCGCTGGGGTGGCCGAGACGCCTGGGGCTCCGCGGGCCGCGCTACTGCGCCGCGATCCGGTTCAACCGCTCCCGCTGTTGCTCGAAGCCGGGCATCAGCCGCGCCAGCAAGGCCCAGAAGCGCGGCCCGTGGTACGCCTCACGCAAGTGGCAGAGCTCGTGCATGATGACGTAGTCAATGCCCTCCTTGGGCGCCTTCATCAGCTCCAGATTCAGCGTGATGGTGCCATCCGCGCTGCAACTGCCCCAGCGCTTGTGCATACGCTTGATGCGCAGGGTGGGCAGCGCGATGCCCTCGCGCGCGGCGCGGGCGTGACAGACGGCGAGGCGCTCGCGGAACACCTCCTCAGCACGATTGCGATACCAAGCCTCCAGCCGCCGTTGCACCAGGGCCGGCGTGGGTTCCAGGCGGGTCGTGACGCGGAGGTACCCCCGCAGGCATTTCACGCTGTCTTCCAAGCCTGGTTCCGCGCGCAGCCGATATTGCCGCCCGAGGTAACGGTGCGTCTCACCGTTGACATAGGCGCGCGGTGGCTGCTTGGGCAGGTACAGTTCCAGTTCACGCCACTGCTCGCGGATCCAGGCCCCGCGTTTGTGCACCTTCGCGCGGATCGCCTCCGCGTCGGCCCCCAGCGGCGCGACCACACTCACCCGCAGGTCGGGATGCACCGTCAGCGCGAGCGTCTTGCGCCGGGTATAACGGATCTCGTAGGCAATCTCGGTGCGCCCCCAGCGCACCCGGTCGTGCTCTGGCGCCGCCGCGACCCTGTCCGCGTCCGTATTCACCGCGCGGCCCGTTTGCGGGCAATGTCCAGGCAGCGCTCGATGATCATATCCATATCGGCCGCCTCCAGGGCCAGGCCGGCGCGGTCGCGCACTTCAAACAGGTGATCGTCGATCGCGTTGGTCATCTGCTGCTGCACATCGGCGTTATGCATCCAATCGCGGATGCTGCGCGCGGTGACGATCTCCTCGATCGCCACTGCCATGGTCACCGCCAGCGCCGCGCGGGTGGCGGCGTCCGGCTGCGGATAACCCTCCAAGATCTCGCTGACCACGCCAAAGAACGCCTGCGCCGTGGGCCGCCCGCGCAGCGGCTCCGGGATGCCCTCCTCGAACCCGCGCACGATGGCGTCCTGGTAGCCCTGGACGCGCTTGAGGTACTCCACCGCATCGATACGCCCGGTGCGGTAGGCGTCGATCGCGTCCTGCACCAGGGTCGCGAAGCGCTTGTACCTGGTCGGGTCTTCGTCCATGCGCTCAGTGATAGTGCGCTGGGTGCGGCTGGCGATGGTGTCCGCCTTGGCCGCCGTGCCCTTGACCCGCTCCACCTCGGCCTTGAACACATCGACCTCGAAGATGTTGACCGGCGCGGTCAGCACGGTCACGTCGGGCGCCGCCTGGATGTGCGCGTCCATGAGCTTGCGCACCTGCTGCTCGTAGGCGCTGTAGTCCACGGTCTCCGCGTAGCGCTGCTGCACCGCGTGGCGCAGCCCCACGAACAACGCCAGGTCCGCCTTGTAACGGTCGATGCGCTGCGCCGCCACCAGTTCAAAGAAGCGCTCACTGCCCAGGGCCACCGCCAGGGTGCGCACGTACGCGCGCAGCGCCGCGTAGAAGTCCGCGCGCACGTCGGCGTCCGCCAGGTGGCGTTCCATCGCCTCGCGGTCGTGCTGGTTCGCCACGTCCTTGAACACCGCCCACAGGTCCGTGTGGCGCTGCGGGAGCTGGGCGATTTCCGCCTCTACCTCGATCAGCGCGCCCGTCAGGTCCACGTCCTTGGGGTCGAACGCCGCCAGCTTATCGTAGGTGCGCAGCGCCTCGTTGAGCTTGCCGAGCACCCCGCGGTAGTCGATCAAGAGGCCGAAATCCTTGCCCTCGAACAGCCGGTTGACGCGCGCAATGGCCTGCAACAGGGCATGTTCCTGCAGCGCCTTGTCGATATAAAGCACGGTGTTGCGGGGTTCGTCGAACCCGGTCAACAACCGGTCGACCACGATCAGGATCTCCACCCCGTCGGCGCGCGAGAACGCCGCCAGGGTGTCCTCGTTGTAGCGCTTCTCGGTGCCGTGGCGGTCCATCATTGCCTGCCAGAAGGTCTTGACCAGTGCGTCTTCGACACGCAGGTCCGGCTTCGACATGATGACCGCGACCTCCACCGCCCCGAATTCCTCGAAAAACTGCCGGTAGCGGATGGCACTCTCGCGCGAGTCAACCGCCAATTGCGCCTTCAACCCCCGCCCCTGGAAGTTCTGCACGTAATGTTCGCCGATATCGAAGGCGATCATCTTCAGTCGCTGTTCGGCCCGCGAGATTTCACCCGCGCTCGCCATGCGCCGCTTGAGATCCGCCGTCTGCGCCGCGTTCAGGTGCCGGGTGACGCGCTCGAACCAGCGGTCCAGCGCGTCCTTCTGCACCTCCAGTTCGACCAGGCGCCCCTCGTAGAGCAGCGGCACCACGGCGCCGTCAGCCACCGCCTCGCGCATGGTGTAGCGGTGGATGAAGCCGCCGAAGCGCGTCGCCGTGTTCTTCTCCTTTTTCGTCAACGGGGTCCCGGTGAAGGCGATATAGCAGCCATTGGGGAAGACCCCGCGCATCAGCGCCGCGGTCTCGTTGTAGTTGCTGCGGTGGCCCTCATCGACCAGCAGGAAGGTGTTCGGGTCCGGGTCGCAAAGCTTGTAACGCTTGGCGGCGGTCTCGAACTTGTCGATCACGGTGGTAATGACCGGCGCCGAGCCCTGGGTGATCAACTCCGCCAGGTGTTGCCCGCTCCTGGCCCGCACCGCGGTCTTCCCGCACGCCTGGAAGGTCCCCCACAACTGGCGATCCAGGTCGATCCGATCGGTGACCAGCACGATACGCGCGTTCACCAGGCCCGGGTGCACCGCCAGGGCCTTGGCGAGCATCACCATGGTCAGCGACTTGCCGCTGCCGGTGGTGTGCCAGATCACGCCGCCTTGGCGCACCCCCGCGTGCAGTGCCTCGATCCGCCGCAGGGTGTCCTGCACCGCAAAATACTGCTGGTAACGCGCCACCTTGCGCGTGCCGGCATCGAACACGACATAGCAGTAGACGAACTCCAGCAAGCGCGCCGGCCGCAGCATCGCCCACAGCACCCGGTCCTGCTCGGTCGGTAAGCGCTCAGTGCCCGCCGCGGCGAAATAGGGGCAGGCAACGCCGGCATCGGCCACAGCGTTCAGGCCCGACGCGAACAGCTTTTGATGCGTGTCAGGCGCAAGACGATGGTTGACCGCCGCCTGGACGGCCGCCAGGTCCTCGTGCTGCTCGCGCCAACCCGCCCAAAACTTCCTTTGGGTGCCGACCGTGCCGAACAGCACGTCATTGACCGAGGTCGCCAGCAGGACCTGCGCGTACTGGAACAGGTGCGGGATCTCATTGGCCTGCTGGCAGGTATCGAGGTAGTCGATCGCCACCTGCACCTGCGGCTTGCCGCCGGGGTGGTCCAGGTCGCGGCGCTTGCACTCGATCACCGCGAACGGGATGCCGTTGACGAACAACACCAGGTCGAGCCGTCGCGTGGTCTTGGAGGCGCGGCACTCGACCGCGAATTCGGCCGTGACATGGAAGCAGTTGCGGTCCCAATGCTCCCAGTCGATGTAGTGCAGCGAACGGCCCTTGCGCTCGCCCAGCACACTCTCGTCCAGGCTGGTGCCCAGGGTCAGCAGGTTGTAGACAATCTCATTGGTATGGATCAGCCCGTCGAAGGTCACATCGAGCAGCCGCCGCAGCGCCTCATCGAGGCTGTAGGGCGAGAAGGGGTAGACCGTGCCCCGGGTCTCGAAGCGGTTGTGTTCCTCGAGCCAGGGCCGCAGGACCCCGGTCAGCACCGTCCGGTCCAGCCGGCCGCCGCGCAACGCCAGCGCCTCCGCGGGGCTCAGATAGGTCCAGCCGAGGGACTCCAGCACTTGGATGGCGGGGAGCTTGGAGTCGAGGTCTTCCAGATAGGGCGACACTGACATGGCGGGCTCCAGCTCAGGCGAGGTTCCAAAGGGGGTGGGCGAACCACTCCGCAGGCAACCCCATCCGCGTGAGCAGGGCTGGTTCACCGTCGAGTGGCTCCAGCAGTTGTTCGATTGCCGCCTGCCAATCCTGGCCGGCGTGATGGCGACTGAGCAGTTGCCGCAGGATCAACAGCACGCCCCAAAGGCGATTGCGGCATGGGACGCCTGGCGGCATCCAGTGGCGATCATGTCGAGGCACTTTGGGTACGATGCTCAGTAGCGCAGGGCAAAGGTGTTGCTGACGGCGCAGCGGACGGCGACCTCAACGCGCTCGATCGCGTCGAGCAGCGTCAGGCGCAACCGACGGTCCATCTCGTAGAGGCTAAGCACCGTCTCGAACGCGGCGCCCGGCGTGTACTGCTGGTCGGAGCGCTTGAACGGGAGGCAGTAACCGGAGAGGCGGTAGTAGCTGACCTGCTGGAGCGCGACCAGCGCCGCCTCCGGGTTGGCGACGTCGATGCCACGTTCGCGCAGCAGTTGCAGTTGTTGCGCCAGCGTGCAGGCGGGCTTGTCGTAGGGTCTCATGGCAGACCCCAGGCAAAAAAATACCCGCCAGGGTTGCGCATCACTTGCCTGGAAGTGCTTCCAGGTTCGGAGAGGCGTGGCGGGTCTGTTACGCACAGTATAGGTTCTGTGACTGTAACGAGCAACGGCATCAGGAAAAACCGACATGGATTTGCGTCAACCCTTCCGGACACCCGTCGGACACTCGGCCTGGGCGCGCGCGCTGACGAACGGGCCGCGACCGGTTTCGCGCTTGAAGAGGGGCAGACGGCCTCCAGAGGATCTGGGGTAGGGCGAAACGAGATTGATTGCTGGTCTAGCATTTTGTGTGCTGCCGCCCTATGCTTACTCGTAAGGACTGGGCTTTACCTGGTCGAAAAGAGGGCTTTGGACTTGTTCCGAGGCCCTTTTTTTATGGGAATATTTTGTAACTCAAGACCTTAGTTTCGGCAATGTCCGCCGCGCGACTGGCTTGCGTGGGCCGGAGGTGGGTAGGTCGGGTTAGCGAAGCGTAACCCGATGGCTAAACTGCCGTGTCGGGTTACGGCGCGCGCCGCGCTCAGTGCGGATGCCACGGACGGAAGGGCGCGCCTAACCCGACCTACCGGCTGACGAACTGACCCTGAACCTTATCATCGTCTCGGCCAGCGGTGGTCCGTCCGCAACCGGAGGTCGAGGCTTCAGCCGGTGGCAGTTCGCGACATATTCAAGAGAAATCAGTGGCGTCTGAGCGCCGAACCGGCTAAAGCCTCGACCTCCAGTGGCCGGAACGACGACCGAGGTCAGTTGCGCACTCATGCGACTACCGCCGCGGCCTGGTCCTGCGGCGTCGGTGCGGGCAGCGGTACCCGCACCTTGCCGGTCAGGAGTTGCTGCATCAGGCCCCTTTTCTGGGTCTTGAGGGCGGCGAGTTGGGCGCGCAGCAGGTCCAATTCGCGGTCCATGTTGCCAAGAAAACGGCCGATGCGGACCTGTTCAGGATATGGCGGGATCACGAATCGCAGCCCGGCCAAGTCCGCGTAATAAATCCGAATGCGCACGCTGCCGTTGCCGCCGGCGGTCATGTAATGCGCCCAGCGATGCGTTTGGCGCAGATAGTCGAAATAATTCGCGTCCAGTTGACCCTCATTGCAGGCAAACACGACATAGTCGGGACTCACCAAGGCCGGGGAGTCGCCTGTCCACATGCACAAGGAGCCGACATTGATACGCATCGGGTTATAGGCGAAGGCGCGCGGTTCGATGATCTTATACCGACCCAGCGATTCGGCGATGGTCTGTTCGCGCATGGGGATCATGCCGACCGAATTGGTTACTGCCCGAACCGTTGTCCGGTCGAGTTCGCCGTTGTTACGACGACTCGATTCGGTTGTCACCTCGCCCAAAGCTACCTCCCGCCAGGGCTCGGAGAACCCTGGAAAACGCCGGTTGCCGGTCAACAGTTGGTGCATCAGGCCCTTGCGCAGCTTCTGCTTCGCGGCAATCAGGCGTTCGGCGGAAGATATAGCGCGGTCCCAGAGCGTGAATGCCTCGGCGATGCGTTCTTGTACTGGTAGTGGAGGAATCAGTATCGTGAGACTCAGAAAATCATCCTTCGAGATGTTCTTCATGCTGTTGCTGGTGCCAGTAGCAAGTTGCGACAACCGATAGCGAACGAGGGGGGAGGCAAGGAGTTGGGCAAGCCACTCTGGCGACGTCAGGCGCTCAGCATGAAACTTGATCTGCCAGAGCTTGTCGGACAGAAAAAGTTCCGGGTAATCCTTTGGCACCAGTGCGCTGGCGCCTACAAGGCTGGGCGAGTTACTCCGACTGACGATGATGTGGCGTCGCCGAGGAGATTCTGCGACACGGTGAAGGTCACCTGGGATCACCGGTTTGCATTCGTCTGCATCGAACACCATCGACGAAACGCAACTCACTTTCAAAACTGCAATTTCACCATCCCGCTTTCTTCGATCAACGCCATTTACGCTTACTCCAGCATCAAGCGAACACACAAGATCCCCGACGCGACCGCGAGTCCAGCCGAGCTCTAACGACCGGCTCACAATCCCAACTCCCTCAACGCCGCCGCCATCTCCCCCCGCACCTTCACCAACTCCGCCTCGATACCGGCAATTTCCTGCTGTACCGCCCCAATGTCGACCTCATCGGCTTCCTCAAAGGTATCGACATACCGAGGAATATTCAGATTGAAGTCGTTCTCAGCGATCTCCTCTCGACTGGCGACATAGGCATACTGGTGCACGTTCACCCGCGCCCGGTAGGCCGCGACGATCTTCGGCACATCCACATCGGCCCGCAGCCGGTTCTGGTTCTTGTCCTGCGCAAACTCCCGGCTGGCGTCGATGAACAGCACATCGGTACGCGCCCCGGGCCCGTGGCCGCGGTCGCGCCGAAAGAGCAGGATCGCGGCCGGGATGCCGGTGCCGTAGAAGAGGTTGGGCGGCAGGCCGATGACGGCATCGAGCAGGTTTTCCTCGATCAGGGCGCGGCGGATGCTGCCCTCGCCGCCGGCGCGGAACAGCACCCCATGGGGCACCACCACGCCGACGCGGCCGCTGCCCTCGGTGGTGGTTTCGATCATGTGGCTGATGAAGGCGTAGTCGCCCTTGCTCTTGGGCGGCACCCCGCGGTGCCAGCGGTTGTGGCGCTTCTGTTCCTTGTGGGCCTGGTCGGCGCCCCACTTGTCGAGTGAGAAGGGCGGATTGGCCACCACCACCTCGAAGCGCATGAGGTGGTCGCGCTCCAAGAGCTTCGGGTCGAGCAGGGTGTCGCCCCACTCGATGCGCGGGTTGTTCACGCTGTGCAGGAACATGTTCATCATGCACAGCGCCCAGGTGCCGCTGATGGCCTCCTGCCCGTACAGCGAGTAGTTGTCGCTGCCGACCTGCTCGGCGCATTTCAGCAGCAGCGAGCCCGAGCCGCAGGCCGGGTCGCAGATGCGCTCACCGGGCCGCGGGGCGACCAACTGCGCGATCAGCAGCGAGACCTCCGGCGGGGTGTAGAACTCGCCGGCCTTCTTGCCGGCGCTGGCGGCAAAGCGGCCGATCAGATACTCGTAGGCGTTGCCGATGACATCGAGCGTGCCGATGCGCGAGGGGCGCAGATCGAGGCGCGGGTCGGCGAAGTCCTCCAGCAGGCTCTTCAAGATGCGGTTGCGCTTCCTGGTGTCGCCCAGCAGCGCCTCGGAGTTGTAGTCGACATTGCGAAAGACGTTGATGAGCTTCGCCTTGTTGTCGAGCTCGATGCGCTCCAGGGCGATGTTGATCAGCTCGCCCAGGTTAGGCTTCTCGCGGTTGGCATAGAGGTGGTCGAAGCTGCACGAGTGCGCGAGCACAAAGCGCTCGCGCGCCAGCTTGCGGTGGATGCGCGCCTCATCGGCTCCGAACTCGCGCTTGTACTCCGCGTAGTGGTCCTTCCAAACATCGGAGATGTACTTCACGAACAGCATCACCAGGACATAGTTCTTGTAGTCCGAGGCGTCGATGGTGCCGCGGAAGGTGTCACAGGCGCGCCAGAGGATCTCGTTGATCTCGCTCTGCTGGATCTGGGTCGGTTGGTCGGTCGTACTCATGGGGTCAGGGTCCGTGGGGCGGTCGGGCGGGACACTCGGGCGTCTGGCCGTACTCGCGGCTGACGATCAGGATGTAGGCGGCGCTGTCGCGCACCATCTGGAGCGAGGAGTCGATGACGTCGGCGAGCCCGGCCGAGTCGTGCTCCATTACCCGCGGGTGCAGGCCCTGTGGTTGATGGCGTCGATGAGCGCCGCGCGGTGCTCCTTCAGGTCCGTGTAGGTACTGGAGACCATGACCTGAGGGACAGACCGCGGCGCGGGCGGGTCGGCTGGATGCGTCATGGCGTGGGCCCTTGAGGGGTTCCAGTGGGACCGGGTGCTTGGCACGCGATGGTAGCAGGGTCGGCCGTCCCCTTCGATGGGGGCGACGAGCACGGAGCGGGCGCCATTCGGCAAAGAGCGGCGCCCCGACCGCCCGCGTCCTACCTGTCCCGATTGCCGGCCGGAGGCCGGCGGACCCGGGGGCCGGCCGGAGGCCGGCGCTCCCAGAGGGGCGGCGCTCCCAGAGGGGCGGCGCTCCCAAGAGGGGCGGCGCTCCCAAGAGGGGCGGCGCTCCCAAGAGCCCCAAGGGCCGGCGCTGCCGCGCGGGAGCGCCGGCCTCCGGCCGGCACCGGGTCCCCCGGCGTCCCGCCGGGATGTTTCAGTCCCGTAGGTCGGGTTAGGCGCGCCCCGCAAACCTCGCTGCGAGCCCCAAAGCCCGCGCGCGCCGTAACCCGACATGCACCATCCCATCCGTTCACGCGGTCTTCGTCGTTGTCGAAACCATCATCCGAAATCCGGGAGCTTCAGCCTTTGCGTTGATTTGCAAACAAATCCTCTTTCCAGGTTAAACGCGCCCCGCGCGCCCCCGTCAACTCGCGGCCTCCCCCAGTTCCCCCCGCAACATCAGCCCCTCCTTCGGCCCCAGGTCCAGCGTCAGGGTGTCCCCGCTCAGACCCCAAGGGACCTCGCCTAAGAGCGCGCACAGGTTCATCGGGCAACCGGGCAGGCCGCCCAGGGGCACCCGCACCCCGGTGCGCGGGGCGATGCCGCGGTTGACGATCACCATCACCAACTCGGATTCCAGGCAGCGGGCGAAGGCGAACAGGTCGCCGTCGGCGAGCAGCGTCTGGTAGGCACCCCGGCGCAGGGCGGTATGCTCGCGCCGCAGACGCGCCAGGGCCTGGACCCAGGCGCGCAGCGGTTGGTCCCAGTGGTCCTGGTCCCAGTCGAAACAGGCGCGGTTGTAGGGGTCGTTACGGCCGGTCATGCCGATCTCGTCGCCGTAATAGATGCAGGGGACCCCGGGGTAGGTGAAGAGCAAGAGGAGCGCCAGGCGCATCAGGAAGGGGTCTTCCCCCACCAGGGTGAGGAAGCGGGCGGTGTCGTGTGAACCCAGCAGGTTCAATTGGCACAGCGCATTGGCGTAGGGGATGCGTGAGCGGGCATCGGTGAGCCACTGATCCAGTTCGGCGGCGTCCAGGGCGATCGGGTGGTAGTTCACGTCCTGGCCGGCCAGGAAGGCGCGCACCGGGTGGGAGAAGCCGTAGTAGTTCATGGCCCCGTCCTCCTGGTCCCCCTGGAGCCAGCGGGTCGCCTCCCCGAAGTGCTCGCCCAGGATGTAGGCGCGCGGGCTCTCCTCCCGGGCCGCACGGCGCAGTGCCCGCAGCACCCGGGCGTTGTTGCGGGCCCCGGCGCCCTCCCCCATCATGTGCGCCACGTCGATGCGCCAGCCGTCCATCGAGTAGGGCGGGCGCAGCCAGCGGCGGACGATGGCGTTGCCCCCTTCGAGGAAGTATTCGCGCACCTGCGGGTGGCCGAAGTCCAGCACCGGCAGGACCTTGGACCCCTGCCAACACTGGTAGCTCTCCGGATCCGCGGGGTCGTTGAAGACATAGGCGCCGCGGTAGGGGGCGGCGACGTCCTGATAGGCCCCGGGCGCGGCGTGGGTCCCCCAGCGGTTGAACCAGGGGTGGGTGTCGGAGGTGTGGTTGAAGACGGCGTCCAACACCAGGCGGATGCCGCGCCCGGTGGCGGCCACCCGCAGGTCCGCCAGGGCGTGATCACCGCCCAGATAGGGGTCGACGTGCTCGAAGTCTTCGATGTCGTATTTGTGCACGCTGGGCGAGGTGAAGATCGGATTCAGGTACAGGGCCGTGACCCCCAGGTCCTGGAGATAATCGAGCGACTCACGCACGCCGATCAGGTCCCCGCCGTAGAATTCGCCGTTCGGCCGCTCCGGGTCGATGGGCGTGCCCCAGGCCTTGGCCCGGATCGGACCGTCCCCGCGCTGCACATAGGCCCCGGTCCTGGGGCTCCCCGCCGGATCACCGTTGCGAAAACGCTCCGGGAAAATCTGGTAGAAGACCTGGTCCGGCACCCAGTCCGGGGGCGCGTCCTCCAGGTTGACCCGGAAGAAGCGCTCGCGCAGCGGCAGCCGCGGGCTTTGCCCGGCCGCATCCAGCCAGCACTGGCGGTCCGCCCACAGGGCCTTGAAGGCGTAGACCGTGAGCGGCCCGGCCGGGTTGGGGATCAGGTCCGCCGCATAGACCCGGAAGCGCCCATGCTGCGCGATCAGGTCCATGGGGATCAGACGCTCCTCGTTGTCCGGCTCCAGCCGCAGGAAGACCCCGGTGGGCAGGCCGGCGGGGTCCGCGGCGACGGCCAGCCACAACTGGACCCGGCAGCGCCCGTCCTGCAGCACAAAGAAGGGTGCGACCTGGTGATGGAGCATGGCGATTGCGGTCATGGGTCCCCCTGGGGCCTTGGGCATCGGTCAATGATGAGCCTGAGTAGACTCAAGTATCCACCAAGATATGGTAAACGGGCGCGACGGGACGCGCCCCGCGCCTGCCGGGCCGCAGCCACCAGCTGCGTCGCCGGGCGTGCGGTGCCGCGGCGCAGCCGCGGGTGAACGGCTGTTCAGGGTGCGCCTCCCGGGCCGCTCTTACCAGTCGGCGGCGGCGACGAACCAGGCACCACGGCCCGGAACACCGGGATACAATGACAACCCATCTTTGCTCTATATTGATTTCACTGCATCGGCCTCCGACGAGGGACGCACTGCTCTCCGGTTGCGCCGCTGTTGCGGCCCGCCCGCTGGTAGAATCGCCGCAGGACGATCGGCGGGGCCACGGGCTGGACCTCGCACCACCGGCCGTTCCGCCACCCGACCCTCGCACCCGGGGGAGCAACCACGCGAGCCGTCGCCACCCATGATCGCCCCGGACCACGCACAGCATATCCGCACCCGCATCCTCTGGCCTATCGCCTTGGCCCTGGGGCTCTTGCTGCTCGCGAGCGTCCTGGGGTTCTACCAGCACACACAGGCGGACCTGCAGCACGAGACACGCGAGACCGGACGGCGGGTCGCGGCCCTGCTCCAGTCGGCCCAGAACCAGGATGCGGCACTCCTCGACGGCGTCCTGCGGGTCCTGGCGCAGCAGGACTGTCTGCGCCAATCCTACCTGGCACTGGACCGGGATCGCGTGCTCGCATGCGCCGCCCCCCTGTTTGCCGACCTCAAGGCCCAACACCGCGTCACCCACTTCTATATCCACGACCTGGACGGGAACAACTGGCTGCGCGTACACAATCCCCCGCACCACGGTGACCGCATCGAGCGCACCACCCTGCGCCGGGCGGCGGCGACCGGGGCGGTAGCCCAGGGGGTGGAACTCGGCCCCTTCGGAACCCTGACCCTGCGCCTGGTCGCCCCCTGGGTGATCGACGGCCGGCGGGTCGGCTATCTGGAACTGGGGGAGGAAGTCGACCACCTGGCACCCCGGGTCAAGGAGGTCATGGGGGTCGAGCTGTTCGTGCTCCTCGACCAGGCCCGCCTGGACCGCGCGCGCTGGCAGGAGGGGCGGCGGGCCGCGGGGCGCGACGGGGACTGGGACCGGCTGCCCGGGGTGGTCCTGGCGGGCGGCACGCTGGACCCGCCGCCGGACACCCTGGCTGCCGCCTGGGGCGCCGTGGCGGCAGCCGCCGAGGCCGCCACCGACGAGGCCATCCCCATTGACCTGACCGTGGCCGGGCGCCGCTTGGCGGTGCAGTCGCTACCGCTCAACGATGTCGCCGGCCGGCGGGTGGGGCAGACCCTGGTCCTGCAGGACCTGACCCTGCGGCACGCGGGCCGCACCACCACCGTCGCCGTCCTGATCGCCCTGGCGCTGGGACTGGCGGCCCTGCTGCTGGGGTTCTTCTGGTTCTATCTCGGGCGCATCCAAGAGACGCTGCGCCGGCTCTACGGGGAACTCCAGGACACCATCGCGCACCAGCGCCGCGATGAGGAACGCCTGGTCGCCCAGGAGGAGCACCTGGCGCAGGAGTCCACCCAGCGTCGGCTCGCCGTCGCCGAGGAGCATACCCTGGGCACGCTGCTGCGCCTGGCCCTGGAGGACTCCGCCATCGTCGCCTTCCTCGAGGCGAGCCTGAGCACCCTGCTCGACACGGTCGCCTGGCTCAAGCTCCAGCCGCGCGGCGGCGTGCTGCTGACCGAGAACGGCCCGGATGGGCCCCGGCTGCGGCTCGCCGCCGCCCGCAACCTGACCCCGGAGCGCATCCGCGCCTGCTCCTCTATCCCCTTCGGGACCTGCCTGTGCGGGCGGGCCGCGGCCACCCGGGAGACGATCTACAGCGACGGCGCGAGCCCGGACCACGACCGCTGCCTCGCCGATGAGCGCGACCATGGGCACTACAACGTCCCGCTGGTGCAGGGCGGGTGCGTGCTCGGCGTGCTGGTGCTCTACCTGGCCCCGGGACACCAGCGCGCCGCCTGGGAACTGGAGTTCCTCGGGCGGGTGGCGGACGTGCTCAGCATCGGGCTCGCCCGTCGGCAAGCGGCCGCGGACCTGCGCATCGCCCGCGACGCGGCCCAGGCCGCATCTCACGCCAAGAGCGAGTTCCTGGCCAGCATGAGCCACGAGATCCGCACCCCCATGAACGGCGTGCTCGGCATGGCGGAGTTGCTGGCCGACATGCCGCTGGGCGCCGAGCAGCGGGAGTTCGTGGAGACCATCCGCAAGTCCGGCCAGGCGCTGCTCACCATCATCAACGACATCCTGGACTTCTCCAAGATCGAGGCCGGACGCCTGGAACTGGAGCCCCTGCCCTTCGACCTGGGCAGCGCCGCCCACGAGGTGGCCCAGTTGCTGTCCACCCGGGCCGAGGAGAAGGGCCTGGAACTGATCCTGGACTACCGGCCGGACTGCCCCCGCTATGTCGTGGGCGACGCCGGGCGCATCCGCCAGATCCTCCTCAACCTGGCGGGCAACGCGCTCAAGTTCACCGAACACGGGCACGTCCTGATCAGCGTGCGCCGGCTCTCGGAGGTCGGCGGCATCGCGCGGATCCACCTGCGGGTAGAGGACACCGGGATCGGCATCGCCCCCGAGGCCCAGGCGCGCCTGTTCGAGTCCTTCGTCCAGGCCGACCCCTCCACCACCAGGCGCTTCGGCGGCACCGGACTCGGGCTCGCCATCAGCCGGCGGCTGGTCGACCTGATGGGTGGCGAGATCGGCGTCACCAGCGAACCCGGTGCGGGCTCAAGCTTCTGGTTCACCCTGCCCCTGCCGCTCGCCGCGGCCCCGGCCCAGCCGCGCCCGGCGGCCGATCTGACGGAGGTGCACGCGCTCATCGTCGAGGACAACCCGGTCAATCAACGCGTCTTTCAAGAGCAGTTGCGCAGTTTCGGGGCGCGTCCCCTGGTGGTCGGAGACGCGAACCTGGCACTCGCCGCGCTCACCGCCGCCGCCGCGGCCGGCGACCCCTTTGAGCTAGTCCTGCTCGACCACCTGATGCCGGACCTGGACGGCGAGCAGCTCGCCCGCCAGATCCTGGCCGAACCGGGCTTCGCCCACCTGCCCCTGGTCCTGCTGACCTCCTCCGGCCAGCGCGGCGACAGCGAGCACTTCCGCCGCGCCGGCTTCAGCGCCTACCTGATCAAACCGGTGCTGATCGAGACCCTGCGTCAGTGCCTGTCGCAGGTCCTCACCCCGGCGCGCGAGCCGGCGCCGGTGCCACCAGCGGAGCCCGCCGCGGTCGCCGAGCCCCCCGCCCCGGCGCCCGCCCCGCCCGCCCGCTACCGTGGACGGGTCCTGCTCGCCGAGGACAACGCCATCAACCGCAAGGTCGCGCTCAGCATGGTGCGCAAGCTCGGGGTCGAGGTCGACACCGCGGAGAATGGCGAAGAGGCCCTGGCGCGCTGCGGCACGACCGACTACGACCTGATCCTCATGGACTGCCAGATGCCGATCCTGGACGGTTTCGCCGCCACCGGCCGCATCCGCGCCCTGGACCGGGCGCACCGGCCCACCATCGTCGCGCTCACCGCCAATGCCATGGAGAGCGACCGCGAGCGCTGCCTGGCGGCCGGGATGGACGACTACATCTCCAAGCCCTTCAGGTTGAAGGATCTGGAAGCCGCCTTCGCGCGCTGGTTACCGACGGTGGAGTGAACTGCGATCGCGGTCCAAGGCGCACGCCTGGGACTCCAGTGGCCCGATCCCCCGCGTGGCTCTCCGTTCCCAAACGATGGACGGGCTCCAGCACTGCGGCGTGACGGTCCCCGGCTCGGCACGGCCATGCTATCATTGCAATCAAGCACGCACGCTCAGAGCAAGACCATGGCCAACCTCATCGTTCGCAACCTCGATCCCGGCATCGTCCTGGCCCTGAAACAACGCGCATCCACCCACGGGCGCAGCGCCGAGGCCGAGCATCGTGCAATTTTGGAGGAGGTATTGCTCCGCCCCAAGAAGCGCAGCTTCGCCGAGGTGCTCGCGTCCATGCCCGACGTCGGCCTGGACAGCGACTTTGCGCGCGTCCGAACCAACGAGCGGCCGGATGATGTATTTGCTTGATACCAATGTGATCAGCGAGCGGCGCAAGGGCACCAAGGCCGATCTAGGGGTACGGCGCTTCTTCACCCGGGCCCAGACCGAAGCCGCGCGCCTCTACCTGTCCGCGATCACGATCGGGGAACTGCGCCGGGGGGTGGAATTGATCCGCCACCGGGGCGACGCCGCCCAGGCAGACCTACTGGAAGACTGGCTCCAAGAGGTCAGCCGGGACTATCAAGCGCAGATCCTGGCCTTCGACGCCGAGGCCGCGCAGGTCTGGGGCAGACTGCGGGTGCCGTGCCCCGAGAACGCCCTCGACAAGCAGATCGCCGCCACCGCCTGGGTCTATGACCTCACGCTGGTGACCCGCAACACCAGTGACTTCGCCGATACCGGGCTGCGCGTGATCAACCCCTTTTCAGACTGAGCCCGCACCCCGACGCCCGCCAAGGCCCGGTGACCGCGTCGCCCTGGTTGTGCGGCCTCGCTGGAACGACATGCACTGGACCGCGGACGCGTCCTTCATGGATGAGTAACCGCAGCACCGCCTCTTCGCTCTACCGTGGTATATTCAACCCAACTGATGCAAGGCGAACGCGCGGTAACACAGCGGACTTAGGGCATGGCCGACGCTGAGACCTACGACTGTTTCTTGAGCTACAACAGCCAGGCGCGACCTGCCGCGCGGGCGCTCGCGGCGGGCCTGCGCGACCGCGGGGTTACCGTTTGGCTGGACCAAGAGCAGCTGCGGCCCGGGCTACCCTGGCAACCGCTCCTCGAGCACGGCATCCGTGCCTCGCGCAGCGTCGCCGTTCTGGTCGGTGCCGACGGCATCGGACCCTGGGAGCACGAGCAGATGCACGCAGCCCTGACCCTGGCAGTGCATGACCAACGCCCGGTGATTCCGGTCTTGCTGTCCGATGCCACGGTAATACCCGAACTGCCGCTATGGCTCTCCGGGCGCACCTGGGTCGACCTGCGGTCCGGTGCGGACGCGGGCGCTCCTTTGGGGCTCGATAGCCTCATCTGGGGGATCACTGGCCGACGAGCGGAACACACGCCGCCGGCGTCTGCACTCGAAAACAACCAAGCCGCTCGCCCCGCATCGGTCGATGAAGCGGCACTCCGGGTGTCCGAGCTGCGTAGAACCCTCTATCTCACGGGCTCGCTGGACGGACTCAAGCGGCTGCAGAACCGCGTCACGGGGCTGGCGGCAGAGTTCCCGACCCACCCCGCGGTCTTGGATTTGGCCGACGATGTGAAACAGGCGATCGTGGCGGAGCGGCTCCATTCCCTAGCCCCCTCCCCGGTATTGGCGACGCGGACCCATGCCCAAGGCACCCCGATATGGCTACTGGCGGGCGCCTTGTGCATCGCACTCGTCACTCTTGGAGTCTGGATCAGGTCCGACCGAGTCTTCTGGCCCGGGGGCGAGCCCAAATTGCCCGCCCCGAGCTTCCCCGCGAGCGATCCGCAGGATATCAGCGGGTTCAGGGACCAGATATTTCAAGCGCTCCATGACCGCAACCCGGCTGCAGCATTGGAGGCACTACGGCATATCCCCAAGGGTGTAGAGCGGACCGAAGAGTGTATTCACATTCGCGACTGGGCTCTGAAATTCGGGACGCCCGCCGATCGCAGTGCGGTCAACGCGTCTTGCTGGAGCGCTCAGTAAGCGAACAGATGTTTATGGTATATCGGCCTACGTTCAACCGACGGCCATCTGGAGAACAGAGATGATCAAGCGAAGCACTTCCATTGTCGCGGGTACTGTGGCGCTGGTTCTTAGCCAACCGGGCTGGGGCCAGTCGACAGGGGACACCCGGCCGGCAACCAAGCCGGATAGTCAACCCGCAGTCGCTCCCGTCAATATTCAAAATCTGTTTACGCCGTCGGGCTGGATGGGAGACGGCGAGTACGGAAAAAAGTACGTCCAGTTTTCTGGAAAGGAAACCGACAACCCGCATTCAGCACCGACCGCGATCAAGGTATCCTATAGATTCGGACAAAAGAACTGGGCCGGCATCTATTGGCAAAACCTGCCTGACAACTGGGGCCAAAAGCCCGGGAATAACTATTCGGGATCGGGCCTCTCGAAAGTCACTTTTTGGGCGCGTGGGCAGACTGGAAGCGAGGTCGTTGAATTCAAAAGTGGGGGAATTGACGCGGAGGGCAAGCCGTACCGCGACTCGTATACTGCCACCACTGGAAAGGTAGAGTTGGGGAGGGATTGGAAGCAATACCAGATACCCCTGGTAAACATGGATTTGAGCAGCGTGATTGGCGGCTTCAGTTGGGTCGCCAGTGCGGACTACAACCAGGGCGAAACCGTCACCTTCTATTTAGACGATATCGTTCTTGAGTAGGCGGCTCACCTGACAGCATGGCGCGGCACCCTCCGCGCCGTGCCCGCCGGCGTCCGCCGAAATCACCCTCAGATCGACCAGTGATGCCCGCAGTACCCAGGCTGGATATGACTCGCGCGGCGAAGGCGGCGCTGGTCTGTGCGCTGTTCTTGACCGCGATACTCGGTCCCGTTTCAGTGCGGGGACAGGATCGGACCGCGGACGCGGGCGTGGTGAAGATTGAGGTGATCACCCTTGACGCCGTACGACGGATCGGCAGCGGCTTCATCGTCGCCCTCGACGATGATCGGGCCTATGTCGTCACGGCCGCCCATGTGGTTCTGGGTAGCCGGGAGACCAACCTCCGCTTCAGCACCCAGCCCCGCGCCCAGCCGGTGGCGGCAACGGTCATCCATGCGCAGCATCAGGACACCCTGGGTCTCGCGTTGCTTTCGATACCCGCCGCAGCGGTACGCGCCGCAGGCGCCGGCCCCCTGCCCCTGAGCCCTGAGCCCGCGCCAGTCAAAGGTCAGGACCTGATATTGATCGGCCACCCGCGGACCGCGGTGGATTGGTCCTGGCTACACGGGACGGTCGCCGGGCGCGAGGGCGAGTCCCTCAAGGTCCAGGCCATTGTGGATGAAGGGAGCAGCGGCGGGCCGGTGCTGAAGGACGAAGAGGTTGTCGGCATTGTGATGGCCGAACTGTCCGGGATCGTCGATGTGAAACTGGTGGTCAATATCCGCAACTATCTGGACGGCTTGGATGTAACCCCGGGGGACCACGCTGGCCTGCCGGCCAAGTCCCAGCCTCCAACAGCGCCCGTCACAACCCCGGCACCGGCCAGGCTCACTGTACACTCAAACGTCGCAGGCAGTTCGGTCTGGATCGACGACGAACGGCGCGGCATAACCCGCTTGGATGTAGTTCTACGGCCTGGGGCCCACACAGTGCGGGTGGAGAGTGGGGGCTACGAACCCTTCACGACCCGGTTTGACCTGCGTCCCGGCGAGCCGCACACGGTGAATGCCGAGTTGAAAATGGCGCAACCCGAGCCGCCCGGGACCTTCCACGACTGCGCGGACTGTCCTGAAATGGTGGTGATCCCGGCCGGGGCATTCGCCTTGGGGTCGCCAGACGGGGAGCAGGGGCGCAGCAACGACGAGGGGCCGGTACATACCGTACGGATCAGCGCACCCTTTGCCATGGGAAGGCGCGAGGTCACGGTCCGTGAGTTTCGCGCCTTCGTCGATGCGTCTCACTATCGCACGCAGGCGGAGCAGGAGGGTTGCTTTTCCTCGAAGACCGATTCCTGGCAGACGGACCCGCAACGCACTTGGCGCTCGCCTGGCTACCCGCAGAGCGACGATCACCCGGTGGTATGCGTGACTTGGATGGATGCGCGGGCCTATCTCGATTGGCTCGCCAAGAAGACGGGGCACGGTTATCGCCTACCGAGCGAGGCGCAGTGGGAGTACGCGGCCCGAGCCGGGACTACAACGGCCCGGTTCTGGGGCCAGAGTCCGGACTTGGCTTGTAGTTATGCCAACGTGGCTGACAAGAAAGCGAAGGAGCAATTTCCGCGCTGGGCAGTCCATGACTGCCACGACGGATTTGCATACACCGCCCCTGCAGGTGCGTTCAAGCCTAACGGCTTCGGTCTCAATGATATGCTGGGGAACGCCGGGGAATGGATAGACGACTGCCGGAACGAAAATTACAGATTCGCTCCGTCGGACGGCACCGCCTGGATCACGGGTGACTGCAGACTAAGAGGGTTTCGCGGCGGAGCTTGGGATCTCCAACCCGATAATGTGCGCGCAGCCTATCGCAGCATGTACGACGCCAAGCGCGGCAATGACCGTGTTGGTTTTCGACCACTCCGATCACTCATTAGCCCGGTTCCCCTTCATCTTTTGAACTCTTCCGGGGGCGAGTAGCCGAACGCTTGGACGATTTGATATTGAGCTTGGATGAGGAATTGGTCATCCGGAGGATAGCGACAGACGGCGCGCGTGCGGGACCTCGTGCCGACACGCGCTGTTTCTTTCCCCGGCGCGGACTCAGGATTCCTTTGCTATTATTGCTTCACTCGTCCCTGCGGCACCGGACGTGGTGCCGCGGCGAGGATCGATGCCGCCTTCAGAAGTCGGAGCCTGTCATGCACTATCGACCCAGCAGCGTCCAGTGGCCGCTCCAGTCGGCAGCAGCCCGCACCCCAGCCAAGCCGCTGAGGCCGCTCGTCTTGATCCTGCTGTGCCTCTTACTCCCCCTGAGCGGACTCGCCGACTCCTACGACTACCAGGACCGCGGCGACCGCAGCGAGGGCATCCGCCCTCGCCCGGTGAGCGGCGACGACATCACCCTGATCTCGGCGCGTGCCGCCCCGGTCGGCGGGCGCGAGGGGGACTTGCCGGAACGAATGCGCCTGAGCTTCGTCCTCCCCAAGGACGAACGACCTGAGCGTGTCCACATCGTCGTGCGGGAACTGGACTACCGGTACTATTACTGGATGGACAAGGTCCACCCGCCGACCCCCTGGCAGCCCGGCCAGTCCAATGACTTTCGCTGGTCGACCCGGGAGGTCTTGACCTTACTCTTCAGGCGCGGCCTGCGACCTGGCGACCTGGGGGCGGTGGTGCGGCTGGCCGGCAGCGATGCCCCCTCACCCACGGAACACGTCGCCCCCGCCCTGCTCTCCGGGGACGAGACCCCGGTAGCGGTGACCGACTATCTATTCACCTTCAAGACCAATCTCCCGGCCCATTTGACCTGTAGCCTGACCGCGGACGGGGTGCCGGGGACGCGCTGGTCCAAGACCTTCCAGCGGGTCGGGGCCGGACGGCCCTTCATCTGCCAGGTCCCGGTGGCCGATCTGGCGGTGGGCGACTACCTGCTGCTGGTCGACGGCAGGTCGCTGGCGAACGCTGACAAGGTGAAGCAAGAGGTCCGGTTCGCCCACGACCCGGCCCTGCAATGAGCCGGGCGAAGGCGCCCCCGCCCCTCCCGCGCGCGGTGATCCGGCGCCGGGTCCTGGTGCTCCTGGCGCCCACCCTGGTCGCGCTCGCACTGGCCGTAGTCGCGATGCTGGTGCATCGACCGACCCGCGTGGAACTGGTCCTGACCCTTGACCGGTTCGCGGCCACGCTCGCGCCCTACCCGTCCGGCCAGGGCTGGATCGAGCTGATCAATCGCGGCCAGGTCCGGTCAGTACGGATCGACCGGTTGTCCCGCGTGGGCCTGGTGCCCGCGTCGCTGGAGGTCCTGGACGGGTCCTGGCGGACGCTCGCCACGGCGGGGGAACTGGTGCTGGGGCCCGTTCCCGGGTCGCCCGGACTGGCCCCCGCCGTGACCCTGCGCGCGGCGGACGAGGCAACCCCCGGCTCGATCAAGGCGGTACGCGCCCTGGCCGGGACCCTGGTGGCGATGGAGCTGGCCGCGGGAGCGGGCGCGGGGCCCATTTGGCTGACGCTGGACCTGGCCCCGAATCCTGACCAGGGGGCGATCCAGGACGCGGATCCGGCCCAGGTCCATCTGGTATTCCCGGGGACCCTGCTGCTCGACGCCGACTACCTGCGCCTGACCGCTGGTCTCGCCGGTCACCCACCCCCGGGCGTGGTCGCGGCCGGCTACTCGGACAGCCTGTCGCTGCGCCTGCGCACCGAGCGAATCATCGCGGCCCAGGGCACGGCACAAGGGCTCGTGGTCCAGATCGAGCCCGCGGGGTCCGCCGACACCCTGTTGCGCGACCGCCAGATTCCGGTGTCCGCAGTGGACTTTACCCGCCAGGGGCCGGGCGGCGAACGCGAGGGCAGCCTGATCGCCCCCGGTACCCTGAGTTATCCGGACCTACCGGGCCGGGCACCGCTGGTTCTGTCCGCGACGGACGCCGTGAGCCTGGGGCCGATCGCGAAGGCCCGGATCGAATGCCTGAGCCTGGCGAGCCTTGACGGACGCACGGGTCTCAAGCTGACGCTCGACGCGGTCGCCTCCGGGGTGCGGGTCGGCCCCCCGGGGCAGCCACGGGACGCGCGACTGACCTGGTTCGAATGGCTCTGGGACAACCCCTGGCTACGCATCCTGTTCATCATTGCCGTGGGGCTCTTCCCCACGTCACTCGCCGGTTACAGGCTATGGCAAGCGTTGCGCTCACCTGCCGGCGTCTCCTGATCGCCGCCGCCCTGGGGCTGGGCTTGTGCCGACTCGGCGCCCCCTGGGCCGCGGGAGAGGCGGCGGTGGTGCGCATCGAAAGCGCGCCGGGCGGGCAGTCGCGCGCAGGTAGCGGCTTCGTGGTGCAGATCAAGGACGACGGCGCTTATGTGGTCACCGCCGCCCATGTGGTGGAGGGCGACCCCGCACCTCGGCTTTATTTCAGCGACCGGCCGTATCTGGCGAGCATCGCGCGAGTCCTAACGCTCGAGGGCGGAAACCCGGAGGGTCTCGCCCTCCTACTGGTCGAGACCGGGCTGCCCTCCGGACTGCGGGGGCTGCCGATGGCACCGGGCGGCGGCGACGACCTGGAGCCGGGCGAGGCCGTGCGCGCCTTGGGGGTTCCGGCCGGCCTGCGCACCTGGGCGCAGATCCCGGGCAACGTGGTGGCCTGGAAGGACCGCGACATCCTGTTCTCGGGCGGGGTGGACGAGGGCAACTCCGGCGGTCCCTTGCTGAAGGGCGCCGCCGTGGCGGGCCTCGTCATGGCGCAGGAGGGCAACTTCGGGCTGGCGGTACCGGCCTCCAGCCTCAAGCGATTTCTCAAGTCCAACGGGGTCGCCTGGGCCGTCGACGCCCCGGCCGGCGCAGCCCCCACCCGGGTCCAGCCGCCGGCGCCCCCAAAGGCCGGCGAGACGTTTCGCGACTGCCCCGACTGTCCGGACATGGTGGTGGTCCCGGCGGGCTCGTTCCAGATGGGCTCGCCAGACAGCGAGAAGGGCCACGACGCCGATGAAGGGCCGGTGCATCGCGTCACCTTCGACCGGCCCTTCGCGATCGGCAAGTACGAGGTCACCTTCGATCAGTGGGACGCCTGCGTCGAGGGCAAGGGCTGCGAACATCGGCCCAACCATCAGGGTTGGGGACAGGGCAGCCGACCGGTAATCGATGTCAACTGGGACGACGCCCAAGCGTATCTGCGCTGGCTCGGCAAGAAGACCGGCAAGCCCTATCGGCTCCCAAGTGAGGCCGAATGGGAGTATGCGGCGCGGGCCCAGACCAAGACCGCGCGATTCTGGGGGGAGGACCCAGCCGGTGCCTGTCGATACGCCAACGGGTATGACGAGACCGGCGAGCGGGAGAAAGGGTTTGCCTGGGAGCACCACCCCTGCGACGACCGTCACGCCCAGACAGCGCCGGTCGGCCGCTTCGATCCGAACGGTTTCGGTCTCCACGACATGCTCGGCAATGTCTGGGAATGGACCCAAGACTGCCAAAACGACTCCTACCAGGACGCACCGACCGACGGATCGGCCTGGACACAAGGCGAGTGCATGATGCGCGTGATACGCGGCGGATCTTGGGACGTCTCTCCGCGCGGCGTACGCGCGACTATACGCGACAGGGACAGCACCGCGTACCGAGACGACACGCTCGGATTTCGGCCCGCCAGAAGCGATTAGCGCCGTTTCGCTTTAGCTCGATTACCGATTGAACCGTCAGCGCCAGCTTCCCCTGGTGCCTTTGCACCTCGCGTGATTTTGTGTCTGCGCATCGACGGACCTGTTACCAACTCCCGCCGCCTGCTTGCGGGCGTAGCCGCGGCGGGGACTTGCGCAGTCCCTGCACGCGGGAACCGGTATCATCCACGGCCACGACACCGCACGGACTTGGGTTCTGCCTTGAAGCGCTCCGACTTCCATTTCGACCTGCCCGCCGAGTTGATCGCCCAGCGCCCGCTGGCGCAGCGCTCGGCCTCGCGGCTGCTGGCCCTGGACGGCGCCGACCCGGCCCCGCGTGACCTGCGGTTCACCGATCTGCCGGGCCTGTTGCGCCCCGGTGACCTCTTGGTCTTCAACAACACCAGGGTGATGCGCGCCCGGCTGTTCGGGCACAAGGACTCCGGCGGCGCGGTGGAGGTCCTGATCGAGCGCCTGCTGGGGCCGACCGAGGCCCTGGCCCAGGCCCGCGCCTCCAAGTCGCCCAAGCCCGGCCGGCTGATCCTGGTCGGGGGCGGGGAGCGCCTGGAGGTCCTGGGGCGGGACGGCGACCTGTTCCGCCTGCGCGCCCTGGCCAGCCCCTTCCCGGCGCTCATGCAGGCCCAGGGACACATCCCCCTGCCCCCCTACATCGAGCGAGCGGACGAGGACGCGGACGCGCAGCGCTACCAGACCGTCTACGCGAGCCGCCCGGGCGCTGTGGCCGCCCCCACCGCGGGGCTGCATTTCGACCCGGCGTTGCTCACGCAGTTGGCCGCACTAGGGGTGGGGCGCACCGAGGTGACGCTGCACGTGGGGGCCGGGACCTTCCAGCCGGTGCGGGTGGAGGACCTGGACCAGCACCAAATGCACGCGGAGTGGCTGGAGGTGAGCGCGGAGGTCTGCGCCCGGGTCGCGGCCACCCGGGCGGCCGGCGGGCGCATCGTCGCGGTGGGGACCACCAGCGTGCGCAGCCTGGAGACGGCCGCGGCGGATGGGGACCTCAAGCCCTTCCAGGGCGACAGCCGGCTCTTCATCCGCCCGGGCTACCGCTTCCGGGTGGTAGACGCCATGGTCACCAATTTCCACCTGCCCGAATCCACCCTGTTGATGCTGGTATCCGCCTTCAGCGGGGTCGCGGCCATCCGCGCCGCCTACCGCCACGCGGTCGCCGCACGCTATCGGTTTTTCAGCTATGGTGATGCGATGTTTCTGACGCGCCGGGATCAGTCATGATCGAGACCAGCCCCCTCCCCGCCTTCGATGACAACTACATCTGGCTCCTGACCGAACCGCCCGGCCGCAACGCCGTGGTGGTGGACCCGGGGGACGCGGACCCGGTGTTGGAGACGCTGGCCGCCGCGGGGCTGCGGCTGACGGCCGTGCTGGTGACCCACCACCACGGGGACCATGTGGGCGGCGTCGGCGAACTGGCGCGCGCCTTCCCGGGGCTCGCCGTCATCGGCCCCCGGGACCCGCGCATCCGCGGCCTTACCCACCAGGTCGGCGAGGGCGATGCGGTCACCCCGCCCGGCCTGACCTGCCGCTTCACGGTCCTGGAGGTCCCGGGCCATACGGCGACCCATATCGCCTACCTGGGCGAGGGGTGCCTGTTCTGCGGGGACACCCTGTTCGCCGCCGGCTGCGGGCGGGTCTTCGACGGCACTTGCGAGCAGTTATCCGCGTCGCTGCGGCGCATCGCCGCCCTGGACCCCGGGATCCAGGTCTTCTGCGCCCACGAGTACACCCTGGCCAACCTGGGTTTTGCCCGCTGGGTGGAGCCGGACAGCCCGGCCCTGAGCGAGCGCGCCCGCGCAGCCGCCGCGACCCGCGCCCTGAGTCTCCCGACGGTCCCGTCGATACTGGCGGAGGAACTCGCCACCAACCCCTTCCTGCGCACCGGCGAGCCGGCGGTGATCGCCGCCGCCGAGCGCGTCGCGGGTCATCCGCTGGCGGACCACGCGGCGGTCTTCACGGCCCTGCGGCGGTGGAAGGACACGCGGTATGACTGATTGCCTGATTTGCGTTCATTTGCGTTCATTTGCGGACAAATACTCTTCTTAGGTTGACCACACCGCCCCCGGCTGTTAGAACGGCGCCCGACTTCACCCAGCGCCAAGGCGACCCTTCGATGCACCCCAGTCTCTCCCGTCTTGGCCCGGTGCTGCGCCCGCTGCTGCCCGCGCTGCTCGCGCTCGGCGCCGGCGCGCTCGCGGTCCTGGGCTTCGCGCCCTTCTCGGTCTTTCCCCTCGCGGTCATCGCACTGGCCCTGCTGAACGAGTCCCTGGCGAGCGGCTCGCCCGGCGCCGGCTTGCGGCGCGGCTGGCTCTTCGGCCTCGGGCTGCTGGGTTTCGGGATCAGTTGGATCCGTATCAGCCTGAGCCAGTACGGCAACATGGACGCCTGGGCCGCCGATCTGCTGATGGTGCTCTTCGTCCTGTGGATGGCGAGCTACTACGCACTGGCCGGCTGGCTCGCCCGACGCCTGCAGCCGGTCCCGTCCTGGACCGGTCCGGTCCTGCTGCTGCCGGGGCTCTATGTCCTCTTTGAGTGGCTGCGCGGCTGGCTCTTCACCGGCTTCGCCTGGTTGAACCTGGGCGACACCCAGATCGACGGGCCCCTGGCCGGGTATGCGCCGATCCTCGGGGTCTACGGGCTGAGCCTGCTGACCGCCATCTCCGGGGGGCTGCTGTGGGGCCTGATCCGCTGGTCCGCGCAGGGCCGTCTGGCCGCGGCGGCAGCGCTTGCGCTCCTGTGGCTCGGCGGGGCCGGGCTGCAACGGGTGTCCTGGACCCAGGCGAACGGCACGCCCTTCACGGCCGCCGTGATCCAGGCCAACATCCCCCAGGCCATCAAGTGGGACCCCCAGGCCCGCGTCGCCATCGTAAAGGCCTACGTGGACCTGACCATGGAGCACCTGGACGCGGACCTGATCCTGTGGCCGGAGACGGCCATCCCGGACTTCCTGGACCAGGTCCGTGAACCATTGATCGAGCCGCTGGCCCGGCAGGCGCGCGCGGCGGGGGTGGAGATCGTCCTCGGCATTCCGGTCCTGGACCAGGAGAGCGGCCGCTATTACAACGGCCTGCTCGCCATCGGCAGCCGGGAAGACCTCTACACCAAGCGCCACCTGGTGCCCTTCGGTGAGTTCCTGCCCTTCAAGGACTGGCTGGGGCCGCTGGTGAAGATGTTCGAGATCCCGATGTCCAATTTCAGCGCCGGCACGGCGCCGCGCCCGCTGCTGCGAGTCGGCGCCCGCACCGCCGGGGCCGCGATCTGCTACGAAGACATCTTCCCGGCGGAGGTCGCCCAGGCGCTGCCGGAGGCGCAGTTCCTGATCAGCGTCAGCAATGACGCCTGGTTCGGGGACTCACTCGCGCCCCACCAGCACCTGGAGATGGCGCGGATGCGGGCCCTGGAGACCGGCCGCGACCTGGTGCGCGCCACCAATACCGGCATCTCCGCCGTCATCGACTGGCGCGGCCGGGTGGTCGGGCAGGTCCCGTCCTTCGTGCGCGGGGTCTACCGCGCCCAGGTCCAACCCCGTAGCGGGGCCACGCCCTTCGTGCGGTTCGGCAACTGGCCGGCGATCGGGCTGGCCCTGGGCCTGGTGGCGGCGGCGCTCTTGCTGCGGCGGCGGCGCACGCCTTGAGCGGACCATGGGTGCGCGGGTATATCATGGCAGGCCCTACTTGCCTCAGGATGTCACAGTGCAGGCACTGATCCGCTTTTTCATCGAACTCTGCCTGCTGCGCCGGGCCCCCCAAGACCTGCCCGCCTCCGAGGCGCTGTTCCGGGTGGCGCTGGGCACTAACCTGCTCGCCGGCCTGCTGGTTGGACAGGTCTCCGGTCAGCCCATCCTGTCCAGCCTGGTCCAGGGGATCGCGGAACTGGCCCTGGAACTTGGGCTGCTCTACGGTGCGCTGCGGCTCACCGGGCACCTGGGGCGCTTCACCCAGGCCGGCACCGCCCTGCTGGGCACCGGGACCCTGATCGCCGTCGTCGCCCTGGCGCCCTTGGCCCTGAACCCGACCGGCAGCCAGGAGTCCGATGCCGCCGCCCTGGGGGCCTTCCTGCTGCTCCTCGTGGTGGTGTGGAACCTGCTCGTCTCCGGCCACATCGTGCGCCACACCTTCGGCATCAGCCTGGGCCAGGGCGTCGCCGTGGCCGTCGGCTACGAGGTCCTGGCGATCACCCTGATCAGCATGCTGTTCAGCGGCGGTTGAGGAACGGTTCGCTAATCGGTTGAACAAGTCCAGTAGCGAATGCTCTTCGCGTCGTTGTCGTTGTCGTTGTCGTAATCGAGTTTATCGTAGCGCCCCGGATTCTCTCGCGCGTCAAATGGCATCGTTTCTCCGATTACGATTACGACAACGACAACGACAACGATTGTAATCGTTGTTTGACTTATTTCTGACTCGTTACGAAATGCACTACGCAACGAAATAGGCCGACATGCACCTGCACATCCTCGGAATCTGCGGTACCTTCATGGGCGGGATCGCCCAACTCGCCCGCGCCCTGGGCCATCGCGTCACCGGCTCCGATGCCCAGGTCTACCCGCCCATGAGCACCCAGCTCGAGGCGGCCGGCATCACCCTCATGGAGGGCTATGACGCGGCGCACCTGGACCCGGCCCCGGATATCGTGGTGGTCGGCAACGCCATGCGCCGCGGCATCCCGGCGGTGGAGGCGATGCTCGACCGCGGCCTGCCCTACTGCTCAGGCCCCGACTGGCTCAAGGCCAACCTGCTGAACGGGCGCTGGGTCCTGGCCGTGGCCGGCACCCACGGCAAGACCACGACCGCCAGCATGCTCGCCTGGGTCCTGGCGGACGCCGGGCTCGACCCGGGCTTTCTGATCGGCGGCGTGCCGCAGGACTTCGGGGTCTCGGCCCGCCTGGGGTCCGCCCCCTTCTTCGTGGTGGAGGCGGACGAATACGACACCGCCTTCTTCGACAAGCGCTCCAAGTTCGTCCACTACGGCCCGCGCACCGTCATCCTGAACAACCTGGAGTTCGACCACGCCGACATCTTCGACGACCTGGCGCAGATCCAGCGTCAGTTCCATCACCTGGTGCGCACCGTGCCGGGCCGCGGGCTGATCATCCACCCGGCCGCCGATACGGCGCTGGACCAAGTCCTGGCCATGGGCTGCTGGACCCCGCGGGAGGTCTTCGGGCTGGCCGCCGCGCCCGGGAGCGGCTGGGGCGCGCACCTCATCGAACCCGATGGCTCCCGCTTCGAGGTCCTGCACGAGGGCCGCCCCCAGGGCCAGGTCCACTGGGGCCAGACCGGCCTGCACAATGTCGACAACGCGCTCGCGGTACTCGCCGCTGCCCGCCACGCCGGGGTCCCGGTGGGCATCGGCATCGAGGCCCTGTCGCGCTTCCAAGGGGTCAAGCGCCGCATGGAACTGCGCGGCGAGGTGCGGGGCGTGCGGGTCTTCGACGACTTCGCCCACCACCCCACGGCCATCGCCACCACCCTCCAGGGGTTGCGCCGTCAGGTGGGCCAGGCGCGCATCCTCGCCGTGCTGGAGCCGCGCTCCAACACCATGCGGCTCGGGGTGCACAACGCCGAACTGGCCGCCTCGCTCGCCGACGCGGATCTCGTCTATGTGCACGCCCCCGCGGACCTGGGCTGGGACGCCGCCGCCGTCTTCGCCGGGTTGGGCGAGCGGGCGGTGGTCCTCGACGCCGTTGCGGCGATCGTCGCGCGGGTGGCCGCGGCGGCCGCGCCCGGAGATCAGGTGCTGGTCATGAGTAACGGCGGCTTCGGCGGGATCCACCAGCGGTTGCTGGATGCCTTGGGAGCGCAAACGCAATACGGACAACCAAGCGTGCTTTCCGGTACGGAGCCGCAATGTCGGGTTACGCGTCGCTAACCCGACCTACGCCGAGCGGACCGCCGTAAGCACCGCCTGCCCCAGGGCCAGGCCGAAGTCGATGATCTTGAAGTGCCAGCCGCCGTCGCGCACGCTGCTGCCGCGCCGGCAGGGCGCGGTAGCGCACGATCCGGGCGCGCATCAGTTGCCGCCCGGTCTCGCCGTGCAGCGAGCAGGACAGGCCCGGGGTCACGGCGCCGCGCGCCGCACCCAGCCGCTCGAGAGTCAGACCGTCGCGCAGCGCGTCGAGCCCCTGCTCCTGGCCCTGCCAGAGGCGCTGGAGCAGGTCGAAGTTCAGGTCGGCGCCCAGCAGACCGGCGTCGCGCGCCTGGCGCAATTCGCTCAGGCAGCGCTCACGCAGGTGCGGGCCTTGCGCCTGGAGCAACTGCTCGACCGGGGCCAGAACCCCCTTGACCTGGGCCGCGCCAAGTGCGACGCGAAAGCGCTTGCCCAGGCTGTCGCCGGCCAGCGCCAACTCCAACACCTCCCAGCTCGCGCCCTGGGCGCGCTGCACCGCGCCCGGCAGGGCCTGGCCCGGGTCCTCGCAGTGCTCGCCGATCCACTCTCCCAGGCCTCGCCCCAGGTCGCCGCCCACTTGGGCGAGGAGCAGGGTGAGAATCCGCGACATTGGCCGCATTGATTGACCCTCCGGGTGGTTGCACCGGGGCGGGACGCCCCGGCTCCGCGTGACGACAAATCGCGTGTCCAACGGAAGGGCTATTGTATTCTATTGGCGTCACCGCCCTCGCCCGCCCCGCTCCGCGCCGATGCCCGCAAGCACCGACCGCGGGCGGCCCAAGGTCACCACGAGAGGAATACCGCGATGTCCGACTCCCCCAAGACCCCTTCCGACGGCACCCTGCCCGCCGGCCAGACGCCGGCAGGCAAGCCGGCCAACGCGGGCCTGGACGCCATGCTGCAACCCTGGGGCCCGCTCGGCGAGTATCTGGTGGACGCGGCCCAGCGCACGGTCCTGTTCTGGGACGTGCTGCGCCGACGCAGCGACCAGTATTACGAGCAGAAGGCCAAGGAGGTGCCGAACGTGCTGAGCTTCGCCTGCGAGCTGGTGCTCGACGGCCGCACCTTCGCGCGCCCGGTCAATTACGGGCTGGTGCGGGTCACGCCGCCGGAGGGGGTGGTGATCAACCCGACGAGGCGCCCCTTCGTGGTGGTGGACCCGCGCGCCGGGCACGGCCCCGGGATCGGCGGCTTCAAGGCCGACAGCGAGTTGGGCGTGGCGATGCGGGCCGGCCACCCCTGCTACTTCGTGGGCTTCACCCCGAACCCCATGCCGGGGCAGACCATCGAGGACATCATGAAGGCGGAGGCGGTCTTCATTGAGAAGGTCATCGCGCTGCACCCGCAGGCCGACGGCAAGCCCTGTGTCATCGGCAACTGTCAGGCCGGCTGGGCGGTGATGATGGTGGCCGCGGTACACCCTCACCTCTTCGGGCCCATCATCATCCCCGGCTCGCCCCTGTCCTACTGGGCCGGGGAGGAGGGCGAGAACCCGATGCGCTACACCGGGGGGCTCACCGGCGGCAGTTGGGTGACCGCCCTGATCAGCGACCTGAGCGGCGGCACCTTCGACGGCGCCAACTTGGTCGGCAACTTTGAGAACCTCAACCCGGCCAATACCCTGTGGTCCAAGAACTATGACCTCTGGGCCAAGGTGGACACCGAGGACAAGCGCTTTCTGGAGTTCGAGAAGTGGTGGGGCGGGCACATCAACCTCAACGCCGAGGAGATGCAGTGGATCGTCGACCAGCTCTTCGTCGGCAACCGGCTGGCCACCGCCGAGATCGTCACCAGCGACGGGGTGCGCATCGACCTGCGCAACATCCGCTCCCCGATCCTGTGCTTCTGCTCCAAGGGTGACAACATCACCCCGCCGCAGCAGGCGCTCGGCTGGATCACCGATCTGTACGCGAAGGACGAGGACCTGCTGGCCACGGCCCAGACCATCGTCTACGCGATCCACGAGAGCGTCGGGCACCTGGGCATCTTTGTCTCCGGCGGCATCGCCCGCAAGGAACACGAGGAATTCGCCTCCAACATCGACCTGATCGACGTGCTGCCGCCCGGTCTGTATGAGGCGGTGATGACGCCCAAGACCGCTGACACCCCCAATCCGGAGCTGATCCAGGGCGACTGGGTCGTCTGCTTCGAGCGGCGCACCCTCGCTGATGTGCGGGCCATCGTGAAGCCCGACCCCGAGAACGAACGCCGTTTCGCCACGGTACAGCGGGTCTCGGACATCAATCTCGGCCTCTATCGCACCCTGTTCCAGCCCTTCGTGCAGGCCGTCGGCGGGCCCCAGACCGCCGCCATGCTCCACAAGCTCAATCCGACCGAGCTGCCCTTCGAGTTGTTCTCGGATCGCAACCCGCTGATGCACCAGATCGCCGAACTGGCCGAGCAGGTGCGCGGGCAGCGCCGGCCGGCGGCGCCCGACAATCCCTTCCTGGCGATGCAGGCGCTGATCTCAGAGGGGATGGTGGCGGCACTCGACGGCTACCGGGACCTGCGCGACCGCAGCCTGGAGGAGCTGTTCCTGGGCCTCTACGGCTCCCCGCTGCTGCAGGCCCTGGTCGGCATCCGCGCCACCGATGCACCGCCGCGCAGCCGGCCCGGGGTGGAGCCGGAGCGGCTCGCCTTCATCGCGAAGCGGATCGGCGAACTCAAGGCGCGGCTGGCGGAGGGCGGCCTGGTGGAGGCGGCGATTCGCAGCCTGGTCTATATCGGGCTGGCGGGCCCGGGTGTGGACGAGCGCGCCTTCAACGCGCTGCGCCAGATGCGCGCGGCGCATGGCGGGCTGACGCTCGCGGCCTTCAAGCAGATCGTGCGCGAGCAGTTCTTCTCGCTCTTGCTCGACCAGCACGCGGCGCTCGCCGCCATCCCGAACATGCTGCCGGCCGACCCGCAGGAGCGCGAGCGGATGCTGACGCTGATCCGGCAGGTCACGGCCGCGAGCGGCGCGGCGAGCCCCCACCAGGGCGAACACCTCGCACAGATCGAGACCCTGTTCGCGGCCGGGCCCACGCCGGCGTCGGCGCGCCCGGCGGGTGCCGACCAGGCCGTCTGATCACAACTGACAAGAAGAGGCTGATCCATGCAAAACCAACACGCGAAGTACGATGGCCTGATCGCCCGCGCCCGGGCCCTGACCCCGGCCCTGGCCGCGGTAGCCCACCCCTGCGACGAGAGCTCGCTCACCGGCGCGGTCGAGGCCTTCGAGATGGGCATCTTAAAACCCATCCTGGTCGGCCCGCGCGCCCGCATCCTGGCGGTGGCGGAGCAGTTCAAGCTCGACATCTCCCAGCTCGAACTGGTCGACGCCCCCCACAGCCACGCCTCCGCCGCCGCCGCGGTGCAACTGGCGCGCGAAGGCAAGGCGGAGATGGTCATGAAGGGCAGCCTGCACACCGATGAACTGATGGGCGCGGTGGTCGCCTCCGCGACCGGCCTGCGCACCGAGCGGCGCATCAGCCACGCCTTCGTCATGGACGTACCGGCGCTGCAGCGGCCCATCATCGTCACCGATGCGGCGATCAACATCTTCCCGACCCTGGAAGACAAGATGCACATCGTGCAGAACGCCATCGACCTGGCCATCGCCCTGGGCTTCAAGAACCCCAAGGTCGCAATCCTGTCCGCGGTGGAGACGGTGAACCCCAAGATCCCGTCCACCGTGGAGGCCGCCGCCCTGTGCAAGATGGCCGACCGCAAGCAGATCACCGGCGGCATCCTGGACGGCCCGCTGGCCCTGGACAATGCCATCGACCTCAAGGCGGCGCAGATCAAGGGCATCGCATCCCCGGTCGCGGGCGACGCCGACATCCTGGTGGTGCCTGATCTGGAGGCCGGCAACATGCTGGCCAAGAGCCTGACCTTCATGGCGGACGCGGACGCGGCCGGCATCGTGCTGGGCGCCCGGGTACCGATCATCCTTACCAGCCGCGCGGACTCGGTCGAGGCCCGGCTCGCCTCCTGCGCGGTGGCGGCCCTGCTGGTGCACGCACGGCGGACGGACGCGGCCAAGGCGGTGATGGGATGAGCGACGCCATCCTGGTCGTCAACGCGGGCTCCTCCAGCATCAAGTTCTCGCTCTTTCTGGATGAGGACGGGGACCAGGTGCTCGAACTGCTGCTGGGCGGGCAGATCGAAGGGCTCTATACGGCCCCGCGGTTCAGCGCCCGGGACGCGGCCGGCGCCGCCATCCCAGGTGCGCCCCTGGAAGGGGGTGCGTCGTTCGGGCACGATCACGCCATCGCCTATCTGACCGCCTTCCTGCGCGCACCGCTCGCCGGGCACCGGCTCCTGGCCGTCGGGCATCGGGTGGTCCATGGCGGGCTCGACTTCTCGGCACCGGTGCGGCTCACCCCCGCGATCGTCGAGCACCTGGAGCAGTTCATCCCGCTCGCACCGCTGCACCAGCCCCATAACCTGGCACCGATCCGCACCCTGCTTGACAAGCGCCCGGACCTGCCGCAGGTCGCCTGCTTCGACACCGCCTTCCACCGCGGTCAGGCCGAGGTCGCCCAGGCCTTCGCCCTGCCCCCCACCATCACCGAACGCGGCGTGCGGCGCTACGGCTTCCACGGCCTGTCCTACGAGTACATCGCCTCCGTCCTGCCCGCGCATGACGCCCGCGCCGCACAGGGCCGCTCCATCGTGCTGCACCTGGGCAACGGCGCCAGCGCCTGCGCCATCGCCAACGGCAAGAGCGTCGCCAGCACCATGGGCTTCACCGCCGTGGATGGACTGCCCATGGGCACCCGCTGCGGCAACCTGGACCCGGGCGTGCTCCTGTACCTGATGGACCAGATGCAGATGGACGCCCGCGCCATCGAGAAGCTCATCTACAAGGAATCCGGGCTGCTCGGCGTCTCGGGCATCTCCAGCGACATGCGCACCCTGCTCGATTCCACCGACCCCAGGGCCCGATTTGCGCTGGAGCTCTTCGTCTACCGCATCGCCCGCGAACTCGGCTCACTCGCCGCCGCCCTCGGCGGCCTCGACGCCCTGGTCTTCACCGCCGGCATCGGCGAGCACGCCGCACCCATCCGCGAACGGGTCTGCCGCGCCGCTGCGTGGCTGGGCGTGACGCTCGATCCCGTCGCCAATGCCGGCGCGGGCGGCAGCACGCGTATCAGCACGCTCGACAGCCGGACCTCGGCCTGGGTGATACCGACCAATGAGGAGTTGATGATTGCGCGGCATACCTTGCACCTCCTGAACAGCGGGACCTCATCGTCGTGAAAACCTTTGAAGAAGTTAAATCAGATATCGAGGCCCTGCCGCACCCGGAGTACCTGAAACTGACGCACTGGTTGTCCGAGCGCGACTGGCAGGCTTGGGACGAAGAAATCGAAAGGGATTCTGCCGCAGGAAGACTCGACTTCCTGATCGAAGAAGCCCTTGAGGAGAAGAGAGCCGGAAATCTTGGCAGCCTGTGAAGCACAAGACCACGGCACGCTTCTGGAGCCGCTTCAATGCGTTACCGGTTCCGATCCAGGAAATTGCCAGGCAGAATTGTGAGATCCTCAAAGAAAACCCGCGTCACCCCACGAGCGGTTCCGCCACTGCGCCCGCCAACCCCGCCGCGCCGCGACCCACCACGGCGGTTCCCGAACCCCCATTCCGCACAACCCACCGCAAGCACGCTAGTCCACCCAGCAGAAGCCCCCCGCGGACCCCGAAGGGCCACCAACCGCCCCGCCTCAAACCGCACGGGCCTTGCTCGTCGTTCCAGCCGCAAACGCGTAGGGTGCGCCACGCGCACATATCACACCCGCGCAGTTCAGAGGGTACCGAGCGCACACGGCGCACCCTGGGAGCGCTGGTTCGTTTCCGCCCCGAACGCTGATCGCGCCCGGCGCGACTATTTGACCGGTCCACCCCTAGCCAAGTGTCGCATCCCCGCCGCCACCCCGCCTCAACACGATTTCGTAGGGGAACTTGACCCAGTTCAAGCAGCACCCATTGCGCAAAATCGACGAGTCCGCGAAACTGGCGAACAGCAACTCGCGATCCGCCTCGCACCGTGTGGCGATAGCCGCTGGCCTGATCGACGGTTAGCGTTTTTGGGGACCCCGGGGAAACGCCTGCAGCAGCGCGGCAAATCCGTGTGCGTACCTGCAGGGCATCCTGTGTAGGTTGGTGCAAGGAGGATCCGCTCATCGGGGTCGCGGTTGGCGTCCCGGCGGCGGCGCACGGCGCACGGCGCAGGCGTGGCCGGCGTCGTAGGGTACTTTGGTGCTCGACCGCGTGCCTAGGCCATTCGAATCCTACTAATGCAGTTTTGCACGGTTGCACTCTAATCCAACGTAGAACGCGTTAGGCAACAGCAAGGTGGCGCCATTAGCGAGATGAATAAGCAGAAATTAATTGAAGTGCTGGAGAAGGCATCCCTGCTTTTCCTTGCCATGGCATATGCATATTTTTGGGCAAGTGCAAGATTCCCCCAGCAGCCAGAATCGCTTTCCGAATCGACCAAGCTTACACTGACGCTAGGGGCATTTACCACCGCTCTCACTCTTATTCTTATTTGGAAATTTTTAACCGTTGGAAACCTTGCCGACAAAGTTGGCAACCTTGCAGACAAGCTCGTAAATAGCGAGCGACTGGCACAACACGAGCTTCGCGAAATCTCGACCGCTCTGATAATGATGGAGCCATTGTTTGCTCTGCGACTCGAGAGAGGATGGGGTCAAGAGAGGATGGGGTCAAAGAGAGGATGGGGTCAAGAGAGGATGGGGTCAGGTCTTGACTTATGCCCTGGGAGAAACCGGAAGCACGTGTCAGCACCCTTTACGATGAAACCCATTAGTTTGGGGCACTAGCCCCTTGGCACTCGCCGAGCATTTCCAGTGAATATCGTTTGGACGAAGTACCTAATTTATCGGGCAGAACTTCGGGGCTTTGAATTGCCGCAACTTGAACAAATCCTCCGATACACCGAGGAACGCTACTTCGACACCGTTACGCTTGGAATGGTTGCAGTTGGCAAGCATCTCGACTATCTGGTGATGATCCCGTACGACATCGCCGATGACCAGACAGTCACGCCGGTCACGGTCCACGCGACGAGCAGACAACAAGTCGCATATCAACTCAAGAGCGGAAGGTTCAACACATGACTCGCGCCAAGATGACCTATTATGAAGACGTCGACACCCTTCACCTTTCGCTAACCGACGAGGCGGAAGCCGGAAGCGTCGAAATCAGCCCTGATGTTACCGCCGAACTTAACGCAAGTGGCGAACTGATCGGGATTGAGATCCTCAATGCGAGTTCCTATTTGCGCGACACGATTCTGGAGTCCGCGCAGGCAAGACTGCTAGCGCTATCGAAAAAAGTCGCCTGACGCTGGAGCGTCCGAGGGTACGCATGAATCGGGACGTTGCCGCAAACATCAAAGGCTTCGCGCAAATTCTTGACTTAACTCGGACATGAAGGTTTCAGACATATTGAACATGCTCAAGACAGACAGTTGGTACTTGGTCGCAACCCGAGGAAGCCATCGCCAACTCAGGCACTCGACCAAACCGGGGCGCGTAACCGTTCCTGGTAAACCGAATGACGACATCGCTCCTGGGACTCAAAACAGCATATTCAAGCAAGCAGGTTGGAAGTAGCATTCATGCGCTATGCAATCGTCATCGAGAAAGCGGAGAACAATTTCTGCGCTTATGTTCCTGATCTTCCCGGCTGCATTGCTACCGGCGCTACAATCGAAGAAGTAGAACAGGAAATCAAGGAAGCGATCATTTTCCACCTGGACGGCATGCGGGAAGACGGCATCAGACTGCCGATGCCGAAGAGCCTCGTCGAGTACATTGATGTTGCCGCATAACGAGCACGATGAGTTCCGAGCTACCGCGACAGTTTGGAAATAGTGTCCAGATTCCTCCGCTTGACCCCGCTTCGAGTCAGTGGCGCGCTGGTTCTGGCATTAGCATTCTGGTCGCGTGGCAACGACGAGTTTCCCACAACGGCACATTCTGCCGCGTATCTCGCCCAAGTGGTCGATGAAATCAGTCTCATTGAAGGTTTACCCCCTAAGGTCGGCGAACCGTTGGGCGACCCGCATGCCGTCGCTATCGTCTTACTAGGTAGAGAGGCTGCACCTTATCTGGCGGAGAGGATAACCGATGATTCCCCGAGTCTCGTCGTCTACGGATTTCAGTACAAGTTGGGGGACCTCGCGTTGGTCTTGCTAAATGAAATCTATCGGCCTCGAAGCTGGCCGTTCCCAGATGACTCCAGACAACTTCCGCGTAAACACGGAGATTTCCGAGACTACCTGGACTTTGTCAACTCACCCGGTGGGAGACAGGAACTCAAGGAACATTGGATGCAATTCATTCAAGGGAATTTGGGGGAAAGGCCACGGGTGCCCTCGCAGCGCCCGCCAACCCCGCCGCGCCGCGACCCACCACGGCGGTTTCCCCACCCCCCATTCTGCACCGCCCAACCGCAAGCACGCTAGTCCACCCAGCGGAAGCACCCGCGGACCCGACAAGGGCCGACAACCGCCCGCCCCAAGCCGCACGGGCCTTGTGCTCACCGTTGCGGCTAGCGAACGCGTAGGGTGCGCCGCGCGCACCTATCACGCCCGCGCAGTTCCGAGGTTAGCGAGCGCACACGGCGCACCCTACGAGGCTTCGCTCGCTTCCGGCCGGGACGATGACCGAGCCCGTCGCGCCGCCCGGAGCGACCATCTGATCCCAGAAAGGGGAGTTCTCACACAAAGACACAAAGATCACAAAGATTATCAACGCGATCTGCAGGTCGAGCCGCACACCCGCGCGGCGATCTGCCCAACCCATTCAATGGTCTGTTTTTCTTTGTGTTCTTTGTGTCTTTGTGTGAGCAATTCCCGGTTCTCGGCTGATCCGTCCACCGCCAGCCAAGTCCCGCATCCCCTCCGCCACCCTGCCTCAACACAATTTCTCACGGGGATTTGACCCAAATCAAGCAGCACCCATTGCGCCACATCGACAAGTCCGCGAGACTGGCGCATGGCAAGGCGCAAGCGACCTCGCACCAGGTGGTGATCGCCGACCGCCCGATCGACTGCCAGGGTTCGCGAGGACCCCGGGGGCCGCACCCGCAGGAGAATGGCGAACCAGTGCACGGACTCGGGGCACATTCTCTGTAGGCTGGTGCGAGGAGGGCCAAGTCGTCGGGGTCGCGGCTGGTACGGGTGGCTGCCTAACGGCAGGCTAATGCAACGTAGAACACATTTGGGGTCCGCGCCGCTTTAGGCGTCACATCAGGCGACACAAGAGACCGATCAGACAAAAATGAAGCAGGGCCTCGCTGAAATCTCGAACAAGGCCGGAAGCGCCCTATTGGTGCTAGGACTATGCGCCTCGGTTTTTCTGGCGCAGACACTATTGAAAGCGAGCGGTATTGAGATTGCTATTGGCTCCGCTATCGCCTGCTTAGTCTCTCTTGCGTTCTTAGTTGCGGACTACCTCCTCAATAACCGAGTAGCCAAGCGGTTCCCCTGGCTTTTCAGCGTCTCAGACAATGGTGCAGGAAACTCGCTTGCCTCAGTTGAATCCGGGGCCCAACCTGGGTCCACGGTATACCTTGTTACGCCAGACATGCATAACGATGCTTGGAATAACAGCACGATCCAGTGTGTGACATACAATCTGGATCGGGGCGTAAACTACGCCTACCTCACCCGGGACAGCGATCCGACGTCCAAGAAGAACGTAGACATCGTTCACCAAACATTTAAGAAGCGTGCGCAAGCGCTTTCTGTCTATGTCGCCAATGAAATGTTTTCTTCATTACCGACGTACAATATATTGGTCATTGAGCGCGACGCTCTAGGTCAATTACGCGTATTTGTTGAATTGCCTGTGACAGAAAGCCTTAACACTGGTTGCCCTCGTGCCTATTGGGTCGAGGCAGAACCGCGGTTTGCCGACCGCTGGCACGAAAAGATCCTTGCCGTACTAAAGACTCGTGGCCCGGAAGATAATCCATACGTAGGTTCCGGAGACAGTTCCGGCGGCCCCCGCGACAACTTACTTAATTAATGCCGCGATGAAAGAGAAAATGCCTCGCTTTCGGGCAAAAGGAGAAAAGTGGAGAAAAGGGGCCAAGCTTGATTATAGCCAAGGAATTTATGAGGGCAAGCCGCTGGGAACCTAGACGGAAGTGGTCCGAGCAATTCCATCGCAAGGTACTAGGGCCGTACCAAAAGGACATGGGGTCAGTTCTCGCATGGTGGCATGCTACAATGCGAGAACTGACCCCGCCGCTGCTACGAGAACTGACCCCGCCGCTGCTAAGAAGCAAGCGCGCGATATCGGGTTTCGTAGTAACTGAAACGCATCCTGCGGTCACGCACCGCCTTGACGCCAGGCCAGGTATAAGAAATGAGCGAGAGGGCGACCCGTTTAGGTGATACGACCTGCCACGGGGGAGTGATTCTCGGCGGCAGCGAGAATGTTATCATTGATGGAAAACCTGCTGCACGACTGGGGGACCTTCACTCTTGCCCGAATCCCGGCCATACGATTAATGTGGTGTGCAGCGGTTATTCCAACATATTGATCAACGGGCGACCCGGCGCCGCAGTTGGCGAGTTTTGCGTTTGCGGGGCATCAATTACATCGGGTTCATCCACGGTCCTTTACGGCAGGGAGCAGGGAAGTTCGGGAGCGGATGAAACGACCGCTGACGCGACCGCAACACTCCTTGAATCATACGACGAGTTCTTCATAGTCATCGATGAGAGCAGCAACCAACCAGTTGCTAATAGGAAATACCGTATCGTCACAGCGAGAGGTCAAACGATCGAAGGAATCACCGATGGAATGGGGCGTACGAGGCTAGTAGGAACCGGAAATGCGCCCGATACGCTGAAATTCTATCTGGCCGAATCGGACGAAACATGAGCGATACAACCTACTTGCTGGCGATGGAAACAAAATCTACGCCAAGTAGTGATCAGCGTGGCAAGAAAGTCACGGTGAAGCCCCGAGTGGAATACATTGCACGCACCAGCGATTGTTGGTTACAGGTGAAACTCGGCGGCGAGTTGATCGTGTCGCTGCCTTACGGGCTGAAAGTCAAGCGACTGGAAACGCAAGCCGGCCGTGAGTTTTTTGAGATTATGGAAGGTGTCTATAAAGGGAACAAGGCAAGCGTCGTACTCCGGCCCGGCAATTCTTATCTGACCACGAAAATCACCCATCGGCCCGCAGCGTCGGTTCAATTCGACCGAAAGTCCCAAATGTTCTATTTTGCCGGTCGTGGCCCATACAACGCATTCTCAGGTGGCGGCCACCGAGGCTTCACAGCGGTCGCATCCGGTACATATCAGCTTGCTATCCCTGCGTACCCATCCGCTCAGACGCGACCCGCTTATAGCACCTGGACACGATACCACAACATTTGGTTTCCAATCGGGATTGACACAAGCGGATCTCGCTTTTTGCATGCGGGCATAATCTCCGATGGCTGCGTTACGGTACGCCAGTTCATTTACGATCCTGCCCTCGGTGTTGAGCCTCCTCCTGGGTTCGTTGATTTGTTTGAGGCCGCAAATGGTGAGCCAGGATTGCTGGGGCTTCCGTTGCCCACCAAATCTGCCCCTGTCGTGGGGTGGGATGACGTTTTCGAGGCCCTTATTCTTTGCCGACTGAACGACCAAGCCGTTGGGACTTTGATTGTGACATGAGAGCATTTCGATTGTTCACGGCTGGGCTTTTAGTCTTCGCCGCTGGGTTCATTCCTTACCTGACAATGGCCCAAGGCCGTTCGGACGGATGCCCCTATCTCCCGGCTTTCCAAGAACTGCGCACCCGACTGCCAGGAATGTCGGCCGTTGATGCGGCTGCCTTGCTGGCCCGTTATGCCGCCAGCCACGAGAACCCCGAAGGTTGCGAATACATGGAAATCGACCGACTACTTTCCGAACAGGAGGTAAAGCTCTTCCAATTCAGCGTTGGCAGCAACCAAATGGATGCTCAAGCGGTCTTCCGATGTAACCAGTTCGAGCCGGGAACGGCCCGGTGTGAGGGACCGATGGAAGACGGCACTGCGCACCCGTTCAGCGCCGGAATTACGCCGTTTGCGGTCACTGATTCGGGGCCGGCACTGGTTTACTCAGGTCTCCCCGGCGCAACCCTTACGGGATTTTATTGGTTATCGCTCGCCGATGCGCTGGATGGTAAGCCGGCTATCCGTATTCCCAAGGAAACGTATGAAATTCAGTTCCCGCACGACGCACAGGATATTGTATTTATCGCCGTCTATGAAACCCATGACCTTTGGCGCTATCGAAAGGTTGTTTGGTATTTCGGAGCGGAAACGGGGGATAAGGGGCCAAGCTCGATTACGTTTTCCGGAAACGTCAAGCGACAGGAACCGAGGAGTCGTTGAGCCACTGCGCGAGATCGATCTCGGAAAGTCCAACGGCGCCAAGCTGTTCGATCGTTATGACCGACTGTGGCTCGGGCACATCCAGACTGAAATCGTCTATTTCCAGGAATATCGAGGTAATCGCAAGGGCTATGCGCTTATTGCCATCAACGAAGCTCACGAAAGGCGTTGCGGTACTTCTTCAGCACCTTTTCGGCCGCCTCCATCTGTGATTCAAAGTCTTGCTCGTAAGGAGTAATGGTAAATCCCTCAGCGTTTTCCACCAGATACAATGTATCCCCCTTTCCGACTTTCATTTTGTTAAGTACTTCTTTTGGCAACAATATACCCATAGAATTGCCGACAGCGGTTACCTTGACTTTCAGCACGGTGCTGTCTCCTTTGCGGAGTTATTACATTTGTTACCATGCAGTCTAGTCACGCCAACCGGACCGGTCAAGCTGCGATCCGCACCCTTCCTGGGAGCACCCAAACCGGGCGCCGTCGGGTGGGGCCTTGATCATGGTCCCGGCCAATGCGCCGTCTGCTAGGTCGCTGGTCCGCACAGCGGACCCTACGGGCGAAAGGCTTTGGTCATCGTTTGGGCCGAAACTGCGCAAACGCCGTAGGGTGCGCCGTGCGCACCGGGTAACCTTCAAACTGCGTAGAGGTTCCAGGTTCGCACGGCGCACCCTACGTATTTTCTTGGCTGGGACCAGGATCCAGCCCGGGTGCAACGCTGTCGGGTCCGCTGGGCGCACCAGCGACCACCGTTCAACAGGGTGGCTTGGGTTATGATCGAGGCCCCCGCACGCCATGGCACCCGCTGACCGGGCGCCGCTATCAACCGGCACGCAGGCGCCGCCAGGCATTGCCGGGGCGTCGGTGCCGGGCCAATCGAAAGGAGCAGGGCATTGAACCAGTCTTCACCCATCCGCTATGTCGAACCCGTCTTTCGACCGCCGAGCGAGGCCGACTCGCTGATCCTGCCGGTCACCGACGGCTGTTCGTGGAACCGGTGCACCTTCTGCGAGATGTATACCGCGCCGCAGAAGCGGTTCCGCGCCCGCGATGAGGCGGAGGTACTGGAGAGCATCCGCCGCGCTGGTGAGGCGGGTGACGATCCGATACGCCGCGTCTTCCTGGCCGACGGTGATGCCTTGGTGCTGCCGACGCGGCGGCTGCTGGCCTATCTGGAGGCGATCCGCACCCACCTGCCGGCCGTGCATCGCGTCTCCAGCTATTGCCTGGCGCGCAATCTGCGCAAGAAGAGCCTCAGCGAACTGACCGAGATCGCTGATGCGGGCCTCAAGCTCACCTACCTGGGCGCTGAATCGGGGGACGACGAGGTGCTCGCGCGGGTGAACAAGGGCGAGTGTTTCGAATCGACCCGCGCGGCGCTGGACAAGCTGGGCGCGGCCGGCATCAAGCGCTCGGTGATGATCATCAATGGTCTCGGCGGCGCGGCGCTCAGCGTACAACACGCCGAGAATTCCGCGCGCCTGATCAATGCCACGGCACCCGAGTATCTGTCCACGCTGGTGCTCACGCTGAGCGACGGCGGCACCCGCTACCGCGCCGCCTGGCCCGACTGGCAGGCGCTGTCACAAACCGGTCTGTTCCTCGAGATGAAGCGCTTCCTGTCGGCGCTGGACCTGCGGCGGACCATCTTCCGCTCCGATCATTCATCGAACTGGCTGGTGCTCAAGGGCACGCTGGGCGCCGACAAGGCGCGACTGCTGGCGCAGGTCAGTATGGCCATCGAGAGCCCGGACGCGGTGTCATTGCGGGCGGCCTGGATGCGGGGATTGTAGCGGCCGGTGGCGGCGGCAGGCGGGCCCGGAGGTCGTGATCATCATCCGGGCCATCGGCCGGCGCCACTGTCGGTCGCCCTTCAGCCTGGAAAGAGCATTTGTTTCACGCAAAGACGCAAAGACGCAAAGTTTTTCAATGCGATATCTCTGTCGTACGGTTCACCTACCGGGTGACGGAATCATCGCCGGCAAAGTTCTATTCTTCTTTGCGTTCTTGGCGTCTTTGCGTGAGCAATTGCCGATTCTAGGTTCAGGGCGACCGGCCGACAGTGCGGGCCGGCCTTGATCGTCACTCCGGCCGGCGGCGATCGGTCCGCACAGCGGACCCTACGGGCGCGCCGCCGTAGGGTCCGCTGTGCGGACCAAGGGCCTTGCGGTGAGCCCGGTGGCCGGAACCATGACCAATGCCTGCGGGCGCTTGGTCGCCCTGAAGGGCGACCTACACCGGCCCTTGGCCTGCCTTATGATCGAGGCCCCTGGCGCGACTCAAGCTCCCAACTCAGTACTTGACCGAACACCCATAGGGCTTGGTGACCGGGTGCGCCAGGGGTCGGCCCGCGTCCAGGTCCGCCATCGCCAGGCGCACATAGTTCCGGGCGCCGGGGATGTCGGCCGGGTCCGAAGTGGCGCGGTCGTCGATGCCGCCCATGTAGACCAGGATCCCGGCCGGGTCGATCACGAACAGATGGGGCGTGGTCTTGGCCCCGTAGGCGCGGCCCATGGTGCCGGCCGGGTCCAGGAGCACGGCGGCGGGGGCGGCCTTGTGCTCGGCGGTGAGGGCGTCGGCCTGCGCCGGGGTCACATGGCCCTGGGAGCCCGGGGCGGATGAGATGACCGACAGCCACACATAGCCGGCCGCGGCGGCCTCGCGCTGGAGCGCTTGCATGTTGCCGCTGCCATAGTGCTTGCGCACGTAGGGGCAGCCGTCATTGGTCCATTCCAGGATGACCTTGCGGCCCTTGAGATCGGCGAGGTTCCAGGTCTTGCCGGCCGTGTCCGCCACGGCGAAGGGCGGTGCCGGCTCGCCCACCTGGGGACCTGCCGCCGCGGTCCAGGCGAACAGGACGCCGAGCGCGGCCAGTGCGAATGCCGCCAGGGGGCGGGCCTTGAATACAGAACGGTGATGGTCAGTCATTGGTTTCTCCTCTGCGTTCATTTGCGGACAAATACTCTTGCGAGCTATCGACCGTCGGATTGCCCAAGGTCCGGGCTGGCAGTCCCCAGTGCCTGCACCACGCCGCCCGGCGTCAGGATCTGCGGCAGCACGCGCGGCTCCCCAGCCGCCGGGTAGAAGACATAGATGGGGACTCCGGAGCGTCCGTAACCGGCCAGATAGGCGCCGATTTCCGGGTCCCGGTTGGTCCAGTCGCCCTTGAGATAGAGCACATTGGCGGCCGTGAAGGCGGCGGCGACGCGCTGCGTGTTCAGTGCTACCCGCTCGTTGACCAGGCAGGTGATGCACCAGGCGGCAGTCATGTTGACGAAGACCGGGCGGCCCTGGGCGCGTGCCTGGGCGAGTCGCGCGGCTGACCAGGGCTCGGCCTGGAGCCCGCCCCGCGTGGGTTCAGCGGCCAGCCGCGCGCCCGCAGTGGTGGGACCCGCGGTCGCGAACCCGAGCCACAGGGCGAGGAGCAGCCCGGTGAGGGCCGCACCCGCCCCGGCCCGCTGCCAGCCGACGGGCGCCATCCGGGTGCGCTCGCGCACCCACAGGCCGAGGCTTAAGACCAGCATCCCCGCGAGCACCAGCGCGACCCCGGTCGGCCCGGCCTGCACACTCAGCACCCAGACCAGCCAGGCGGCGGTGGCCAGCATGGGGAAGGCGAGGAAGCCTTTCAGGTGCTCCATCCAGACCCCGGGCCGCGGCAGGCGCCGCGCCAGGCCCGGGGCGAGCGAGAGTGCCAGGAAGGGCGCCGCGAGCCCCAACCCCAACGCAAGCAGGATGGCGAGCGCGCGCGGCCAAGCCAGGGTCAGGGCATAGCCCAGGGCCGCGCCCATGAAGGGGGCGGTACAGGGCGCGGCCACCAGCGCCGCCAGGGCGCCGGTGCCGAAGGCCGCGCCGGTCCCCGCCCGACCGGCGGTGAGCCCGCCGCCCAGCCCCATCAGGGTGCCACCCAGGGTCAGGGCGCCCGCCAAGGCCAGACCGACGACCAGAAAGACATAGGCCATGATCGCCACGAAGGGCGGATACTGGAGTTGAAAGCCCCAGCCGACCGCGGTCCCGCCCGCGCGCAACCCGAGCAGGATGGCGGTCAGACCGGCGAAGAAGACCAGGACCCCGGCCGTGTAGGCGAGCCCGTGCAGCACCCGCTCCCGGGCCGGCAGCCCCGCCTGTCCCGCCAGGCCCAGCGCCTTGATGGCGAGGACCGGGAAGACACAGGGCATCAGGTTCAGGATCAGCCCACCCAGGAAGGCGAGCCCCAGGGCCAGCGGCAACCCCAGGTCCGCGGGCGCCGGTGCCGCCGTCACGGGCGCGGGCACGGGCGCGACGCGCGACACGCCAAGCGTGAAGGAGCGGACCGGGCCGGCGGCCTCGGTGACCACCAGGAGCCCGCCGGGGTCGGTCGCCGATGCCGCCTCCCCCGGGGTCAGGTCGATCTCCAGACGGTCCCCGCGTCGGCGCCAGGGTTGATCGGCCGCGTGCTCGATCAGGCCCCAGGCGTCGGGGAAGAAGCGCACCGTCTTTGGTGCCCCGCCCAGGGGCGCGCTGGGCAGCGACAGCCGCAGCCCACTGGGCGACCCGGCGAGTTCGGCGCCGTCGATGGTGCCCGCGGGCAGCCCGGCACGGGCGCGCGCGAAGTCGTCGCGGACCCGCGGGTCCGACGGGCCGGCCTGCGCGGCGGTCGGGATGGTCAGGTCCAGCACCGCCGATTCCGGGACACAATACTCCTCGCACACCAGCCAATGGGCCTGGGCGCGCACCGCGATCGGTTCGCCGACCGGCCAGTCCGCCGGGATCCGCAGGGTCACCGGGTGCAGGGCGCGGCCCGAGTAACCGAAGTTGGCCAAGGGTCCGACCCGGATCACCTCCGGGGCCGGAAACTGGAGCGGACCGGCGCGAACCCCGGGCGGCAGGGTCCAGTCGATCCGCGGGGCCTCCCCGGAGTCGCCCGGATTGCGCCAATAGGTGTGCCAGTGCGGCCGGATGTCCAGGGCCAGGAGGAGATCCAGGGGCAGGCCCGGCACCGCCGGGCCGTGCTCGGCCAGCAGGCGGGCAGTGACGTTTGCGGTGCTGACGGGGTTGCCCCAGGCCAAGAGCGGCGCGAGCAGGAGCAAGGCGCACAGGGGCGCCTGGAGCAGGTGCCTGATCCTCTGGGCACGGGTGAGGGGCTGAGAACCCAAGGTGGCGATCCTCGTTGTCGTCGATGCCGCGGCGAACTTGCAGAACCCAAGCGTACAGGATTCAGCCGCCATCGTAATCGCGGGTACGCCGCAATCCCGTTAAATTTACAGGACCTTCCGGCTCCCACGCGGAAGCCCACTGCCATCAAGTCAAGCCACAATCGCCGACCTCGCGCCTTCCGGCTGGAGTCCAAGGCTTCAGCCTTGGCGCCCTCTCCCAAGGCTGAAGCCTTGGACTCCATGCGTGGCCGCCGAGCGCTTGCCGCGGCCAGGCGGCGCCGCACTGGGGTGCGGCGCTCCCGGTGGCCGCCCGCCCCGAAAGTCTCGGGGCGGGATTGTCCGGCGCCTTGCAGACGACTAACATCCGCGCGTATCCGCGCCGCAACGGTTGAGCCAGCGCGTTTCCTGCGCCTGAGGCACCCGCGCAGCCGCCCCATGAACCAGGGACCGCCACCGGCCTCGATCCCGATTCCGGCCATAGGGTGGACAAGCGATAGCGCAGTCCACCTAGTCCCGCGCCGCTGCTGGTGGACTGCGCTGCGCTTGTCCACCCTACGACGCCGAGTGAACGCAATTTTGACCCAGGCCACCGCCACCGATCCGCCCACGCCGCTTTCCCCCAACGAGACTGGGAACCACATCATGAGCATTGAATCCACCCGTCCGCTGCTCAAGGGCAAGAAGGCCCTGGTCGTCGGCATCGCCAATGAGCATTCCATCGCCTATGGCTGCGCCAAGGCCTTCCACGCCCTGGAGTCGGAGGTCGCCGTCACCTATCTCAATGAGAAGGCCAAACCCTATGTGGAGCCCTTGGCGCAGGGGCTCGCGGCGCTCATCCTGATGCCGCTCGATGTCAGTCAACCCGGTCAGCTCGAGGCCCTGTTCGCGGCCATCACCGCCCAGTGGGGCCGGCTCGATATCCTGGTCCACGCCATCGCGTTCGCCCCCAAGGCCGATCTCCAGGGCGGCCTGCTCAACTCATCGGCGGACGGCTTCGCCCAGGCGATGGACATCTCCTGCCACTCCTTTATTCGTATGGCCCGACTGGCGGCACCGCTGATGACCGACGGCGGGGCCATGTTCGCCATGACCTTCCAAGGCGCCAATGACGTAGTGCCGAACTATAACCTGATGGGGCCGGTGAAGGCCGCGCTGGAATCCTCCTGCCGCTATCTCGCCTTCGAGTTGGGGCGACAGGGCATCCGCGTCCATGCCATTTCACCGGGACCGGTCAAGACGCGCGCATCCTCCGGGCTCAAGGACTTCGATGCCCTGCTGGAGGCGACCGCGCAGCGCACCCCGCTCGGTACCCTGGTGGACATCATGGACGTGGGCTACACCTGCGCCTTCCTCGCCAGCCCCGAGGCCCGCCACCTGACCGGCAGTACCATGTATGTCGATGGTGGGCTCAATATCATGGGCTGAGCGCGCGCAGGCCAGTGCCGGCCCGCAACGCCCGTGGTCGTCATTCCGCCCTCCGGGCTCACCGCGAGGCCTTTGGTCCGCACAGCGGACCCTACGGAGCGCGGGCTTACCGTCGACACGATCACCCGAATCATTGCGCGCAATCGCGCATCAGGAGTGCAAGAGATGGCGACTGAATCGGTACAACATCCGCTCCTGGCCACGGCGCGACTGCCGTCAAAGGGCAAGCTCGTAAGCGCCGCCGAGGCGGTGCGGTTGATCCGTGACAATGACTGCATCGCCACCGACGGCTTCTGCGGGATCGGGGTCGCAGAGGGCCTCATGATCGCCCTCGAGGAGCGGTTTCTCCATGGTGATCCCCAGACCGGCGAGGCCCCGGGCCGCCCCCGGGACCTGACGCTGATCTATGCCGCGGGCCAAGGCGACGGGGGCGAGCGCGGCCTCAATCATCTGGGCCATGCGGGGCTGCTCAAGCGCGTGATCGGCGGTCATTGGGGGCTGGCCCCCAAGCTCGGTGAATTGGCTATCGCCGAGCAGATCGAGGCCTATAACCTGCCGCAGGGGAGCATCTCGCACCTGTTCCGGGATATCGCCGCCCACAAGCCCGGCCATCTGTCGAGCGTCGGGCTCGGCACCTTCGTCGACCCGCGCTTCGGCGGCGGCCGGCTCAATGCGCGCACCACCGTCGACTTGGTGCGCCTGCTCACGATCGACGACCAGGAATACCTCTTCTATCCGGCGCTGCCGATCAATGTCGCGATCATTCGTGCCACCACCGCGGATGCCGACGGCAACCTCAGCATGGAGCACGAGGCCCTGACCCTGGAGGTCCTGTCCATCGCCATGGCCGCGCGCAATTCGGGCGGGCTGGTCATCGCCCAGGTCGAGCGGGTGGCCGACCGCGGGGCCTTGAACCCGCGCCAGATCAAGGTCCCCGGGGTCCTGGTGGATTGCGTGGTGGTGGCCGAGCGGCCCGAACACCACATGCAGACCTTCGCCACCCACTACAGCCCCGCCTTCAGCGGTGAATTCCGCATCGCCCTGAGCGCGCTCGCGCCAATGGCACTGGACGAGCGCAAGATCATCGCCCGCCGCGCCGCCCTGGAGCTGCGCCCCAATAGCGTGGTCAATCTCGGGATCGGGATGCCGGAGGGGGTCGCCAACGTCGCCAATGAGGAGCGCGTGGGCGAGCTGCTGACCATGACCACGGAGCCGGGGGTGATCGGCGGGGTGCCGGCCGGCGGGCTCGACTTCGGCGCGGCGGTCAATACCCAGGCGATCCTGGACCAGCCCTACCAATTCGATTTCTACGATGGCGGCGGCCTGGATATCGCCTTTCTGGGGATGGCCGAGGCGGACCAGGCGGGCAACGTGAACGTCAGCAAGTTCGGTCCCAAGCTGGCCGGGGCCGGCGGCTTCATCAATATCAGCCAGAATGCCAAGAAGGTGGTCTTCGTCGGCACCTTCACGGCCGGCAAGCTCCAGTTGGAGGTGGCCGACGGGGAGGTGCGCATCACCCGGGAGGGCCGCTCGCACAAGCTGGTGTCCATGGTCGAGCACCGCACCTTCAGCGGTGAATATGCCGCCCGCCGCGGCCAGCAGGCCCTCTACATCACCGAGCGCTGCGTCTTCCAATTGGGCCCGAACGGGTTGGAACTGATCGAGATCGCCCCCGGCATCGACCTGGAGCGCGACCTCCTGGCGCAGATGGACTTCCGCCCCGTGATCGCGCGGCCACCGCGCCTGATGGACGCCCGCATCTTCCGCCCGGAGCCGATGGACCTGGCCGCCGACCTGCTCGATCGTCCGCTGCGCGAGCGCCTGACCTATGACGCGCAGCAGAATCTATTCTTCGTCAATTTCGAGAACCTGCGGGTCGGCAGCCGTGACGACCTCGAGCGGATCGGCGCCCTGATCACGGAACAGTTGAGCCCGCTCGGGCACCAGGTCTACACCATCGTCAATTACGACGGGTTCAGCATCGCGCCCGAACTGCTGGACGATTATCTCGCGCTGGTCCGGGACCTGGTGACGCGGTTCTATAGCGGGGTCACCCGCTACACCACCAGCGCCTTTCTGCGCGTCAAGCTGGGGGAGGCGTTGGCCGCGCGCGGCCTGGCGCCCTATATCTATGAGAGCGCCGCCGAGGCGCGGGCCCACCTGCAGGCCCTGGAGTCCTGACCCATGAAACTGTTCCACTCCATCTTCGGCGGCCGTGAGGAGACCAGCGGCCATTACCCCGAATCACTCATCGAGGCGGCCATCGAGCGCGCCGTCGATGGCACCGATGCGCGGCTGCGCCTCCTGCCGGGCTACCGCAAACACCTGCGCGCGCCCGTCATCCACGCCATCGACCATGTCATCCCGCTGGTGAACAACCTCCCCGCGCCGGTCCCCGCCGGACCCAAGGAGTTCGCCGCCGACCCGAGGCTTGGCGCCCTCTACGCCGGCCCCGCGGACCTGCTCGACCACTTCAGCCGCGATCACTCACTCGCGGCCTACCTGAGCACCCCGGAGGGCCAGGGCGCCGACCGGGTCACCGCCCTGGTGCTCGCGCGGCGCAGCGAGCGGACCATCCTGGGCATCGACCTGAGCGGGGAGACGCTGCGGCGCGACGTACCCCAGGTCACGGTCAGCTTCGGCGACCAGAACGTCGTCGACCCCAGGGACAGCGAGGCCGAGGCGCGCCGACAACTCAAACGCCGCGCCTTCGACCACCTGCTGACGCTCGCGCTGGCGCGCATCGGCGAGGTGCGGGTGGAGCGCGCCGACCTCATGCGCCAACGCGACCTGCTGCGCAGCAAGCTCGCGGCCTTCAAGCGCGGCGGCTGGAGCTTCACACCGCCTGAGGGCAAGCAGCAGGACCCGGCCGCCCTGGCCAAAGACCTGGACGGCATCACGGACCAGTTGGCCGCCCTGGGGAGGGACGACCAGGTCCTGCAGGCCCACCTGGAGCTCGTCGCCGACCTGCTCCAGGACGCGGAACACCAGCTCTGGGCGGAAGACCTCACCCTCTACATCGACCCGATGAACATCGAGCGCGACCCCCAGGACCCCGCCGCCCGCAAGATCGTCCTGCAGGAATTGCACAACGCCCAAGGCCGCCGCCTCACCATGCTGCTGGTATCCTTCGCCCCCCGCGACCTGCCGGTGCGCGAGGACCTGGTGACCGCCGCCGGGCGCTATCTGTACTGACCGCCTCCGTGCCCGGGTGCGGCTGGTCCCCGCACAGCAGAACCTACGGCTGCGCTCCCGTAGGGTCCGCTGTGCGGACCGATCGCCGCTGATGGGAACGACCGTATGCGACTTCATTTGCCTTGCGTATCGACCCCAACGGGGTCGGACATACCAGCCCAGGGCAACGCCCTGGGAACGCGGTATCGCTTGAGCAACAATTCCGCGTAGGTTCGACCGAGCAACGAGACCTGTAGGCTGGGTAGAGCGCAGCGAAACCCAGCAATCAACGCGCGAGGCGCGCGCAAACGATGGGTTTCGCTGCGCTCTACCCATCCTACGGGAATACTCTCTTCTGGCTCCCACGCTCCTGAAGCTGGGCACGGAGTCGCAGTCGGCTGCCGATGGCGACCGCGGCGCTGACCTTGGGAGCGCCGGCATCCTGCCGGCCACGGCGCGGAGCGCCGTCTTCCGGCTCCCACGCTCCCGCGTGGGAGCAAGCACGGGCGCCCTGCGTCCGGTGTCGAAACCGGACGCGGGAGCGCCCGCGCGGCATTCCCACGCGGGAGCGTGGGAACGAGAATGGCGGATCGCCCTGCGGGCATCCGCCCTACGGTCCCTCATCCCGCCGCAGGAAGGCCCGAAGCACCGGAATCCCCAGGCCCCCGTCCGCGGTCACGAGCCCCCGGCGGCGCAGATAGCGCCGTGTCGCGCGGTCCTGGGCGGCCAGGTCCACCGCCTCGCCGCGGGCAAGCCGCTCCAGGACTGCCAGCGCCGGGGCCGGGGTCGCCTGCACCAGGTTGGTCAGCGGACTGCGAGGCGTAGACATCCCAGCCGACGATTGCGATGTGGAATCAAGCCGACCCACTGCCCTCGACAAAGGCCGCCGTCTCTGCCGCCAGGGACCGCAGCAGCCCATCGGGGACGCTGTCGGCCCCCTGCCCCAGGGCCAGGGCGCGCATCAGGAGCCCCGCCTCCTCCTGGGTCAGGGCGCCCCGCGGCAGGGCCTCGGCGAAGACCCAGACGCCGGCCTGGGCCGGGGCCGGGGCCGCCTCCTGGCCGGCGCGTAGCGCAGCGGCGGCCAAGAGCGCGGCGACCAGCAGGTCCATGGCGGCGCCTGGGCAGGACTGGCCGATGAGGACCTCGGCCCCGCGCAGTTTCTCGCGCGCCTGGCGCAGCAGCCGGGGTTCGGTGGGCACCGCGGGGCCGTCCGGGGCGGCGTCGAACAGGGTGCGGGCGCCGGCCAGGGGGGAGGCGGCACCCAGGCGGTTCAGAGCCCCCAGGGTGCGGCGGTCGATGAGGACGACCGGGATGGGGCCGGGGATGGCGGTGGCGGCGCGGTCGGCCAGCTCGTCGACCTGATCCAGCACCACCAGCAGGCCGCCGCTGCTGCCCAGGACCCGCTCGATACGCGCCCCGAAGGCCGCCTGGACGGCGAGCACGGCGTCGCGGACCTCCTGCGCCGCCTCGCTCAGGGCGGCCTCCGCCAGGGGTTGCGGGACGGCGCGCGGCAGCGGGGCGGCGGGCTCCGGGGCCACTTCCGGCATCAGGACGTCCGCGGCGGGGACCGCGGGCGCCGGGCCGCTATCCGCGAGCGCGCCGACGCCCTCCCCCGCCGCCTCGGCCTCCGCCTCGCCCGCGCCCTCGCCCTCGCCCTCGCCCGCCGTCTCCTCGGCCACCTGGCCGGGCGGGTGCTCTGCCAAGTCCTGCGCCAGGACCTCCAGCAGCTTGCGCGAGACGCCTGCTACGTCCTCGGTGGCGGTCGGGTCCACCACGTTATCGAACAGGTGGCGCTTGCTGCCGACCAGTTCCAGCACCCGGCACTCGTAGGAGTCCGCGGCGACCAGGAGCAGGACCTGCACCCGCTGCGTCTGGCCCAGGCGGTGGATGCGCCCGATGCGCTGCTCCAGCACGGCCGGGTTCCAGGGGATGTCCAGGTTGATCAGGACCGAGGCGGCCTGGAGGTTGAGCCCCACGCCCCCGGCGTCGGTGGAGATGAAGACCTGGGTGGCCGGGTCGTCGCGGAAGCGGTCGATCAGGGCCCCGCGCTTGTCCGTGGGCACGCCCCCGTGCAGGCGCACGCAGCCCAGACCCATGGCGCGCACCCGCTGCTCGACCAGGCGGGTCATCTGCTCCCACTGGGAGAAGATCACCGCCTTCTGCCCGGTCTGAAGACAGAGATCGTCGAGCAGGTTCACGAGCTCGTCGAGCTTGGGGGAGCCCTCGGTCTCCTTGTCCACCAGGCCGGCCGCGTCGCAGGCCATGCGCGCCTGTTGCAGGGCGGCGAGCAGGCGGTGCTGCTCGGACGGGGTCAGCGGTCGGCGCTGGGCGATCTGGGCGATGAGACGGGCGCTGCGCAACGCGGAGCCGTGCAGTTCCACCTGCGCCGCGTCCATAGGGATGTCGAGCCGACTCTCGATGCGCTCCGGGAGCTGGTCGCGCACCAGTTGGCGGTCGCGCCGCAGCATCACCGGGGCGAGCCGACGGCGCAGCTCCGACAGGTTGCGGTAACCCAGCACCTTGCCGCGCTCATCCGTGATGTGGAAGTCGACCAGATAGCGCCACAGGGGCCCCAGCACCCGGTGGTCCACCACCTGCATCAGGCTGTAGAGGTCCTCCAGGCGGTTCTCCAGCGGGGTGCCGGTGAGGACGAAGGCATAGCGCGAGGGGATGCGCTTGACCGCGGCGGCAAGCTTGGTGCGCCAGTTCTTGATCCGCTGCGCCTCGTCCAGGATCACGAGATCCGGGCGCAGGGTCTCGTTGATGACGCTGACATCGCGCAGGACCAGTTCATAGTTCAGGATAAAGAAGCCGCGCCCCTCGCGGTACTGCACCGCCCGCCCGGCCGCGGGCCCGCCGACCACCCGCGTCTCCTGGCCGGTGAAGCGCTGGATCTCGCGCGCCCACTGCGCCTTGAGCGAGGCCGGGCAGATCACCAGGATGCGCTCCACCTCGGCGCGCTGGCGCAGCCAGGCCGCGGCGGCGATGGCCTGGAGCGTCTTGCCGAGCCCCATGTCATCCGCCAGCAGGGCGCGACCGCGCGCGACCAGGAAGGCGACCCCGTCTACCTGGTAAGGATAGAGCCGCGCCGTCACCCCCGGCAGTCGGCCGCCCCCGGCGCGGATCGACTCGCCCAGCGTGCGCGTCCGCTCGCCCTGGGCCGCCTGCTCGGCCAGGCGGCGGGCGAAGTCCAAGGCGTCGGCGCCCAGATCGATGTCCGGGCGGCCGGCGAGTTGATCGGCCAGGCGCAGAAAGTCGTCCGGCAGGCGGCGCTGGAAGGCCCCGGCCGCATCGAAATGGACGTCCAGCAGGCGCGCCAGCTCCGCGTCCAGGGCCGGCGCCCGATGCAGGCGGATGCGCGGGCCCGGGTCCGACTCCCAGTCCAGCCAGATGAAGGGCGTGGGCGGTGCCTGCTCCTTGAGGCGGGCGGCGTCCCGGCGCTTGCCGATGCGGTGCAGCACCGCCTCGATGTGCTTGCAGGTGCCGAGCTGATTGCTGGCAAAGTCCGGGCAGGTGCAGTAGTTGGCGCGCCGCGTGAGCGAGCGGATGTGGACGCGATAACCCACCGGGACATGGGTGGTGGAGGTGATGGCGCGTGCCCGCCAGGCACCGAAGGCGAGATCCCCGGAGACCGGCTCCACCGCGACCTCGGTCCGCCCGCGCTTGACCCGCTCGTTGATGGCGCCCTCCGCCGCGCCCAACAGTTCCCGCGCTCCCGTGCCCCGAGCCGCCCAGGCGAAGAGCGCGGCCAGGGCATGGACGCAGGGCGGGCCGGGCTCCGCGGGACAGGCGCAGTGGGTCGCGAGTTGCCCGTCATCGTCGAAGGTCAGCTCCAGGGCGACCTGTTCCTCCGTCTCCTCGTCCTCCACCGTGGCCCAGAGGCAGACCCCGTCGCGGTCGACCGCGACCACCCGGCTCTCCTTGAAATGCCGCAGCCCGGCGCGCACCAACTCGCCCGGGGCCAGGGCCTCCAGGCGCTCCTGGTCGAACAGGAAGGGGTCCGGGTCCGCACTGCGGGTCGCCGCGGGGTCCGCGGCGGGGGCTTCGGTAGTGGTCATGGCGGTGGTGGCGGGGCGGATGGGGAAAGCGGGATCTTACCAGTACGGGCCGGTCGCGGAGTCTAAGGCTTGACGCAATGGTGAGCGCAGGATTGTAACCCTTGGCCGAGTTCGGTCAACACGGGCCCTGCGCCGGGACGCCCGCCAGCGGCTACACGCGCCCGCCACGGACGCCCGGCGCTGTGGCATAGTTCCCAAACATCGCAAACACCCGGGACCCCGAGGCCAGCGGCCGAATGCGTAACCAGGTCTTCATCAGCTATCGCCAGGAGAGCCCCGAGCACGCCCGGGAGGTGCGCCGGCTGGGCGAACTGCTGCGCCAGGCGGGGCTGCCGGTCGCGCCGGCCTTCCCGCACGGGATCGCCGCGCGCCTGGTTCCGATCGACCCCAACGGGCGGGCGCGGGTGGCGCCGGACCGGCACGTCAACCCGGGGGATTGAGCCGCGCATGGACCGAGTCAGTCCCGAGTTACTCGACGAGGCCGTGCGCCGCATCGTGCAGGCGGTCCACCCGGAACAGATCCTCTTGTTCGGGTCACAGGCGTGGGGCCAGCCGACCGAGGACAGCGACATCGACCTCCTGGTCATCCTGGGCGCGTCCGACCAGCCGGGTTATCGCCGCGCGCGGGAGGTCTACCGCAGTCTGCGGGGGCTGCGGCTGCCGATCGAGGTGCTGGTGCGCACGCGCGCCGAGGTCACCCGAGCCGCCCGGTTCACGGCATCATTGGAGCGGCAGGCGCTGGACCATGGGCGTGTGCTCCATGGATGAGGACAAGACGCGCGCAGTCGGCCAGTGGCTGCGCAAGGCGCGCCACGATCTGCGTTCGGCGCACCGCCTGTACACCGACACGCCGCCGCTGCTCGACACCGCTGCCTATCATTGCCAGCAGGCCGCGGAGAAGGCCTTGAAGGGCTATTTGACCCAGCACGACATCCCGTTTCGCAAGACCCACCTGTTGGTCCCTCTGGTGGCGGAATGCGCGCGTATCGATCCCCAGTTCGACGCCTTGGCCGACGCGGCAGCGACCTTGACCCCCTTCGCGACCGAGTTTCGCTATCCGGGCGAGGGACTCGATCCCGAACCTGCCGATGTCGTCGAGGCGATGCAGTTGGCGCAAACAGTCGTCGAGTTCGTTTTGAATCGGTTGCCGCCGGACCTGAAGGAGGAGAAATGAAGTCGGAGGCCTTGATCATGGTTGCGGCCGTAGGGTGGACAAGCGCTAGCGCAGTCCACCGAATCCCGCTCCGCCGCTGGTGGACTGCGCTGCGCTTGTCCACCCTACGACGTCCAGCGGCCGGGTCGGGTAGCCAGGCGACGTTACCGCCACCCAGCCCCCTAAGAACCGTGCTTGCGACTTTCACCGCACACGGCTCAAGCCTTGATAAGCCCCTGTGACAGAGCCGGCCATTCGGCCTTCGC
>Ga0247835_1000418_pt1 | contig 61556 bp, 50 predicted proteins | sample LaCtaG_3_FD_189912 | JGI IMG/M metagenome (GOLD analysis project Ga0247835, IMG submission 189912) | Freshwater microbial communities from meromictic Lake La Cruz, Castile-La Mancha, Spain - LaCruzMarch2015_13.5m | ecosystem: Environmental > Aquatic > Freshwater > Lake | place: Spain: Castile-La...
ACCGACGAGCTTCGTCGATTTGTATGGTGTGCTTCCTGCCCAGGCCCAAGCAGCATGATACATGTTGTCGGTTTTTGGGCCGCCGAGAGCATCCAGGCCCCCCAGTTCGTCCAAGGCCTTCAAGTGTTGTGAGATCTTCGTAGGAATACCGTTCTGAGCGAGCTGTTCGCTGATGGTCCCATAGAGACCCTCTGCGGATGAACCATTATCGCCCCAGACATAGAAAATGAGAGTGTTGTCGAGTTTGCCTTGCTTCTCAATTTCGTCAATGACCCGGCCCGCATTGTAGTCAGCATGTTCAGTGAAGCCGGCAAAGACTTCCATCAGACGACGCTGAAACGGCTTTTCGTCATCTGGAATCGAGTCCCACGATGCCATGGAAGTCGGCCGTGGCGTGAGTTGTGCGTTTTGTGGAATCCAGCCCTTGGCCTTTGCTCGAGCGAAAACACGCTCACGATACTTATCCCAGCCATCGTCGAACTTGCCCTTGTATTTGTCGGCCCATTCCTTCATCACTTGATGCGGACCATGCGAAGCGCCTGGTGCCCAATACATTAGAAACGGCTTGTCTGGCGCATAAGCTTTTTGCTCACGCAACCACTTGATTGCGTCTGAGGCAATGTCATCGGTAAGGTGATAGCCCTTGGGAAGATGGTCTGTGACCGCATTCGTGTTGCGAGTCAGAGTGGGCTCGTATTGCGAGGCCTCACCTGCAAGAAAGCCATAGAAGTATTCAAAGCCATAACCCGTCGGCCAATAATCGAACGGGCCCTTCGATGTGATCTGTTCTTCGGGTGTGTTGTGCCACTTGCCCCACGCACCGGTATTGTATCCGTAGTTCTTCAGAACCTCGGCAACGGTTGCAGACGACTTTGGAATCGTACCGCTGAAACCATCAAAATCATTTGCGATCGCCGCAATCTGTCCATTACCGACTCGCGTGTGATTGCGGCCGGTAAGCAGTGCGGCTCGAGTAGGCGAGCACATCGCGGTGGAGTGAAAGCGATTGAAGGAGATTCCCATCTTCGATACGCGATCAAGCGTCGGCGTGTTAATTTCACCGCCATAGGTTGAGGGTGTACCTGGCCCCACATCATCCATCAGGATGACGAGAATATTCGGTGCACCTTCTGCAAGACGCTTTGGCTCAACGCGCTTCTTGTAGGTGGAATCCTGAATCGTTAGCCCGGGCGTGGAGCCAGACGGAGCGGGTGGAAATGGCAAAATTTCTTGTGCCATCGTTGCTGTTGTAAACACGTTTACAAGCACAAGGCCTAGGATGGCCAATCGCGAATTGATATTCATGGATGAGTCTCTGTATCGCTTTCAAACTAATTGCTAGTCTTAATTTTCAAAATCTGGGACTGAATTCCTTCGATGGTTTTGCCCATTTGGGCGCTCAATCCAAGCTGACGGACGGGGAACTCTTGGAAGCTCATTAGGTGCTTCTCCACTATCCCAACGATTGGCGTAAGCACCCAAGTTTTGTGTTCCGCATATTGACGATTCACATCACCTGTCTGACGCTCGAAGGGATCCATGCGTAGATTCGTTATCATAGGTCGGCCAAGGCCAATCAGTGGGTCGTCCCAATGTCCGCCCTCTTTGATCGAGAAGCTGATTTTGAACGAATCGTAACGAATGGCTGTCAGAACTGTTTCGTCATAATAAAAGACAAATTTGCGAGCCGACTTGTCGCTCTTGCCACTAAACAACGCAGTCTGGTCATAACCATCAAGGTGGACCTTGTAGTTCTTGCCGACATAGTCTGCGCCTTTTTTTAGCTTCTCAACGCTATCGGTGTCGCCGGCTGCCGAAGCCAATGTTGGTAGCAAGTCAGTCATATCGACAATCTCACTAGAAACGCGTCCTCCCGTAGCACCAGGCCAACGGACCATACATGGGGCGCGAACTCCGCCTTCCCATGTTGTGCCCTTGTCGCCTCGGAATGGGCTCGTACCACCTTCGGGCCACATGTACTGATAGGCTCCATTGTCTGTCACCTAGACCACAATCGTGTTCTTATCGAGACCTGTTGCTTCAAGTTTTGACAAAAGTTGACCGACGTGACCGTCATGCTCTGCGAGGGCATCACCATAAACATCTTCGCGTCCAGCCCGGGACTTGCCTCGTACTCCATCCTTGAAATGAAAGAATACGTGTAATCGCGCTGCGCAATGCCATAGGAAGAATGGCTTTTTGTCTTTCGCTTTGCGATCCAGGAAGTCGAGCGACTTGGATACGATCTCGTCGTCAAATGTCTCCATCCGCTTCGTGGTCAACGGGCCTTCGTCCATTGTTGGACCATCGGCGGTGCCCGAAATGACTCCGCGTGGATCAAACTTTTTTCGAAATTCAGCATCAGTTGGACGGTCTGGATCCTCGAGGTCTTCATTGCCGTTCAAATGGTATAGGTTGCCAAAATACTCATCAAAACCGTGCCGATGTGGAAGATGTTCTTCAAGGTCGCCAAGATGATTCTTGCCATATTGAGCGGTCGAGTATCCTTTCGACTTAAGGATTTCCGCCAACGTGATGTCTTCTTTTTGCAAACCGGCAGGCGATCCTGGCGTGCCGACTGTCGTTAATCCCGTGCGAACCGGCAGTTGACCTGTGAGGAACGCAGCGCGGCCGGCGGTGCAACTTGGCTGTGCATAGAAGGATGTAAGACGAATACCCTCCTTTCCAATGCGATCGATGTTTGGGGTTTTGACCCCCAAGATATCACCACCGTAGGAAGCTACGTTCATCCAGCCAACATCGTCACCCATAATGACAAGTATGTTGGGTTTCGAGGTTTGAGCGAATAACTGGCCTGAGCCAACGACAACAAAAAATGCAAAGAGAAGAAGATGCTCGAATCGTTTCACTGTTGATGCCTCGCTATTGATTGACTATTTCCACACAGGATTCTCGACGTATTCGAAAATGTTTTTTCGCATTGCATGAATCCCCGGAAAGCGACATCTGCAATGTGAAATTTGCTTTCACGGAATATCTGAACTTCGGAGATTCTAGCCAGAGATCAGCCCGTCGGACATCAAATATCCACTTTCCGAAAGCAAGTTCTCGCCATTCGCATCAGTGAAAATCGTTTTGAAATTCTGAGTCCCCGACGGACCGGAGACATCCCCAATACTTATCACGTGTATCGTTTTGGCATGCCGAACGCCATTTGTTCGATGCCATGCACGCGTAGGTCGACGCACACCGGAGCCGCGAGGAGATTGAAGACGGCTGTGTCGACGTGGACTTTTGACCAGTCGGGATCGTTTGGAATTTATCTCGCACCGGTCACCCCAGACGTCACCCCAGACCGGTGCTACCTAGTCTAGAAAAAAGCTGATGCGACTTGTAAATGCCCTGAATTTATAGCGCTAATGCGTGATTGACTTGCATCAGCAGGAACGCAGTGATTCGAACACTGTCCATCGGCTTTGGAGGCCGAGTCCGCTCCCAGGCGAACATTCCTGTATAGTAGAATGAGAGAGCGTTTAAACTGCGATTGGTTCGGTCTTGTTCGGATTGTCTTTTGTGAAAACCCTTGCCTTTGATTCGTTGCCCCCATTTGATGAGAGTCTGACTCGTGATGATATCCTGGGCGATCTTGAGGTAATGACGGCAGGTGATCATTGTTTTGTGCGAAAGACTGACTTTCTTGCGCTTTGCTCACTGAAAACAGGGAAAGTGAATTGGTGCGTGACGCGGAATGCGCCGGATGGAAACGTGGACCCATCCATTGATGTTTTTTCTAGCCTTCTTTTTTGGGGTACAAGGCTTTGGGTCGGTTTGAAAGATCAAGTTGTTGCAGAGATCTTTTACGACGCCCCAGAAAGCGCTAAATTAGTTGCGCGATGTATGCGGACCGGCAAGGTACTATGGGAGTACGTGCATCAACGACCTCCGCTTGAACCATGGGCAGAGGAGAAACCCGCATGGCCTGGAGCGCCCCAAGAAGAGGCTTTTGTGTTTCTCGCACGCTCCGAAAACAATCTCGTGCTGTGTTTACATCGAAGAACCCGCTGCTCTGGAATGTCGACTTCTGAGTTCACCGTTTTTGATACACCACCGTTTCAATGTCAAACCGAACTTTACTCGTTTGAGCCGACTTCGGGGGCTTTACGCTGGAGCAAAGTGCAGATTGGCCTTAGGCTAAACAATCTTGAATGGAAGAATTTTAAGGGCCTGTGGGGCAACGATGGACAAGCAGGATGGCTGGATCTTGATTCAGGAGTCGTTTGCACTATTGAAAAGGGAGGATGCTGTTTCGGTATGCCCACCCTTTATGGAGAATTGGGTTACTTTCCGTGGTTCGACAAGAAGAGCAAACGTATCGGTTACATCCGAGTTAATCAACATATGGAAGTCGATTGCGACTTCAGTTGGAACGAGAAAAGCGTTCGAAATATCAGAGTTTGGCCGACAAACAGCGGAGTTGCAATACAAGTCAACAACCAAAAGGTCATATGGACAACCGCGGACGAACGCGTTTGGGAACTGCGAGCGAAGCCCTATGTCTATAACGTTTTTGCAACAGATGATAGTGATATCTTCGTCGCAACAGATGGTGCCGGAGGGCGATTGCTTGGTTTTGATCGCATAGATGGGCATGAGACATTGAATTTTAGGCCTGTATTTTGTGGTCTCGGGGATACGCACTTCTTTGAGGAAGCGCAGATGGCAGTGGCATCTGTTGCAATGAAGAAGTCTCATTGGGTGCCATCGAAACTTCTGATTTTCAACACCGAAACCAAATCAATGGATTTTGTATCGAGTTGCTGGAATATTCTTGGCCCATGGTCGAGAGGAGTTGTCTTCGTTAGTGGCGAAAAAGATCGACGGATATCATTCCTAGACTTGAATGCATGAAGCTAGGGGGCGACTTTCTCGCCCCCTAACAAGTCAGCTTAGTCTTCGAGCTCTACTATCCAGTAGGCTTCGCTAATGAACTTGGACCAGCTCTTCACGCGATTCATTCGATCGGCGTAGATCGGCTTCCAAGCTGGACGCACTGGTTCCTTTCGGAGTTTCATGTGCGCCTGAGCCGGAGTGCGGTCAGCCTTTTTCGAATTGCAATTGATGCAAGCCAGAACACAGTTCGTCCAGGTCGATAAGCCACCTTGAGCACGAGGGACCACGTGGTCAATTGTGAGTTCTTCGCTGCCAGGCTGCTTTCCACAGTATTGGCAACACATCTTGTCACGCTTGAAAACGTTTCTGCGGCTGAAGGTAACCTTCTGTGTCGGCATCGCATCGAACTTAGTCAATGCAATGACCTCCGGGATACGGATACGCTGGCGTACCGACTGGATGAACGGCTCGTCTCGATCCGGTACCATTCGGCTCCAGTCGCTCCAGTCATACAACTGGTAATCGATCGGGTCGACAATCTTGGCCGAATCGTTCCACAGCATGATCAAGGCACGCGCAACCGTCGCCACGTTGATCGGCTGCCAGTTACGGTTCAGCACCAACGTTGGCCGCTGAAGCGTCGGGCTCAAGCCGATATGGGTTCTGTATGGATCGAGGGTTGCTGCGATAGTGCTCATGCTTAGTCCATGGACGGTGTCCGTTAAAAACGGTTTGCGAAACATCAGTTACAAGAACAGCTCCAGCGTTCTTTGGTTCAGTGAAAATGAAAAAACACTTGACGAAGTTGTGACCAGAGATATTCCCCCAACAGACGCCACGCGACCGTCAAGGTTCCGGCCCATTGTTGAATCAACGAGTGGACCGGGCGGGAATCGAACCTGCTAAGCCATGTACTCCAAATCGGCAGTCAAGTGTTGTTTCAAAACGATCGACGAAGTTATGTGTCAGAGAATTTACGGCGCTCTATCCAGGCTGAGCTACGGCGCAGTGATTTGCATCAAAGTCGCGCCGGTGGGATTCGAACTCACGACATCCGGCTCCTTAGGCATGTACTCCAACTCGGCAGTCGATCGTTGTCTCCTTGTAGTTTCTATCGCAGCGGAAGGAGAGGGAGTCGAACCCTCAAGGCCTGTCAGTCAAGCTCGGCCGGCTTCCAACCGGGTCCCCTCGCCATTCGGTTTGCCCTTCCGTTATGTGATTCAGTAGCTCGACCAGGAATCGAACCTGGAACTTCTCGTTAGAAGCGAGAGGTGATATCCGCTTCACCATCGAGCCATATGGCCTTTGACAGTGGATTGAGCCAACGGAGCGGAAGGCATGGGAGTTGAACCCACACAACTTTAACGTTGCACTGTTTAGCAAACAGGCCCGGCGAACCGTATCCGGCTACCTTCCATAAAGAGGTTCGTTCGAGAATCGAACTCGATCTTCGTTCTTACCAAGAACGCGTGCTCCCGGAACACCTACAAACCATTGCCACTAGTGATCGCGGAAGGAATCGAACCTTCGGTTTCCTGCGTGTCATGCAGGTGTCTTAGCCGCTGGACCACGCGATCGGAGGAAGTATGAATTGCGAAGTTCGAAGTGTGAAATCTGCGCACATACTCTTCAAACTTCGAACTTCGCCCTTCAAACTTCCAAAATGGCGGGTCCAGGAGTCGCACCTGGCAGTCCGAGCTTATGAGGCTCAGATGAGCACTAGCCCACCCGCAAGTTGCAAGCCCCGGAATCGAACCGGGTTACCGACCTTATGAAAGTCAGCTCAGTCCCAACTAGCCTGCAATAAAAGTCACGAAGAGAAGAATCGAACTCCTACGCCTCGATGGCACGACGTTCTGAGCATCGCGTGTCTACCTGTTCCACCACATCGTGATTAAGTAGTGACTCGGACCGGAATCGAACCGGTGAACGCCAGCTTGAGGGGCTGACTGCAAATGCCAACATCGCACCGAGCCATATTCACATCAGTGGGCCGAGAAGGAATCGAACCTACATTGCTCATCGAGAAGCGACTGTTTTACAGACAGCTTGGACTCCCAAGTCCAATCGACCCAAGTGGGATAAGCTTCTAGCTTGTCATGTCCATCAAAAATGCTCACAGGCTGGAAGCCTATGCCACTAAGTGACGCAGGCGGGATTCGAACCCGCAATCGCGAAGGTTTAAGCTTCGCCGCTGTACCAGTTCGCGTACCACGCCTGAGGAAGTTTGAAGTTCGAAGTTCGAAGTGTGAAATTTCAAACTTCCAACTTCACAATTCACACTTCAAGTAGTAGCTCGCCAAGGAATCGAACCTTGTCTAACAGTTTCGAAGACTGTCGTGCGAATCCATCACACTCGCAAGCCATGTTGTTCATCAGTGTCCATGTCAGGAATCGAACCTGATCTTCGACCTTCGCAGGGTCGCGTGCGTATCCACTACACTTCACAGACATATTCACAGTGGTGCAGGTGGGATTCGAACCCACAAACACTTGCTTCTAAAACAAGCCGCTCAGCCGTTGGCGTACCACACCAGATGAAGTTTGAAGTCGGAAGTTCGAAGTGTGAAATTTCAAACTTCTCATTTCTCAATTCAAACTTCTTAGCGACCCATACCGGATTTGAACCGCGGGCACCGACGTACTCGTTGGTCGCTCTGCCGTGACAGGGCAGCGTCCACTCCAGGCTGGACCGATGGGCCGTTAACGATAGAGGCGCTAGTGAGATTCGAACTCAAGTGAGCATGTTTTGCAGGCATGCCCCGCACCAAGCGGATTAGCGCCATTCCAATGAGTAGTCCTGGACGGACTCGAACTGCGGGCACCGACGTACTCGTTGGTCGCGACTGGGTGCCAGTGTTTTCTGAAGACAGGGCAGGTGCCTTCGCCGCTGGGCCACAGGACTATCTGTTTTAATCAAAGCGGAAGACCAGGGACTCGAACCCCGAAGCGTGATTAGCGCCAGCTGTTTTCAAGACAGCGTCCTCATCCGGCCGGATGTCTTCCATTCACAGGGTGACCGATCGGAATTGAACCGACATAAACTTGGTTCACAGCCAAGTTCCTGAACCAATACAGGACGGCCACAGCACCGGAGGCAGGAATCGAACCTGCGAGCTTCTGGTTCAGAGCCAGACGCAACGACCAACAGTTGCTACTCCGGAGTATTGATTTGTGTGTGGGATAAGCTTCCAGCTTGTCATTCGTGAACTGCATTGACAGGCAAGATGCCTATCCCACAAGCCCGGGCGGAAGGAGTTGAATCTACATACCACTGCTTCAAAGGCAGCTGGCTTACCGTTAGCCGACACCCGAATATCATTCATCAAACAGAGTGCCATGTCGGAGTCGAACCGACCTGACCGGATTGGAAGTCCCGGGCACCGACAAGCATGGATGCTTGGTGGTCGCTTTGCCGCTCGGCCAATGGCACGGTTGAAGTTTGAAGTGGGAAGTTCGAAGTGTGAAAACGTTTCGAACTTCGAACTTCACAATTCACACTTCGTAAAGCTCCGGCAGCAGGAATCGAACCTGCGTCTGGGCGATTAACAGTCGCCTTCCCGTACCAACACAGGACCCACCGGAATATGTTTCTTAACAGTCAGGATGGTCGGATTTGAACCGACGGTCTCGTGCTCCCGAAGCACGCGCCCGAAGAAGCAACACCGTGCCAGATTTTCCCACACCCTGATAATTGAAGAGCGTCCAGCGAGAATCGAACTCGCAATTCCTCCTTGGCAAGGAGATGGGTTACCACTACACCATGGACGCCTTTTGTTGGCTCAACCAAATTGTCAAAGATCGGAGAAGTTTGAAGTGCGAAAGGTGAAGTGTGAAAATTTCAAACTTCGAACTTCTCAATTCAAACTTCTTATAGTGGGATCGGTGGGTATCGAACCCACATCGACCGGATTAAGAGTCCGGTGCATTACCTTGTCTGCCACAATCCCATTTGTGTTTGTCTTCCAAGTCGGCGTGGAAGGAATCGAACCTTCTACTCACGTCTTATAAGGACGCCGCTCTCACCACTGAGCTACACGCCGTGATGAGTGAGGCCGGTGGGATTCGAACCCACGCTTTGCGACGGTAAGGCTTCTCTGGAAAGTCCGCTGTGCTGCCGCTACACCACAACCTCATGAATGGTTATGGCTATGCGTTTCAAGCGACTATGTGTTTGCATCGTGTTCTCCTTTGAAGTTTGTTGTTCAGTGGTAGCCCTGAGAATTGAACTCAGCGCGATCCGCTTATCAGACGCCGGTTTTTTCTGTTGGCTCACGCGGGGGCTCCAGCCCTCGACTACCATTTCTTCAGTCGGGTGTGTCGGAATCGAACCGCTCTCGATCGCCCCAAACGTCCTGTGCCAGCCATTACACTTCACGCCCGATAGTTGTTATGTCAGTGGACAAGCAGGGAATCGAACCCTGTAGCCTTGATTGCAAGTCAAAGCACCGTTCCTACGGACAAGCCCATTAGTTATGTCAGTGACTCGTGTGGGATTCGAACCCGACCTATCTGGCTTGAAAGACCAGCAACCTCACCAGAAGTCGAACGAGCCGGATGAAGTTTGAAGGGTGAAGTTCGAAGTGTGAAAATTCAAACTTCCAACTTCACAATTCAAACTTCTAAAGTGGACTGGGAGGTGCTCGAACCCTCCTCTGCGGTTCTTCAGACCGCCGCTATACCGTCTCAGCTACCAGTCCATCTGCATGTAAAACGTTAGAAAAAGGCACGAAAAAACCCGGTGTCACTCTGGGGTAACACCGGGTTCGCCAACGTTTACTTCGTTAGTACTGGCCCATCAAGACCAACCCAGTGTTACCTACGATGTGGATGCCCATTCAAATGGACACGGGGGAGCTGATTCGCGTCTTGCAACACGATACTACCCTCATATCCATTAAATCGTTCGGTCATTGTTGACCTGAGGTAACTGGGCCGTACTGAAGTCATGATCTCGTATCCAGTGATTGATTGCTTTTCAGATTCCTTACCACGCCCAGTTCGAATGTACTGTGTAGCGTGTACAGGAAGATAGACGTCGCTAAGATGAATTGGTTCGCTGAATTTTCCCAGAACACAAATTATTGTTCACCAAGATTCTTGCAACAAGCCAACATCCCGACATACGTATAAACGCAGATACCGAGCGAAAGTCTCCATACTCAATGAATAATATCGAAGTATTTTTGAATGCAAGCACGTTCGCTGTGGCCGGCGCATCGCAAGACCGATCCAAGTACGGCAACAAAGTCTACCGTGCGATCGTCGCATCGGGTCGCTCCGCTTACCCCCTCAATCCGAAGGCGACCGAAGTAGAAGGCGATCCTGCGTTCGCCTTGATTTCGGATCTACCCGTTGTCCCAGAGTCTCTATCGATCGTCACTCCGCCTCACGTTACACGCCAGGTTATCCAACAAGCAATCGCCGCTGGCGTCAAGAATATTTGGATGCAACCCGGAGCAGAAGTTTCCAAAGGAAGCCAAGCCGCTCGGGATGCGGGGCTCAACGTCATCGACGATGGAAGTTGTATACTTGTTCTTCTTTCAATCGAGCGATCATCGAAGTAGAGGTCTAATCCCATGAAGTCCCAACAAGAACAGAACCCAATCGGCAACACCGTAGAAGCGAATGTTAAGAAGAGTGAAAAGCCGTGCCAACCGGCTTGCCCTGTTTGCGGCGGATCGCTGATTGACATCACGATGCAGGAGACTTTGGTCGCTATACCATAAACTCCGGTATCTCGATGGGCACACTTTTGTGGGCATATGAGTTGAACTCCGAAAAGCTGCGCAATGTTGAATTGATGATACCGGAGAAGACGGGCCCTCTACCGCACATGCTTGCGGAGATCCGCTGGAATATGGACTGGATGCTCAAGATGCAGGACGAGAGTGGAGGCGTTTGGCACAAAGCAACTACCGCCAAGTTCCCTGGATCGTTGCTTCCCGAGTCAGATAACGCGAGGATGCTAATCGTCGGCAGCGGCATTTAACAACACAATGCTCTCGTAGCAAACTACGGCATGATTCTAAGACTCGCGAATCGGATTTCGCCGAAACCCGAGTATGCCAACACGGCACAAGATTCCCTCCACTATTTGTTTGGTAGAAACACGTTCAACAGGAGCTACATGGGTTTGTATACCAACCGGCTCATCACTCAAGCGACCGTTTACAACCGAGCTTGTGAAATCTCCGTTCGTCCCATCGTTCCATCGCAACCGACTACTAACGCTTCGGGTTACCATTAAAGCAACAAGCCAGTAAGCGAGGCGTTGACTGTAATACCTCACTTACGTTTCGGGTTTTCAGTCTGCCGCTCGCATTCTCAAGGTGTCTTGTCTGAACTGGCCGACGGAACCTCGATTTCCAGGGCAAACGAGGTCGATTGAGGTGGCAGACATCGATTTTTATCGCATGCTTGAGTCTTGACGCGGATGCTCAACGGAATTTTTCCAGGCAATGCGTTGGAACCAACGGTCAGTGGAACCTCAAATTCAATCCGACCGGAGTAGGTACTGAGCGTTTGCTGCAAGATTGGGTCGAGCTTGGATTGAGCCTGCGGTGACTTCATTTTGCCGATTGCAACTTGTTCGCTCGCATCGACTGTAACCGTGCTGGCCAATAGGAACTCCGACTCAGGATTCTCCCCGTACAAATGCCAGCCTTCATCAATCTCCAGCACCGCTTTGATCGTGATGGCATCGCCGGGCTTTGCGATCCATCGCGTTGGAGAAATCCGAATCGTCACGGCATTGACTCGCCGACTTTGTTCCGTGGGCGGCACCGTCTTGGAGGATTCTGATTTTGTTTTCGTTAGATACTGAGATGACGCGACCAACAAAGCTTCGACCCCGTGCGGTTGACCGGCTAACAAGCCCGAAAGGGACTCTAGAGTGCGTTTGGTTGATTGCCGATAGACGGGTTCGCCAGTCAACTCATCGAGCTGAATCAAGACCTGTACCACGACTCCATTCGGATTGGGCATGTTGCCACCGCCGCCGAGATGTTTGGTGCGAAGCATCAAGTCCTCGTGCGACGCTGTGGTAAAGAAGAACCCGCCGTTGTCTTGATCTTCGAATTCGCTGAGCATTCGTTTTGTAAGACGTGTTGCCTGATCGAGCCAGCGTGGATCGCCTGTCGCACGATGCAGTTCAATCAGTCCCTGCACGAAATAAGCGTAGTCATCCAGGTAACCTGGGATTTTTGCGACTCCATCGCGATAGGTTCTCAAGAGGACCTCGTCGCGCACCATCTTTTTAAGAATAAAGTCAGCCGCGCGACTCGCGGATTCGATGTAACTAGGCTCATGAAGAACGCGACCAGCGCATGCCAATGAGCCTATCATCAAACCATTCCAACTGGTCAGTACTTTGTCGTCGACGCGAGGCTGTGGCCACGTTTGACGCTCGACCAGCATTTTGTTTCGCATTTGCGCCAAGCTACCCGCAAGTTCTTGTTCGCTCCGCCCTCGTTTCGCAGCCATCGTTTCGATCGATTGCTTCAGGTGCGGAATATTGGTTTCCATTCGCTTGCCGGTCGATTGTTCTTTGAAATTGCCTTCGGGACGAAAATTGTAAATTTCGGCGAATAACGCCGCATCCGCCGCGCCCAGCAAACCTTGCAGGCGATTTACCGGCCAGACGTAGGCTTCGCCCTCTTTGCCCACTTCGCCCGAGTCGAGGGCCGAATAGAATGCTCCTTCAGGTGAAGTCATTTCGCGTTTCACCCAGCCGTGGATATCCGCGACGGCTTCGCTGTATCGCATATTGCCTGTGATCTGATAACCGTCGACATAGGCTTGCACTAGCTGAGCATTGTCGTAGAGCATTTTCTCAAAGTGCGGTAACAACCACTCTGCGTCCGTCGAATACCGATGAAAGCCTCCACCGATATGGTCATGGATCCCACCAAGCCACATGGCATCGAGCGTTACGGAAATTGGCTTCAGCAGCGATTTGTCACCCGTTTCACGAAATTGCTGGATGAGCAATTGCAATGTTCCGTGCGGAGGAAACTTGGGCGCACCTCCAAACCCACCAAGACTAGGATCGAATCTGGCGACGAGCAAATCGGTCGCTTGCTTTGTCAACTGAGACGTAAGTTCAATCCCTTCGTTCATCGTGGGACGACTCATTTGTTGCGTCGCTTTGGTCAATATGTCCGCCTGTTGGTTCACTTCGTCTCGACGATTTTTCCAAACGTCCGCAAGCTGTAGCAACACTTGGATGAAGCCTTGCTTTGGGAAATAAGTTCCTGCCATCCAGGGTTTCCCGTCCGGTGTCAGCCAAACCGAGTTGGGCCAACCACCTCGCTTGGCGATCAACTGCGTTGCGAGCATGTACTGTTCGTCGATGTCAGGCCGTTCCTCGCGGTCAACCTTGATCGCGATAAAGTGCTCGTTGATAACGGCGGCAACTTCCTCGTCTTCGAATGATTCGACTTCCATTACGTGGCACCAATAGCAAGTCGAATAGCCAACGGACAAGAAGATAGGCTTGTTCTCCAGCTTGGCTTTCGCAAACGCCTCATCGCCCCATGGATACCACTGAACAGGATTGTGAGCATGTTGCAACAAATACGGACTCGTCTGGTCAACAAGACGATTCGTGTGAGCGTGTTTTTTCTCTTGCGCAACTGCCATCGGTTCGAAACTCCAAAACGAAAGGAATGCAAAAAAGATAGCGTTTGCCACCTCAGTTTTTAAACACAAACTCCGTGGAGGAAAACTTTTTTTGGGGCAAATTTGCTTCATGAATAAACTCCGATACCAGGCAATCGATACTGGTCCTTAAAGTAGCAGGCACGCTCCGCCGTGCCGTCCGCAGCCAATCTTTTGCCAGGATTCTAGGTGGACGGCACATGGAATGTGCCTACCACTATGTTGGCGGCACATGGAATGTGCCTACTACTTTGAATTTTGTCGGCTGTGTCCGCCAAACCTTTGCAAGTTGATTGTACCACATATGCCGAGTACTCCCGCCCGGGCTTGCATCGGGCTCCCGGGCTTGCATCGGGCAACCCTGGACGCACCATTTCCTTGAGCAAAAACTTGAGTGGACTGTTTTAATTTACTTTTTGGGCTGTCCGAACCAAACCGAGGTCGATCGAACACCGGGTCGAATTTCGCCACTCGGAATGACGAAGCCGCCGCGCCAGGGAACGACGGTGGTGGTGACATGCGATGCAGGAACTTGGCCGTGCACTCCCCAAGCATCGAGGATTGTGTCGTAACCAAGGATCGATTTCGAAAATCCTGGATGCGATGCTGGCGGCATAAAATTGACATGCATCCCGTCATCGCCCCCCATGACCAAAAATTGCGAGAGCCCTAGCGCAGGAGCTGGCGTCGGAGCAGCAACCACGGGGCGGGGCAAATCCGCAACGCGAGTCCAGCCTTGTTCGGCACGATAGCGGTAGGCATCCTTCTCGTATTTGCGCACGGGTTTGCCTTGGACGTCGACCGTGAGCGACGCGCCGCCAACCACAAAAAACGCGTTGTCTTGCACAGCGGCGACAGCCAGCATCCTGGGCGGACCTGGCCAAGTTTCCAATTCCTTCCAATTCGAATTGGAATCGCGAAGGTCAAGGGACCAAAATGATTTCATTGCGACGGTGGCAGTTGGCGATTCGATCCCGCCCGCTACGTACAACGTCTTGTTCAATATGGCTCCGCAAAAATTCGCACAAGGTTTTGGAAGAGACGCTATCGCTGAGGTTATCAGAGTGCCATCGTCCCACCGCAAGACAAAACACTCGTCATAGTGCTGTTGAGAATCACTTCCACCAAGACAAACAAGTCCCTGGTCTGTCGAGAGAGAAACGCCGTACCCTAACGGACGTGGCAGTTTCCCCGCAACCTTCCAAGTTCCATCTGGATGATCCAGGACAAAGACATCGTCATGCCAAACTTTGACACCACCCTCCCATGGCATCTTGCCTGGAAAGTTAGCCCCACCTCCGACCATCAGCACGCCATTGTGCGCACCCGCGAAAGGTCCCGCGAAGCCAATCTTGCCGGGTAATGGTGGCAACTCGCTCCAATGCAGTGCGATCTCCGATTGACCCATCACCAAACTCGGCAGCCAGATAGTCGTCAGCACGAGCGAGAGCATCCACGTAATCCGCATAGCCTCACTTGACCCAATCATAGATCTTGAGCGCTTCCAATTTGGTCTCGAGTGCAAGCATCTGTTCTGGCGTTATGCCCACGAGTGGCAGACGCGTTGGACCGCAGTCGATCGCCACGCGACCCATAAACCACTTAAACGTCGCGATAGGATGGACGCCCCCTTGAACGAGTGTGTCGATCATTCGAATGGCTAACATTTGCATCTCGTTTGCGCGCAACGTATCGCCAAGATCGAATGCGTTGATCATCTCTTGATAAATCGGAGCGGCGAAATTGTAGGTACTCCCAACGGCGCCACGAACGCCGAAGCTTAAGGCTGAAAGTAATTTTTCGTCGCGACCGAAAAGGACATCAAATCGCCCATCTTCAAGTCGAACACACTGTTCGCAATCCTGGATGTCCTCGTAGGTGTACTTGACACCTGCAAGATTGGGTATGCGTTTGGATGCCAAACGCAGAAACTCGTGAACTTGCAGCGTCACGCCGGTCATCGAGGGTATGTGATAATAATAGAATGGCAAATCGGGTGCGGCGGATGCGACTTGTTCGCACCAATCAACAAGCCCTTCCACGCCATACGGCTTAAAGAAAAAAGGGGCCAAACAAGACGTACTATCCGCTCCGATGGAAGCCGCATGTCGTGCAAGGGTAATGCAATCCGCCAGGGTTGTATGTCCAACATGGACAATGACCCGCAGTCCCTCGGGAGCAACCTCCATCCAACGTTCGGCAATTTGCTTTCGTTCCTCGATCGTGAGCGACATCCCCTCACCGGTTGTGCCACAGATAAATGCACCGACGACTCCTTTCGCAGTCAACCAGTTCGCGTATCCATGGATCGCTTCCAAGTTCACGGAACGGTCAAGGTTCATAGGGGTGAAAGGAGCCGCGATGAGGCCTTCGGTTTTTTTCATGGATGTAGTTTGGCGTTTTGAAGGAAATCGATTTAAATGAAATTCGGCAGTGCCGGATGTCGACAGTGCCGAATGTCGACGTAATGATCGTTGATTGCTGTACGCCGCACAACCCGTTGTAACCGACTCCCTCATGGATCAGAATAGTTCGACAGTGAAACACAAACCTTCGACGGTAAATCCGCGAGAAATTTGCATCCATCATGAAGCTCAGCAAACTCCCAATCCTAGCTTGGTTACTCTTGCCGCTTTCCGCGCTGGTTGCGGCCGACGCGCCACCCAAGCCCAATATTATCTTCATCTTGGCCGATGATCTCGGCATCGGCAACTTGAGTTGCTACGGTGCGGACAACTGCAAGACTCCCAACATCGACAAGCTGGCGAGTTCGGGTGTTCGATTTACCCACAGCTATACGGCATCGTTGTGCGGTCCATCGCGGGCATTGATCATGTCGGGGCGTTATGCCTTCCGTAACGGATCGAGCAATCAAGATGCCTGCGGCAGAATGTCGACCGACGAAATCGTGGCCCCAAGGCTTTTCAAGTCGGCGGGATATGTTTCCGCCTGCATTGGCAAATGGGGACAACTACCGGGTGATCCAGGCGATCAAGGATTTGACGATGTTCTTCGATACAAGGGTAGCGGAGTTTATTGGAATCAAGACCCGACCAAAAGCATTGCCTACCAAGAAAATGGAATGGATAAAAGGCTTGGCAATCAAGAATACATGCCCGATCTCATGCACAACCATCTGATCGAATTCATCCACAAACACCGCAAGGACCCGTTCTTTATCTACTACAGTCTGTCGCACGTCCACGGCGAAATACAGCCTACACCTGACAGTCCCAAGGATAGTAAAGATCTATTCGCGGACAACATTGCTTATATGGACAAACTGGTTGGCAAACTGGTGGCTGAACTCGAAAGCCAAAAGCTACGAGACAATACGTTGATCTTTTTCATGGGAGACAATGGCTCAGCCAAGGGACAATCCCAGAACGCGACAGTTCGTGGGCGAGAACTCTCCGGCCTGAAGGGGAGCATGCTCGAATGTGGCGGCCTCGTTCCACTCATCGTTAGCTGGCCTGGACACTCGCCTCGCGACAGGGTTTGCAGCGACCTTGTGGACTCCACCGACTTTATTCCCACGTTTGCAGAACTTGCAGGTGGCAAACTTCCCGAAAAAACAATATTCGATGGCCAAAGTCTCGTCCCGCAATTGCTGGGCAAACCCGGTCAACCTCGTCAATGGATCTACAATCAGCTAGCGAGCATGTGGTATGTCCGCGATGCAGGATGGAAGCTCAATCAAGCCGGACAACTTTACGACATGAGCGATTCCCCTTTTTCCGAAAAACTCGTACCCAACGAGAGCGTTGATCCGATGGCCATCGCCGCCCGCGTTCGTCTTGCTGCTGCCCTAGCGAAGTTAAACCCTGCAGGGGGCATCCTTGATGACGGCGATGGCACAGGCCGTCACGCCAACAAAGCCAAAAAGAAAAAGTCGGAATGATCACTCTAGCTCGGCAGAAGCCTCGCTCTCCCATTGATTTTCACTCCATGGGACATTGCGTCACGCCTTCACCCCCTTGCCCTCTCCCGATTCGGAGACTGCTGATTTAGTGGATTTGCCGCAGTCAAAGGCTCTATCACAACCCGAAGCGTTAGCGAGAGGCAGACCATCCCTCGCTAACGCGTCGGGTTGGGATTAATGCGGATTAAATCAGCAGTCTCCTTCGAGGAGAAGGGGCCGGGGGATGAGGAGCCGGACGGTTACAGCCGCCTCTGTGGTTTCAACTCGTTCAACATCAACCTTGGCCGCCAAATCTTCAACGAGACCATTTCCGTGTCCACCACGGGTGGCGACCTCAAGACCCAATTGGTCGGCTTCTCCATAGGTGCCGGATACGCCCAGTAAATTCCGATCCAAGTCTTCGTTGGATCAGCAAGAAGTGTCGTTTTTGCTTTCTTTCCCCCTCTGTTCCCAAACACGCTCTTGTTTTGACGGACTCCTAGCTCTATTCTTAAGGTCAAGAGGGATTTGGAAATGGCCCGTTTCGTTCGACTAATTTTGAACGTTTTGCTCGCCATGCCTCAAGGCTGGTGTTGATTCTATTTCAATTCCTAATGCATTAGGCTGACTCATTTGATTCTGGTTGTTCGTTTTAGAAAGCAATATCATGTTGACAAAAATTGCGTTATTGGGTGTGGCTAGCGTCTTGGCTTTGGTTACCGGTGCAACCTCTTACATGGGAATGAATACGAAAGGATCATGCTGCCCTCAGTCACTGATGGTCTCCGGCGGATGCTGTCCCAGCGCGTTAAGCTCTTACCAAGTCGACATGGCCTCGCTGGAATGCACCAAGTCTCCGTCTGAGTGCCCCGGCCTCGGTTGCAGCCAAAGTTTGCCGGACGATTGCTGCATCAAGGACTGTTGTCCTGACGGCTTGTGCTGCGAAGGCAAAGATTGCGATTGCTGTGGCGACTCGTCCACAACACTTGTTGGCGTTCAGGAAGAAACCTGCGCGAGCGGTTGCTGCTCCAAAAAGTAACGGAAGCGAGCACTTCGAGACTTCTCTAGTTTAGTCCAGCTTGTCGAGATTCGTTTCATCAAGCTGGACTTTTTCGTTTAAAGGGGTGCGAGCAGCCTCAACGTGGACACGAATGTTTTCTGGATGCAGCTATTCGCAAACGCATGGGTAGCGGAGGCCGTCAAAAGCGACGTTCGTGGCGGTGAGACTACTTACCAACCGGATTCCAGAACGCCTGGCGTGTAGAAACCCCGAAGTATATTGCAGGGACAAAGATGAGCAAAACCTCGGCAAGATCAATTGGAACACCGTTGAGGTAGTCCCGAATCGCCAATCCAGTTGGTAAAACGATTAAAATAATCAACGACATATAAAAGGCTCGCATAAACCACTTAGGTACGCCACGTCCACAGTACAAAGAGGTTGCAAGGGCACCACTTGCGTAGCCAACCGCAACGACGCCTAACAAAGGAACCAAAACTCGTAAGTCACCTTGGATGAGTGACATCAACAACGACATTCCCGCTATCAAAAGGCAGAGTGTCAAGAGTGCGAACGGTGTCGCCAAAATTCTCTGTAACCAAAGTGAGTCACCGCTTTGGTGGGTTGAGAGGGGCTGACGATCGGCATCGAAATCTGACATAGCGTGAAACCTCTGATTTCTGTTGGTCGAGAACGTGGTAGATATCTCCCAAGGCTGATTATAGGGAGCCTCGGTTTTCACCTCCATGGTTCTTTGGTGACAACGATGAATTTCTGGTGAAGATTGTCTGTGGAATTGGATCGATGTTTCTAGGCGGATCGAGTCGAATTCAATCATTGATCGAGACGAAGCTGCGGGGGACGATGATGGTTGCGTCGCGACAGCGTATTAGGTTGACCGTCGGATGTTGGGAAAAAATCTTGCTTCTTAAAATCGTGGTAAGTTTGACAGGAATGTGATATTCTAAGGACATGAAACGAAGAAACTTTTTGTCCACAGCAGCGGGCACTTTAGCTGCTAGTTCGGTATTCCCAACATTCGCCATCGGGAGGGCTGGGAAGTCCGCGAACAGCAAACTCGATGTCGCCTTCATCGGCTCTGGCGGATGGATTGCCCAACAACCCTACAAGCAAGGCTGCAGCGAGGAAAACCTCGTCGCGTTCTGCGATGTAGATCGCAACCATTGCGCAGAAAACATGCAGAACTGGCGCACGACGCAACCGTTCTTCGATGACTTCCGCGTGATGTTCGACAAGATGCACAAGGACATCGATGCAGTGGTGATCTCTACGCCGGACCACACGCATTTCGCCGCTACGCTTGCGGCCATGGAGCGTGGCATTCATGTCTACACGCAAAAGCCGCTCACGCACAACATCTGGCAGGCGCGAACTCTCCTTAAAGCCCGCGAGCGCTACAAGGTAGTCACGCAAATGGGCAACCAAGGTCATGCGGGCGATGGCATTCGCCAATCGGTCGAAGCGGTTCGCGCGGGTGTGATCGGTGATGTCAGCGAAGTGTTTTGCCACAACAGCGGACCTCAAATGGGCGGACCCCATTTCGCCAATCCAGCGGTCATGCCACCGCCATCAACGCCGGTTCCTGAGGGTCTCAACTGGGACTTGTGGCTCGGCCCGGTCGCGGCGCGAGAATTCAGTAGCGACTACCATCCGCAAAAATGGCGGTCGTTTTATGATTTCGGATTAGGCATGCTCGGCGACTGGGGGTGTCACACGCTCGACACACCTGTGTGGGCGCTCGATCTCGATGCGCCGACCGTGGTGGAGTGCATTGAACGCAAAGAATCTTTAGAGGGCGTCATTCCTGCGGGGAGCCACATCAAGTATCACTTTCCAGCCAAAGACAAACGCGGTCCGACGACGCTCGAATGGTTCGACGGACCACAAGACTGGAACCAAGTTGGGCGCATCGATAAGTTCGGTGCCGAGAACGCCGCGCATCTGGGTCGCGCCTGTTGGATCGTTGGCAGCAAAGGGATGCTGGGTTGCGGCACGCATGCTGGAACGCCCATGTTTGTAAGCGAAGAGTTGCAGCAAGATTGGCTGAAAAATCCTCCGCCGCAAACGATTCCACGGGTCGAGGGGGGACCGTTCCGCGAATGGCTACGCGCGATCCGAGGCGAAGGCCCCGAGCCGGGTTCTAATTTTACTTACTCGGCAAAACTCACTGAGATCATTTTGTTAGGGGTGCTTGCTCAGCGTTTTCATACGCGTATCGAATGGGATGCCAAGGCAGGTCAGATCACCAATCGCCCTGAATTGAACGCCTTCCTCAAAGAACCAGTACGCAAAGGCTGGGAATACGGCGAAGAACTGTGGAAATAAAAACATGTTTCAACAGTCGACTTTCGCTCTGTTCACACGAATAAAGTTTCGTCTCGTTTCCTGTTCTGCATGCGTTCTCGCGGCGATGGCATTTTCGTCGATGAAGACGGCTCATCCCACCGACGATCAAACCTGGACCGAACCTGCCACCGAACCTGCCACGGCGCAGCGTAAAGCTCCAGATTCCGCCATTCGGGGCGAGAAGCTCTTGGGCCAGCGGTTTCTGACGCTCAACACCGTCGTCCGCGTGCGTCAGATCGAAGTGACTCGGGACGTGGCTCACGGCCCCGATGAGTCGAGTATCCACACACCCGCCGAGGCCCGAACGTTTCGCGAAGCGATCGAAGCCGCTTGGCCAGGTGCACGTATCACTTGGGCATTCAGTTGGCTCGCCCTGCATGATGAACGCCCGCAGTATCGCGAGCTGCACGCGCTCATCGTTTCGTATCAAAAAAAGTTCGGCGATGAAATAACCTTTATTCCAGGTGCCTATTTCTCGAATATGTATAACACTCGCGAACAGGTTAATCGCGATCTGCACGATGGCTTGAAACGCGTTTCGGAAATCGTCGGTGACGGCTATCGTCCGCAAAGCGTGGTTGCTGGATTCCTGGCCGCTGAAAACCTGCGTTACCTCGCGGAGGTGGAGGGCATCCACGTTTGCCAAGGAAATATCTGGAGTCAATACGCGGTCGATAACGGCGATGGCGAGGGCTCGATCGCATATCCTTACTACCCGTCGCGCGAGCATTTTTGCAAGCCGGCGCGGGAGCAGAAGGATCTCATCGATGTTGTCAATCTCGACGGTTGGACCGTCGACTTTCTCGCAGCCCGCATCCCTGGACGTAAAATCGTCGATGGCGAGCTTTGGCGTAGTCGTCAGGGAGTAGGTCCGATTGAGACGGTGCTCGACATGGGCACCGAGCGCGGCACGAAGTCGATGCTCGCTACCACGGCTGCGCATTTTGACGATGGCTTCGCCCGCAACGGCTTTGCTTGGGTGACTTGCGGCTGGGAGATGGGGCTTGTGGAAGCCCGCAAGATTTACGGATACGGTGGGCGCAACGGTATGGAAGGCCTTCATCTTTGGCTGACCGAGACCCGCAAACGCTGGCCCGATGTCAAGCTGATCACTCAAGGCGAATTCGGACTTCGGTGGCGCTCGCGATTTCGCGACAATGACCAACTCAATTACCGATTCGTTCACCGTGGAGCAGGTGTCCGCGCCTCGCAGGAAAACCTTGAGATTCGATGGTTCATGAACAAGGATTTTCGCCTCGCCTTGCTGCGCGACTGGAAAGAAAACGGGTCGGAAAAAGTGATCGACTTTACCCGCTACGATCTTCCTGCGAGCGAACCAGCCGACCCTGGTCCAGGCCAGCGAACACGCAACTGGAGCCTGATGAATCGAATCAACCAGAAAGGGACCCGCCCGCAGGATGTGCCCATCGCGATCTCCGAACTGGCCGACGAAGACCGGACGCTCATCCGCAGGCATTACCCAGAACTCCTACCATCAGAACTCCTACCAATCGACGCCAAGTAGCCCTCCGGTCCGACAAGTGATTCGGCCAGTGATTCGGCCAGTGAAACGGCCGCCGATTCGGCCAGTGAAACAGTACTCGTGCATTGCATCGAAATTGGTTAGACTTTTCGCTTTCGTTTCGACACAGTTTACTGGAGGACTTTTTATGAACGCAATTGACATCCTTGGAAGTTTGCTTGGTGCAGGCCAACCAGGGGCAAAAGGAGGCGGTGGCGCGGCAGACATTCTTGCGGAAATACTTGGCGGAGCCGCAAAGGCATCTGCTCCTCAAGGTAATCCGCGCCCCTCCGACGCTCACACGAGCGCCAAACAACTAGAGGAAATGCTCGGCGTCGGTCGAGAGTCTGCGAGTGCAAGTCCTCGCGGCACCCAATATCAGGCACCAAGCTCTTCGATACCAACCGATATTTTTGGTCAACGTAAAGTTCAAGAGCCGAAAATCAACCTAAGCGTTCCCAAGCCTGCGCCCCTTTCACAAAATGACCAAGCCGTCTTGTTCATTCGAGCCATGATCAATTCGGCCAAGGTGGACGGCGAAATCTCCGACGAGGAACAAAAAAGCATCCTCGGGCAGATTGGTGACACAAGTCCCGAAACCATAAAGTTCCTTCGAGCCGAATTTGCTCGACCACTCAATGTCGTTGAGTACGCTCAATCCCTGCCGGTCGGAATGGAGCTAAAAGCGTACGCGATTTCGCTCACGGCCATCAGTGTTGATACAAAGGAGGAAGCGGACTACCTTCGTCAATTGGCCAAAGCCCTTCGGATTACTCCAGAGCAATGCAACCAAATCCATCAGCAGCAAAATGCCCCGTTGATGTATCAAGCATAATTAAACGTCGTCAATAAATACCGAGAAGGGGATCAAAGCGCAGAGAACGCTGAGGCAACCGTTTGGTTGCGCACAGCGCGTTCTCTGCGTTGCAAACGTAGAATATGCATAATACCTTTGCAAAATTCGTTACAAACGGACCGTAATAACTGTTGGCTCCTATGAGGAAATAGGGCATAAAGTAGAATACGACAGGGTTTTGTTTCGACATTTGGATATGGGATTTCGCATGTTAACGCGGGCACAAATTGATACTGAAGGGCTTTTGCTGGAATTGATGGAGCAGCGGATTTTGCTGCTGGATGGGTCCATGGGGGCCCTTATTTTTCAGAAAAAGCTACCGGAATCGGCCATTAGGGGCGAGAGATTCAAGGATCATCCTGCCGATTTGTCCAAAGCGACCGATTTGCTCGTTTTGACCCAGCCAGACGTTATTCGCAGCATTCATGCAGAGTATCTCAGCGCTGGTTCAGACATCATTGAGACCAATACGTTCAACGCAAGTATTATCGGGCTCGCGGAGAATAAGCTTTCGGACCTCGCTTACGAAATTTCAAAGACTGGGGCGGAGGTTGCGCGTTCCGCCGTGGAGGAACACCTTCGGCGAGACCCGTCCAAGCCTCGGTTCGTGGCCGGCAGTATGGGGCCGACGGCGGTTCAATTGTCGATGAATGCAAAAGGCGATCCAGCCACTCGACCGTTTAGTTTTGAGCAGATGGTGGCAAGCTACGAGGTCAACATTGAAGGATTACTGGATGGCGGGGTGGATATTCTGCTTCCCGAAACTGCGTTCGATACGCTGAATTTCAAATCTTGCCTTTTAGCCATCGAAAACGTTTTTGCGCGCCGAGGACAACGTTGGCCCGTTATGCTTTCTGCCACGGTTTTCGAAGGGGGCGTAACGTTAACGGGTCAGCAACTCGAAGCTTTCTGGGTTGCCGTTTCTCACTTTCCAATGATGAGCGTCGGCTTAAACTGTGGTCTGGGTGGAGACAAGATGCGTCCGTATCTGGAGCGACTTGCAAACGTCTCGGAGGCCGCGATCAGTTGTTATCCGAATGCTGGGCTCCCCAATGAACTTGGAGAGTTCGATGAAACACCCAATAAGATGGCGAGCTTCGTTCGCGACTTTGCAAAACAAGGTTGGGTCAACATCGTCGGCGGTTGCTGCGGAAGTACACCGGCCCATATCAAAGCGATTGGCGAAGCGGTGCAGGGACTAACTCCCCGCAAGAAGCCCGAGTTCAAGAGAATGACCCAGTTCGCTGGAAACGAACCGCTGGTGCTCCGCAAAGAAAATCCGTTCGTCATGATCGGTGAACGCACCAACGTTACAGGTTCGCGCAAGTTTGCACGTCTCATTAAAGAAGGCAAGTTCGAGGACGCGATTCGTGTTGCGCGAACTCAAGTTGAGGGCGGGGCAAACATCATCGATGTCAACATGGACGAGGGAATGCTCGATGGAGCTGCCGCCATGAGCACTTTTCTCAATCTTGTGGCACACGAAGCGGACATCGCCAAAGTGCCGCTGATGATCGATAGCTCCAAATGGGAAATCCTTGAAGTTGGTTTACGCCATTCGCCGGGTAAACCTATTCTAAATTCGATTAGTCTCAAAGAAGGCGAAGTCGAGTTTTTACGGAAAGCCAAATTCGTTCAGCAGCATGGAGCGGCGGTGGTCGTAATGGCCTTCGACGAACAAGGCCAAGCGGCGGATTACGAAAACAAAGTTCGAATCTGCAAACGCGCCTACAAACTTCTGACCGAGAATGGTTTTCGTGCGGAAGACATCATTTTCGATGCGAACATATTAACAGTCGGCACGGGTTTGCCCGAGCACGCGAACTACGCCGTCGATTTCATCGAAGCGGTTCGGACCATCAAGAAAGAGTGTCCTGGTGCTCGGACGAGTGGCGGCGTGAGCAACGTTTCGTTTTCGTTTCGCGGTAACGATACGGTTCGCGAGTCGATGAACGCAGTCTTTTTGTACCATGCCATCCAAGCTGGCCTCGATATGGGGATCGTCAACCCAGAGATGCTTGAAGTCTATGATGAGATCGATCCTGAATTGCGTGAGCGCGTTGAAGATGTGTTGCTCAATCGCCGCGAAGATGCGACCGAACGTCTCATCGAATTTGCGGAAACAGTGAAAGCGAAGGACAAAGCACCTGTCAAGGTGGATGCATGGCGAGAAGGAACCGTCGAAGAGCGATTGCGACATGCTTTGTTGAAAGGAATAACCGATCACATTGTAGCCGACACCGAAGAAGCGCGCGCTAAGCTTGGGCGGCCACTCAAGGTGATCGAGGGTCCGCTGATGGATGCCATGAACCTGATCGGTGATTTGTTTGGGCAAGGGAAGATGTTCTTGCCACAGGTCGTCAAGTCGGCCGCCGTGATGAAGAAGAGTGTGGCCTATTTAACGCCTTTTATGGAGGCAGAAAAGCAAGCGGCAGGTGTTTCCGGTGCGCACACCAGTCGAGGTAAAGTGTTGCTTGCGACCGTGAAAGGGGACGTTCACGATATCGGCAAGAACATCGTCGGAACGGTCCTTGCATGCAACGATTTCGAAGTGATCGACCTCGGCGTTTTGGTTCCGTGTGAGAAGATCCTGGCAGAAGCAAAAAAGCACGGCGCTCAAGTCATTGGGCTATCCGGTTTGATAACTCCATCGCTTGACGAAATGGTGCACGTCGCCAAGGAAATGCAACGCGAGGGTTTTACCATTCCGTTGCTGATCGGCGGTGCAACAACCAGCGCTAAGCATACTGCTGTCAAGATTGCACAACATTACGATCACGAGGTGGTGCATGTGCTCGATGCTTCTCGAAGCGTGCCGGTGGTTGAAAAATTGGTGAACCCAAAGAGTCGCGATGCGTTTGGTGTCGAAATCAAACAGAAGCAAGCAGACGAGCGTGCTAGCTTTGCGATGAGACGCGATCGCAAGCTAGTCGATTTTAGCGAAGCACAAAGCCGCAAACTGGAGATCGATTGGGCAAACTATACCCCTCCGAAACCTGCATTCCTTGGCATACGAGATATCGTCACGAGCGTTGCCGAGTTGCGTCCTTATATTGATTGGTCACCCTTTTTTATGACTTGGGAATTGAAGGGCAAGTACCCCAAGATTTTCCAAGATCCGTTCGTCGGAGAGATTTCCAAAGAACTCTATGAGGATGCTCAAGTGATTCTTGATCAGTTTGAGAAAGACTCAACGATTTCATTGCGGGGAGTGTATGGATTCTTTCCAGCCCAGAGTCTGGGGGACAGCATTGCTTTGTTCACGGACGATTCGCGAAGCGAAGAATTGTGTCGATTTGAGATGTTGCGACAACAGTGGGAACGCGTTGATCAAAAAGCTTTTCGAAGTTTGGCGGACTACGTCGATTCGACAGGCAAAGCGGACTATCTCGGTGCCTTCGCGATCACCGCTGGACATGGAGTGGATGACTTGGCAAAGAAGTTGCGAGCGGACATGGAGGACGGTAAGTCGATCTTGGTTCAAGCGTGCGCGGACAGGCTAGCGGAAGCGTTTGCAGAGATGCTTCATGAACGCGTACGAAGCGAATGGGGATTTTCCGAAGCGCTTTCCAAGGAAGAATTGATCGACGAAAAGTATCGGGGGATACGACCGGCTGCCGGCTACCCCTCATGTCCGGATCACACAGAGAAAGCGCTGCTCTGGCAGTTATTGGATGTGGAGAAACGAGCCGACATTTCCTTGACGGAGAGCTTCGCCATGTGGCCTGCATCTTCCGTGAGTGGCCTTTATTTTTCGCATCCCGAGGCACGCTATTTTGCCGTCGATCAAATCACACGCGATCAAGTCGAAGATTATGCAAAACGAAAAGGCTGGCCGTTATCGACAGCCGAACGATGGCTTGCACCAAACCTAGGTTACGACGCGTAAGGCATTGCTGAAATCGAGAACACTGTGAACCAACCTATTAGCCGAAGACGATTCAACTTGTCCAGCCTTGAGGGGGCGACTGCAGTTGCGATCGGGGTTGGTGTTCCGGGCCCCTGGATGCAGACATTGGCTGCGACTTTGTCGGAGCAACGAGCCAAAGACGATAGGATACTGGTGGTGATTCAACTGACCGGCGGCAACGATGGTTTGAACACGATTATCCCTTTCGCGGATGAACGGTACCAAAAGGCGAGGCCAAAATTGGCAATATCCGCGTCGGATGTACTTTCACTAAATTCTGAAACGGGGCTACACCCATCCATGCGCGGGATCGCGAGCCTCTTGGAGGAGAGAACATTCTGCATCGTGAATGGCGTTGGATATCCGAATCCGAACCGTTCCCATTTTGAGTCGATGGATATTTGGCATTCCTGTCAACGAAAGGAGTCACGCAGCAATGACGGTTGGCTTGGCAGACTTTTTGCATCGAATATTGATCCTGAACGGACGGACTCGTTCGGATTGCATCTTGGTACGGAGCAAATGCCATTGGCGTTAGCTGGTCGAGGAGTGCAAACTCCTTCGTTGGCGACTGTTGAGCAGTTGCGTTGGAAGGGCACATCTAAGTCGAAATTGGATAGCGAAGTTGTTGCAACAATGTCAAAGTCTCAAGCGGGAACTGACACCGAAAGCAGCTTACTCGATTTCGTATCTGCAAGTACTTCTGCCGCAATGCAAGCCAGCAAGCAACTCGACAAGGCGATGGCGACACCGGACAAGGCAGGCGACTTCCCCGACTCTCAATTGGGGGAGAAACTCAAGGTGATTTCGCGATTGATTTTGGCCGGGCTAAACACGCAAGTTTATTATGTAACTTTGGATGGATTTGACACGCATGCAAATCAACTGGCGGCACACGCGAGCTTGATACGTCAGTGGTCGGATGCATTAACGGCCTTCCATAAGAGGATGGCGGATGCTGGGTGTAGTGATCGCGTGTTGGCATTCACTTTCAGCGAGTTCGGACGTCGCGTTGCGGAAAACGCAAGCCAAGGTACAGACCACGGTGCGGCTGCACCGGCCTATCTGTCTGGCCAGAATTTTGGAGTCAGCATGCTCGGTGAGCGACCAAATTTGAGCGATCTCGACGATGGTGACCTCAAGTTCCAAACCGATTTTCGGTGCGTTTACGCCACGATCCTAGAGGACTGGTTAGGGTTGCCATCGAAAAACGTTTTGCTCGGCGATTACCCGAAGCTCGTGGGACTGAAGTTTTCTTAGTCGAACGCAACTCAAAGATAGTAGGCACATTCCATGTGCCGTCCACCTGGAATCCAGGCAAAAGCTCGACTGCGAACCGGTTACCATTAAAGCAACAAGCCGTTACGGGCTCGGGTTTGGGGTACTGCAATCTGCCCCTCGCCTTAACTCGGCAGCGGCAGCGCGATTCGAAACGTGCTGCCCCCTCCAAGTACGGACTCAACCAAGATCTGTCCCCGGTGGCAGTGCACAATGCGTTCTGCGATAGACAGGCCAAGTCCAGTTCCACCTTCCGTCCGCGCTCGAGATTCATCAACGCGGTAAAACCGATCGAAAAGTCGAGGGATCGCTGATTCCGGAATGCCGATTCCGTGGTCTTCCACTTCGATGGTTGCGTAGTCCTTGGATTTGAGCAAACGGACGAAGACTTCTCCTTCGTGGCGGCTATATTTGATGGCATTGGACAATAGGTTACCGATTGCTTGCCGCAACAACGTTTCATTTCCCTGTAGGGAAGCGTGTTCCAACTGAGAGTGGATCTCAATGGATTTTGCGTCTGCAAAAGGTTGAATGGAGCTGACCGCATCTTGGAGCAATGCCTCTACGTCTACATTGGTCATCTCTAGGTTTTTGGTTGAGTCGAGCCGTGCGAGTATCAGCAACGAGTCGGTCAGTTGACGCATTCGTTCTGCGGCTCGTTTGCATTTCACCAACTGCTCGCGATACTCCTCTGGTTCTCGGGGTTTAGAAAGGGCGAGTTCACTGCTCGTTAGAATGATTGAAACCGGAGTTCTCAGCTCATGCGAGGCGTCTGCGGTAAACTGACGTTGCTGCTCAAAGGCTTGGCTGAGCCGATCAAGCATGGTGTTGAGCGTTGCCCCAAGCCCGGCAAGTTCGGTATCAAAACCAGACAGCTTGATGCGATCTGTTAGCTGATTCGCATTGATTCCCTGAGCCGTTCGACTCATGCGTTGAATCGGTTCGATGGCGCGTTTGCTGAACCACCAACCACCAATCAAGCCAATTCCCAGGACGGATAGTCCGCTGGCAATCATCATCCAAGTCATGCCTGCCATTTTTTCTCGCTCACGAAGCGCAGATCGACCGACGCAGATCAAGGTTTCCCTGGGTCCTCGAATGAACACTTCTCGAAATGGCCCTCGCTCCTGCCGTGCCATCCGGTCGCGTTGAAGCGATGCAAAGACCTCGTCATTTGGCGTTGGCGGCTGAGCAGGAGAATTGGATTCTCGAAGGACGGACCCATCGCTTCGCCAGATGACGAAATAGGCTGCTCCCTGGTTTCGTCCCAGTTGCTCGGGGAGCTGAGCCGGAAGTTGAATGGACGCCTCCCATTCCTCCTCGGTTCGATCTCCAAGGTCTTGCGTGTCGGCACCGGGGAATTTCCAGTTGCGATAAGGGACCATTCGCGAAGGCAAAATTTGAGGCGAGCGTATGGGGGGTGGATCTCGATACTCTGGCCGCCTATCCTCTGGCCGCCTATCCTCTGGCCGCCTATCCTCTGGCCGCCTATCCTCTGGCCGCCTATCCTCTGGCCGCCGTGGGCGATTAGGATTTGAGCGTGGCATACGAGGTCCAGACATAGAAACGTCTTGAGCGAGTGCTTCCAGAATTGCGGGAGGTACCGCCAGCATTGAGCCTTCGAGGATTCTAGCTGCACCTAATAACTCTTCGTCAATGTGGTCCCAATGTGCGCGTACCATTTCCCAATGTAAAAGACTGCCAAAGCCGACCAAAACGGCCAAGAGAATCAACGCATGCCATGACTGCAAACGCCATCGCAATGACCGGAATACGCTAAACATTCAGAATGTACCCTTGGCCTCGCCTTGTTTCGATCAAATCCCTCCCTAGCTTTTTCCGCAAGTGCGATATATGAACATCCACTAGATTCGATAACGTGTCATCTTGTTCGTCAAAAATGTGGTTGTAGATCATGGTTCGACTGACAAGCTTGCCAGCATGCACGGCCAGCAACTCAAGCATCGCGTATTCCCTCGCAGTAAGTTCGACTGCGTTGCCGGATTCCATTACCGTTTTGCTCGCCAAATTGATTTCAATCGAGCCGATGACGATGAGATTAGAAGCGTTTCCGGTGGAACGTCGAATGAGAGCTCTAACTCTCGCCAGCAGCTCGCTCAAATTGAAAGGCTTAACCAGAAAATCGTCCGCCCCTTGGTCCAATCCAGCCACCCGATCGGACACCGCATCCTTGGCCGTCAGAAGTAAGACCGGAGTCTTCTTGTCGCGTCTAAGTCGACGAAGCAATTCAATTCCATTGAGCTTCGGCAACATCCAATCCAATAAAATGGCGTCATAGTCCCACGTCTTGGCTTTAAAGTACCCATCATCGCCATTGTCAGCAGTGTCGACAGCATATCCATCCTCGCGAAGCGCTTGTGCGAGTGACTCCAACAAATCGACTTCATCCTCCACAACCAAAAGACGCATAGGTAATACTCAAAGTCCAGCAAAGGGTACGTTTGACTTGCTCGCCCCCGCGATGCAAGTTCGCGAATTGCAGAGCAAGACTGACACACCCATCCTGAACGGAACGTGAAGAAAAAATAACGGACGGTTGTTCACGCGAGATTCCGCCCCTGAGCAGCGGTAGTTCGCTAAGCCGCAAACCCTATTTTAGCGGAATTGCGCAAGGAATCTGGTTATAAACGGTAGTTTTCAGTCTGCCGCTCGCCTTAGCCAAAAAAAGGGATGACGGCGTGGGGCGGCACGGTGAATAGTTACCTTTTTGCTTGCCCTGTCGAAAATTCAGCCCAAGAATTTTTTTCGTTTGCTTTAGGTAAACAACAATCCCTTAAGAGTCTTTTTTGGTTGAACTCCACTCCCGCTAATTTCACCCAGCCGTCCCCGAATTGGGGCATTGTCAACCGCAACTATTGACTTCCATAACATGTAGGGTCAAGATGTTAGTTAGCCCAGTTATGACACGCATTGACTGTCATTTAGCCACGTATTGGAATGTTTACTATGTCAATATCCGCTATAGATGACCCCCTCATAACAGAATTTAAAGCCACAGACCGGGTTTACGAACGGTATTACCGTTTGGATGCAGTCGACCGCAATGCTGCGGAAATGCTCAAGAAGTATTGCACAACGAATTCTCGCTCGAACACGATGGCGACGCGGCTTGCGAATCGATCGACGGTTCAGTCGTTTCTAACCTCCGCACCGCTAGCAGTGGCCGATTTTCTGTCCCTCTACGCTTGCTTGTTCTTGACAGCGGCTGTCGTTAATCGGTTGTTTGGATTGGCGAACATGCAAGCCGAAAACCAAACCGCCTTCTTTGTATCGTTGGTCATTTTGCCGATAGCGAATCTGGCTGGCCTTTACCCAGGATTGGGGCTGGGGTCCGTTGTTGAGTTCCGGCAATTGGCCAGGGCGTTGTTCGCAGCGGTGTTGGTTTTCGCCGGTATTGGTTGGTTTTGCTTTCCGAAAATGTGGGTTTTTCAATCGCTTGTGGCGGTGATCGCCTTTTCTGTCGGGATACCGATGATCATGTCGACCCGCTTTGTCGTCAGGCAAATCGTTAAGCGGTTTTACTGGTGGGGTGCTCCAACGTTGATTGTGGCCGAACCGCAAAGGGGACAGGAGTTGGCGCGGCGGATGCTACGGGAGATCGACCAAGGGTTTAGGCCGGTCGGGTTGCTAGTGGATTCGAACAAGTATTGGGCTTTAAATCAGTCGCCGGAAGCTTTAAAAGTGCCGGTTTTTGACATTCGAACGGCGGATGAGGTTGCGCTCAAGCTTGGGGCTACTTGGGTCATAGTGTCGCCATGTGCCAACCGAGAAGTGGCCCCGATTCTGGATAAATCGTTGGCCGCGATTCCGAATCGCATCCTTCTGTCGTCTAGCCAAACCGACATGAGTATATGGGACCAGATGTTTTGCATCGGTTCGTCTGCGGGGATACGTTTTGGAGGTGCACATCCGAGCTCCATCGAGCTAGCAGCCAAGCGAGTTCTGGACCTTTTTCTGACTTCGATTGCTTTGGTGGTTGGCTTACCTTTTTTAGCAACGATTTGCCTCCTAATACGGCTCAGCTCACGCGGGCCGATCTTCTACTCTCAAAATCGTATTGGCTTTGGTGGTCGCGAGTTCCGTGCCTGGAAATTCCGTTCGATGCAAAAGAACGCAGATCAAGTTTTGGAACAATATCTGACAAACAACCCTGCGGCCCGTTGGGAATGGAATGAAACGCACAAATTAAATAAGGATCCACGTGTTACTTCGATCGGCAAGTTTTTGCGGGCGTCCAGCCTTGACGAATTGCCACAATTGTGGAACATTTTGCGCGGCGAAATGAGTTTGGTAGGCCCTCGTCCGATTATCGACTCACCCACTTACGATGCGAGCTATGTGCATGATTACGCAGAGGAATTCGAAGCCTACAAAACGGTTCGTCCTGGCCTAACGGGTTTGTGGCAGGTAAGGTGTCGCAATAGTGGTGTGTATGAGCTTCGGATTTATTGGGACATGTACTACATTCGGAACTGGTGTGTCTGGTTAGATATGTATTTGATCTTGAGAACCATCAAAACGGTCCTCATGCGCGAGGGGAAATAGTCGGCAAGTGGTGAACTGTCGGTTTAGTGACTCAACGATCGCCAAACGTCCTTCCGGAAGTTTGTTGATAGAAATTTAATAGAAGGTCCACAGAGTAACGCGTCAGCGAAGGACTCTCCCGAGTTCTTCGCTGACGCGTTGGTTTTTAGAGGACAAGCGGTAATCACAATTCAAAGCGTTAGCGAGGGACCAGAGCGTAAAGGACGACAAAGCCACTCGGCCAAGTCACCCACAGGGACGAAGTCCGCGCTGAGGCCGTAGGTAATCGGAAAATGCCGATTGCCAATCGCGACATCCAGATTGGCCACTGATCGAAACCGAATTGACCCAGCTTGCCAATTTGAAAGAAGAACCCGAGATCGTCGAACAACTGCAGGCTTTGCGAAAACGATAGCCAGCATCTTCATTTGATGGGTACCTTTGTCAGATGGTTCCTCTTCATCAGGAGAGATTGCAACAACTCCTCAACGACCCGGAAGAGTAGCTTAAAGTTTAGCGCAGCGTTTCCGCTTGCATCCAAAACTGTTTCGCTGTTCGTGAAAATTCGTGCGATTAGTAGCCATCATTCCCGCCGCGAGCCAAAAAAATCCTAAAGCTTTCATTGCAGATCATCCGGTTTCGTGGCTACTTGCTAACCTATGTTCGTGCCCTAGATTATTTCAACTACCCATCGCACAACTCATATTTACCGACCCTATCCTTTGGCAACATAAGGTAGACGGGTTTCGGAACTCCGAATGAGAACTAACCCAATGAGAATTAGAAGCCGAATCGTCGACGCCTTACCGCCGGTGGCGCGAAAAAGTATCAGCGGAATGAGACGCATGGTATTGAATTGGTCCCGCAATTTTTTCCCATCTGACGTGATTACTAACCGCGGTATACGCATTGCGTTGGACAAAGAAATGGGAGATGGGCCTCTGCGAGCACTTCGAGACGGAAGCTACGAAGGCGGTGAACTGGCCGCGATCGAACGGTATATTCGACCAGACGACATCGTATTGGAAATGGGAACCGGCATCGGATTCATTACGCTTTTTTGTTCTCGAGTTGTCGGGCCCGGAAATGTTCACACATTTGAAGCGAACCCAAGTCTCGAATCGAAAATCCAAAAGAATTTTGCACTAAATGACATGTTTCCGAAGCTGACGATTGCCGTCTTGGGAGAGTGCGACGGGGAAGTTGAGTTCCATTTGCAATCGGAATATTGGTCCAGCTCAAGATTAAAATATGCCAATTCGACGCAAACCGTAATGGTAAAACAACTTTCTGTTAACACAGTCCTCGAAGCGATTCGCCCAACCATGATCGTAATGGATATCGAGGGTGGCGAATGTGAGTTAATCCCAATGATGAATTTGACAGGCGTCAAGCGATTCATGCTTGAGCTGCATCCATATGTGACAGGTGAAGAAGCGGCAAAATCGGTCGTGGATCGATTGCTTTCGGCCGGATTCGTGGAGCGGTGGTCGTGCACAGATCACGCGCACATTCTTTTCGAAAGAGTTTAACGAAAACAATAAATGCTTCCTCAACCAACAAAATCGCCAAACATCGCCGAGGAGCAAGGTCGTCGATTCGTTCGCGGATGGGAGATCGCGGGTCCTGTTATGCAGCAACTTCGCGAGGACCGACTCCGCGGGATGAGCGAATCGGAGGGGGCGAAGATGCTCGGCGCTGGTCAATTAGATCGACTTGAAGTTCCCGAGGGGAATGGTTTGGCGATCTGGCAATCCTGGATGATGCGTTTGAGGATTCAACAAATGGATCGCAACGCAGGTCGCATCCCGTGATCGGCGGCAGCAGATTAGCAAACAATCGTGACCACCATTTCTCCATCCCTTTGGAACTCTGCCCTGGAATTGCAAGAACTAATCCCCCCCGAATCGAGCGCTCTTTCAAATCGTGAAAATGCTTGCGATTAGTGGTTATGCAACTCCCCCATTTGAACAACAAAAAAACTGTAACTTTTTCGCGATGTATGTGACCGTTCCGTTGGCCCTATTGGGATCAATACCGGTGATCCTGATGGCCTACTGGTTTCTCTCGCCCGCGCGGGCTGCAACCCTGGCATTTGCATTCGGGACCTGCTTCCTGCCCAATGCGGAATTCCCTGTGACAGGGCTGCCCGATTTCTCGAAATCCATGATGCTTTCATTAAGCTCTCTTCTTGGAATCCTCGCGTTCCATCCACGTCTGCTCAGTTTGTTTCAACCCAGCATTGTGGACGCCGCCGCACTAAGTTTTTGCATCAGTCCGTTTGCGAGCAGTCTGAGCAATGGCCTTGGCATTTATGATGCCGTTTCCTCAACGCTAAACGCGACGATTACATGGGGGATCCCGTACGGAGTTGGCAGGTTGATGCTCAACAGTGCTGCAGACGTGGAACAAGTGACAGGGGCGATTCTCGCATGTGGACTGATTTACGCACCGCTTTGCCTTTGGGAGTCGGTGCAGGGACCGCACTTGCATCGGTTGGTGTATGGATTTCACGCACAAGATATGGATCAAGCGATTCGATGGGGTGGATGGCGTCCCGTCGTCTTCATGCGGCACGGATTGCAAGCGTCGCTTTGGATGTGCTGCTGCACTATCATTGGATTTTCTTGGGTGTGGCTTGGCCGCGCCAAGGGGATGACATTGGCGTTGCATCTCGTCGTTGTCGTTTTGATCGCGGCAGCCTTTTTATGGATGCGGTCTATGGGCGCGTACATCTTGGCGTCCGTTGGATGCGCAGCGGTTCTGTTATCGCAAAGGCTGGGGGTAGCTTTGCCGCAGGTTGCGTTAATGGCGGCCATTGCGATCTTTCTACCGTTGCGGATTTCTGGAGTATTGACAGGTTCCGAAGCGGTCGATTGGCTCCGCACGAACGTGAGCGAAAAACGTGCCCAGTCGCTGGAGTTCCGTTTGGACAATGAAAGCATGTTGATTGAAAAAGCAATGCAGCGACCGATATTCGGCTGGGGTGGGTGGGGAAGGAACCGGGTTTACAATTCACAAGGTGAGGATCTTTCGGTTACCGATGGTCTTTGGATTATTGAACTTGGTACTCATGGCTTGGTCGGACTCATCACCCTTTTCTCACTACTCCTTTCCGGTTCCATTGCGTTCGTGTGCGCATCAAGTCGACTGGCCGCGAACCTTTCGAAGGTTCAGTTCGCAGGGGCTGCAGGATGGAGCATCGCAGCGATCCTATGTGCAATCGATGCGATACCCAACGCGATGTTCGTCCCTGTCATAACCCTGACGACCGGCGGGCTTGTCACCCTTTCGATGCCTGGATGCTGCTCGGCGAACCGAACCGCGGTTCTTGTGTCTTGCGATGCGACTTACGGTCGGGGTACTGAAGAAGGTTGGTACAGTCTTGACTCACAATAATCTTGATGCTGGGGGAACGCTGCGGCCAAACATGAAACCATTATGCAAACACATCTAACTGAACGAAAAGCAGAAGTTCCAGAAACGCTAGAAGCGAGGATTGGCGAGGTGAAACCGTATCTGGTAATCCGGCCAACCGCCGGTCTAGCCGCCCTCAATTTGCACGAGATCTGGCCTTACCGTGATCTTTTGGCTACCTTGGCCGAACGGGATATCAAGGTCCGTTACAAGCAGACCTCGTTGGGGGTGATCTGGGTCATTTTACAACCACTGCTGGCGGCGGGTATTTTTAGTTTTGTATTTGGAAGTATTGCGAATCTGCCGAGTGATGGAGTTCCCTATTTCCTGTTTGCCTACGCGGGTATGCAAGGCTGGACCTTGTTTAGCAACGTGCTAACACGCAGTTCGGCCTGTCTCGTTGGAAACGCTCACCTCATTAGCAAGGTGTACTTCCCTCGCTTCATCTTGCCGCTCAGTACGCTTGGCGCGATTTTGGTGGATTTTGGCGTGGCCATGGGGATGATGGCGGTATTGATGGTCGTGTATCAAGTGGTACCGGGCTGGGGGTTGCTGCTTTTGCCTCTCTGGATGGGAATCCTAACTGCCCTCGGGATGGGGATCGGTTTGTGGCTGGCGGCATTGACGGTGCAATACCGCGATGTCGCATATGTCTTGCCGGTGGCGATGCAGATGCTGATGTATGCAAGTCCCATTGCTTACGCGTCCTCTGCGGTGCCCGAGCGGTATCAAACCCTGTTTTTCCTCAACCCGCTGGCTGGGCTACTCGATGCATTCCGCTGGTCGTTGTTGGGCGTAGGGGCACCCCGCTGGGATTCGTTGGCAGTATCCGCGATCGTGTCCGTGGCAGCACTGATTTTCGGCGCGTTTGCGTTCAAAAAGATGGAACGCAAGTTTGCAGACACGATTTAACGGATACGATTCAATGGTGGCTAACCAAATGATTTGTCGAATCATGGTGTTCCTAGAACCATGAGCGCCCTAGATGAGGGAGAGCGTCTTCGAATTGTCGTCTTGGGCGCAAGCGGGTTTCTGGGATCGTCCATGACTCGCCATTTGGCGAATCGAGGGCATGATGTCATCGCCTACTGGCGGCAGCCAAGGCCGGACATTGCGAAGCTGCCGAATGTCACCTCCATGATCGGCGACCTGCGCGATGCTTGGGTGCTCGGAAAGGCCTTTCACGATACGGACATCGTCTATCACTTTGCCTCATCAACGTATCCCAGTCGATTCTATTTTGATCCCGGTTCCGAATACTCCGAGGCACTGCAACCACTTTTGGTCATGATGGAAACCGCTCGGCAGCATCAAGTCCGCAAGATTGTATTTCCGTCGTCGGGTGGGACTGTTTATGCAGACATCGAAACGCCTCGCACGGAGGATTCGCCAGTAGATCCAAGATCGCCGTATGCAGTGTTCAAACTGGCAGCCGAGCAGCTTTTGCATCACGCTGCTCGGCAAGGTCACTTTTCAGTCGATGTGTTTCGCTTAGGAAACCCTTTCGGGCTTGGCCAGCGAGCGCGACCGGGGCAAGGTGTAGTACCGCATTGGATGGATGCTCTGAACAGACGAGAACCGATCGTGATTTTCGGGGATGGTTCGGCCGAGCGAGATTACGTGTACATCGACGATGTATGCCGAATGATGACCATGTCGTGTTTTGATATCGACCAATCGGGGACCTACAATGTTGGGACGGGGGTGCCAACCTCTTTACGACAATTAGCCTCTATTATCCAAGAGCTGACACGAGACGAGCTACGAATTGAGTATGTGCCGAATCGGATAAGCGATATTGCGTCGATAGCGCTGAGTCCCGAGCGCATTTTGTCGCGAATGCCTGGCTTTGAGTTTACGCCGCTCAGCCAAGGGCTCTGCAACACTCTTGAACATCACGGGCTTCTTTGCGGCCATGACAGTCATTAGAAAAATTGAATTGATATGAGTTCGAGTGACATAGCAATCTCTGTTCGGGGCGTATCGAAAACGTATTCGATCGCCCACAACGAGGAGAAACATACAAGTCTGGCCGAGAAATTCTTGGCCCGACTACGCAACCCGTTGCATCGACCGCAGATGGAGTCGTTCGATGCATTAAAGGACGTGAGTTTTGACGTTAAAAAGGGTGAAGTCGTCGGGATCATCGGACGCAATGGGGCGGGCAAAAGCACGCTGCTCAAGATTCTCAGCCGGATCACCGAACCGTCTTCGGGGGAGATCAAGCTATTCGGACGCGTGGGCAGTCTTTTGGAAGTCGGCACTGGTTTTCACCCAGAACTCACTGGCCGTGAAAACATCTCCTTGAACGGCGCGATCCTGGGGATGACTAAGCCTGAGATTCGCAAGCAGTTTGATGCAATCGTGGACTTTTCCGAAGTCGAAAAGTTTCTCGATACGCCGGTCAAACGCTACAGTAGTGGTATGTATGTCCGGTTAGCGTTTGCGGTCGCAGCGCACCTCAATCCAGAAATTTTGATCGTGGATGAAGTACTAGCAGTAGGAGACTCTGAGTTTCAAACAAAATGCATGGGGAAAATGGCGGATGTCGCGAAGAGCGGTCGATCGATTCTTTTTGTAAGTCATAACATGGCAGCCATTTCCAAACTGTGCTCGCGCGCAGTTTACCTGAGGCATGGGAATGTTATCGCGGACGATGTCACTCCGACTGTCATTGAACATTACCTTCGTAGTAATTCCAATATAGACGACGTTGATTTGAACGCTCGACGAGAAAAAGGGGCGAGTCCACTGATAACATCTGTCCGAGTATTGGACCGGTCCTTGCAACCTCGAAGCAGCTTTGCAATCGGTGAGTCTGTAACGCTAGAATTGCAATATCGGAAAATCCCTGGAGTGGATCTACATACTCCTGCTATGGGGATTGTCATTAATAATCACATGGATGTCCCCGTCGCTTCCATCAATATGCGAATGACCGGCAGCGTTCGCAAGCTTCAGACGGTAAGTGGTGCTACCATTCAATGTGTGCTAGAGCGATTGCCATTAACGCCAGGCAAATACACCGTTGATTTTTACCTCGGCGATCCGCATGTTGATCACGACATCTTGAAGGCTGCCGCAAACATACAAGTGGAAGCTACCGATTACTATGGATCGGGACATCCCCCGTTCGAAAGTTTAGGCCATTTTGTATTGGATGCGGAGTGGTCGGTCGTAGAAGACTGAACTGAAACGGTCGGTTTTTGATTAGATACAGGGGCTGCGGTGCTGAAATGTGCGGAATCGCGTGACTTTCAGGCTGGGTGCGAAATTGAGTAAAGGAACGTGCAGTGAGTGAAATGAATCTATACACCAACAGTTTCTTTGAGTCACACTCAGACGGTTCGGAATCGTCGGCACGGATGATCCTCCCAATACTTTGCGAGCGGATTCAATTCCAAAACGTCGTAGATGTCGGATGTGGGATTGGAAATTGGCTATCGGTGTTTGTTGAGAAGGGCATCTCCGATGTTGTTGGAGTGGACGGGAGTTATGTCGATCGACAAATGCTGAAGATAGAAAGCGGATGTTTTGTCGAGCACGATTTGACGTTACCCCTGCGCTTAGAACGACGCTTTGAGCTTGCAATGTGCATGGAAGTAGCTGAGCATCTTCCCGAGGCGAGTGCCAATACTCTGGTGGAATCACTGGTTGGACTGAGCGACCAGATTTTGTTTTCGGCGGCGATCCCTGGGCAACCCGGGACGGGACACATCAACCCGCAATGGCAGAGTTACTGGATCGGGAAATTTGATGCACGGGGATACCGCTGCATCGATTGTATTAGGCCGAAAGTTTGGCACAATCCAAAGGTCGAGTACTGGTACGCACAGAACAGTTTTCTTTTTGTCAGAGACGGTCGTCATGCTGGCAGTGGCTTGGCGAAGCCAGAACTGGACGCTCAAAGGGAGTGTCTGACGGATGTTATACATCCGACGCAGCAGGCATGGCTTTTACAATCATTGGATAAAACTGAGCAGCAGTTTCAGTGGGCGCAGAACCCTGGTCTTATCGGACTGCTTCGTCGTTTGCCGATAGCCATCCAGAAGGCAGTACTGCGTCGTATTTAGCTCACAATTATGAACAGAGTAATATCAGTAATTATCTGCACGCGGAACCACGCGGACAGCCTGCGGGAAACGCTCCTTGCGATTGGAAAGGTAGCGGTGCCTTTAGGTTGGGAAGTAGAAATTGTAGTTGCTGACAACGGCTCCACCGACCAGACGAAAGTGGTTGTTGAAGAAACGCTCGTTCCCAATATGTCTGTAAAACGCGTTGTGGAGCCAGTTACCGGTCAATCGCGCGCCAGAAATCTAGGTCTGAACGCATCCAGCGGCGAAATCATAGTTTTTACTGACGACGATGTTCGGCCGTCGGCTTGCTGGCTGACGAAGTTATGCGAGCCGCTGATCGCTGGCACCGCGGATGGAGTTCAAGGCGGCGTCTTTTTGCCGCCATCACGCCGGTTCTCGTGGATGAAAAGGCTCCACTTCGAGTTGTTTGCTTCAACAGAGTTCTTCACTCCGGGTGAGGTTAAAAGCATGTGGGGTGCGAACTTTGCCTTTCGTCGTGAGGCACTCGCGTGCGTTCCGGCTTTCGATATCGAACTTGGACCTGGTGCACTGGGTTTTGCAGATGATTCACTGTTTAGCATACAGCTACGAGAAGCGGGAAACCGTTTAATCTACGTACCTGAGGCAGCCGTGGAACACTGGTTCGATTGCTCTCGACTAACGATGGCAAGCCTCAGAAGCAGAGCCTTCCGCGATGGTCAAAGCCGAGCCTATGTCGACTATCATTGGGAACACCAAAGTGCAGATGGAAGCAAGGACAAGCTGCAGAGTGCCAAGCGAGCGATCCTTCGACACTATGTGAAACGACCGTGGCGATTAATGCCGAATTCAGTGCTGAATGAAGCCGAGTTCTGGCTGCAAATTGGAGCGGGCTATTGGACGCAAATGGAAGTGGAAAAGCATAGGCCGCGTAGGTATGCAAAACGAGGTTTGCGGCTTTTGGAGCAAGAGACATGACAGCAGCATCTGAGTTTCAATCCGCAAACGAGACTTCGACTCCGTTGGTGTCCGTCGTCACGCCCGTCTTCAATGCCTTTCCGTATTTGCGGGAAGCGTTGGACAGCATTCTCGACCAAACCTTCCGAGATTTCGAATTTGTGATTATCGACGACGGTTCGACGGATGGATCGCGAGAAATCTTGGAGTCTTATGCCGCCAAGGATAGCAGGATTCGGCTTGTAAGTCGCCCCAACAAGGGTATCGGGCCAACCCGCAACGAAGGTTGGCGAATGGCACGAAGCCCACTGATTGCAATTATGGACGCCGACGACATCGCTGTGCCGACTCGGTTGGAGAAGCAGCTGGCCTATATGCAGGCACATCCGGAAATTGTTTGCGTCAGCGGAATGACTCGTTTGATTGACGAAAAAGGACGCTGGATGCCTTGTCCACTGAAGTCACCACTCGAGCACGAGGAATTAGAGGCCCTGCTATTGAAGGGGTGTTGCCCGATAGCAAACTCCGCAGTCATGATGCGTCGCGATGCCGTCGCGCAGGTAGGAGGTTATGATGAAGATCTCTCGATGTCTGAGGACTATGCTTTGTGGCTCAAGCTCGTTGAGGTGGGCCGTCTGGCCAACCTCGACGAGGTGCTTGTCAGCTACCGAATGCACAGTGGATCGGTCAGCGGCCAGAAAACAGAACTGCAACTGGCGCGGGCCAAGATCGCTTGGGAACGAGCCATGCAACGCCGCGGTATCACTGGCACCTTTGAACAGACGAGCGATTGGCGACCTAAACCGACGCGGGAATCGCAACACGCGTTCGCCTTGACTTACGGTTGGTGGGCGTTCAACGCGGGGCAGAGGCGTACAGCACTCGATTATGGACTCAAAGCAATTCGCTTTATGCCATGGCGCAGCTCCGGATGGCGGCTAGCGGTTTGTGCAATCGTTAAACCCAATACTCCTCAATGAAAGTGGTGTAGGTTGCCAAACGATGACCTCGGGAAAAATGAAGATTCGGTTCAAGGGCAATTGCATTTTTTCCGCTCAAAATTTCTGTCCCTCGTTTCATTATTGCAAATAATGCGATGATAATCATCGTTCAAAAATGGTTTCAGTTGGGAAACCGCCTGTTCACAATGGGGCATTTCATCGCTTCGGCCATCGAAAACGGCTTCACCGTCGCCAACCCGGCCTTCGAAGACTACGCCGAGCATTTTTTAACCACGCGAGAGGATGTGCTTTGTCGATTTCCGCCTCGTAGATCGGCGACGCGCCGAGGGCGTTGGTTGATGCGGACCATTGAAAAACCGTGCACCTTTGTTTCCCAATCGGTCATGCGATGGCACCTCAATACTCCCGTCTGGCGAGCGGTGGCGGTTGGGATTCATGATGAGTTTCGACTCGATCGCGAGGACTTCCTTGGCTGGACGAAAAAGAGCTGGCTGCTGTTCGTCCATGGTTGGAGTTTTCGAGACCCGGATGCTTTTAATCGCCAGGCAAGTGCGATACGAGACTATTTCCGGCCAATTCCGGAGTTGTGCGAGCGTGTCGGCGAAACGGTCCGTATTGCCCGCGAGAAGTGCGATGTCCTAGTGGGGGTACACATTCGACAAGGCGACTACAAGGAACATCTGGGCGGAAAGTACTATTATGAAACCCAGACCTACGCCAGGCTGATGCGCGAGACGAAAGCCTTGTTTCCTGGCAAGCAGGTGGGGTTTCTCATCTGCTCGAATCAGAAACAAGATCCAAAGGTTTTCTCGTCGCTAACGCATTTCGATCCCGATGGACATTTGGTGGTCGATATGTATTCGCTCGCGGCCTGTGACTATATCGTCGGACCGCCAAGTACGTTTTCGCAATGGGCTTCGTTTTACGGGAGCGTTCCGCTGTGCATTGTTCGCGATGCTGAGCATCGGCTTTCTTTGAGTGACTTTGTCATTTTTGATGCGACCATGAGCCATGTTTAAGTTGGTAAGGAAAGGACTGGTAAGACGGACTTCCTAGTCCGTCGGAGTTCTCCATTGATGGACTTGGAAGTCCGTCGTATCGCCCTTACCCAATAACGACTTCATTAAATCAACAGCCCGCTTGCTCGGTAAATTGAACTCTATGCATCCCCTGATATCCATACTGATGCCGGTATACAACGGCGGCGATTATCTGCGCGAAGCGATGCAAAGCGTGCTCACGCAAAGCTTTCGTGAATTCGAACTGATCGTGATCGACGATGGCTCCACGGACAGCTCACGCGTTTTGCTCGAAGAGTTCGCCGGCGTGGATTCGCGTGTCCGTCTGGTCAGTCGCGAAAATCAAGGGCTTGTGGCTACTTTGAATGAGACTCTCCGATTGGCCCGTGGCAAGTACTGTGCTCGGATGGACCAAGATGATTTCTCGCTGTCACATCGATTGGCCACGCAGCTCGCGTTTCTCGACACCCACCCGGACTGTGTCTTGGTGGGCAGCCAAGTGATCTTCATCGATCCCGATGGCGATGAGATTGGTCCGAAGCCAAATATGAAACGGACTCATGAAGAAATTGACACGGCGCTGATGGCCGGGGAGTGGCCGATCGTTCATCCCGCAGTTATGATGCGAACCGAAGTAATCCAACGCGTGGGTGGTTATCTTGACTACGACACGTGGGAAGATCACGATCTGTTCTTGCGCATGGCGGAGGTTGGACGACTCGAAAATTTGAAGGAACCGCTTTTGAAGTACCGTTTGCATTTGGGAAGTATGGTCCACCAGAGAGCGTCGTTAAAGTCGAACGTGCTGGCAAAGATCCTATCGGACGCGAGGGACAGACGCGGATTACCGCCGTTGGACGAAAAAAATACTCCGCAATATCGGGGGCTGACGTCTGCCGAGCACCAGAGGAACTGGGTATGGTGGTCGCTGGCCGGTGGCAATACCAAAACGGCCCGCAAGCATGCTATAGGGGCTTTGCGTAATGCTCCGCTAGAGTCTGCGTCGTGGCGAGCGTTCTATTGTTCCATGAGGGGGCGCTAAATGATGCAACAAGAAAGCAAACCAGATCTCACGGTCGCCATCTGTGCCTATAACGCTGAGAAGCGGATCGGTCTCGTTCTGGAGTCACTCGCCCAACAAAAGGTTCCTGAGGGACTGAGATGGGAACTGCTGGTCATCAACAACGCCAGTAAGGATGGTACGCAAAAACTCGTAGAAGAGATGGGGCAGAGACTCAAGTTGCCTATTCGGATCATTTACGAAGGCACGCCGGGTTTGGCCAATGCACGCAGACGGGCGACGCTTGAGGCCGCTTCGGATTTGCTCTCCTTCCCAGATGACGACACGGTGCTAAGTTCCGACTGGATTGGCCAGTGTGTGCAGTTCTTGAGAGACCATCCTGAGGCTGGAATCATCGGAGCCAAAGTCTTGCCGTTGTTTGAAGACGAATCGCTTAAGCCGCCCGATTTTGAAGATCGATTTGCTGGGATACTATCTATGTATGATCTCGGGAATGTTGCGCGACGGCTGAAGTTTCCTGAGGATCCGTCGCCAGTTGGAGCGGGAATGAGTGGGCGAACGGCGCTGTTTCGATTGATCTTCGATGAGTTTCGGACCATGAATGTTGGCCGGGCCCCTGACAGCCTCTCGGGTGGTGAGGATTTGGAGGCCATGTTCATCGCCTACCACATGGGTTGGGAAATATGGTACGCTCCCGAACTGTGCACGCGCCATTTCGTTCCCCGTGAACGACTGACAGAAGCGTACAGAGACAAGTGGATTATAGACTCCGCCAGTTGCAATTCGCTTTTGGCAATTCTGGCAGGACGCAGTTCTCGCGGCACTTGGTGGTCATGGTTCTGGATTTGGATTCACACCCAGTTACTCGTACTTATGTACAGCGTTCTAGGTTGGTTACCAAAACGACTGCATCCGAAACTGGTCAAATCCGATTTCTATCGTCGTTATTATCGCAGCAAGGCCAAAGGAATGCTTGACCTGGTTTTCAACTCAAGATCCGTCGACCGGATATTCCGGTTAATTGAATCCCATCAACGACGGGGCGAAGAACGACCGACGGTGGCAGTTTAATGTGGCCAACCATACCGTTTTTCCTATTTGGCATGCTCTTTTTCGGGCCTCTGTTGTTCCTGTTCATGCCGGCCAGGCGAGCTGTCGTCGCGTTGGTGCTATTTGGCACTTTGTTTTTGCCGAATTACGGATATGGGGTACCCCTGCTGCGCACCTTTGATAAAGGAACGTCGACGGTATTCGCGATGTTCCTTGGCTTATTAATTTTTGACGTGACGAAACTGTTAAACTATCGCTTCCACTGGATTGACATACCCATGTTGGTGTGGTGTGCTTGCCCGCTGGCGTCTTCGATTTCCAACGACTTGGGTGTTTACGATGGCTTGGCGGAAGCGGTGAGCAATGGGACTACTTGGGGCTTGCCTTATGCGATCGGTCGGATTTGCATCAAAAACCGAGAGGGTGTTCGCGACCTAGTCGTAGGAATGGTGATTGCCGGTCTTGTTTACGTCCCGTTCTGTGTGTGGGAGATTCAGGGTGGGCCATTTTTTCACGCCAGGCTGTATGGCTTTTATCCCCACAATTACTTTGAGCAACTCAAACGTGGTGGCTGGCGGCCTTCGGTCTTTTTCATGCATGGACTATGGCTGTGCGGGTTCATGGCTTATTCCGCGATCTGTGCCGTTTGCTTATGGCGGAGTAAGAGCGTGCCCCGCATTTGCGGCATCAGGATTCATTGGGTTGTTGTTGCCATCGCCGGTACATTGCTAAAGAGCAGCTCCAACGGTGCCATTGCGATCTTTGGAATCGCGTCTGCCGTCATTTTTAGCGGACGATACCGACGGCTGGCTTGCGCGGTACTGATCGTAATACCCATCGTTTACACATCACTTCGCGTCACCGGATTGTGGTCAGGGGAAAACTTAGTTGATTTTTACGGAGGCAAGACAGGAAACGCAGGTTATTCGCTCAACGTTCGGCTTGAACTTGAGAACCGGATCATTGAGCGTGCGATGCTGAGGCCCGCTTTCGGTTGGGGTGGCTATGGACGCGCCTTCCAACCCATAGTAACAGACGATGCCCGTGGCACATGGACCGAAGCGATTTGGACGAAAGCCATTGGGGAACGGGGATTGGTAGGTCTTTGGTCATGGATGCTCTCAGGGCTATTGCCCGCTTGGCTCGCGTTGAGATTCGTCGAACGCCGACGCTATATGACGTTCGAAGACGGGGCGGTGTTGGCGTTGATTCTTCTGCCACCGGTCCAGACGATTTACGGGTTGGCGGTGCTCGACTTTAGCCCCATAAATCCGTTCTGCAGCGGTGCGTTGGCGGGTTTCGTTGCTGTCTACCAACCTTCCCTCTCTGACATCAATGCAGAGGCACTCGAAGAATCCATCGGTTACGATGAAATTGGTGACGATGAAATGGTTGGAGATGAAGCGACGGCAGAGTCTGTGGAGCATGCGTAACCATCACCTCGCTGCGAGTCGCGTTGCAGGCATGATTTGGTTTATTCACGTGCATCGTACCTCGACTACGTCAATCGTTTGTACTCACAACGGTCAAGTTGATACCAACGCCAAGCGCCACACTGGAATACGAATGAAAAGGGCCGGACATCGGGAATGAACTCGTCGAATACTAACTCCCGTCCTCCAATGCGTCTGGCAGTCGTTCAATATGGCGATTACGCGAAAGCCCTGCACATGGTACGAACGGACGGCAAGGAACCGTATGCGGGCATGCGTCACAGCGTCGAAGCGCTGGAAGATTTGTTTTCCGGGATTCCGCATTTGGTGATCAGCCTCAACTCTCCGCCCTCGCGTGAGGTTATTGGCGAAGGCCTACTGTTGGGAATTCCCTCGCCACCGCCACGACTTTGGATGCGAAGTGTCCTGAATAGGGGATTATGGTCCCGCCAAGTTTGTGAGGCACTCGATTCTTTCCAACCGACCCACTTACTAATGCGTGCAAGCGGCCATGTTGCACTGAAAGTACTTGAGCTGAGTACAGGGCGTGGTTGGAATACGCTCGCGCTATTTGCCAATAACTTCGCGAACCAGGAATGGCTTGGAAGACGAATCGAATGGCAATTGCCCAAGTACCTAAATCATCCCAGCGTAATTTTGGTTGGGAATCACAGGAAAGTCTCCGCCCAGAGTTTAATCGATCATGGCGTACGGGCCGAAAAGGTTATCGCGTACGATTGGCCGGCTGCTCGGCATCCTTCGCAGCATTCGCTCAAGGAGCTTGATCGAGCGCAGCCCGTCGAACTGGTTTTCGCGGCCAACATGATTATGGCCAAGGGGATCGGTGACTTGATTACCGCTGTTGGGTTGCTTCGCCGAAAAGGTTTCGACGTCCGTTTGACGGCTTTTGGAGTTGGCAAAGATCTTGAGCGGGCGAGGGAACTCGCCAATTCGATCGCGCCCGATGCCGTGACGTTTCCCGGCCAAGTCGACAACGATGTGCTATTCAAGACGATGCGACAATGCACGCTCATGTGTGTCGTGACAAGGCCTGAGTTTACCGAGGGGGGATCACTAGTGCTTACGGAGGCATTGGCAAGCCGGACTCCAACCGTGTTATCCGATCAAGACTTGTTCAAGCGGTCATTCGCAGATGGTGAAGGGGTGAAATTTTTCCGCTCTGGCGATCCAATTTCTCTAGCGCAGGTGATCGAGGGTACGATCTCAGACGAGGATGCCTACGCCAAGTTATCCGAATCGAGCGAGGCGGCCTTTGCCCGCGTCCAGTGCGAGACGACTTTCGGCGATTTGATCGCGCGATGGAAAGCGACATTCGTATCTCGTTAAAATACGAACCCACGGGCGACCGCTGTTGGATCAAATTGTTTCCTAATACTCATAGCACCAACGACCATCAGCTGATTGGTTAAAAAATGATAAAACAATTGCTGCGATTTACGAAACGATTGCCACTCTATGCACTGTTTGGCCGATGGCGTACGGACTGTCCTTTTGAGCCAGGGTACACCATCGCGCTACCGTGTCCGATGGATATGCCGTTCCTGTTGAGTTTGGCGCTTAAGGGGCTCACCGCACTTAACACTCCCAATTGCAAGCAGATTTTGGTAGTGCCTGATGGCTGGGGCGATGACCAAGGTGCTGGCCTACGAAAGGTCGTAGACGAGTTCGAAGATCCACGAATTCAGATGGTTGAATTGCGAGGTATCGACTACCGTGTCATCCGAGCCATGCGCCCCCCGGGATGCGCTCGAACGCATTGGATGTTAGTGGTTAATTCCGTTTTAAATGCTCGCCACGAATATATTTTCCTTCACGATGCCGATGCATTTTTCTTGGAGGCAGACGGACTGGAAAAGCAGTATGGAGAGGCCAAGTCACGCAAAATGGATGTTCTGGGTGTCACGCCTCGATGGGATCCGTTCTTTAAAGAACACAACTTGACCATCGCCGGTACGTGGGAGCTGCTATTTTCAACTCGCTGGGCTCGCAAACGCTCACCCATGGCGCTGTATCCAGGCGGTTGGTCGACTCCACACGGTGACGCTGCTTTTGACAGTATGCTTTACTCGCAGTATCTCGATGCAGCGCGAGGGACAATCGGGGTGATGGATAAGCCGCCTGAGTTCGTCCATTTTAACGGAACCATTTATACTTACCGCACATTCCGCGATCGCGGGGCAAAAACCGTTACGGACGAGTTATTTAGAATTTTATTGTTGAGCGTTATCGAAACTGCCTTTGGGATCACGGGTACCGAGCGAGTGACACCGGAATTGCAAGTCCTGGAACGCGGACTAGATGACTCTGCTGCACCGGTATCCTATCGCAGTGAAATCAATCAACGCGGATATGCCGAGTTTCGAGCGATGGTCTCTCAAATGAACCGATCGCCTGCTTTTGTGGGTGAGCGAGCTGCAAGAATCAACGAGCAACTGGTACGGTTCGACGAACACTTTGAGTACGACGAGCACAAGACTTTTAGGCCCGCCCTGGAGGAAGGCGTCCTGCGACAAACGGGTCTCGGTTGAACGCCTTTTGAAATGGATTACCTTTCCGAATCCTTAGACCTTTGCCAACTTTAGCCAAGCAAATGCGACGTATGGTGATTCCTCTATTCATCCACTTAAGTCATAACGAATGCCTAGCTCAACTCAATTGAATGTAATGCAGCAGCTGCGAGAGGGAAATTCGCCGTTTCGCGCCTTGATGCGTACGTACGCAGGTCGAAAGGTTTACCTCTTTCGACTACCTGGAAATCAGGGAGACGAGTTAATCGTCCGCGGTGCACTGCACTCCCTCGAATCGAGTCAGGTAAAGCTGGTTGATGATCCTGCCAACGCGGAGCTTATTCTCATCAATGGAGGAGGTTCCTTTAACACGTTTTGGCGCGGCGCTCTTACGAATACGATGGACCTACGCAACCGGTTCCCAGAAAAGCACGTGGTAGTCGGACCTCAAACCTATTCTTTTAATGATGAGATGGTCAAGGAGTTACAAGCACTTTCGAAAATTGGATCTGCGCCGCTGACATTTTTTGCTCGAGGGCGCCCTGGCTTTGAGATCCTAACCAAGCAATTGAGCGAGGCCAGTGCAAACGTCTCGGTAAGGGTCAGTCCCGATTTGGCATTTGAGCTAGTCGGGTCGGATTGGATCAAAGAGCGTCATAAGAAGATACGGGAAGATCATTTGCTGTTTGCATTTCGCAGTGATGTAGAGTCTCCTTTCCCGAGAGTACGGCAGATAGCATTCAAGCAGCGCGAGGCCGAGTGGTCCAATCGACGCGTGCAAACATTAGGCCTGAAAGTAATCCGGCGTTTGGTCCAACTACAGAGAGTTCCAGTTGGCTGGGCGATAGCTAAAGACTACTTAGGCGGAAAAGTTCCGGATCTTCCTGCTCTGTATAGGGACGTTTCGTGTGTGAAAACATTTGAACAGTTCACTGACACCATCGAGCGTTCGTCGCTTGTGGTTACCGATCGCCTGCATGCAGTCATTTACGCTTATTTGCTTGATAAACCTGTAGCGATGGTTATTGGCGACCATTATCACAAGATGCGCGCTGTCTACGACTTGAGCATGGATCACCAGGGTTCTCCGGTTAGGCTCTACGGCGTTGACGGACGTCCAATTGAAAAATCACCCATTGTCGAATAAGGGCTCTCCTGACATAGAGTTTATTCACGATTGGTTCCAAAAGAGCTTAATGACTTTTTCACAAACAGTTTCCAGCATCGTGAGCACGCCGATGCGACTGGTTTTGGCATACGAGGCTAGCCCAGCAGCCATTGGAGAAAACTGAGTGTCTCTCGGCATTGTCATTCTGAACTTTCGAACTCCCTCGCTGTGCATTGATGCGATTGCCTCGGTGGTTCCTCAAGCGCGATCCCAAGGTGATACCGAGATCATTGTCGTCGATGGGGGGTCGGGTGATGATTCCGTTTCGAAGTTTCGGGCAGCAGTGGACGAACACGATTGGTCAGACATTGTTCGGCTTTTGGATTTGCAAGAAAATCATGGCTTTGCGGCGGGGAATAACGCAGCGATTGCACAACTGCTATCGCGTAATCCAGAGTGCGGCTTGATCTGGTTATTAAACCCCGATACGGTCCTACGTGAGCATGCACTTGAAGAACTTGTAGATGCGTTGGATCAGAATCCAAGCTGGGGGATTGTCGGTAGTCGACTGGAAGACCTCGATGGGACCAGCCAAAGGGCGGCACGACGGTTTCATGGAGTGTTTAACGAGTTAGAAAGTGCAGCCCGGTTTGGACCGCTGTCCCGATGTCTGAAGCGTTGGCTAATCGATCCGCCCGAGAAAGATAAGAGGACGACATGCGACTGGTTGCCCGGCGCAAGCCTGATGATTCGACGCGAGGTTTTTGAGACGATTGGATTGTTAGACGAAGGCTTCTTTATGTACTTTGAAGAAGTCGATTTTTGTCAGCGGGCGATCAAGGCAGGATTTACAGTGGGTTACGAACCGCGTAGCAGAGTGATTCATCTGGTGGGGCAGGCTTCCGGAGTTACAGCCTACCAGCCCGCGGTTCGTAAACGCCGCCCAGTCTATTGGTTTGAATCGCGGGGGAGGTATTTCTTGCGGCATTTCGGAAAGATAGGATTCTTTGCAGCGAACTTGGCCTGGTTAACGGGGCATTTGATTTATGGTGCTACGACAAGATTGCGAGGGAGACCTAGTCAAGATCCTCCCTATTTCATTCGCGACTTTCTCAAACACGCGTGCCAGAGAAAAAGTTGGCAAATGCCCGGTGATGCAATCTATACAAAACCAAACTCAGCAGCGAACTCGAGACCTTTGTCATGAATAGTTTCGAAGCCCGGCCAGACAAAGGTGTCTCGACTTTGCCCGACGGTAAAACCAATCAAAATCCAACGGGCATTGGCTTCATTGCATTGTTGCGAGAGGATCTTGCGAATCACTACGGCAGCATTTGGGAGCAGGGATTTTGGGCGATCGCGGTGCATCGCTTTGGCAATTGGCGGATGGGCATTCGCCCCAAGTTGTTGAGATTCCCGTTTTCGTTGTTGCATAGGGTGCTTAACAAGTGTGTTGAATGGAGTTGCGGCATCAGCTTGCCGTATACGGTAAAACTAGGAAGACGTGTACGGATTTGGCATCATGGAGGCATGATTCTGCATGCGCGTTCGATTGGCGACGATTGCCAAATTCGTCAAAACACGACGTTTGGCGTTGTGCGAACGGACCATAATGAGGAACTTCCAATCATCGGCAATCGAGTCGACATTGGCTGCAACGCCTGTATTCTGGGTGCGGTGCATATAGGGGATGGGGCAGCCATCGGTGCGGGAGCCGTTGTGCTCAAGGACGTACCAGCGAATTGCATAGCGGTAGGTGTACCCGCTAAGATCATTCACAAGCAAAGATAAAACACAGCACGAAATTGATTAGCATTGTTGTTATTGGCCGCAACGAGGGGGAACGCTTGCTGCGATGCTTGCAGTCCGCACTTCGGGACACCCAAAGGATTATCTATGTCGATTCGAATTCAACGGATGATTCGGTAGAAAGTGCGTTAGCTTTGGGTGTAGACGTGGTCAAACTCGACGCGTCAAAACCATTCTCAGCGGCGCGAGGCCGGAACAGGGGCTTCGAGAGAATGGTGGAGCTATATCCCGACACCGAGTTCTTGCAGTTTGTGGATGGTGACTGTGAATTAGCGGTTGGCTGGCTCGGACAAGCTCTCGAAAAGATTCAGCTCGATAGTGGGATCGCGGTGGTTTGTGGTCGCAGGAAAGAACGCGATCCCGGACGCAATGCTTACCATCAATTGATCGATTTGGAATGGGATACCGCTTGCGGCGAAGTTGCCGCGTGTGGTGGCGATGCCATGGTGCGTCGCTCGGCATTCGAACGGGTCGGTGGGCTGGATGCCACAATCATCGCCGGCGAAGAACCCGAATTCTGCGCCCGACTGCGGCAGGCGGGCTTTACGATCCACCGCATCGATCATGACATGACTATTCACGATATCAACATGGGTCGCTTTAGCCAGTGGTGGCGGAGGTCACTGCGATCCGGCTTTGGTGCGGCCGACGTGGCGCATCGCTTGCGGGGTGTCGGTGACGTTTACTTTGCACATCAGTTGCGAAGCGCCTGGCTGTGGGGTGGCGTTTTTCCGCTGGCGTCCGTTGTGATGGCTGCCGCATTGCTGCCGCTGGGAATTCGTTGGGCGTTAATGCCGTTGGCAGGTTGCCTACTGTTATACTTGATACAAATGCTCCGCATCGCTCGTGGTTTATCTGCTCGCGGTGTTGTCTTTCCTAAGAATTTGAGCGGAGCCTGGTTGCTGCTGGCCGCCAAGCCTGCGCAGGTCGTCGGTCAATTGCAATTTTTATTTTCGAGTCGACACCGCGCGACCCGCTCGGCTATCGAGTACAAGTAGAGTCGTTACCGAATGTCTTTGAAAACAGTCGTGCTAGGATGTGGTTATATAGGCCAGCAGCACCTTGGCGCTTTGGTTTCCCATGGTGCCCGCAAGACGACGGTGGCGTGTGACCTTTCGGCTGCTCTTGCCCAATCCTCCGTCGAACGCTTCGGCTTGTCGCATTGGTCAACGGATTTCCAACAAGTCTTGAAGGAATTCCGTCCTGATATTGTGCACATTGGCACGCCAGCCCACACTCACGTCGCGTTGGCGACGCAGGCACTGCGGGCGGGGGCACATGTGTTTGTGGAAAAGCCTATCGCACTTCGCTACGAACATTTCCAATCGCTGGCTGAAACCGCACGATCGCATGATCGCATTTTAATGGAGGATCATAACTATCGATTTAATCCACCTGTACAGCGTTTGTGTCAATGGATTGATTCTGGGCAATTCGGTCGCGTGACGCATGTCGAGGTTTTTATCGCTCTGGATATCCTGGGCGAGGGCTCGGCATTCACCGATCGGAATGTTCCCCATCCGTCAACGCGAGAGCCGGGCGGTGCCATCGCAGATTTCTTGACCCACCTGTCCTACCTCGCCTGTCAATTCGTCGGCCCCCATCGTTCGCTGGACGTGATCTGGAATAAGCTGGATCCAAGTCATCGCCTTCCTGCGGATGAGTTCCGCGCGATGATCCAGGGGGCCACCGCAACGGCTTGCCTGGGCTTCAGTGCGCACACCCAGCCCGATGCCTTCTGGTTGACAGTTCAGGGTACGAAGATGTCCGCCAGAGCCAATTTATTTGAATCCAGGCTGACTGTAAACAAGTTGCGGGCGGGCATCCGACCATTGACTCCTTTGATCAACGGTTTGGCCGAAGGCTGGGGCGTTATTCGCTCGTCGCTAGGATCCATGAAGAGCAAGGTGGCGGGAGCGGCCGGATCCTACCAAGGATTGTGGGATCTTGTCGGCCTCACGCATCAGGCGATCGAGTCTGGTCAGCCGCCTCCGATTTCGCTGGAAGAAATAGATGATGCCAATCGGCTGGTCGCCGACATTCAGGCTACGGCCGTCGGACTTTCAGGGGGGCCCTGCTGATGAAGTACCTTGTGACAGGCGCCAACGGGCTGTTGGGAAAAGTTGTTGTGCAAGAGTTGTTAGACCGAGGGCATGAGGTGCGGGCGATCGTCCGGCCCACGTGTCAAATCCAGCAACTCCCTTGGTTTGATCAAGTACAATTTATTAAAGCCGATCTGCGTAATGCGACTGATTTGGAGTCGGCATTTGAGGGGGTCGATTGTTTGATTCATTTGGCGGCTATGATTTCCGGTTCGGATGAGGCGCAATTTATGGCGGGGCCGGTGGCGACCGAGCGGTTGCTAGCTGCGATGGCACGCTGCTCGACCCGCAATCTGGTTCTGTGCAGTTCCTTTAGCGTTTACGATTGGTCGAAAGCTTGGTTTGTATTGGATGAACGCTGTCCGGTTGAGCAACGGGGACTCTACCGGCGAGACGGCTATGCTATTGCCAAAGTGTGGCAAGAACGGGTGGCTCGCGATTACAGCCAACAGCATGCTTGGGGGCTGACGATCCTTCGTCCCGGATTCATTTGGGGTCATGGGAATGAATGGTGCAGCGGAGCGGGACTTGAGACGGGGCGGCGGATCCTAGTCAATGGCCCGTTTCGACGATTGCCGCTAACCTATTCCGAAAACTGTGCACAGGCCTTTGCAGTCGCTGCAGAGGCGGCAGCAGCGTCGCAGGAGACTGCCTACAATGAAGAGATTTTCAATGTAATCGACTCAGACAATGTCCGCGCGTGGCGATTTGCAGGTGACTACTTGCTGCGGTCTGGACAGCAGAAACGGCGAATTCCGTTGCCAGATTTTCTATTCAGAGCGACCGCCAATTGCGCAGCGCTGATCTGTAGGGTCAGCTTAGGACGGAACTGGAAATTGCCAGGGTTGTTTATGCCGAATCGTTACACAGCCCGTTTCGGCTCCCGTCGATTTCCGGCCGACAAGTTACGCGAGAAACGGGGGTGGCGCCCACGTTTTACTTACGCAGAGGCATTGGAGCGTACCTACCGCCGGCCCGTAGCCAAGGATGGAGCGGCTCAAGTTGAAAGCAGTTCGAATCACGTAGTTTCCGAGAATTCGGTGGCGATTTGATCGCTGACTAGCCGAACAACTTGAGTACTATGCCTCATCGTATTGCTTACCTTACCAATCAGTATCCACGTGCATCGGATACGTTTATACGCACGGAGGTCAAGCATCTGCGGGCCAACGGATGGATCTTGGATACCTATTCGATTCGGCGGCCGGATGAAGCAGCGTTGGTCAGTGAAGACATTCGCCGCGAGTACGAGAACACGACCTACTTACGGGATGGTGGGTGGCTGCAACTAGTTTGGGCTTTTCTAAAATGCCTAGGTAGCAGACCGCTTCGTACCGTTCGCGCCTTTCGGCTAGCATGGAGGACTGGTGTACCGGGTTGTGCTGGTCGTGCTAAGTCGTTTCTTTACCTCATGGAAGCAGCTCGACTTGCGTCCCTGCTCCAATCGAGCGGCGCGCAACACCTGCACAACCACATCGGCGAGAACTCGGCAACCGTTGCCATGCTGGCGTCCGAACTGTGTGGCGTTCCCTTTAGCCTGACCATTCACGGACCAGGTATTTTCTATCATCCCCGGCAGTGGGCGCTGGGGGAAAAAATTCGGCGGAGTCAGTTCACGGCAGCGATCACGCACTTTTGCCGCAGCCAATGCATGGTTTTTGCGCCTTACGCCGAATGGGACAAGATTATTGTCGTGCGATGCTGTGTGGATGCCGCTTTTCTTAGCCAACCCATTACGGACGTGACCGAAGATTGCCGGTTGCTGTTTATAGGGCGGTTGTGCGAGGAGAAAGGAGTTCCATTGTTAATCGAAGCAGTTGCGCGGTTGCGCAATCTAGGTCGCCCTTTTGAGCTGAACATCATCGGCGATGGACCGATGCGTCGGACGATCGAAGAGTTGATCTCAAAGCATCAACTGCAAGGGTTTGTTCATCTACTCGGATTTCAATCATCGCAACGTATCGCTGAAGAACTCAGTCGCGCCCGCGCGCTCATTCTGCCGAGCTTCGCCGAAGGGCTGCCGGTGGTGATCATGGAAGCCTTAGCAGTCGGCCGGCCCGTCATTACAACTCGCATCGCCGGTATTCCTGAATTGGTAGATGAGCAATGTGGATGGCTTGTGCCACCGGGGGACATTAACTCCCTTTCATCCGCTATTCAAGATTGCTTCCAATCAAGCAGTGAAAAACTTAAAGCAATGGGCTGGGAAGGTCGACGTCGAGTCAAGCAACTGCATGATGCCGACGTAGCTTTAGAGCCGCTGGTGACCGCGATTAAGGATTCCCTAAAAAATCGCGGCCAGTCAGAGCGATGAATGGGCTCGACGCTAAGGTGGAATTTCTAAAAAGATGAGCTTACTACTATTTTGTGTTGCATGGGCAGTTGCGTTGGTTGTCTCAGTGCCTCTCGCGGTGCTTGGACTTCAATGCTTCATTGCCCTGTTGCCAATTCGTCCGCTTCCGCGTGGCGAGCGTCGACGCGTCGCGGTGCTTGTTCCAGCCCACAATGAAGCGTCGGTTCTGAAAACAACGATCGAAAATGTAAAGAGGCAACTGCGGTCCGACGATCGCTTGGTGGTGGTGGCGGATAACTGCACAGACTCGACTGCTCACATTGGCCGGAGTGCGGGTGCCGAGGTCCTTGAACGCACCGATGATCAACAACGAGGCAAGGGATTTGCCTTGAATGCGGGCGTTCGCTACCTGGAGCAATCGCCGCCGGAGATTGTCATCATTGTGGATGCGGATTGCGAGCTTGAAAACAGTGCCATTGATGAACTTGCGTGTGCAGTCGTCGGAACCGGTAGGCCTGTGCAGGCTTTGTACCTAATGAACATGCCATCTCAACCCGGACCGGAAGCCACCGTTTCGGTGTTTGCGTTCCTAATGAAGAATTGGGTTCGTCCGCGCGCGATGCATCGTATGGGTTTGCCGGTCTTGTTGACCGGTACAGGCATGGCTTTTCCATGGACAATCATCCGCGATGCACCGTTAGCCTCTGGCGAAATTGTCGAGGATCTGGTGCTGGGGTTGGAGATGACGCGCCGCGGATTCGGGCCAGTTTTTTGTGAGTCGGCTCGGGTATGGAGCGATCTACCGAGCAATCCCGAAGCCGCTGTGGTGCAGCGAACGCGCTGGGAGCACGGATACTTGGGCTCGATGCTCAGCGATACACCTAAACTGGTTTGGAGCGGGCTGAGCCAAGGACGCATTGCGTTGCTGCTTGTCGGTCTCGATCTGTTGGTTCCGCCACTCGCTCTGCTAGTGCTCGTATCGGGGTTGGCTTGCGCGTTTCTATTCATTATCTCACTTTGGACTGGGGACGCGAGAGCCTTGTTCGTGCTCCTAAGTACGGGTGGGATGGCGGCATTAGGAATCGCCCTTTGTTGGTCTCGCTTCGCCAGCCATTTGATTCCCGCTCGAGTCGTATTCACGATTCCGGGGTATGTACTTGGGAAATTGGGAATCTATCATCGATTCTTCGGTCACCGCCAAACAGAGTGGGTTCGAACGCGACGAGACGGTGAGGTTGAGCAACCCAAATGAACTCGCCCCAATCTAAATATCATCGAATCGATTTGCTCGGTCAACCGTTCGATGTCGTTACGGAATCGCAAACCTGCGAGCACATCCTGGAGTCGCTCCGTTTAGGAGAAGGCGGGATACTCATCACAGCCAACCTTGACTTTCTGAGGAGATGCGTCATCGACAAAGTGTTTAGCCACTTTGTCAAGAATTCTGAATTGGTTGTCGCCGATGGAATGCCGTTGATCTGGGCCAGTCGACTACAGGGTACACCACTCCCGGAGCGGGTTGCTGGTTCGACGCTATGCGTGAGACTGGCTGGCGAGCTGGCGCGAGAGAAGCGTTCGCTTTTCCTGCTGGGTGGCAATCCAGGCGTTGCAGACGAAGCGGCACAAATCTTGAAAGCTCGCTTCCCAGGGTTGGTGATCGCGGGCACATACTGTCCCGAGTTTGGTTTCGAAAGAAATCCTAAGAGTTTACAAAGCATTCGCGATCAAATTCGATCCGCGAATCCGGACGTGGTGTATGTGGCGCTTGGGTCACCCAAGCAAGAGCGGCTGAGCGAACTACTTCGGCCCGACCTGCCGCGAGCTTGGTGGATTGGCATCGGTATCAGTCTTAGTTTTATTACGGGCGAGGTCAAACGTGCACCAGCCTGGGTGCAGAAATGTGGATTCGAGTGGGTGCATCGACTTGTTCAAGAACCCCAGCGGCTTGGAAAGAGATATCTGGTACAAGGTTTACCATTTGCGGTTCGACTCTTTGCGACTAGCGCGTGGAATCGTGTGCGTAGAAGCCGATCTTCCCGCTGAGTATTTAGCCACGACGACGCGTTAGCCTTGCGCTCGCGATCTGCCACCCAGCGCAGGCAACGTGTGGAACTACCGCAAGCGCCCAAAGCCATCCGATCAGCAAGATGCTGCCGACCCGACGGTACAGGACCGCATCGACTGCATGCAGAGAGACGATCTCCATCAAAAAGAGTGCGGAGATGAGCATGAGGCTAACGTAAACCCCGAAGATTGGGTTCGTTCGCCATTGGATCCGCAACAACCAGTAGAAAATGAGCACGTTAGCCAGCAACATCACGATGATAAGAATCGGTTGGTAAGATCGCCGAATATCGTAGAATCCTTGTTCCACGGTGATCGAACGCATAACGCCCTGGAGTTGATGACGGAATCCCATCGCAACTTCGACCGCTAAAACACCATAGGCCGCGCTGCTCCATTGCCACATGCGATTTGCAGAATGCTTCCCTGCTATCCAACCGCTAAGTCCAGCCAGGATAAATGAGACAATGCCGATCCATTGAGTTGGATTCATAATGAGCATAGGAGCAGGGAAATGATCTGGAGTTCTGGTTCGACGTGAAGTGCTGGGGTATTCGGCGTTGCGACTTGAAAGAACTCAAGCTGGATTTCTGTAATCAATCATCTTTTCACCTCGTTTGAACAACTTCTTCCCCAGTTTCTTCCATGGTTTACTACGCAGCCATTTATAGCATTTACTTCGCGCTTTGTGTGGGTCTGTTCGGTTTCCTGAAGCGAGATTGTCGGGTTCCGCTGGTATGGATCGGAGGCTGGTTATTGATGCCGGTTACTTTCTACCCAGACTTTATCGCCGAAGAAACAGGCTTTCCGTACTGGATCGTTGGTCTGTCTCTACCCTCGGACCTGTGGCCCAACAAGCTTTGGACGGTCAGCGTAACGACCCTCCTCTGTTTGATACTCTATGAATGGGATCGCATCAAGCAACTTCGGCCATGTGTCTGGGATGCATTCCTCCTCGCGTGGTGTTTCTGGCCAGTTGTTCAATGGTCGGTTGGGCTGGATGCGGCACCTAAGGTATGGCAAAGCATCCTGATCCTGCTCGGTGTGTGGGGGGCACCATGGATGATCGGAAGGGTGATCATTTGCTGCGCGCAGGACGCGATTTCGTTCCTGCGCTGGATGGTTGTGATCACGTCGTGCCTTGTACCTCTAGCGCTCGTGGAATGGCTGATCCAACCGATTCTGTACGGCGTCGTCTGGAGGGAATCGCATCCATTTCGTTTCGATGGAGCAGAGCGCTACTTAGGATTTCGCCCCCTGCTCTTCTTTGAGCATGGCAATCAGTATGGTTTATGGATTTGCATGGTTTCCGTGATAGGCATTTGGTTTCTGAAGTCAAAACAGCCCTTGCTGTTGTTCCGAAACGCATTTCTGCAGCGGTACGGCGATCCATTCCTGGTTGGGCTGATCTCGATCGTTGCGATTTTATCGCAATCAGTAGGGGCGATTGTCTTGATGTTACTCGTCACATGTTACCTCCTTGTTCTGCCTCGCGTTCATTCGAAGTACGTATTAGCAGCGACTGGAATACTGCTGATCATCGGAGGAGTTCTTTATCTATCAAATACGATTCCGTTCCGTAAGCTTGCGACAGAAACCAAATTCGGCCGAAAGGTCGTAGATTCGATTCGGAAGTCAGGGCGAGGTTCATTTAGTTGGCGGATAAGCCAAGATCAGAGAGCGTTACCTTTGATTCGCGACCATTGGATGATAGGGACCGCGAAATGGGATTGGTGGCGAGAGTTGAACACAAGGCCTTGGGGATACTTTGTACTCTTGTTGGGTCAGTTCGGTGCCGTAGGTGCAACGCTTAATCTCTTGGTCCTCCTCGGAACTAGCTTGAAGACCCTCTTCCGTTGGCGTCAGAACTCCGTTTGGTGCGTCAACCAAGTAGGAGTTCTATGCGCGGCTATCGTCGTTTTCAGCAGTCTTGATGGGCTGATGAACGCCTTTCTCTTTGCACCTGCAACGGTCCTGGCTGCGGGACTCGTACGACTTTCCGTTTCGGGATCATCGTAAATCGAGTCTGATGTCTGGCGACTTCACCGTGCTAGTGTGCATGCGGCGACCGCCGAGCTCTTGAGAGATTTGTGGACAACGCCCTGGGTCAACTTTCATCCCGCAACTAGCCGTCCGTTAGTGTCCTGACGGCGCGTTCTTCAAGCTCGGCCAGCAATCTGTCCAGCACCATGCGTAGTGCGACGTCCCGTCCAGGTGGCGTTTCTCGTCATCCAGTGCCCCCCGGTTGAGCGCCCGACGGCATCTTCCAGTGGCACGGTTGAGCGCCGACGGCGTCTTCTTGGTTGGCTTTCTCCCCCTTGGATGAATCGGCTTGCAGCGCGATCTCATGATTCGCGGAAAGTCCATGATGAGTTGCCAACTGGTGCGGTTTCGCGAATGCCGGGCGAACGAGTGTTATGTAAACCATGAAGAATGGAATTGGACTTGATAAATGAATTTCAATTGATAAACTAAATCTGCGCCGGGTTTTTGATCGATCGATGTTCGGACTTTAGGCTCCCATGGCTTTGTTGGATGATCGGGGAGAGCTAAATGGCACCGCAAATTTGGGAGAATAGCTTGCCTCACACAAACGAATCAATACCCACGTCGGATTCCGAAAGTGCAGCCCCGGACGCACTCCCATCGGAAACAGGAAACAGTCCCTGGCAGCGTGAGGGGCTATGGTTGGTTTTGGCCTTGGCGTTTCTGGCTTTTCTGTATCGGGATGTGTTTGTCTGGTTGACAGGTGTTTGGACGAACAACGCGGACTACTCCCATGGTTTCTTGGTCCCTGTTTTTTCTGCCTATATTCTTTGGTCCAATCGCGGATCCTTGCGTTCGATT